>Ga0207899_1000011_pt1 | contig 210440 bp, 205 predicted proteins | sample MalvirmetaMSP134_FD_184235 | JGI IMG/M metagenome (GOLD analysis project Ga0207899, IMG submission 184235) | Marine viral communities from the Deep Pacific Ocean - MSP-134 (SPAdes) | ecosystem: Environmental > Aquatic > Marine > Oceanic | place: Pacific Ocean | collected 2011-06-28
CTGCGCGTTGCTTCGAATTAAACCACATGCTCCACCGCTTGTGCGGGCCCCCGTCAATTCCTTTGAGTTTTAATCTTGCGACCGTACTCCCCAGGCGGGGTGCTTAATGCGTTAGCTGCGTCACCAAACAGCAAGCTGCCTGACAACTAGCACCCATCGTTTACGGCGTGGACTACCAGGGTATCTAATCCTGTTTGCTCCCCACGCTGTCGCACCTCAGCGTCAGTACCGAGCCAGTGAGCCGCCTTCGCCACTGGTGTTCTTTCCAATATCTACGAATTTCACCTCTACACTGGAAATTCCACTCACCTCTCTCGGACTCTAGCCATCCAGTTTTGAAGGCAGTTCCTGGGTTAAGCCCAGGGATTTCACCCCCAACTTGGATAGCCGCCTACGTGCGCTTTACGCCCAGTAATTCCGAACAACGCTAGCCCCCTCCGTATTACCGCGGCTGCTGGCACGGAGTTAGCCGGGGCTTCTTATCCAGGTACCGTCATTATCTTCCCTGGCGAAAGAGCTTTACAACCCTAAGGCCTTCATCACTCACGCGGCATGGCTGGATCAGGGTTTCCCCCATTGTCCAAGATTCCCCACTGCTGCCTCCCGTAGGAGTCTGGGCCGTGTCTCAGTCCCAGTGTGGCTGATCATCCTCTCAGACCAGCTATGGATCGTCGCCTTGGTAGGCTTTTACCCCACCAACTAGCTAATCCAGCGCGGGCCCATCTAGGGGCGATAAATCTTTCACCCGAAGGTCGTATACGGTATTAGCACGAGTTTCCCCGAGTTATTCCGTACCCCTAGGTAGGTTCCCACGTGTTACTCACCCGTCTGCCACTCCCTCCGAAGAGGGCGTTCGACTTGCATGTGTTAAGCCTGCCGCCAGCGTTCGTTCTGAGCCAGGATCAAACTCTCAAGTTGAGTTGATCCGACTGTCCCTCGCGAGGAAAATCGCGAGGCTGACGCAAAATACACTCACATTCGTTATCCCGGTTTGGGACCGGGTAACGGGGTAATGTGTGTAGAAACATCAGACAGTCAGTGTTCTGTTCGATCAGTTTCCTGATCTCGCGAGGACACCGCCGTCCACGTTTCTCTTTCTCAAACCACAATGTCAAAGAGCACCTGAGTTTCACGACGCAATGAACGTCCCGAAACACGAGGGTCGTAAGCGACCCGAAGGACAGCCCCGCCTCGCCTTCCACACGGAAGCCGGGGCCTGCTGTCATCCATAGTAGGATCGTTTACTAGGCCACAAAGAGCGCATCCGGGCAAGCCCTTCTACACTCCTTACCTGAGGGTGAGCGGCCTTTCCGAAGAGCCGGCCGCCGTGACCTCGTGGAGGCGGTTTATAGGGAGGTGACCAATCCCTGTCAAACACCTTTTTCGCGCTTTTCTCAAAAAAATCATGAGTCTTTGCGCTTGACTCCTCATGCCGGTTTTGCTGGCGCACCACAAGGGTTTCCAAGGATAGATTCGGTACCGTAACGGCCCGATCCATGCACCCTGCCCTCCAAAGGCGCTGTTCGTGGGCACCGTTGCCCCGGAACGGCACAGCACTCGGAAACGAACTCGTCGACTGTTATGGAATAGGGTCGCAAAATCGAAAGAAAGTCGACGTATAACCGTCCATAAGAGGTGAATATACAATGTTTTGGACAGTGTCCGCGTTGACAGCGGCAAGCGGCTCAGGGCATCGTCTCATTTCACGACGCGTTACAGTTTATTTCGGCGGTGGGGCAGTCCGCCAATTACGCAGCAGATCGAGGATCGCACCTTAAGTATCCGGTGTAAGTACCGGAAAGGTTATCGAGAATCGTGCCGGGGGGCAGCGAGTTGTACGACACGGGGACCCACGTGAAAAACGAAACGAGCCGCGACGCGGACACAGGGGATGCGTCCGCAAGCGAAACCTTCTGGCGCCGCCTTGCGCTGAATACCCAACGCACCATCAAGCTTTATAGTTCCGCGAGCCGGCTGGCTCTTGGGCAGTCGCGCTGGATCGCGGCGTCGGCCGTGCTCGGCACGCTGTCGCTGGCGCTGGTCGGCACCGGCGTCGCGGCGCTGATCTCGCCCTATGACGGGATCGCGACGGCGTCGCTGACGGCCGACCGCGCACCGCGCGTCGTCGCCTGGTCGACAAGTGCGCCGGCGGAAACGAAGACGGCCAGCACCGACGGTCTCCGTCAGACCACGGAAGAAGATGCCGGCCCCGCCTTCGCCGCCGTCATGACCGCCGCCGAAGCCGCCACCGAAACGCCGGATGCGACGGACCAAACCCATACCGCGTCGCTCGCCGACCCCGGCCTCTTCGACCCGCAGACGGAAGAGAGCCTGAAGGCGGAAGCCGCGAAGCTCCCGGCCGCGCCGAAGGAAGTCGCAACGACGGTCGAACTCGCCAGCGGCGAAACGCTGATGGAAGTGCTGGAAGATGCCGGCGTCGACCGGATCGACGCCTACCACGCGGTCGCGGCGATGACCTCCTATTACAGCCCGCGCAAGCTCCGCGCCGGACAGGAAATCTCGCTCACCTTCATGGAGCAGCCCGACGCGCTCGCCGAAGGCGAAAGCGGAACGCCCGCGAAATATCTCACCGCCCTCTCGATCGAGCCGGACATCGAACGCGCGGTCGAAGTGACCCGCAACGAGGACGGTTCGTTCGACAGCCGCGAGGTCATGCACGAATTCACGGAAGGCTTCGTGCGCGCGGCGGGAACGATCGACAACTCGCTCTTCCTCGACGGCGAACGCGCGGGCGTGCCGCCGCAGATCATCATCGAAATGATCCGCATGTACTCCTACAGCGTCGATTTCCAGCGCGAAATCCAGCCCGGCGATGCTTTCGAGGTCTATTTCAGCCGCAAGTTCGACGAACAGAACCGTCCGGTGAAGGAAGGCGACGTGCTCTTCGCCGCGCTCACCGTCGGCGGCAAGCAGCACAAACTCTGGCGCTTCGACCCGACCGGCGACGGCGAATGGGACTATTTCGACGAGAACGGCCAGAGCATGAAGAAGTTCCTGATGAAGACGCCGATCGACGGCGCGCGTCTCTCGTCGCGCTTCGGACTGCGCAAGCATCCGATCCTCGGCTACTCGAAGATGCATGCGGGCGTTGACTTCGCCGCGCCGCGCGGCACGCCGGTCTATGCGGCGGGCAACGGCACCGTGACGCGCGCGAACCGCTTCGGCAGCTTCGGCAACTACGTCTCGATCCGCCACGCCAACGGCTACGAGACGGCTTACGCGCATCTCAATGGCTTCGCCCGCGGCGTCCGCGCCGGCAGCCGCGTCCGCCAGGGACAGGTGATCGCCTATGTCGGCACGACGGGCCGCTCCACCGGCCCGCATCTTCACTACGAAGTGCATGTGAACGGCAAGAAGATGAACCCGCTCGCGCTCAAGGTCCCGACCGGCCGCAAGCTCGAAGGCAGCGAACTCGCCGCCTTCAAGGAAATGCGCAGCACCATGACGACGCAGATGGCCGAAGCGCCGACGACGACGAAACTGGCGCAGGCCTCCGCCGATACGAGCGACAGCGCGAACTGATCCTCCGCTCACGGAGAATGAAGAAAGGCCGGGCCCGCAAGCGCCTGGCCTTTTCGTTTGGAGGGAAATCGGACCGCGCCGGAAACCGGGGATAACGTCCTTTCGGGGATAAATCGCACCGACTGTCACCGAACTGTCATCGAAACGTCACGAGGGAACGTACACCCCTCGCCCGCACGGCGCGCGGAACGCACCCGCACATTCCTCGCCCCCGTGAAGCGCACGCACAAGGTCTGCGTGATCCGCTCTCCTGCCGTCACCGCGAAATGCGTGTGCATCGCCTTCGTGAAGAGCACGGTCCGAGGGACGGAAATGCGCACATTCCCGCCGCCTCGCCGGATGCGCGCGGCGCTTTCACCTCACGGCCGAACCGCCTCCAGGCGCGTCGAACTTGCGCAGAAACTCCCATACCGGAATGGCGACGATGCCCCCCAGCAAGCCGCCGAGAAAACCCGGTATCTCCGCATTGAAGATCGAGCTCCAGAGATACCCCGCAAGAATGCTGACCAGAATGATGGCCGCGAGGGTAAGGACGAGTTTCATCCAGAATCCCATTGCCTGCCTCCCTGTTGGCGGGCGTGTTCCGGCGAAGACCGGATATGCCCGGCCTTGGAGTCTAGAGAACCGGAAGGCGCATGGATACGGCGGAGAGGAAAAACGGGAAAGCAGGAGCTACGTGCGGGTGATCGTGACACCTCCCTCCACGGAAAAGGCGCTACCGGTGACGAAACCTGCCTGATCCGAGGCGAGAAAAAGCGCTGCCCGCGCGATTTCGTCCGGATCGGCAATTCGCTTGAGCGCGTGGAGGCTCGCAACGAAGGACCGCGCTTCCGGCGTGCCGGCGACAATGCGGCCCATCGGTGTATCGGTGCCGCCCACCAGCATGGCATTGGCGCGAATGCCCTGCGGCCCGTACTCCGCCGCGATGACACGGGCGAGACCGACGATGCCGGCCTTCGCCGCCGCATAGGCCGCCATGCCGGGAAAGCCGAGCACGTGACCGACGAAGGTCGACGTGAAGACGATCGAGCCGCCGCCGCGCTCGAGCATCGCGGGAAGCTGATATCGGGCGCAGGCGAAAGCCGATGTCAGATTGATGTCCATCGTCTCGCGCCAGCCTGCGAGCGAAATCTCGGCGGCGGGCGCCATTTCGCCGAGGGTGCCCGCATTGTTGAACGCGATATCGAGTCCGCCGAAAGACTTCACAGCGAGCTCCGTAAGGGCCGGGGGAATGCTTTCATCCGCGATGTCGCCTGCAAGCGCGATGGCCTCGCCTCCCTCTTCGTTGATTTCGGCGACGAGGGCATCGAGTTCGGAAGCACGGCGCGCGGTCACGACAAGCTTCGCGCCTTCGCGCGCAAAGAGCTTTGCCGCCGCCCGGCCGATGCCGGAACTCGCTCCCGTGACGATGGCGGTTTTTCCTTCGAGGCTGAGCATGTGTTTCTCCGTTTTCGGCCTGAGTGAAGCCGGGAGAAATTCGCGCAGAACGAAACACGGGTCTGGCCGTATCCGGACGTTGCGTCGACGTGACGATCTCCGGACAAGAAAAAGGCCGCTCCGGGGAGCGGCCTTTCCGTTTTCACGTCCGGCAATGGACCGTCAATGCACGGCGCGGAGTCCCTCGTCGCCGTCCTCGTCGTCGAGGCCGAGGCTGGGGCCGGCGGTTTCGCCGCCGACTTCGTGGCCGTCGATGATGAGGCCTTCGGCGCCGGCGGAGACGGTGACTTTCTGGCCGTCCGCGATCTCGCCGGAGAGCAGGAGTTCGGCAAGCGGGTCCTGCACATTGCGCTGGATGACACGCTTGAGCGGCCTTGCGCCATAAACCGGGTCATAGCCCTGATCCGCGAGCCAGGTGCGCGCCGCCTCGTCGAGCTCGACCGTGATCTTGCGGCCTTCGAGGAGCTTGCGCAGACGCGCGACCTGGATGTCGACGATGACATCCATCTGCTCGCGCGTGAGCCGGTGGAAGAGCAGGATCTCGTCCAGACGGTTGAGGAACTCGGGCCGGAAGCGCGAGCGCACCACGTCCATGACCTGCGCGCGCACGGCCTCGACATCCTCGCCCGGCTTCTGCTCGGCGAGATAGTCCGCCCCGAGGTTCGACGTCATGATGATGAGCACGTTCTTGAAGTCGACCGTGCGCCCCTGCCCGTCGGTCAGGCGGCCGTCGTCCAGCACCTGCAGCAGCACGTTGAAGACGTCCGGATGCGCCTTCTCGATCTCGTCGAAAAGGACGACCTGATAGGGCCTGCGGCGGACGGCTTCGGTGAGCGCGCCGCCTTCCTCGTAGCCGACATAGCCGGGCGGCGCGCCGATGAGGCGCGAGACCGAGTGCTTCTCCATGTATTCCGACATGTCGAGGCGTACGATCGCCTGATCGTCGTCGAAGAGGAATTCGGCGAGCGCCTTGGTGAGCTCCGTCTTGCCGACGCCGGTCGGCCCGAGGAACAGGAACGAGCCGATGGGCCGGTTCGGGTCCTGCAGGCCGGCACGCGCACGGCGCACCGCGCGGGAGACGGCCGAAACCGCTTCCGCCTGTCCGACGACGCGGGCGCCGAGCGCCTTTTCCATGCCGACGAGCTTCTCGCGCTCGCCTTCGAGCATCTTGTCGACGGGAATGCCCGTCCAGCGGGAGACGACCTGCGCGATGTGCTGCTCGGTGACGGCTTCCTCGAGCATCGCACCCGCCTGCTCCTCGTGCTTCTCGGTCTCGGCGAGTTTCTTCTCGAGTTCGGGAATGATGCCGTAGGCAAGCTCGGAGGCGCGCTCGAGCTGGCCGCCGCGCTGGGCGCGCGCCAGTTCGCCGCGCGCATTGTCGAGCTCTTCCTTGAGCTTCTGCGCGGAGGCGAGCTTCGACTTCTCGGCCGACCAGGCGGCCGCGAGATCGGCGGAGGATTTCTCCAGCTCGGCGAGCTCCGTCTCGATCTTTTCGAGCCGGTCCTTCGACGGCTGATCCTTTTCCTTCTTCAGCGCCTCGCGCTCGATCTTGAGCTGGATGACGCGGCGGTCGATCTCGTCGAGTTCTTCGGGCTTGGAATCGACCTGCATGCGCAGCCGCGAGGCGGCCTCGTCCATGAGGTCGATCGCCTTGTCCGGCAGGAAGCGGTCGGCGATGTAGCGGTCCGACATGGTGGCGGCGGCGACGAGCGCGGCATCGGAAATGCGCACGCCGTGATGCAGCTCGTACTTCTCCTTGAGACCGCGGAGAATGGAGATCGTGTCCTCGACCGTCGGTTCGTCGACGAAAACGGGCTGGAAGCGCCGCGCGAGCGCCGCGTCCTTCTCGACATATTTGCGGTATTCGTCGAGCGTCGTCGCGCCCACGCAATGCAGGTCGCCGCGCGCAAGCGCGGGCTTCAAAAGGTTCGACGCATCCATCGCGCCGTCGGTCTTGCCCGCGCCGACAAGCTGGTGCATCTCGTCGATGAAGAGAATGATGCCGCCATCCGCAGAGGCGACTTCGGAGAGAACGGCCTTCAGCCGCTCCTCGAATTCGCCGCGATATTTCGCGCCCGCGATCAGCGCGCCGAGATCGAGCGCCATCAGCGACTTGTTCTTGAGGCTTTCGGGCACGTCGCCATTGACGATGCGCAGCGCCAGCCCCTCGGTGATCGCGGTCTTGCCGACGCCCGGCTCGCCGATGAGCACCGGATTGTTCTTCGTGCGGCGCGACAGCACCTGGATGGTGCGCCGGATTTCCTCGTCGCGGCCGATCACCGGGTCGAGCTTGCCCGCGCGGGCATCGGCGGTGAGGTCGCGCGCGTATTTCTTCAAGGCATCGTAAGCGTCTTCCGCGCTCGCGCTGTCGGCAGTGCGGCCCTTGCGCACGCGTTCGATGGCGGCGTTGAGCGACTGCGCGGTGACGCCCGCGGTCTTCAGGATCTTTTCCGATTCCGTGCCCGGCGTGAGCAGCATGGCAAGCAGCAGGCGCTCGGCGGTCACGTAGCTGTCGCCCGCTTTCTTCGCGAGCTGCTCGGCCTGATCGAAGACCTTGGCGACTTCCGGCGCGAGATAGAGCTGACCCGCGCCCGACCCTTCGACCTTCGGCATTTTCGCGAGCGCCGCCTCGACGCCCTGAAGCGCCTGGTCGGGCCGGCCCTCGGCCGCGCGGATGAGCCCGGCGGCGAGGCCTTCCTCGTCGTCGAGCAGAACCTTCAGAAGATGTTCGGGCGTGAAACGCTGATGCCCCGAGCGGACCGCAAGCCCCTGCGCGGACTGGATGAAGCCGCGGCTCCGGTCCGTGTATTTTTCCAGATCCATGTTCGTTCCTTTCAAGCACGCCAGTCAGGCAGCCGACATGCGCCGCACCACCAAATAGCGCCTTATCCGAATGATCCGGCCCTCTTCGAGGCACCGGTCCTATTCAGATATTGGTGTTGCCTGATAGTCACACAAGAGGCAATCGCCAGACAGTTTGCCGCAGAAACCTGCCGAATTCGTGAACCCGAACGGGCGGCTCAGCCCGGCCGGGCGATGGGGCGGCGGCGCTCCACGCGCCAGACCCAGACGAGCCACCGCAGCCGGGAGAGGATGCCGTCCGCATAACCATAGTCCGCAAGGACCATCAGCATCCAGAACAGGTTGACCCGTCCAGCCAGCGCCCGGTCGCGCAGGGTTGCCGGGACGAACATGCCGATGCACAGATCTCCGAAGTTCCCGGAGGCCAGACTGTCTTTCAGGGCGGCGACGGGAACCTGGATGACGCAATCCCCGCCCTTGTCCGTTTCACGCAGGCGGCCGCTCCACGGGGCGTAGAGGAGGCGGCGTCCCCCGCTCTCGACCGCCACGCCGCCGGGGAGGACGGCAGCGAGGAGCCATCTCTGGCGGGCGAGCACTGCCTTCAGGGCCGCGATGTCTTCATCGGTGAGCGCTGCCTCGCCGTTCCGTGCCTCTTCCCGCGCGACAAGCGCGCGCTGGCCGTCATGGAAAGCGCCTCGCCATTCCGCCGGCGGTTCGGCGGAGAGCGACAGCGTTTCGAGGTCCACGGTCGAGAAGGGAGGGCAGAGCCGCGTGGCGATGCCCCAGCCGGCCTGCAGAAGATCGAACCCGACACGGTAGCCGTTCGCCCACTCCGAATCCGAGCGGCGGTAGACGACCTGGCTGGCGAAGGGAAGGAAGAGGTCCGCGCGCAAGTGAGCACAGACCCCTTGCGTCATGCGCACATAGTCCTCCGGTTCCCGGCAGGGAATGCGCTCATTCTCCTCGAAATAGTTGAAGAATGGACCGGCCGGAGAATGACTTCTGAGCACGATGCAGGGCTTGCCGATCTCCGTCCGCAAACGGGCGATGTCGTCGAGCAAACCGCCGAGCGGCTTCGCATCGTTCAGGTTGACGATGAAGGCGGAAGGCGTGTCCACGAGCAGGACGGAATCGTTGCTCCACTGCGGGAGCGACATGACGCTCACCCTGTCTTCCAGCGGAACCCACTGCCGCGGAGGAAGGATCCGCACATCGAAGCCCTGTTCGCGCAGATACGCGTCCATCTTCATTCGGAGAAAGGCAGGAAGAAGGATCGTCCGCGCGCCCGGCTTCAGCCGCCGAAGGCTCGGGGGGTGCAGGTGATCGGGATGCTCGTGCGTGATGTAGATGAAGGGCGCGGCCTCGACACGCCGGACCTGCTCTTCGGCAGGCGGATTCACCATCCACCAGCTCCGCCAGTAGCAGGAGCCGAGAAGCCAGGGATCGGTGGCAAGAATGGGCCGCTCCTCCTCGCCCGCAAGAACCATACAGGCATGGCCCATGGTACTGATCTTCATCATCGAATCCCGATCCCGGAAACCGGCCGCAGGAAGCCGGTCCAGGGCATTGCCTGATTGTCATACAAGGGGCACTCTCACCGCAGAAACCTGCCGAAATCCTGAACCCGGAAGGACTGCCGATGGGAGAGAGCGCAAGGATCGTCGGCCTCTACCGCTACCCGGTCAAGGGACTCTCGCCCGAGCCGCTGGCGGAGGTCAAACTCGAAAAGGGCGGCACGTTTCCTCATGACCGGGCCTTCGCGATCGAAAACGGGAAACATGATTTCGATCCGGAAAACCCGAAGCATTTCCCGAAGATCAAGTTCCTGATGCTGATGCGGGACGAGCGGCTCGCCAGGCTCAAGACGCATTTCGTGGACGAGACGGAGACGCTGCACATCGCGAAGGACGGCAAGGAGGTGCTCGCCGCGAAGCTGACCACGGCGGCGGGCCGCACGGCGCTGGAAGACTTCATGAGCGGCTACATGGAGAAGGAATTGCGGGGCGCGCCTCGCGTCGTCCATGCGCCGGGCTTTTCGCATTCGGACGCGCCGGCGAAACTCGTCTCGATCATCAATATGGCAAGCGTGCGCGCGCTGGAGGAGAAGCTGGGGACGCATGTCCACCCGCTGCGCTTTCGCGGCAATGTCTATGTCGAAGGGCTCGAGCCCTTCGCGGATCACGACTGGGTGGGCAAGCGCTTCCGCATGGGCGATGTGGCCTTCAAGGGCGTCCACCGCACGGTGCGCTGCGCGGCGACCAACGTGGACCCGGAGACGGGCGCGCGCGACATGGAGATCCCGCAGACGCTGATGCGCCACTGGGACCATGCCGATCTCGGGCTTTATGCCGAAATAGAATCGCCGGGCACGCTGAGGCCCGGCGATCGTATTACGCTCGAATAGAAGACGGCCTAGTCGGCGCTGCTGTCGGCGGGCGCTGCCGCTTCGGCGCGGGGGGCATCGTTCCGCTCGCCCCTGTCGCCTTCGCTGCGCGGACGGCGGCGGCGGTTGTTGCGCCGGCGGGGCTGACCGCCCTCGCCTTCGCCGCCGGACTGCGCATTGGCATCCGCCGTTTCCTCGCCGTCATCGTCGGAAGAGGACGCGGCCTGCTCGTCCCGGTCATTCGACCGGCCGTTGCCGCCCTGCGATCCACTGCGCTGGTTGTTGTTCTCGCCGCCATTCTGGCCGTTGCCGCTCTGCTGGTGCCAGGGCTGGCCGGGATGGCGCGGCTGCGGACCGTCGCCCGCATAATCCGTCTCGTTCTCCTCGTCCTCGTCCGGCCGGTAGGCGAGATTGGTCGGCTGGCGCTGCTGCTGGCCTTCCTGACCCTGCTGCGCGGCCAGCATGAGGCGGTAATAGTGTTCCGCATGCTGATAGTAGTTTTCCGCCGTCACGCGGTCGCCCGCCGAAATCGCGTCGCGCGCCAGCTGCTGGTATTTCTCGCAGACATGCGCCGCGGTACCGCGAATTTTCACGTCCGGCCCGTTGCTGTCGAAAGCCCGGTTTGCCGAATGTTGTGGCTTGCGGCCACCGCGGCCACGCGAACGCTTGGAGTTGTTCTGCCCCTGCCTCATATCGTCTGATTTCTCGCTACTGGTTCAACTCACGGGTTTTCGTCTCAAGAGGTCCATCGAACGCAGGCTGTAAAGGCTGCGTTCTCCTCGCGGGCAGATGGACAAACAGCCATCGACCCGGCTTCGCGGGGCACACCCGAAGGCGTTCCGGCGAGGCGGACTTTCCCAGCACACACTTGCCGTCCTCCTGAAGGAGCGGTCGGTTCGGATGCCAAGAGGTTCTGGCCCCGTATCGCGCAGCCCAGCCCCGGCGCGACGATACATTCAAAGGGCATCATTCCAGTTTGCGGGCTGCCTCAAGCACCTTTCGAACCCGGCCCGACCGGCAGATATCTGCCTCGGCCTGTCGTCCCTGTTTTTCGGAGGACGGGGTTCGAGGAGCGAGGCGTCTCTGGCCCGGCTCATTTTCCCTGAAAAGAAAGGTAGCGTCCCGGGCCCGAGATTCCAACCGTTTTCTGCCCTTCGAAAACCGGAAATTCAATCGCGTGGCCGCGCTGCAACGAGGGCCCGCGGGACACCGGAAAGGTCCGGCACCACGCGCAGAACCGCCAGTCCCGCCGCTTCGAAGATCGCGGTCACGTCATCCGCCTGGCCGGCGCCGAGTTCGATGACGGCGGACCCGCCCTGCGTCAAAACGTCCGGGAGGGCAGCCGCCAGCGCCCTATAGGCATCGAGCCCGTCCGCGCCGCCATCCAGCGCGAGCACGGGATCATGCGCGCGCACCTCTTCCTCAAGCGTCGAAATCTCGCCGCTCGAAATATAGGGCGGATTCGAGATCACGAGGTCGAAGCTCCCTTCGAGGTCCTGCACCCAGTTGCCCGCGCGGAAGGCGGCACGGCCGGAAAGCTCGAGCCGCGCGGCATTGGAAACGGCAACCGCGAGCGCCTCGGCCGATATGTCGATGCCGGTGCCGACCGCATCGGGACGCTCGTGAAGAAGCGCGAGCAGAAGACAGCCGGTGCCCGTGCCGAGATCAAGAAGCCGGGGCGCCGCAACCTCGCGAAGTGCCGCGAGCGCGGTTTCGACGAGCGTCTCGCTGTCGGGACGCGGATCGAGCGTGGCGGGCGTGACGGCGAAGGGCAGTCCCCAGAATTCGCGAACACCGAGAATGCGCGAGACGGGCTCGCGCGCGAGGCGGCGGCGCTCGTAGCCGGCAAGCCGTTCTTCCTCCGCCGCGCTCATGCGGGTCGCGGGCTCCCGCACCATCTCGATATCGGAAGCGCCGGTGACGGCCTGCACGAGAACCCGCGCATCGAGCTCGGGCGTGGCAAGTCCTGCCTGCCGGAGACGCCAGCCAAGCATGCGCATCGCATGGTCGCGCGAGGTCACGCCCCGTCTTCCATCGCGGCAAGCCGGGCCGCCTGGTCCTCGGCGATGAGCGAATCGACAAGTTCGCCGAGCGCATCGCCCGCCAGCACCTGGTCGAGCTTGTGCAGCGTCAGATTGATGCGGTGATCGGTGACGCGGCCTTGCGGAAAATTGTAGGTGCGGATGCGCTCCGAGCGGTCGCCGGAGCCGACCTGGCCCTTGCGGTTCGCGGAGCGCTCCCTGTCGATCCGCTCGCGCTCGGCGTCGAAGAGCTTGGCGCGCAGGATCTGCATGGCGCGCGCCTTGTTCTTGTGCTGCGACTTCTCGTCCTGCTGCGAGACGACGATGCCGGTCGGCAGATGCGTGATGCGGACCGCGCTTTCGGTCTTGTTGACGTGCTGGCCGCCCGCGCCGGAGGCCCGGAAGACGTCGATGCGGAGGTCCTTGTCCTCGATCTCGACATCGACCTCCTCGGCCTCGGGCAACACGGCAACCGTCGCCGCGGAGGTGTGGATGCGCCCGCCGCCTTCCGTCACCGGCACGCGCTGGACGCGGTGAACGCCCGACTCGAACTTGAGCTTCGCATAGACGCCGGGACCGGAAATGCCGGCGATGATTTCCTTGTAGCCGCCCATCTCGCCCTCGGACGCGGCGATGAGTTCGACCTTCCAGCCCTGCAGCGAGGCGTATCGCTCATACATGCGGAAGAGGTCGCCCGCAAAAAGGGCGGCTTCGTCGCCGCCCGTCCCCGCCCGCACTTCGAGAATGACATTGCGGTCGTCGGCGGCGTCCTTCGGCAGCAGCATGAGCTGCACGTCGTGTTCGAGCTCCGGCAGCAACTCGTTCAGACGGTCGATCTCGTCGCGCGCCATCTCCGCCATGTCGCGCACGCGCAGGAGCTGTTCGGCGTCCTCATATTCACGCTTCGCCGCGTTGAGCTTGCCGATGGCTTCGGCCACCGGCGAGAGTTCCGCATATTCCTTCGACAGCTGCACGAAACGCTCGCGCGGAATATCGGCATTCATTTCCGACTGAACGGCTTCGAAACGGGCGATGACGCTCTGGAGTTTTTCTTCGGGAATCATGGGCTTTCGAGATTTTCGGGGGCCTTGGGGAAAGAAGCGAAACGCTGCCGGCGGAAAGTCGATCCGCCGGAAAATCAGGCAGCCTCGCTAATCCCCGGCAAGCGCGTGCGACGGCGCGGTTTCCCCGGCGGCGCGCTTTTCTTCCTCGCGCGCCTTCTCGATTTCGGCGGCCTTCGCCTCGACGAGTTCGACGAGATGATCGACGATGTTCTCGTTCCTGATCTTGTGGTCGCTGAGGCCCGCGAGATAGATCATGCCGGAGCCGGCACCGCCGCCCGTGAAGCCGATATCGGTCTGCTCGGCCTCGCCCGGACCGTTGACCACGCAACCGATGACGGAGAGCGTCATCGGCGTCGCGATATGCGCGAGCCGCTCTTCCAGCACCTGCACCGTGCCGATGACGTCGAAACCCTGACGCGCACAGGACGGACAGGAAATGATGGTGACGCCGCGATGGCGCAGATTGAGCGACTTCAGGAGTTCGAAGCCGACCTTCACTTCTTCCACCGGATCGGCGGAGAGCGACACGCGGACCGTGTCGCCGATGCCGCCCCAGAGCAGCATGCCGAGGCCGACGGACGATTTGATGGTGCCGGACATGAGGCCGCCCGCTTCGGTGACACCGATATGGAGCGGACAGTCGATGGCGTCGGCCAGCTGCTGATAGGCGGCAACGGTGAGGAAGGGGTCCGACGCCTTCACGCTGATCTTGAATTCATGGAAATCGTGATCCTGCAGGATGCGGGCGTGGTCGAGCGCGCTTTCGACCATCGCTTCCGGACAGGGCTCGCCGTACTTCTCCAGAAGGTCGCGCTCCAGCGAACCGGCATTGACGCCGATGCGCATGGAACACCCGTGGTCCTTCGCCGCCTGCACGACCTCGCGCACGCGGGCTTCCGATCCGATATTGCCGGGATTGATGCGCAGGCAGGCCGCTCCCGCCTCCGCCGCCTCGATGGCGCGCTTGTAGTGGAAATGGATGTCCGCGACGATCGGGATCGTCGTTTCGCGCACGATCTCGTGGAGGGCCGCGGTCGACTCCGCGTCCGGGCAGGACACCCGCACGATGTCGCAGCCCGCCTCCTCGATGCGCCTGATCTGTTCGATCGTCGCCTTCGCGTCGGAGGTGAGCGTGTTCGTCATCGTCTGGACGGAAATCGGCGCATCGCCGCCGACCGGAACCGATCCCACATGGATCTTCCGGCTCGGACGGCGCGCGATATCGCGCCAGGGTCTGATGCTGCTGCTCATTTTACCGGTCGGTTCTCACACGCGCCGTGCGGGCATATGGCTCACACAAGGGACGGAGTTTCCGGGTGCGGCCTTCATGGACCGCACCATCGCGCCTTCTCATAGCAGAAATATGGCGTTACCGCATATTTCCAAGCCCGAGGCGGCTTCTGGAGCTTCACTCTCCCTCAGGGAGAGGGGAAGGATTATTCGACGGTGACGCTGCCGTCGGGCGCGGCGGCTTCCGCTTCGGTGACCGGCTTCGGCATCGAGGCCAGAAGATCGGATACGACAAGCGACTTGCCCGTCAGCACCAGCGTGGGCGGACCGGCAAGACCGAGCGACTGGCCATCGACCATGATCTCGAAGGCGCTGGCATCGCGCGCGACGAGGATGACGCCGGGCTGGCTCGGGGCGCGGTAGCTGTCGCCCGCATTGAGGATCTGCTCGATCAGCACCTGGCCCAGCGCGTCCTCGACGCGAATCCAGGCACCGTCGCGGCGGGCGCGGACGACCACACGGCCGTCGACATTCTCGGCACCGTAAGGCGTGCCTTCGGGAAGCGGCGGCAGGCCCGCGGGTTCTTCCTCGGCAAGCGCGGCAACTTCCGTTTCCTCCGCGGCGATCTCCGCCGCCTCTTCGCCGACGACCGGCGCAGGCTCGTAAACCGTCTCGGGCGCGACACCGGCAGTGCCGGAGAGGCCGGTGTCCGAAAGCTGGATGCCGGGACCGCGCACAACGGGAACGGCGCCGGCGCTCGGCGTGGCCGCAGAGGCGCTGTCGCCCCGCGAGCCGGAAACCACGGCGGGCGCCGCAGGCTCGGCCGCGGGCGCTTCACCCGCCATGCGCGTCGCCATCATCTCGTCAGTCGATTTTGAAAGAAGCCAGCCGCCATAGGCACCGGCGGCGACGACGAGGGCGACGATGAGGGCCGTGCCGCGAGGCAGGCGCCTTTCTTCGGAGACATCGGGAAAATTCAGGCTGGCAGCAGTTTCGGCCTCGTTGCGGTCGAGTTCGGCCTTGTAGCGTTCGCAGACATGGCGGCTGTCGAGACCGAGATATTCCGCATAGGAACGGACGAAGCCGACGGCATAGGCCCGGGCGGGAAGCGCGTCGTAGCGGCTTTCCTCCAGCGCTTCGAGCTGGTCGCGGCGAATTCGCAGCGACTGCGCGATGGAACGCACATCCTCGCCCCGGCGCAGGCGCGCGGCACGCAGATCGGCGCCGACGGATTCGGCCTCGACCGGAACTTCGTTCGTGATGTCGCGCAGATGCAACCGCCGACGAGGTTCCGACCCGTCATCCCCGGTCGGAAGCATGGTGATCTTGTTCATTTATCCGGGCTCTTCCCGAGCTGAGCCATCTCAATCCGTGTATCCCCTGGGCCCACGAATTGCCATGGACGTTTCAAAATGCGACACGCCGGACCCCAAGACACGGCCTTCGCATAGCGCCCAAAAGCATCTGAGAACCAAGAATAGAACAAATCTGTTGACAAACTGCAACCAAGGACTGCGCCAACCCCATTATTCCGGCTGCCTTTTTCGTCCTTCGGACCATCGAAAGGCAGATTCTGGAGCTGACTCAGACGGCGACCCCGTGCGCCTCGGCGAAAGAGGCGAGCTGCTCGCGGACGCTGCGGTCGGGAAGGCCATAAAGGCCGTCCATGAAGGTCTCGAGCTTGGAGACGTCGAGGGAGCGGACCATCATCTTCACCGGGCCGATGGCGGCGGGCGACATGGAGATGCGCCGCAGCCCGAGTCCCGCCAGCGCCATGGCTTCGAGCGGCTTGCCCGACATCTCGCCGCAAAGGGTGAGCGGGGTGCCGTACTCCCGGCATTTGACGACGATGTGGCGGAGGAAACTCAGCACCGCCGGGCTCAGGAAATCGTAGCGGGTCGCCACCCGGGGATTGCCCCGGTCGGAAGCGAAGAGGAACTGCAGCAGGTCGTTGGAGCCGATCGAGACGAAATCGACCAGCGGCAGCAGCGTGTCGAGCTGCCAGGCGAGCGAGGGCACCTCGAGCATGGTGCCGATCTCGAGATGCGCCGGGCACTCCTTGCCGAACTTCTTGAGCCGGGCGAGCTCCTTGTCGACCAGCGCGCGGGCGCGCTTGTACTCGGCGACCTCGGCCACCATCGGGAACATGACCCGGAGCGAGCGGCCCGCCGCCGCCGTGAGCAGCGCGCGGATCTGGTGGCGCAGCAGCGCCGGACGGTCGAGGCTGATGCGGATCGCGCGCCAGCCGAGCGCCGGGTTCTCCTCCTTCAGCGCCGAGAGGTTCATGTAGGGCAGCATCTTGTCGCCGCCGATATCGAGCGTGCGGAAGACGGCCGGCTTGTCGCCCGCCTCGTCGAGCACGGCGCGGTAGAGCTCGATCTGCTCGCGCAGGCTCGGCAGGGTCGAGGCGATCATGAACTGGAGTTCGGTGCGGAAGAGGCCGATGCCTTCCGCGCCCGCCTCGTCGAGATGCGGCAGGTCGACCTGGAGGCCGGCATTGACGTAGAGATCGACCTTCTCGCCGTCGAGCGTGACGGCGGGCTCGCCCCGGATCGCCTTGTACTGCTCCTGCTTGCGGGCGCGGAAACGGGCCTTCTCGGAGTAGGACGCGATCACTTCCTGCGAGGGGCGCAGATAGACCTCGCCCGTGTCGCCGTCGACGATGATGGCATCGCCCGGTTCGACATGTTCGAGAATGTCCTCGGCGCGGCCGACGGTGGCGATGCCGAAGGCGCGCGCGACGATGGAGACATGGGCATTGGGCGCGCCCTCTTCGAGCACGAGGCCCCGGAGCCGCTCCTTGTCGTAGTCGAGGAGTTCGGCAGGCCCCATGTTGCGCGCGATGATGATGGCGTCGTTCGGCAGGTTCGCCGAGAGCGAGGCGAGCGTCACGCCCGTGAGCTGGCGCAGCAGCCGGTTCGCGAGATCGTCGAAATCGTGGAGCCGGTCGCGGATGTAGGGGTCGGCGGCGCGCTGGAGCCGGGCGCGGGTGTCGTTCTGCACGCGTTCGACGGCGGCCTCGGCGGTGAGGCCGGTCTTCACCGCTTCGAGCATCCGCTGCAGCCAGCCGCGGTCGTTCGCGAACATGCGGTAGGCCTGCAGCACCTCGCGATGCTCGCCCGCATGGGAAAGGTCTTCCGTCTCCAGCATGTCGTCGATGGAGCCCCTGAGCGCATAGACCGCCTGTTCGAGGCGCTTTAGCTCAAGCTCCGTGTCCTCGGCGATGAGCTTCGTCACATGGACGCGCGGCTCGTGAAGCACGGCATGGCCGAGCGCGATGCTCTCCGAGAAGGAGGTGCCCGCGATGTGATAGGGCATCTGACGGGAAAGATCGGGCTCGTCGGGCACGGCACCGATGAGGTCGGCGGCGGCGACGACCTCGGCGAGCACCATCGCGACCGTCTGCAGCGCCTCGACTTCCTCTTCGGTGTAGTGGCGCTTGGTGCGGTTCTGCACGACGAGAACGCCGACGACCTTGCCGGAGCGGAGAATCGGCACGCCCATCAGCGACTTGTAGATTTCCTCGCCCGTTTCCGGCCGGTAGGCGAAACCCGGATGGGACTGCGCGTCGGCAAGATTGAGGGGCCGCGCATGCGCGGCGATGTCGCCGACGAGACCTTCGCCGACGCGGAGCCTGGTCGCGTGGACGGCGGTCGGCTTCAGGCCTTCGGTGGCCGAGAGCTCGAGCTCCTTCGTCCCGTTCATGAGATAGACGGAACACACCTCCGCAACCATGTTGGAGGCGATCAGCACGACGATCTTGTCGAGCCGCTTCTGAGCGCTCTCCGGCTCCGCCATGACCTCGCGCAGCCGACGGAGCAGAATGCGCGGACCACCGACGGAGCCCGGCATCAGCTGCGATCCCGTTTGGAGCGGAATTGTGGGCGGAAGAGATTCAAGCGGCCGGCTCCCGTTACTCGGCGTCGAGACCGTAGGCCGTGTGCAGGGCGCGCACGGCCAGTTCCGTATAGTCCGAGGAGATCAGCACACTGACCTTGATCTCGGACGTCGTGATCGCGAGGATGTTGATGCCTTTCTCTGCGAGCGTGCGGAACATGGTCTGCGCGACGCCGGCATGGCTGCGCATGCCGATGCCGATGACGGACACCTTGATGACATTCGTGTCGGTCTTCACTTCCTTGCAGCCGATCTCGGCCTGGGCCTTGCGGATCACGTCCTCGGCGCGGGCGAGTTCCGCCTGCGGCACCGTGAAGGTCATGTCCGTGCTCTTGCCGTCGTCCGACACGTTCTGGATGATCATGTCGACATTGATCGAGTTGTCGGCGAGCGGGCCGAAGATGCGCGCGGCGACGCCGGGCTTGTCCTCGACCTTGACGAGCGTCACCTTGGCCTCGTCCTTGGAATAGGCGATGCCGCTCACGACCTGCTGTTCCACGATTTCATCCTCGTCGCATACAAGAGTACCGGGGCCGTTGCCGCCTGCGCCATAGGCGGCATGCGGCGCATCGGGCGTATCGAAGCTCGAGCGGACCTGCAGGCGCACCCGGTGAACCATGGCGAGCTCGACGGAACGGGTCTGAAGAACTTTGGCGCCGAGCGACGCCATCTCCAGCATCTCCTCGTAGCTGATCTTATCAAGCTTTCGGGCCTTCGCAACGATGCGCGGATCCGTCGTATAGACGCCATCGACATCGGTATAGATGTCGCAGAGATCCGCGCCGATGGCCGCCGCGATGGCGACCGCGCTCGTGTCGGAACCGCCGCGCCCGAGCGTCGTGATTCTGTTATCGGGGCCGAGCCCCTGGAAACCGGCGATGACCGCCACCTCGCCGCGCGACAGGCGCGTCACGAGTTCGCTGCCGTCGATCTCGCGAATGCGGGCGGCGCCATGCGCGCTGTCCGTGCGAATCGGGATCTGCCAGCCGAGCCAGGAGCGCGCGGGGATGCCGATGCGCTGCAACTCGATCGAGAGGAGCGCGATCGTCACCTGCTCGCCGCTCGCGACGATGGTGTCGTATTCGCGTGCGTCGTGGAGCGGCGCCGTTTCGCGCGCCCAGGAAACAAGCTGGTTGGTCGTGCCCGCCATCGCGGAGACGACGACCGCGACCTCGTGGCCCGCATCGACTTCGCGCTTCACATGGGCGGCAACGTTCCGGATGCGCTCGACATCCGCGACCGACGTTCCGCCGAATTTCATGACCAGTCTGGCCATCTTCTCTTCCACTCTTCCTGCTCGGGCAAACGCCCGCGTAAACCGGCGCGCTGGACCAGACCGGGCCTGACCTTTTATATGGCGCCCTGTATCATGACCTGGTGAGAGGTAGACCCGCGCCGCCGGGCGCGGCCATACATACAGGCCCCCGGGCAGAGCCGCAACCGGCGGAAACGGCGGCAAAACCCCTCGAAGACGCAGGGAAAACCTCGCATAATGGCGGGCATGACAAACAAAAACGCGGGCGCAGGCAGTGCCTCCAGCATCGATCCGGGGGAGATCGCCCGCTTTTCCGCCATGGCCGCCGAATGGTGGGACCCGGCGGGCAAGTTCCGCCCGCTCCACAAGTTCAACCCGACCCGGCTGGCCTATATCCGGGACGCGGCGGCAGGCCATTTCGGCCGCGATCCGAAATCCATGCGGCCCTTCGAGGGCCTGCGCGTCCTCGATATCGGCTGCGGCGGCGGTCTTCTTTCGGAACCCATGGCCCGGCTCGGCGCGGCGATGGTAAGCGCCGATGCCTCGGAAGAGAACATCGCGACGGCGAGCGTCCATGCCGCCGAACAGGGCCTCGACATCGACTACCGCTGCACGACCGCCGAAGACCTCGCCGCGGCGGGCGAAACGTTCGACGTCATCCTCAACATGGAAGTGGTCGAGCATGTCGCCGATCCCATGTCGTTCCTGGCGAATTGCGCCGGCATGCTGAAGCCCGGCGGACTCATGTTCATCGCGACGCTGAACCGGACGCTGAAGGCACATGCCTTCGCCATCGTCGGCGCAGAATATGTGCTTGGCTGGCTGCCGCGCGGGACGCATGACTGGAAGAAATTCATCACCACGCGCGAGATGGAGCGCGGTATCGCGGCGGCGGGGCTGACGCTGAAGGATCTGAGGGGCGTGAGCTACAATCCGCTGGCGGACAGGTGGTCGCTCTCGAACGACACGGATGTGAACTACATGGCGCTGGCGGCAAGGCCCGGCGCGGGGAACTGAACGGCGGGGATTTTCGCATGACGATGAAGACGAAGCGGCAGCGCGCCGCGGGAACGGCTATTGCTGTCGCGGCGCTGCTAGCGCTGGCGGGCTGCGGCGAGGCGAAGCAGGAAGCGGCACCCGTGACCCTCGACGAGCGGCAGGCGACGCTCTACGAGCATGCCTGCAAGACCTGCCACGAGGATCCCGCGACCGGCGCGCCGCGAACGCACGACACGGTGGCCTGGGCACCGCGCATCGCCAAGGGCGAGGACGTGCTTCTCGACAACATCGTGAACGGTTTCAACGGCATGCCGCCGCTCGGCCAGTGCATCGAATGCGACGCGGACGATTTCATTTCGCTGACCATGTTCATGGCCGCGCCCGCGAGCAACGAAACGGGAGATGCCCAATGATGCTGTCACGCCGCCGTCTGCTGCATTATGCGGCTTCCGCCTCCGCCCTGGCCGCAACCGGCGCGATCCCCGGCTATGTTGCAAGCGCCTTTGCCGGGGAGGAAAAGCGCGTCATTCCATGGAAGAACTGGTCGGGCGGGCAAAGCTGCACACCGGCGATGCGCGCCGCACCCGCAAGCGAGGCGGAACTGGCCGACATCGTGACCGGCAGTGCGGCCCCCGTCCGCGCGGTTGGCGCAGGGCACTCCTTCTCGCCGCTCGTGCCGACGGAAGGAACGCTGCTCTCGCTCGACCGCATGAGCGGCATCGTCTCCCATGACGCAGCGACGCATCGCGCGACCATACGCGCGGGCACGCGGCTCGGCGCCATGGCGGCGGAACTCGCCGAGCGCGGCCTCGCGCTCGACAACATGCCCGACATCAACAAGCAGACGGTGGCGGGCGCGATCGCGACGGCGACGCACGGGACGGGCGCGGAACTCGGCTCGCTGTCGAGCTTCGTCACGGACCTGCGGCTGATGACGGCATCGGGCGAAACCCTCGCCTGCAATGCGGAGACGAACGCAGATATCTTCGACGCGGCGCGCGTCGCCGTCGGCGCGCTCGGCATCGTGACGCAGGTGACGATGCAGGCCCGGCCACTCTACAAGCTGAAGCGGCGGACCTGGATCGTGCCGGTCGAAGAAATGCTGGAAGCCGCGCCCGAGCTCTGGAAAAAGCACCGCAATTTCGAATTCTACTACGTGCCCTATTCCGGCATGGCCATCGGCATCACCAACGACGAGACGGACGAGGCGGAAACGCCGGAGCCCGTGAACGAGGACGACGAAGGCCTGCGCCAGTTGCAGCAATTGCAGGAATGGCTCGGCTGGTCGCCCGCGACGCGGCGATGGCTGATCCAGACGCTCATGGGCGGCATGGAGCCGGAAGAGCGCGTCGACTATTCGCACAAGACGCTCTCGGCGGAGCGCAATGTGCGTTTCAACGAGATGGAATACCACCTGCCGCGCGAGGCGGGACCGCAGGCGCTGCGCGAGATCATCGACGCCATCGAGGCCAACAATGTGGAAGTCTTCTTCCCGATCGAGTTCCGCACCACGGCACCGGACGAGGCGTGGCTCAGCCCCTTCTACCGGCGCGAAAGCTGCTCGATTGCGGTCCACCGCTATCACGAAGAGGACTACACGCCTTACTTCAGCCTGATCGAGCCGATCTTCCGCAAGCATGACGGCCGCCCGCACTGGGGCAAGCTCAACACGCTGAAGGCGGATGACTTCGCGGCGCTTTACCCGAGGTGGAATGATTTTCTGGAAGTGCGGGCGGGCCTCGACCTCGAGGGGAAGTTTCTCAATCCTTATTTGAAGGACGTGTTCGGGGTGATGACATAACCCGCCCTACCCCTTCGCCGTCATGACCCGCTTCATGCGGGTCATCCATGACTTTCTTTCAATGCCACCAAGACGTGGATGGCCCGGACAAGCCGGGCCATGACGATCCTTGAGAGAAAGGGAGGAGCCCTAGTTCGCGCCGCGCCTCGGCGTGATCGGCAGCGGCGCGACTTCGACGCCTTCCTCGATCAGCTCGCGGGCTTCGTCGGGCGTCGCCTCGCCGTAAATGTCGCGATGTTCCGTCTCGCCGTAATGGATGCGGCGGGCTTCCTCCGCGAAGGCGTCGCCTACATAGTCGCAATTCTCTTCGACATGTTTTTTCAGCGCGAGCATCATCATGCTCATCTTCTGCGCCATCGCAGCGGGCGTCGAAGGCGCTTCGTCTTGCGACGCGCTCTTGCCGCTGCTCTTTCCAATACTGGGCGCCATCAAGGCCTTGCGGACGGAAGCGCTGCCGCAATGCGGGCAGAGAACCTCGCCTGCCTCGACCTGCGTATCGAACCCGGCAGAGGACGGAAACCAGCCGTCGAACTCATGATCGTGCTCACAGGCAAGCGCATAACGGATCATGACACCTGCCTCACGGAGGGAGAGGCGGGGAGCCCGAAGCCACGATCGTGACCGAGGCTCGGCACGCGCTTGCGCGCCTCGGCAATCTTCCCCGTGTCGATTTCGGCGAGGATCACGCCCGGCTCGTCGTGATCCGCTTCCGCGATCACCTCGCCCCAGGGCGCGACGATGAGGCTGTGACCATAGGTTTCGCGGCCGCATTCATGCTTGCCGCCCTGCGCGGGCGCGATGACGAAGCAACCTGTCTCGATGGCGCGCGCCTTCAGAAGCGTGTGCCAGTGCGCTTCGCCCGTCTGCCGCGTGAAGGCGGCGGGCACGGTCAGAAAATCGGCGCCTGCCTGCGCGAGCGTGCGATAGAGATGCGGGAAACGGACGTCGTAGCAGACGGTGAGGCCGAGACGGCCCCAGGGAAGCCGCGCGAGGATCGCTTCGCGGCCCGGCTCGTAGTTCCTGCTCTCGCGGTAGCTCTCGCCGCCCGCGAGATCGACATCGAACATGTGGATCTTGTCGTAGCGCGCCGCGACATCGCCCTCCGGCGAAATCAGAAAGGCGCGGTTCGCAACCTTTTCGTCCGAAAGCCGGATCGGCAGCGAACCGATCAGCAGCCAGATATTCTTCTCCGCCGCGAGCGAACGAAACGCGGGCAAGGCTTCATCGTCCTTCTCCTCGCGCACCTTGTCGAAAAGGTCCGCCGTCTTCGTGACCAGAAGCGACGTCATTTCCGGCGTTGCGACGAAGGAAGCGCCCTGCTCCGCCGCTTGCGCGACGAGAGCGGACGCGGCCGAGACATTCTCGCCCACATTGCAGGTGCTGCGCATCTGAACGCAGGCCGCAGTGAAAGATGTCGATGAAGCGGTCATGAGGTCAGGCAGCGAGCATCGGATCAAGCTTGCCGGAGGCGTCGAGCGCGTAGAGGTCGTCGCAGCCACCGACATGATCGTCGCCGATGAATATCTGCGGCACGGTATGCCGGCCATGCGCGCGGTTCATCATCTCCCGGCGCTTGTCCGCGTCCATGCCGACGTCGATCTCGGTAAAGGAGACGCCCTTCTTCTGGAGCAGACCCTTGGCCCGATAACAAAAGGGGCAAAGCATGGTCGTGTAGATGGTGACATCCGCCATGACGGCTACTCCGGAGTTGAACAAGGGGACGGAACGAGGCCCGCCCCGGAAAACAAGAGGCTTTATATCATATAGAAGCCCCGCCCGGCGGAACAACCCGGGCGAGGCAGAGCACGGAAACCTCGCGCGCGCCGGCCGCGACGAGCACCCGCGCGCAGGATTCCGCCGTGGCGCCGGTCGTCATCACATCGTCGATGAGAACGATATGGCGGTTCCGGACAAGGGCTTCTCCGCCCGGGCCCAGCCGGAACGCGCCGGCGACATTGCGCCGCCGCTGATCGCCCGAAAGGCCGACCTGCGGCCGCGTCGCCCGGACGCGGACCAGCAGGTCCGGCATGTTGGAGAGACCCGAAAGACCCGCAAACGCCCGGGAAAGCTCCGCCGACTGATTGAAACGGCGTGAAAAGAGCCGGCGCTTGTGCAACGGCACCGGGGCGACGATGTCGGCATCGGCGGCGATATCGGCCCCGATGCGCAGAAGCCAGCGGGCAAAGGCTGGCGCGGCCTCCATGCGGTCGGAATATTTGAAGCGGTGAACAAGCATGGCGCTCCGGTCGCTGTAGCGCATGACGGCGCGGGCGCGGGCATAGGAGGGCGGGTTCATCAGCGCCGCCGCACTGACGGCACCCTCCCCTGCCTCGTAGGGAAAGGGAATGCCCGTGACGGCGCACCATGGCCGTTCCATGAAATCGACTTGCGACCAGCAGGGGCCGCAAAGCGCTCCATGCGCGGAGACGCCGCGCCCGCACCCCAGGCAGAGCGGAGGCAGCGCAATATCGGCAGCACGGGCAAACCCGGCCCGCGTCATGCCGATCCAGATTCCCAAGCCTCGAAGTTCCATTGCACCCCCGCTGCCTGCGGGCAAATCCTAGCACGACAATGCGGAGCTTGCGGGCGCGCCTTGCCGCCACCATGATGCGCGCCATGCCCGAACCCGGCCCCGGAACCAGTCCCGACCCGAAAATGCGCGTCTTTGACCGCGCCCTGCTGCGCCGCCGCCGCGACCGCGCCGCCGCGTCGTTCAGCGGCTACGACTTCCTGCTGCGCCGGGCGGGCGAAGACATCGTCGAACGGATCGCCGCCGCCAACCGCGACTTCGAGGTGGCGGCCGATCTTGGCTGCCACCGGGGAACGCTCGCGCAGGCGGCTGCCGAAGGCGGGCTGCCGCAGGGCAAGATCGGTATGCTTGTCTCGTCCGACATGTCGATGCCGATGCTCGCATCCGCACCGGTCCCGCGCGTGGTTGCAGATGAAGAAGCGCTTCCATTCGCGAATGGAAGCCTGAACCTCGCGACAAGCATCCTGTCTCTGCACTGGGCGAACGACCTGCCGGGGGCGCTGATCCAGATCCGCCGGGCGCTGAAGCCCGACGGGCTTTTCCTCGGCGCTCTGTTCGGCGGCGAGACACTGACGGAACTGCGCCAGTCGCTCGCCGAAGCCGAAATCGAAATGGAGGGGGGCCTGAGCCCCCGCGTCTCTCCCTTCGCCGACCTGCGCGACATGGGGAGCCTCCTGCAGCGCGCGGGCTTCGCGTTGCCGGTCGCCGACACCGACAGGGTGACGGTGCGCTACGCCGATCCTTTGCGGCTGATGGCGGATCTGCGCGGCATGGGCGAGACGAACGCGCTCACCGAACGGCGGCGGGCGCCGATGCGGCGCGCGACGCTGATGCGCGCGGGCGAAATCTATCGCGAGAAATTCGGACTGCCGGACGGGCGCGTGCCCGCGACCTTCGATATCGTCATCGTGACGGGCTGGGCACCGCATGAGAGCCAGCAGAAACCGCTCCGTCCGGGGAGCGCGGAGGCGCGGCTTGCCGATGCGCTCGGCACCGTGGAGCGCCCGGCAGGCGACAAGACCGGGAGATGAAGATCAGCCGGCGAGCGCCGTCGCGACCTTGTTGAAGAGAGAGTCGTTGAGCGCCGTGCCCGTGGTGCCGACGATGGAGATGATGACGGCGGAAATGCCGGCCACGATCAGCGCATATTCGATTGCGGTTGCGCCCCGTGTGTCGGACCGGAAAGCCCGAACAAAATTCCCGAAACCCGACATGCCACCCTCTTTTCGTTCGCACGACCTCCCTCAGAGGAGATCGCGCAGCACCGCTATCAGCGGCTCATCCGCAGGCGGCATCGGATAATCCCGAAGCCTGACCGGCGGCACCCAAGTCAGCGCCTGGCCTTCAAGGGGCCTGACCTCCCCCTCCCAGCGCCGGCAGACATAAAGCGGCATCAGGAGATGGAACCCCTCATATTCGTGGCTCGCGAAGGTGAGCGGCGCCAGGCACGCCTTCGCGACGTCGATACCAAGTTCTTCCTTCAGTTCCCGGATCAGGCAGGCCTCGGGCACTTCGCCCTCCTCGACCTTGCCGCCCGGAAACTCCCAAAGGCCCGCCAACGGCTTGCCCTCGGGACGCCGGGCGATCAGCACCCGGCCATCGGCATCGACAAGCGCGCAGGCAGCGACGAGAAGGAGCCGTTTCGGCCCGCCCGTTCCGCCTTCGCGCTCGTCTGCCATGGTCGTGCCTTCTGGTTAAGGGTTTCACCCGCCGGAGCCTGAAAGGGGCCCGAACGCGGCGGTTCTTCGGATTTTAGTTAAAAATGCGGAAACTTAGGATCAGCTTCGATAATCCGCATTGATGCGGATGTAGTCGTAGGTGAGGTCGCAGGTCCAGACCGTGGCCGAGGACTTGCCGACGCCCACATCGACATCGATGCCGATATCCGAGCCCTTCATGTGGCGAGCGACCGGCGTTTCGTCGTAGCCGGGAACCGCCATGCCGTTCTTCGCGACATCGATCCCGCCGATCCTGATGGTGAGCTTGTCCCTGTCCGCTGCCTCGCCCGACTTGCCGACCGCCATGACGACGCGGCCCCAGTTGGCGTCCTCGCCGGCAATCGCGGTCTTCACCAGCGGCGAATTGGCGATGGTCATGCCGATTCGCCGCGCCGCCTGATGGCTCTGCGCGCCCGTGACCGCAATGCGGATGAACTTGGTCGCGCCTTCGCCGTCCTTCACCACCTGATGCGCGAGATCGAGCATCAGATCGTCGAGCGCGGCACGAAATTCGCGCAGACGCGGATCGCCGGCGCGCACGATGGGCGGTTCGTCCTTCATGGCCGCACCCGTCGCGAAGACCAGCACGCTGTCCGATGTCGAGGTGTCGCTGTCGACCGTGATCGCGTTGAAACTGTCGCGCACGCCGAGCAGCAGCAGTGTCTGCAGGATCTTTGCCGGGATCGCGGCATCCGTGAAGATGAAGACGAGCATGGTGGCAAGGTCCGGCGCGATCATGCCCGAGCCCTTCGCGATGCCGTTGATCGCAACCTCGGCGCCGCCGATCCTCACCTTGCGGGTCGCCATCTTCGGATAGGTATCGGTCGTCATGATGGCGCTGGCGGCTTCATCCCACTTGTCCGGCGCGGCGGAAGCGAGCGCGGCGTCGATACCCTTCACCACCGGCTCCGGGTCCATCGGCTGGCCGATGACGCCGGTCGAGGCGATGAAGACATCCTTCTGGCGGCAATTGCCTGCCTGCGCGGCCGCGGCGGCCGTCGCCTTGACGGTCGCAACGCCGGCCTTGCCGGTAAAGGCATTCGAATTGCCGGAATTGACGACGAGCATTCGCCCTTCGCCATTGTCGCCGACATTGTTGCGGCACCATTCGACCGGCGCGGACGCCGTTTTCGAGGTGGTGAAGACGCCGGCCGCCTGCGTGCCTTCCGCCATGCGGACAACGAGAAGATCCGTGCGGCCCTTGTACTTGATGCCCGCCGCCACGGTGCCGAGTTCGACGCCGCCGATGGGCGGAAGCTTCGCGTAAGCCTTCGGCGCGAGTGGCGAAACCCTGGGCGCGGCCTTCTTCCTTGCCGGCTTCTTCGCGGGCTTGCGGGCCGCTTTCGCGGCTGGCTTTTCAGCGGCCTTCGCCCTGGCGCGGACGGCTTTCTTCGGCTTCGCGGTCTTGCGCTGGGCGCGCGACGGCTTCGCCTTGCTGCGCGGCTTCGCTTTTGCCTTGCCGCTCGTCTTGCGCTTCGGTTTCGCCGAAGCCTTCACGCTCTTCTTGACCGCCATCCGCCGCTCCGCCTGCCCGCTGTTTCCCTGGATTACTCCTGCGGCACGATCTGCGGGCGTCCGCCTGAAGGTGCTGCCTCGTCGACGCCGATAATCTCGATCTTTGCCTCGTTGCGCAAACCTTCCATGAGCTTCTGTCCCTCCTGACGCGCGATCTGACGGATGATGTCCTCGCGCGCTTCCTCGAAGGACGGCTTCGGGACATCGCGGAATTCGACCAGCTTGATCACATGCCAGCCGAACTGGGTCTCGACGGGCGCCGAAACCTCGCCGGGTTCGAGACCGAAGACGGCCTCGCCGAACTGCGGCACCATGTCTTCCTTGCGAAACCAGCCGAGGTCGCCGCCATCGGCGGAGCTGCCGTCGCGCGAATGCTCCTTCGTGGCATCCTCGAAGCTCTTTCCGTCCGCAATCTCCGCGGCGATCCTGTCTGCCTCTTCCTTCGTTTCGACGAGGATGTGCTTTGCGTTCGCTTCCTGCTCGGCTGGCGCGTTCTTCACATTCTCGTCATAGAAGGCGCGAACCGCCTCGTCGGTCACCTTGTCCTGCATGAGCTGGACCCAGTAGACGTCGCGCAGCGCCTTCTCGTTGAAATAGTCCTGACGGCGCTTCACGGCCGGATCGTCGTCGACATGCTTTTCCTCCGCGGCAAGCGCCACGACACGGCGGTCGATCAGCATGCCAAGAAGGTACTGGAACCGCATTTCCGGCTCGAGCCGCGCCAGCGCCGCTCCCATTTCCTCGTCCGCCATCGCAATGTCCGAATAGCTGATCGGCGTGCCGTTGACCCTGGCCACGGTTTCGTCGGCGGCGGCGCTTTCCTCCTGCGCGAATGCGCCCGTGCCGGCAAGAAACGAGAACGCCAGGGCGGCAAGGACGTGGCGGGAAACGGACATGAAAGAACCTTCCTTGTGACTTCAGAACCCCGAACCGGGGTGTGGAGGCGGCAAACGGCCTTCTGCGGGGCCACATCGAGGATAGGCCGGGTGAAAAGGCGGAATTTTGGCGGGCCATAATGACGGCAGGGTCCCGGCCACACAAGCGCCACACACCGGACCTAGATCGGGACGCAAATGGAGCGAATCCGGCGGATTCGCGACACCGCGACGGCTTTCCGCCCGGTCCGCGTTCGATTGACAAGGATGGGACGCCCCCTTACATCGGGAGCGCACCGCAAGAGGAATGTGACCTGATGGCAAGCTTTGGCGCCTTCGCCAAGCGTCTTTTCGGCTCCTCCAACGACCGGAAGATCAAGGCTTACAAAGCCCGCGTCGAGGCGATCAACGCCCTCGAACCGGAGATGGCTGCGCTGAGCGACGAGGCCCTGAAGGCCAAGACCGGCGAATTCCGCGCCCGCCTCGCCGATGGCGCAACGCTTGAAGACATCCTTCCCGAGGCCTTCGCCGCCGTTCGCGAGGCCGCAAAACGGACCCTCGGCCAGCGCCACTACGACGTGCAGCTGATCGGCGGCATGGTGCTGAACGACGGCAACATCGCCGAAATGAAGACCGGCGAAGGCAAGACGCTGGTCTCGACGCTGGCGGCCTATCTGAACGCGCTGCCCGGCAACGGCGTCCATATCGTCACCGTCAACGACTACCTCGCCAGGCGCGACGCCGAATGGATGGGCCAGATCCATCGCTTCATGGGGCTCGAGGTCGGCGTGATCCTGCATGGCCTCAGCGACGACCAGCGCCGCGAAGCCTATGCCGCCGACATCACCTACGGCACGAACAACGAATACGGCTTCGACTACCTGCGCGACAACATGAAGTACCAGCTCACCTCGATGGTGCAGCGCGCGCATGGCTTCGCCATCGTCGACGAAGTGGACTCGATCCTGATCGACGAGGCACGGACGCCGCTCATCATCTCGGGCCCGCTGGACGACAAGTCGGACCTCTATCTCTCCATCGACGAGGTGATCCCCTCGATCGGCGACGACGATTACGAGCTCGACGAGAAGCAGCGCACCGTGAACCTCACCGAGGACGGCAACGAGCGCATCGAGGAACTCCTGAAGGAGCGCGGCATCCTCGAGGAAGGCAGCCTCTACGACATCGAGAACATCTCGATCGTCCATCACGTGAACAATGCGCTCAGGGCTCACAAGCTCTTCCAGAAGGACAAGGACTACATCGTCAAGGCAGGCAAGGTCGTCATCATCGACGAATTCACCGGCCGCATGATGGAAGGTCGGCGCTATTCCGACGGTCTGCACCAGGCGCTCGAAGCCAAGGAGCGCGTGCCGATCCAGCCGGAAAACCAGACGCTCGCTTCCATCACCTTCCAGAACTATTTCCGCATGTACGGCAAGCTCTCGGGCATGACCGGCACGGCGATGACCGAAGCGAACGAATTCGCCGACATCTACGGCCTCGAAGTGGTCGAAATCCCGACCAACAAGCCGATTGCCCGCCTCGACGAAGACGACGAGGTCTATCGCACGACGCGCGAGAAATACGAGGCGATGATCGAGGAGATCGAGGATTGCGCGAGCCGCGGCCAGCCCGTGCTTGTCGGCACCACCTCGATCGAGAAATCCGAAACGCTTTCCGAGCTTCTGAAGAAGAAGAAGGTGAAGCACAAGGTGCTGAACGCGCGCTACCACGAGCAGGAAGCGCATATCGTGGCGCAGGCGGGCGTGCCCGGCGGCGTCACCATCGCGACCAACATGGCCGGCCGCGGCACCGACATCCAGCTCGGCGGCAACCTCGAAATGCGGCTCGCCGACGAGACGGCGGGCATCGAGGACGAGGCGGCGCTCAAGCGCAAGACGGAAGAAGTGAAGGCCGACATCGAGGCGAAGAAGCGCGAGGCGCTCGACGCCGGCGGGCTTTACGTCATCGGCACGGAACGCCATGAAAGCCGCCGCATCGACAACCAGCTTCGCGGCCGCTCGGGCCGTCAGGGCGACCCCGGACGTTCGAAGTTCTACCTCTCGCTCGAAGACGACCTGATGCGCATTTTCGGCACCGACCGCATGGACGGCATGCTGCAGAAGCTCGGCCTTGAGGATGGCGAGGCTATTGTCCATCCCTGGATCAACAAGGCGCTCGAGAAGGCGCAGCAGAAGGTCGAGGCGCGCAACTTCGACATCCGCAAGAACCTGCTGAAGTTCGACAACGTGATGAACGATCAGCGCAAGGCGATCTTCGAGCAGCGCATCGAGCTGATGCGCGCTGACGACGTGTCCGACACGGTCGACGACATGCGCCGCCAGGTGGTCGACGACATGGTGGCGCTGCATGTGCCGGAAAAGGCCTATGCCGAACAGTGGAACCTCGAGGGCCTGAAGGAAGACGCGAAGAAGACGCTCGACCTCGACCTGCCGGTGGAGGAATGGGCGGAAGAGGAAGGCATCGCGGAAGAGGAAATCCGCGAGCGCATCCACGCCGCCTCGGACCGGCTGATGGCCTCGAAGACGGCGCAGGTCGGCCCCGACCTCATGCGGCAGGTGGAAAAGGCCGTGCTGCTGCAGACGCTCGACCAGCACTGGCGCGATCACCTGATGATGCTCGATCATCTGCGTCAGGCGGTGGGCTTGCGCGGCTACGCGCAGCGCGACCCGCTGAACGAGTACAAGTCGGAAGCCTTCGAACTCTTCGAGAGCCTGCTCTCGCGGCTCCGCGAGGACGTGACGCGGCAACTCGCCGTCGCTCAGTTCGTGACGCAGGAGCAGATGCCGAGGATCGAGGAAGAACGGCTTCCCGAAATGCATGCGCATCACGCCGATCCGCGGACCGGCGAGGATGAGATCGCCGACGGCGACACCGCGACGCTCACGCGCACCGTGCGTAACGATCCGGGCGTCGCTGCGGACCCGAACGATCCAGCCACCTGGGGCAAGACCGCGCGCAATGCGCCCTGCCCTTGCGGCTCGGGCAAGAAATACAAGCATTGCCACGGCGCGCTCTGACGGGCGCGGCAGATGCCGAAAAAAAAGGGCCGCTCCCGAAGGTGCGGCCCTTTTCATTTGCGCCGAAGCAACCCTCAGGCGCGACGACCGTCCGACGCCGCCTTCTTCAGATGGTGGCCGGCAAGGAAGTAGTGCGCCGCCGCCCAGATGTTCAGCATCGCCGTGCCGAAGAGCGCCCAGCGCAGCGACTGGTTGCCCATGCCCATCGTGTAGTTGAAGAAGTCCGACAGGATGCCGACGAATTGCGGACCGAAGCCGAGGCCGATGATGTTGATGATGAAGAGCATCACGGCGGAGGCAAGCGCGCGCTTGGCCGGCGGCGTCAGCGTCTGGATCATCGCGAAGGACGGCCCGAGATAGAACGCGCCGAGGAACGAGATCGGCACGTAGAGAACCCAGAGGATCGAGACCGGGTATCCCGCGACATGGAAAGCCGGCCAGTTGTCCATGAGATAGAAGGCGACGATGAACGGCACCACCAGAACCTTCGCCCAGGCAACGACCCAGGTATTCCAGCGCACGTCCTTCGCGGCCAGCCTGTCGGTCAGCCGTCCGCCGAAATAGGCGCCGAAGCCGCCGACAATGCCGACCATCAGGGCGAGAAAGGTCGAAACTTCGCCAATGGACATGCCATGCGTGCGGATGAGAAAGGCCGGTCCCCACATTACGCCGCCATAGCCGACAAAGGAGGTGATCGTGACACCGCAGACGACATGGCGCGCCGCCGCCGTGTGCCAGAGATGGTGGAACCCTTCCTTGACGATAACGAGACCCGTCTTGAAGTTGAGCGGCGCGTCGGATTTTTCCGGTGCCATGCCGTCGGCGCCGCCGCGCTCCGGCTCCTTGAGCGTGAAGCGGACGAGGAGCGCGAGCACAAGGCCCGGCAGACCGACCACGAAGAAGGCGGCGCGCCAGCCGTACCAGACCGCGACCCAGCCGCCGACCAGAAAACCGATCATCACGCCGAAATAGACGCCGAGCGAATAGATCGCCATCGCGCTGGCACGTTCGTTCGGCGCATACATGTCTGCGATCATCGAATGGGAAGGCGGGCTCGATCCCGCTTCGCCGACACCGACGCCGATACGCGCGAGCGCGAGCTGCCAGAAATTTCCGGCGAGACCGCAAAGCGCCGTCATGCCGCTCCAGATCGCGATCGCCCAGGCGATGATGTTGCGCCGGTTGCCGCGGTCGGCGATGAGGGCGATCGGAATGCCGAGTGTCGCGTAGAAGATCGCAAAGGCGATGCCTGAGAGAAAGCCGAGCTGCGTGTCGGAAAGAAGGAGATCCGCCTTGATGGGTTCAAGAAGGATTCCCATGATGTTCCGATCGACATGGCTCGACGTGTAGCCAAGCACAAGGATCATCAGCGCATAGCGCCTGTACCCCGGTGACAGCGTGGCAGGCGTCGCCCCTTTCGCCATTGTGGCTTCGGCCATTCCCTCTCCCCTCAAATATCTTTTCTTTGGTGCGGCAACTCTAATGGCGCTGGCGGGGCACCGCAATCGGCGCTCCTTGCGATGCCACGTGCCCCTGCCATAATCCCCGCAACCAGAAACGCCCATTCACCCGGAGACGTCCAGATGTCCGCAAGCAAACCCGTTCCCTTCACGGTCGATATTCCGCAAGGGAAACTCGACGCTATCCATGCCAAGGTCAGCGCCTATGAATGGCACGAGATGCCCGAGATAGACCCGGGCGTCGACCGCTGGGCCTATGGCACCGACATGGAATACATGCGTGAACTTTGCACCTATTGGACGACGAAGTTCGACTGGCGCGCGGCGGAAAGGAAGCTCAACGCGTTCCCGCAATTTCATGTCGAGATCGACAGCCAGAAGGTCCATTTCATCCACGTGAAGGGATCGGGCTCGAATCCCGAGACCGTCCTCATGACGCATGGCTGGCCGGGCTCGGTGTTCGAGTTCAATGCGGTGATCGAGCAGCTGGCGCATCCCGAAAAGTTCGGCGGCAATGCCGAAGAGGGAATGAACCTCGTGGTGCCGTCGCTGCCGGGCTACGGCTTTTCCGGAAAGCCGAAGAAGCCCATAGGCCCGAAGGGAACCGCTGCGCTCTGGGACAAGCTGATGCGGGAGGTCCTCGGCTACGACACCTATATCGCACAGGGCGGCGACTGGGGCTCGGTCGTCTCGGGCTGGCTCGCCTACGAGCATTCCGCGACGAAGGGCGGCGGCTGCAAGGCCGTGCATCTCAACATGTATGGCGTGAGGCCCGCGGCTCTCCCGGAAACCGAAGAAGAAAAGCAGTGGGCGGCGGGCGCCGCCATGACCTTCGAACTGGAAAGCGCCTATCTCCGGCTTCAGATGACGAAGCCGCAGACGCTTTCCTACGGCATGATGGATAGTCCCGTGGGCGCGGCCGCATGGATCATCGAAAAGTTCAACGGCTGGTCGGACCGGCGCGGCCCCGACGGCAAGGAGCACATCGAAAACGCCTATACCAAGGACCAGCTGCTGACCAACGTAATGATTTATCTCGTCACCGGAACCTTCAACACGGCAACCTGGTTCTACCGGGGCATGTTCGAGGAAGGCGGCACCAGCATGGCGCCGGGAACGAAGGTCGACGTCCCGACAGGCATCGCAAACTTTCCGAAGGAGTTTCTCGTCTTCCCGCCGCGCAGCATGGTGGAGAAGGGATACAACATCGTGCGCTGGAGCGACTTCGAGCATGGCGGTCATTTCGCGGCACTTGAAACCGGTGACGTCTTTGCGGACGACGTCCGCGCCTTCGTCAACCAGGTGAAAGGCTGAAGGCCATGACCCATCGCATCGTGCCCGCCGATCCGTTTTCGATCCATGTCCCCGATGCCGAGATCGAAGACCTGAAACGGAGGCTGCAACGCACGCGCTTTCCGAACGAACCGCTTGGCAACGAACACTGGGAATACGGTACGAGCCTTCCCTATATGGAGCGGCTCGTCGAATACTGGCGTGACGATTTCGACTGGCGCGCCGCCGAAGCGAACCTCAACCGCTTTCCGCAATACCGCGCAACGCTGACCGACGACGAGGGCGAGGATCACACGATCCACTTCATCTACGAGCGGGGCTCGGGCGACAATCCCGTGCCGCTGATTCTCACCCATGGCTGGCCGTCGACCTTCCGGGAATTCCTCGACGTCGTCGATCCACTCGCGCATCCGGAGAAATACGGGAAACCCGGACCGGCATTCGACGTGATCGTGCCATCGCTGATGGGCTACGGATTTTCCTCGCTGCCGAGGAAGCCCATCGGCCCCGGCGCCATTGCCGATCTCTGGCACCGGCTGATGACGGAAGTCCTCGGCTACGACCGCTATGCGGCGGAGGCAGGCGACTGGGGGAGTTTCGTCACGTCGCGTCTCGCGCTTCAGCATTCGGACGCCGTGATGGGCATTCATCTGACGATGCTGCCGCTCCGGCCGCATCTCAAGCATGAGAGCCAGCCACCGGTAACGGAAGAGGAAGGCCACTGGATCGCGAAGATGCAGAAGTGGTGGCGACAGGAAGAAGGCTATCGTTCGATCCAGTCGACGAAGCCGATGGCGCTCGCGTTTGCCGTGATGGACAGTCCTGCCGGTCTCGCCGGCTGGCTGGCCGACAAATATTATCGCCTCGGCGATACCGACAAGACCGAGACGATGGAAGGCATGATCGCGCGCTTTCCCTTCGATCACATTCTCACCCAGTTTTCGATCTACTGGTTTACCGGAACGATCAATTCGGCGAACACGCTCTACAAGGCGGGGCCCGCCGAGGGAACGGGGCTTCTGAAGCCCGGAGAAAAAGTGACGGTGCCGACCGCTTATTCGGAGTATCCGATCGACGTGTTGCCGGATACGCCGCGCTCATGGGCGGAACGCGGATACAACATCGTACGCTGGCGCATGATGGACCGCGGCGGTCATTTCGCGGCGATGGAAGAGCCTGAACTCTTCGCCGACGACGTGCGCGATGCATTTCACGAAATGGGAATCACGGAAGGAACAAAAGCCGGATGACCCTCGACCAGGGGCTTGCCTTCGGCATCCTGTTCATGGCGCTGGTGCTTTTCGCATCGGGCAAGCTCCGCCATGACATCGTTGCCCTGATTTCGCTCGTCGCCGTATCGCTGGCAGGCCTTGTCAAACCGACGGAAATCCTCTCCGGCTTCGGCCATCCGGCGGTGATAACCGTAGCCGCGGTTCTGGTCGTTTCGGAAGCGCTGCGCAGCTCGGGGCTCGTCGATGTGGTTGTGCGGCGCATCCTGCCCCTGACAAAGACGACAACCGGCCATATCGGCATCCTGACGGGCGTGGTCGCCGTGGCTTCCTCTTTCATGAACAATGTCGGCGCGCTTGCAATCATGCTGCCCGTCGTGCTCGCGACAGCCGCCGAACGCGGACGTCCGCCCGCCATGTTGCTCATGCCCATCGCCTTCGGCTCGATGCTCGGCGGCATGATGACGATGATCGGCACTCCGCCCAACATCATCATCGCAAGCTTTCGCCGCTCCTATGCCGACGAACCCTTCGGCATGTTCGATTTCGCCTGGGTGGGCCTGCCTGTTGCCGTGATCGGCATTCTCTTCATCGCGCTCGGTGCCTGGCGCCTCATCCCGCGCGAGAGAAAGGGCGGCGTCTCGCCGGAAGACATGTTCAGCCTCGAGGAATATGTGATCGAGGTGCGCGTCGGCGAAAAGAGCCCGCTGATCGGCAGGCGCATCGCGCACATGGAGGAAGCCGCGGGCGAAGACATCGTGATTGCCGCCCGTGTGCGCGAGGATGGTCAGATTTACGAGCCGGAAAGCTGGCAACCTGTGGAGCCGAACGATCTCTTTATCCTGCGTGCGGACCCGGCCGATCTCACCGAGTTCCTCAACAATCAGGGGCTGGAGCTCGTAGGCTCGAACGGCGAAAGCCGAGCCGACATCACGAGTACGGACCTGAAGCTGATGGAAGCGATCGTCGGTCCGAATTCACCGCTTATCGGCTTTGGGCCGCGCACATTGACGCGACTGGCGCAGGACAACTTCCATCTCTTCGCGGTGGCGCGGCGGGGCGAACCTATTGGCGGGCGGCTGCATAATGTCCGCTTCCAGACAGGCGACGTACTGCTGCTGCAGACGCGCGAGGGGCCGGACCTGCAACTGCCCCCGGAGCTCGGGCTGCTGCCTCTCCCCGAACGCGGATTGAAGCTCGGGGGCGCGAGACGTCTAGGCACCGCCTTCACCATCTTCGGCGGCGCGATAGCCCTGTCGATGGCGGGCGTGATGCCGATCGGCGTCGCCTTCCTCGCCGCGATCGTCCTTTATGTAATTACCGGCATCCTGCCACTCCGCGATCTCTACCGTCACATAGACTGGCCGGTCATCGTGCTGCTGGGCGCAATGATCCCCGTCGGCCAGGCCCTGCAGAATACGGGCTCCGATACACTTATCGCCGAGAGCATCGCAGGCATGGCAGACGCACTGCCGCTATGGGCGCTCATCGCAGTGCTGCTTGTCGTCACCATGGTTCTGACAGACGTCATCAACAACGCGGCAACGGCGCTCATCATGGCACCGATCTCGATTGCCATAGCCCAGGCACTGGGCGCCAACCCGGATGCCTTCCTGATGACGGTCGCCATTGGTGCGAGTTGCTCGTTCCTGACGCCCATCGGACATCAGTCGAACACGCTGGTCATGGGCCCGGGAGGCTACAGATTTTCGGACTACTGGCGGCTCGGCCTGCCGCTCGAGATCGTGGTGACACTGGTCTCTGTGCCGGCAATCCTGTTCTTCTGGGGCTGAAAGCAGACGCTCAGCCCGGCGTTCCCGCACCGATATCGATCCATGTCGTGTCTTCGTATCCGAGAATCTCGTATGGCCCCGGATCATAGGCAACGGGTTCGAGCGCGCCGAAATAGGAAAGGATCATCCAGCGGCCGGAGTGGCGATGAAACATCGGCAATGTCAGGACTTCGGCCCTGTCGACCATGTTGTCGCGGCGGCTGCGAATGATGTTCCATCGCCCGCAGGGGCATGAAATCTGGGCCTGGATGAGCTTGATGTAGTCGGGCCGGACCTGCGGCAGAATAAGATCGAGAGCGTTCTTGCCGGTGGGATCGAAACCCATCGCACGGCAAACGGCGGTGCCTGTGAGGCGCTGCAGGATAAGATCTTCGGAAACGACTTCGAGGATCGTTACGGCCGGCATAAGGGCCGCGATGCGCGCCGGGTTAAATTCGCTCCGGTCCGGCACGACGCCGGTTTTCGGCAGGCTGTCCCAGTAACCAAAGAACGTTTTGGCACCGGCGGTCTGGAGCACATCGGGCTCGGCAAGCATGGAGTTGTTCCCGCCAGTTACGAAAACGAGACGTTCGACTTCGTTCTAGGCGGGCATGCTTAATGTTCGATGAATCCCGGTATTCCGGAAAATATAGCTCAGGAAAGGCCGAGCCGTCCCATGGCGAGGAACTTCTCGCGGCGAACCCGGCGAATGGAATCCGCATCGAGCTTTTCGAGCCCCTTGAGCTCTTCCGCAATCGCGTCGCCTGTTTCCTTGATCATCTGCTGCCGCTCGCGATGGGCACCGCCCGTGGGTTCCGGCAGGATGCGGTCGATCACGCCAAGTTCCTTGAGATGCTGCGCGGTGATCTTCATCGCGGTCGCCGCATCCTTCGCCTTGTCGGAACTGCGCCAGAGAATGGAAGACGCTCCCTCCGGCGAGATCACGCTGTAGATCGAATGCTCGAGCATCAGCACGCGGTTGCCACAAGCAATGCCGATGGCCCCGCCGGACATGCCCTCACCGATGATGACCGAAATAAGCGGCACGCCGAGCGACAGGCAGCGATCCGTCGAGCGCGCAATCGCTTCGGCGACGCTGCGCTCTTCGCTTTCCATGCCGGGATAGGCGCCAGAGGTATCGGCAAGCGTGACGACGGGAATGCCGAAGCGCTCGGCAAGTGTCATCAGCCGGATCGCCTTGCGGTAGCCTTCAGGGCGAGCCATACCGAAATTGTGCTTGATGCGGCTCTGCGTGTCCGAGCCCTTCTCGTGCCCGATAAACATCACCGATCGGCCACGGAAACGGCCGAGCCCGCCGACGATAGCCGAATCTTCACCATAAAGCCGGTCGCCCGCGAGTGGCGTGAAGTCTTCCGCCAGCCGCTCGACATAGTCGAGGAAATGGGGCCGCGCCGGATGACGCGCTACCTGCACCTTCTGCCAGGGCGTAAGCGAGGCATAGGTTTCCTTCAGAAGCTGCGACGCTTTGAGCTCGAGTTTGGAGACTTCATCGCCAATGCTGACTGACGGGTCTTCCTGTGCGAGAAGCTTCAGCTCCTGCACCTTACCCTCCAGTTCCGCTATCGGTTTCTCGAAATCGAGATAGGTGTGCATCGCGCTCCGGCAGCTCCCGCACGGCCGCGAAAGCGGACCCGGCGAACGAACCTCTTTGGGGGTCCGTTGTTGGCAAGTGCGCGGCACACTGACCCGCCCCCGCCTCCTTGTCAACCGGCGCTGCCCCCAAAGGTAAATGGCGGAATCCTGCGCTTCTCGGGCCGGTGTCACAAAACCGGAACCTGCCTCGTCTTGAAGGGGAAGTCCTTGTTCAGACAGACAGGAGGTTCCGATGACGGATCTCGCCTTACCGAAATACAAAAGCCCTCCGCTGAGAACCGCAGCTCTCGCCATCTGGGGTCTGCTCTCGTTCGGAAATGCGCTCTGGATGCTCGCGGACCCTGCAGGCTGGTACGCCAGCATCGACGGGGTTCCCAATACCGGTCCCTACAACCATCACTTCGTGCGGGATATCGGCGTCGCCTACCTGACCCTCGCGCTGCTCGTCGCGGGTGCAATCCGCTGGCCGGGCGCGGCAGTTCCGCTGCTTTCCGCCGTCACGCTTTATCTCACTCTGCACGCATTGCTGCATGTCTGGGACATCGCGGCTGCGCGTCTTCCCGCTGAACACCTCCTTGTGGATCTGCCGGGCGTCTTTGCTCCTCCCTTCATTTCGGCGTTGCTTACCTGGTGGGCCAGGCCGACCCGTTTCTGACCCTCTGCACAGGAGACAATCATGTTCGGATTTCTCGCCCGCCGTCTCATCGACATGCAGGAACGGGTGACCGGGTCGAGCGCGGACTATGCGCGCGACCTCCATGCCGGCTCGCCCGCCGCTTTCTGGCGCTTCACGATCTCCATGATGTCGTCGCGCTACGTGAAGAGATTGCCCCCCGAAGTCTACTGTGTCGCCGGCCTGGCCGCCCTGCGGTCGGAGGATTGCGGCCCCTGTGTCCAGATCGGCGTCAACCTCGCCCTCGCGCAAGGCATCTCGCCGGCTGTCGTGCGCGCTGCCGCAACAGGCGATATCGAATCGCTCAGCGAAGAGAATCGCTTGGCCTTCGAATTTGCCCGGGCGGTCGCGACGCGCGACTTTCGCGCCGAAGAGTTGCGTCCCATGATCGAGAGAAACTGGGGCAAGGCCGGACTGGCCGAACTGGCGCTCGAGATTGCGAGCGTGCGGGCTTATCCGGCAATGAAGCGTGCTTTGGGATATGGTCAGTCCTGCCAGCGCGTCGTCATCGAAGGTGAAGTGGCCGACGCGCGCCCAAGAGAGGCAGCGGCATGAAAGCGACAACGAGGCAAGAGGGAAAGGACGAGATTTTCGAGTGCCACCGCGCTCGGGTCTTTTCCGTCGCCTATCGCATCCTCGGCTCGGTAGCGGACGCCGAGGATGTCGTGCAGGACGCCTGGCTGCGCTGGCGGAACACCGACACGTCCGGCATCCAGAACCCCGAAGCATGGCTTGTGACGACGGTTGCCCGGCTCGCCATCGACCAGCTTCGCAGTGCCCGCGCCAGACGGGAAACCTATGTCGGTCCGTGGCTGCCGGAACCGATCGTTGAGCTTGCGAGCGCGAGCGAGACGACGCCTGAGGAGCGCCTGTCGCTGGCCGACGACATCTCGATGGCGCTGCTGCACATGCTGGAACGGCTTGCGCCGGAAGAACGCGCGGCGTTCCTGCTACATGACGCTTTCGACTATGGCTATGGTGAGCTGGCCGCGCTTCTCGGCAAATCGGAAGCGGCCTGCCGCCAGACGGTGAGCCGCGCCCGCAAGCGCGTGAAAGACGCTCACCCGCGTTTCGATACCAGTGCAACGGAACATCGCCGCCTTGCGGCGGCCTTCAGCAGCGCGATCTCGGCTGCCGACCCCAGGGCACTGATCGAGTGTTTCAGCGAAGACGTGGTGTTCTATTCAGACGGCGGCGGCAAGGCGATTGCCGCCTTGAACCCGCTTTACGGACCGGACCACGTGACGCGCTTCCTGATAGGCATCCTGAAGAAGCGGCCGGAAAACTTTGCCGTGCAGCCCGCAACGGTGAACGGATTGCCGGGATTTCTGATGACGGAAGGAGAAGGCCGGGTTCATTCGGCTCTGAGCTTCGGCGTCAGCGACGGCCGCATCTCCGCACTCTACATGATCCGCAATCCGGACAAGCTGCAGCACACGGACCTGCGTTAGGACGCTTTGCCCTTCTTCGCGAGCGGATGATGCGTCTGCACCAGTTCCTTCAGCCGCTCGTCAAGCACATGCGTATAAATCTGCGTCGTCGAGATATCGGCATGGCCCAGCATCTGCTGGACGGCGCGCAGATCGGCGCCGTTGGCGAGGAGATGGCTCGCAAAGGCATGACGCAGCGTGTGCGGCGAGACGCGCGTCGGGTCGAGACCCGCGGCAACCGCAAGGTCCTTCAGAAGCTGGGCGAAACGATGCCGCGTGAGATGGCCCTGCCGGCCGCGCGAAGGAAAAAGCCAGGGCGAAACATGGTCCCCAAGCCGCATCGAGCGGAGCGGCAGATAGGCGTCGATCGCAGCGCGCGCCGTTTCCGACAAGGGTACGAGCCGTTCGCGGCCACCCTTGCCGCTCACCGCAAGGAACCGTTCCTCGCCCCGCACGGCCGAAAGCGGCAACCCGACAAGCTCCGAGACGCGGAGGCCGGTCGCATAGAGCACTTCCATCAGACAGACGAGCCGGGCCCGCTTGTAGGCAAGTACCGCTTCTTCCTGCGTCCGTCCGTCTTCTGCGCGCTGCGCGGCGGCAAGAAGCGCATCGACCTCCTCGACCGTGAGCGTTTTCGGCAACGGGCGCGCGCGTCGCGGCCCTTCGATAGATCCGCACGGGTCGTCCGCACGAACGCCTTCCGCGAAAAGGAAACCGTGAAATTGCCGAATGGCGGAAAGCCGGCGGGCGGCAGTCGAGGCAGAGAGTCCCTGTTCGGAGAGCCCTTCGAGATAATCGCGAACGTCACGTGTCGTCGCACCGCTCTGGTCCCGGCCCCGCGTGGCCAGAAAGGCGGAAAAGTCTTTCAGGTCGCGTTCATAGGCATCGAGCGTGTTGCGTGCCGCACCACGCTCGGCGCTCAGCATTTCCAGAAAGGCTTCGAGATGATGCCCGCGCTCCTGAGACTTCTTCGACATGTAACTCACCCGTTTGAACTCAACCACGTCCGGCGTTGCTTCGCGCCATGAGCGCTTCAAGTGCGAGACGCCGGGCCTCGCTTTCGAGATTGACCGCCTTGAGACTTGCAACTGCTTGTGCCGAAGCCCGCGGATGAACCGTACCCGGTCCTTTCTGTCCGATGGCATCGAGCGAAAGAAGAACCGTCTCACCGACGGCATTCTTCTGGCCTGCCGCCTGAAGGCGGTTCAGCAAGGCTTCCGGAGGCACATCGCCCGTCAGCGCTCCGCGTGCATCCAGCAACGCGTCCCATACGGCGGGCGTGAGCTGAAAGCCGAGCGCTTCGAGCATCATGGCTTCGCTTGCCGCATAGAGCTGCGTCGCCTTCACGCCCGATTTGAGGTCGGAAACGATTTCCGCCGACGTTTTCTCGCTATCGAAGGACTGCGGTGACCCGCCGGAAACGCGCATGAGCCCGGTCAGTTCCCTCGTGTCACGACCCAGCATCTGCCCGCCGGAAGAAATCAACGACAGCCAGTCCTGCGCGCGAGACCGCTCACCGATCGCAATGAAGGCGCGGGCGGCAGCGGGCGCGAGAGGCCTCAGCGCATCGGACGGCACCATGCGGTTGAGCTCGGGGTAAAGCGCTTCCACTGTCGGATAATAGAGGCCCGCGGATTCCGCCGTGGCAAAGGCAAGCTTGAAGAGATGAATGCGTTCGTCGGCAGCGGCCGCCATGCCGATCGACTGAAAGATCATCGCACGGCGCAACGAGGACGACTCCGGAATGTCCGAAGTGAGAAGCCCTGCCATCTGTTCAGGCGTAAAGCTTGGCTTACGGTAGAAGGCCGCAAGATCGCGGCCGTCGAGCAGGCCATAGGCCGCAGCGCGCTCGGCGGCAGCAACTTTCATCTCATCCGAGACCGACGGATCGGCAAGCATCGATTGCAGCAGCGCAGGCTCGACAATCTCCACCGCATTTTCCGGTAATTCGCGATCTGCAAGCCGGTAGAAGGCGGTGTCGACAATAGCGAGCTTGTTCGGCTCGGGCGCCCTGAGCGTTATCCCCGCCGCCGCTTCGCTCGCAAGCGAATAGAACAAGGCATCATCCATGCCTTCTTCCCGCGCGAGATCGAGCGTCAGGCTCGCAATTTCCGTATTGCCCGCCGCAATCTGGCAATAGGCGCTGAGCTTGACGGAGAACGCTGCCATTGCGTCATGAGCGGGATCGTTGCCAGGCGGAATATCCTTCAGCGCGTCGCAAGCGAGCCGGTCGTCTCCCTGTGCAAGAGCCGCCCGTGCGATACCCGCGGCAACAGCCGGGCCTCGCTCATTGCCGACCGTTGCGCCGAGGTCGAGCGCGGCCTGCGTCTGTCCGGCCGCAATCAGCCGATTGAGCCTTATGGCAAGCAGCGATACGCCGCCACTCGCCCCTTCCGGCGGCTGCGCGCCTGTGAGGAGAAGACGCCGGGCGAGATCGTTCATGACGGGTGAGCGAGCGGGAACAGGAAGACGCGACAGATAGCGGTCGATATCGGCGCGAGACGCTCCCTGCCACATGTCTGTGCCGAGGCCGCCTTGCTGCGCACTGATAAGCCCCGCGGTCGACGCATCAACGCCCGTAAGCGTTCCGATCTGGATGCCGCTGTTGTCCTGGCCCGGCACCGCGCTCAGCATGCGAACGCTGGGCTCGCTCGCTCGCTTGCCGGCGGGAAAGAACTGCGAAGGCCCTGCGGGCTCCTCCGCCTGCGGCATGCCGGACGAAGGCGTGGTCGCGCCATAGCCCGGCGGCACGATGCGGCGCGGACCGGCCTCGCCCGCAGGCGCGAGATTGGCGGAGGACGACGAATCGGATTTCAGGCTCTCCGGCACAGGCCCGGACGGCTGCATGCCGGTGGGCGCCTGAAGCATATTCGCTTCCTGAGCGACAACCGGCGCACCGGACAGGGCAAACGAGGCGATGAGCGCGAAGCCGGCGGCGGCGAACCGCCCTTCCGACTTAACGCGGAAACTGGTCATCTGGGAGAACCTTCTCCACTGTCTGGACCTGCGGCACGACCGACTGGTCCAGATAAAAAAGCCCACCCGCAAATGCAGCCACGAGAATGACGGCAACGGCGAGAAAGCTGGTAGCACGGCTCATGATTCTTCCTTCTTCTGGGTCTTCGCGGGACCCTTCGGGTTCATGCCGCCGGGACAATTCATCAGCATTAGGCCCCGGTTGCGGCGAAATTTGGGCGCGACGACACGCCCCGAAAGGCTTATCTACAGGTCCAGCCAGGCTGCAACCATGTTAACAATCGTTTACGATGCCGCATCTGCGGCGAATATCGGGTCGCGAGACTAGGCCAACAAGGTTAATGCCACCAGAACCGGTCGGAACGCCCGGAGCCCTGCGAGGAGAGAGAGCGGATCGATGATAGCGGAACCGGAAGCAGGCGAACGACTCGCCCCCGTGCCCGCGGCCGAACGCTCCATCGTGCTTGTCGGACTGATGGGTGCAGGCAAGACGACTGTGGGCCGCCGGCTGGCGCGCCGCCTCGACCTTGCCTTCGTGGACGCCGACGCCGAAATAGAGGAAGCAGCGGGCGAAACCATCCCCGAGATCTTCGAGCGCCGGGGCGAGGCGGCTTTTCGTGCCGGCGAACGGCGCGTGATCGCACGGCTTCTCTCGGGGCCGCCGCAGGTTCTCGCAACCGGCGGGGGCGCCTACATGGATCCCGTCACACGAGCGAATATCGCCGCGCGCGGCATATCGATATGGCTGAAAGCGGATCTCGACATCCTGATGAAACGCGTCGGCAAACGCGGCGACCGCCCTCTGCTTCAGAACGGCGATCCACGCGCGACGATGCAGCGGCTGATGGAAGAGCGCTATCCGGTATATGCCGAGGCGGACATTACGATCGAAAGCCTCGAAGGGCCGCACGACACGATCGTCGAAACCATTGTCGAGAGGCTGAAAGAGTTCCGCACGGCCGACGCCATGCAGGATCACGCCGGGCAGGATCATGACTGACACGACACGCAAGGTGACCGTCGAGCTCGGTGATCGCGCATACGATATTCTCGTCGGATCGGGGCTGATCGCGAATGCGGGTAACCATCTCAAACCGCTTTTGCGGCGGCAGCGCGTTGCCATCGTGACCGATGAAATCGTCGCCGGGCTTCACTTGCCCGAACTCGAAAGAAGTCTCGATGGCGCTGGCATTCGCCATTCGGCAATCCGCCTCGCACCGGGCGAGAGCACGAAGTCCTTTGCCGAACTCGAGAAACTTACGGAGTGGCTTCTCGGCGAAGGTATCGAGCGCGGCGATCTCGTCATCGCGCTCGGCGGCGGCGTCATCGGCGACTTGACCGGCTTTGCGGCGGCAATCCTGCGTCGCGGCGTCGACTTCGCGCAGATTCCGACAACCCTGCTCTCTCAGGTCGACAGCTCGGTCGGCGGCAAGACCGGCATCAATACGAAACAGGGCAAGAACCTCGCGGGCGCCTTCCACCAGCCCCGCCTGGTCCTGGCCGACACGGACGCGCTGGCAACGCTTCCCATGCGCGAATTCCTCGCAGGCTATGCCGAAGTGGTGAAATACGGACTGATCGGCGACCGCGACTTTTTCGACTGGCTCGAGGCCAATCTCGATCGCCTGAAGGAAGGCGATGTCGAAGCCCGCATCCACGCCATCGTGAAGAGCTGCGAGGCAAAGGCCGCGACCGTCGCCGCGGACGAGCGCGAAGGCGGCGTACGCGCGCTGCTCAATCTCGGACACACTTTCGGCCACGCCCTTGAAGCGGCAACGGGTTTCTCCAGCCGGCTCGTTCATGGCGAGGGCGTTGCCGTCGGCATGGCGCTCGCTTTCGATCTGTCGGTGCGGCTCGGCCTCTGCTCCGGGCAGGACGCCGAGCGCGTCCGCAACCACCTCGCGCGCGCCGGGCTGCCCTCGCGCCTTGCCGACGTTCCGGGCACCCTGCCCGACGCGGACGGCCTGATCGCACTGATGGGACAGGACAAGAAAGTGGTCGACGGCAAGCTGACCTTCATTCTTGCGCGTGGCATCGGCGAGGCCTTCATTACCCGCGACGTCGATACCGACGCGCTGCGCGCACTGCTGCGGGAGAGGGAGCCCGCCTGACATGCTGTCCTTTGGCCTTGGCGTCATTCTCGGTGCAATCGTCCTGTTGCTGCTATTCTCGGCTTTCTTCTCCGGTTCGGAGACGGCACTGACGGCCGCTTCACGCGCCCGCATGCACCACCTCGCGGAAGAAGGAAACAAGCGCGCCCGCACCGTATTGAGACTCACGGAAGACCGGGAACGCCTCATCGGAGCAATCCTGCTCGGCAACAATCTCGTCAATATTCTCGCTTCCGCGCTTGCAACGAGCCTCTTCCTCGCACTCTTCGGCGATGCAGGCGTTGTCTACGCAACGCTGGTGATGACGGCCGTCGTTCTGATCTTCGCAGAAGTCGCGCCGAAGACCTTCGCGATCACCAACACGGACCGGGTGGCGCTCGCCGTATCACGGCCGTTGCGCCTCATCACGGTTCTGTTCGGTCCGGTGACGGCAGCCGTCCAGTTCATCGTCCGTCATACGTTTCGCGTGTTCGGACTCAATGTCGACGATTCGCAGCAGGTTCTCTCCGCGCACGAGGAACTGCGCGGCGCGATCAACCTTCACCATCACGAGGGAAGCGTGGTGAAGATCGACCGGGACATGCTCGGCGGCATTCTCGACCTGCGCGACCTCGAGGTCAGCGACATCATGGTCCACCGCAAGAACATCGTCATGATCGACGCCGGCCAGAAGAACAGCGACATCATCTCGCAGGCACTCGCAAGCCCGCACACACGCATACCGCTATGGCGCGACGAGCAGGAGAACATTGTCGGTATCCTGCACGCAAAGGATCTGCTGCGCGCGCTTTCCGGCGCGAACTGGCAGCCGGACACCATCGACATCCTGTCAATCGCGATCAAACCCTGGTTTGTGCCCGACACCACCACGTTGCAGGACCAGCTGAATGCCTTCCTGCGTCAGAAGACGCATTTCGCTCTCGTCGTCGACGAGTACGGTGCCTTGATGGGCCTCATCACGCTTGAGGATATTCTCGAGGAAATCGTTGGCGACATTTCGGACGAACACGACATCGACGTCGCGGGCGTGCGCGCGCAGCCCGATGGTTCGGTCGTCGTGAACGGCTCCGTTCCCATTCGCGACCTGAACCGCGCCTTCGACTGGTCGCTGCCGGACGACGAAGCGACCACCATCGCCGGGCTCGTCATTCATGAAGCAAGGACCATTCCCGAAATCGGGCAAGTCTTCACATTTCACGATTTTCGTTTCGAAATCCTGCGCCGGCACCGCAATCAGATATCCCAGATCCGGATCAGCACCGTTCGCAGCACGAAAGCGGGAGCGGCAGAATAGAACTCAGGCGGAGTGGCCATCCGCTTCGTCGGGGGCCAGGGCTTTCATCGAAAGCGCGTGTATGGGATTGCCCATCTCGTCCTTGAGGGCGGACGTGATGAGCCGTTGCCGCTCGACGCGCGAGCGGCCGGCAAACCGGCCAGCCACGACCGTGACCCGGAAATGGGTTTCCCCTTCCGGGCGATGTCCGGCATGGCCCTTGTGAAGATGCGATTCATCCACAATCTCCAGCCTCTCGGGAGAGAGAGCCTCTTCGAGTTTGCGGCGAATGATATCCGCGACCGACATGAATGGTTCCGTAGCTCTATTCGTTAACCCGGACGGCGCCATGCTTCCTTGTTTTGCAGGCCGAGCCAACCCATAATTTGACCGTGAAACTGAGTTCGAAATATTTCGATTCGATCCGGATCGCCCCGCGCAAGCAGCGTGGCGTGGAACAGCCTCCGCATGTCCGGCGCATGAAGCGCGAGGAAAAGCCGAAGACGTGCGAGTGGGCCGGTTGCCGCGAGACCGGCACGTTCCGGGCACCGCGCGCAAATGCCTCAGGCGGCAGCGGAGGCCCGCTCGATGTGGGTGCCAATGGACAATATGTATGGTTCTGCGAGGTCCATATCCGCGAATTCAATCGGAGCTATGATTTTTTCAAGGGCATGAGCGATGCGGACGTGGCTGCCTTCCAGCGCGAGGCCCTGACGGGCCACCGGCCGACCTGGAATCTGGGGGTCAACGCCGCCAAGGCCGCCTTTGGCGCCCCCTTCGCGTCCCGGATGCGGCAGGATTCGCCTTTTCGCGACGCCTTTGGCTTTTTTGACGAAGGCCCGGATCCGGACGCCCGCGAACGGCCGGAAACGCGGCGGAAGCCTCGTGTATTGGAGCAACAGGCACTCGATACGCTCGATCTGCCGGCCTCCGCGTCCTTGAATGAGATCAAGGCACGGTATAAGGAACTGGTAAAAAGGCACCACCCGGACGCAAATGGCGGGGACAGGTCTGCCGAGGAGCGTCTGCGCAAGGTCATTCAGGCCTACGATTACCTCCGGAAAAGCGGCTTCTGCTCATAGGCGGCGGCGGCAAAGGCAGGCCAGGAAGATCGTCCATCCGGGCGGTACGCAGCCCGGAAACGTGCGTCGCGTTCACATTCACGGAGCCGGCCGTCAAAGGCCGGTGCTGAACCTCTTAAGTACGGAAGTAGGCCAAGGATGAGCTTCGAAGCGAGAAACGGCATGTCGGAGAATCTCCCGGACAAGAAAGTGTCCGTTCGCGAGACGTTCAAGATCGATATGGACATGGAAGTTCCGGCATTTTCGGAGCCGAACGAGTACGTGCCCGACTTCGACCCCGACTATCTGTTCGACAAGGACACGACGCTCGCGCTGCTTGCAGGTTTCGCCTTCAATCGCCGCGTCATCGTTCAGGGCTATCACGGGACCGGCAAGTCGACCCATATCGAGCAGGTCGCCGCCCGTCTCAACTGGCCGTGCATCCGCATCAACCTCGACAGCCATATCAGCCGTATCGATCTCGTCGGCAAGGACGCGATCGTGCTGAAAGAAGGCAAGCAGGTAACCGAATTCCGCGAAGGCATCCTTCCCTGGGCGCTGCAGCATCCCGTCGCGCTCGTCTTCGACGAATACGACGCGGGCCGTCCGGACGTCATGTTCGTGATCCAGCGTGTGCTCGAAGCCTCGGGCAAACTGACCCTGCTCGACCAGAACCGCGTCATCCGCCCGCACCCGGCGTTCCGTCTGTTCGCGACGGCGAACACGGTCGGCCTCGGCGACACCTCGGGCCTCTACCACGGCACGCAGCAGATCAACCAGGGCCAGATGGACCGCTGGAACATCGTGACCACGCTGAACTACCTCCCGCATGCGGAGGAAGTGAACATCATGCTCTCGAAGATGAAGAGCTTCGACACGGAAGAAGGCCGCAAGCAGATCGCCGCGATGGTCCGCGTCGCCGACCTCACCCGGTCGGCCTTCATCAATGGCGACATATCGACCGTGATGAGCCCGCGCACCGTGCTCACATGGGCAGAGAATGCGCGCATTTTCGGCGGCGATGTCGGTTTCGCCTTCCGCGTCACCTTCCTCAACAAGTGCGACGAACTGGAACGCGCGACGGTTGCCGAATTCTATCAGCGCTGCTTTGGTGAAGACCTGCCGGACTCGGCTGCAAACATCAAGGTCGCCTGAGAGGGCGCACCCGACCGCTCCAGCGGGCATTGAACCCGGCAAAGCCCGGTGAGTAACGGACGATTGAACAAGGCATGAAGTCCAAGGAAAGCCCCGTCGAACCGTTCAAGCGTGCGCTCAGCATGACCATGCGCACGATTGCCGAGCAGCCGGAGCTGAACGTCACCTTCGGAACGGAAGCACCGGGCCTTCGCGGCCTGCGCGCGCGCTTGCCTATGCCGAGCCGCACGCTGCCGCCCGAAGAGGCGGCCCAGGTACGTGGCGTATCGGACGCCTACGCCCTGCGTCTCGCCCACCACGATGAGAAGTTGAACGCAAACCTGCAGCCGGAAGGCGGCAATGCGCTCGCCGTATTCGACGCGGTGGAACAGGCACGCTGTGAAGCAATCGGCGCCAACCAGATGGAAGGCATGTCGCAGAACCTCACAGCTGCGCTCGAACAGCGCTGCGCGGCACGCGGCTACGATCGCATAACCTCCCGCGAAGAAGCACCGCTTTCAGAAGCGGTCGCGATGATGGTTCGCGAGAAGCTGACCGGCAAGGCCCCACCACCGTCGGCCCGGAAACTCGTCGATCAGTGGCGTTCCTGGATCGAGGAAAAGGCCGGTCCGGACATCGAGCGCCTTCAGGACGTTATTGAAGACCAGGCCGCCTTTGCACGTGCGACCCGCGACATACTTGTCGACCTCGACATGGGCGATGAACTCGGCGAGGCGCCGGATCAGTCGTCGGAGGACGCCGACGAGCAGGAAGGCGACAGCGAACAGAATTCCGACGAAAGCCAGTCCGGCGAAGCCGAACAGCCGGACGGCGCGTCTGCCGAGCAGGTCGAGTATTCGGAAGGTGAAGGCGAGGAAGGCGACGAACAGACGGTCGAGGTCGAAGCCGACGACATGCCGATGGACGGCGACGCGGACGAGACGAGCGAGGGCAACCAGCCCTGGCGGCCGAACCAGCAGGGCGACGACCGCAACAGACAGCCCTCCTACAAGATTTTCACGCAGCAGTTCGACGAGACGATTGCCGCCGAGGATCTTTGCGACCTGGAGGAACTTTCGCGGCTGCGGCAGTATCTCGATCAGCAGCTGCAGCAGATGCAGGGTGTCGTTTCCAGGCTCGCGAACAAGCTGCAACGCCGATTGCTCGCGCAGCAGAACCGGACCTGGGAATTCGACCTTGAGGAAGGTATTCTTGATGCTGCGCGCCTTACGCGCGCCGTCGTCGACCCGACCCTGCCGCTCGCCTACAAGGTCGAGCACGAAATGGATTTCCGCGACACGGTCGTGACGCTGCTGCTCGACAATTCCGGTTCGATGCGCGGTCGGCCGATCACGGTCGCCGCCATGTGCGCGGACATTCTCGCGCGAACGCTGGAGCGCTGCGCGGTCAAGGTCGAAATCCTGGGCTTCACGACGCGGGCCTGGAAGGGTGGACAATCACGCGAACGCTGGCTCGCGGACGGCAAACCGGCTCAGCCCGGCCGCCTGAACGACCTCCGCCACATCATCTACAAGTCGGCCGACAGCCCCTGGCGGCGCGCGCGGCGCAACCTCGGGCTCATGATGCGCGAAGGCCTGCTGAAGGAGAACATCGACGGCGAGGCATTGATCTGGGCGCATAACCGGCTGCTTGGCCGGCCGGAGCAGCGCCGCATCCTGATGGTCATTTCGGATGGCGCGCCCGTCGACGATTCGACGCTCTCTGTGAATGCGGGCAACTATCTCGAAAAGCATCTGCGGAGTGTCATCGAGCAAATCGAGACGCGCTCGCCCGTCGAGCTGATCGCAATCGGCATCGGCCATGATGTGACCCGCTACTATCGCCGTGCCGTCACGATTGTGGATGCGGAACAGCTCGGTGGCGCAATGACCGAGAAACTCGCCGAACTCTTCGACGATGAAACGACGATGCGGCGCGGGCAGATCAAGGCGCGTGGCCAGGGAACGCAGGCACGGCAGCCGATGTCGCCACGCGGTGCGGCAAAAGCCATTCGCTAGACATCTTTTGGGGCGATCCGGTAGGAGCAGCGGCGACCGCCATCGAGCAGATAGTCCGCCCGTTCGATTTCCACGTCCGGCCCGAGTACCATTCGGAAAGTGAATAGTTCCGAACGGCAAAAGCCCTGACAGGCGGCTGCTGCCGTACAGACCGGGCAATGGTCCTCGATCAGCAGGAAGTTCTCTCCCTCGCGCTCGACCCGCGCCATGTAACCTTCCGAGGTCCGGATCGCCGCCAGCGCTTCGACACGTTCGAGCAGCCGCGCTTTTCCCTCCACCGCCTTTTCATAAGTGAGTCGCATGTCGCGCTCGCGTTCGGCGATGAGCCTGTCGAGTCCTTCCTCGCCGAAGACGCGGCGGATGTCGCCGATCATCTTCGCGGTAAGTTCGGCATGCGCATCCGGAAACCGCGCATGCCCCCTGTCGGTAAGCTGCCAGAACTTTCGCGGACGGCCGACGCCCTCGACACGATTGTATTTCTCGACAAGCCCCTCGCGCACAAGCATGTCGAGATGGCGGCGCGCGCCCATACCTGTCATGGACAGCGACGCGCCGAGCATGTCCGCCGTCTGAGCACCATTGCGCTTGAGCAGATGAAGAATATGGTCCGCTGTCTTGTGCATGCGCCTATTCTGCCACACCATCTTAATTTATCAACTTTATTGATTATAAAATAAACCAGTAAAATCAAAAGCTTAATTAAGAAATCAAGAAGCGCTGCTTTTTATAAGCGATATAGATTATTTATCGGACACACCACTGGATGCGCCGTCATGTCCGACCCTGCTCCCTCCTTTACGGCCCTGCGCCCTCGCCACAAGCGAAGCCTTGCCGCCGCCATCGTTTCGATGGGCATGGTGAACCTCGCGATGGGGATAGCCTTTCCGTTGACGGCTCTCATTCTCGCGCGGCAGGGCGTCGAGCCGGGAATGATCGGACTTTCGACCGCCGCGCAGGCAGCCCCGGTCTTCGTGATCTCACCGTTTGCGGCTCGCATCATGCGCCGCTTCGGTCCAGCGGACGTGATGATCTTCGGCTTGCTGCTCGCCGGCATCTCTTTCGTGTTGATGGCGCTCTACCCGAATCTTCTCGCCTGGTTTCCCCTCCGCTTTCTCCTCGGATCGGCGGCAACGCTTCTCTGGGCGACGAGCGAGGCCTGGATCAATTCCCTCGCGGAAGATGAAAAGCGCGGGCGTGTCATCGGCGTCTATAGCGCCGCTGCCGCTGCAGGCTTCGCTTCCGGCCCGATGCTGCTTGTCCTCATCGGAACGGACGTTACCCCGTTCCATTTCGGCGCGGCCCTTCTCTTCGTCGCCGCGGCGGTGGTCGCAACGGCGGATCGCAGCCGCACCTATTTCGGAGAGGGCGGTTCCACCACTTCCGCCATGTGGAAACTGGTTTTCATCGCGCCGGCAGCATTGCTCGCAAACTTCTTCTTTGCCGCAGCCGAAGACTCGCTCGTTACCTTCTTTCCGCTCTACGCCATACGCACCGGCATGTCGGAAGATTCGAGCCTCACGCTTCTGACGATAGCCGCTCTCGGCGCCATCGTAACGCAGCCGCTTATCGGCATCATCGCCGACAGGATGAATCGTCTCGATCTCCTGACCGGTCTCGTTGCCGCGACGCTTGGGGGTTATCTCCTCTTGCCTTTCGTAATGCCGGCAGCCATCGCAACCGGCGTTACTCTCTTTCTCGTTGTGGGCCTCGCCAACGGCATATTCACGCTCGCTATGGTGCTCGTCGGTGAGCGCTTTCGTGGCGCGGAGCTTGCGGGCGCAAGCGCGTTCACGACCGCCATGTGGGGAACAGGCGCTCTGATCGGCGCACCGATGTCTGGCGTCGCAATGGAGCTATGGGATCCGCACGGCCTCATTGCTGCTGTCGTTCTGATATTTCTGGCCTATCTCCCCTTCCCGGTGATAGCCCGCCTCCGCGCCAGAAAATCGGATGCGGAACAATAAAAAGAAGACTTGAGCTTCGTGGCGGCGGGAATATTCTGCGCGGCTTTTCCTTTGCCAACGGCAATGACCGAAAATGTCCGCAGAGCAAGCATCTATGGGAACGGGCCGTCACCTCTGGGTTGCAGAAGCCAGAGCAACGCTTGCGCTTGCCTGGCCCTTGATCGCAACCAACCTTGCCCAGGTCGCGATCAATGCAACGGACGTCATCATGATGGGGTGGCTCGGCCCGGAAGCTCTCGCCTCCGGGGCGCTCGGCTCAAACCTCTACTTTGCGGTGATGATCTTCGGTATCGGCGTGGTGACGGCGGCGGCACCGATGGCATCGGCCGAACTGGGGCGGCGCAGCCATTCCGTTCGCGACGTGCGCCGCACCATCCGGCAGGCGTTCTGGGCGGCGGCAACGCTTTGCCTGCCATTCTGGCTCCTGATCTGGCAGACGGAACCTCTCCTGATTTTACTCGGTCAGGAACCGGCGCTCGCCGCACATGCGGCCTCCTACACGCGCGCAATGCAATGGGCTTTGCTGCCGACATTCCTCTATGTCGTGCTGCGCATCTTCATCTCTGCGCTGGAACGACCGCGCTGGGCGCTGATGATCGGCGGGCTGGCAATCCCGTTCAACGCCTTCGCGAACTGGTGCCTCATGTTCGGCAACCTCGGCATGCCCGCACTTGGCCTTCAGGGAGCCGGGGTCGGCAGCGTACTCACGGGCTTTTTCATGCTGGGAGCCCTGGCACTCGTCGTCGTTACCGACCGTCGTTTCCGGCGCTATCATCTGTTCGGCCGCTTCTGGCGCGCCGACTGGTCACGCTACCGCGAACTCTGGCGTCTCGGCCTGCCGATCGGCATGACGCTCGCCTTCGAGGTAATGGTGTTCAACGCGGCCGTTCTGCTGATGGGATTGTTCGGCGCGACGGCCCTCGCCGCGCATTCAATCGCGCTGCAGATTGCCGCCGTCTCATTCATGGTGCCGCTCGGCTTCTCCCAGGCTGTGACAGTGCGCGTCGGTCGCGCATTGGGTGCCGGCGATCGCGATGCCATAACCCGGGCTGGCTGGACGCCGCTGGTGATGGGCGTGACCTTCATGGCGGTCATGGCGCTAGTAATGATCCTCTTTCCCTACACGCTGATCGGCGTCTTTCTCGACCGGAATGTTCCGGAAAACACAAACGTCATACGCATGGCCGTGTCGTTTCTCGCCATAGCCGCTCTCTTCCAGGTCTTCGACGGCGCGCAGGCGATAGCGGCGGGAATGCTGCGCGGCCTGCAGGACACACGTGTGCCGATGGTCTATGCCGGCATCGGCTACTGGGCCGTCGGCCTGAGTTTCGGCGTTCTACTCGCGTTTCCCTATGAAATGGAGGGCGTCGGCATATGGCTCGGCCTTGCGACCGGGCTCGCGGCGGTATCCGTCATGATGATCTTCCGGTGGCAGCGGCGCGAAAGGCTGGGGCTCGACCGGCCACTCTGGCAGGACCGGTCCTGATGCGCCCGGCCGGCATTCCCTTGTGCCGCATGAACACCCCGATATGATGCCCGCACTCGCTTGCACCGCCACCGAAGAGCGGCCGCAAGGCACGATGAAGAGGGGTATCCGAATTGAGTATCGCACGCGCCGTTTGCGTGTTCATGGCCTGCATCGTCGCGACCGCGGCTATTCCGATTGCCGCATTGCCCGTCCTCGCGGCCGATAGCGTCGAGTTCACGACATCACAACTCATCTGGAACCCCGAGGACCGCACGGAAACGAAGACAGGCGCCCTGACCTGGGAAGGGGGCATTGAAATCTCGTCGTCCGATCCAGAATTTGGTGGCTGGTCGGGATTGGCGATCAGTCCAGACGGATCGGCATTGCTCGCAGTCTCGGACGAAGGCCGATGGCTCACCGCCATCCTCCTCTACGATGAACGGGGACGATTGTCGGGACTGGCCGAAGCGAAAATCTCACCCATGCTCGGCCTTGACGGTCAACCGATCTCCGGCAAGGCGCTGGGCGACGCAGAAAGCCTTGTCATCGATTCCGGAAAATCGGAAACACTGTTAGGCAATGCCTATGTCGGCTTCGAACGAGCGCACAGAATATGGCGCTACGACCTCGAAAAATCGGGAGCTGGCGCAAAGCCCGAACAATTGCTGACCCAGAGACATTTCGGCCGCTTGAACCTGAACGCGGGTATCGAGTCACTCGAACTTCTGCCGCCCTCCAACGGAAGCGGCGAACCACGGCTCATGGCCATCACCGAAGAGACGCTCGATCCGCGCGGAAACATCAAGGCATTCATTGCGGACGGCCATGACATATCCTGGTTCGCGATCGAACCGCGCGAACCTTACAAGCCGACCGACATGGCGCGTCTCCCGAACGGCGACATTCTGCTGCTCGAACGCCGCTTCTCGATGTTGGCGGGCGTCGGCATGCAGCTTCGCCGCATTGCCGCTGACGACATCAAGCCGGACGCCATCGTGGATGGCGAGGTGCTGGTGGATGTCGGCCAGCGCTATTCGATCGACAACATGGAAGGGATTGCCGTCCGCGAAGGCGAGAATGGTGACCTGCTCGTCTACATGATCTCGGACAACAATTTCAACGCGCTGCAGCGGACATTGCTACTGATGTTCCGTTTGCCGGGCGAAGGCACGAAACCGGCGCTGCCCGGCCGGTCGTCTACGCTCCCCCAAATCCCGGAAGCGGGCGCACCGTTCGGCGAAGCAGATAAGTCGGAAGAAGCTGTGCAAGAGCCCAGCTGAACTGGATCGCCGCCTCCACCAGCAGTCGTCCGCCAAGCTGTGCATCCCACACCAGCGCCGGCCGCGTGTTGAAAGCGACGGCAAATGCCGTCCCCCCGAGGAACGCAGCAAGGAACGGTGCCTTCCACCAGGGAATGCCGCGCAGCCAGTCAAAGAACAGGATGTTCACAAGCTGGCCGAGCGCCATTGCACCCACGAACGAAGCCGCAAGCGCATAGGGTGCGATTTGCCGTTCGAAATCCGCGATGAGGCCTTCCCGGAGGCCCCATGCGACGGCGCCGCCGATGAACAGCCAGGCAAGCAGGGCCGCCGTCAGGGCGAGAGCGGCGCCATAGCGGCGGCTGGTCAGATTCAGGATGAAGAAGACCAGCGGAAGCAGAAGAATGCCCCAATTCAGCCAGTCCGACGGATCGAGCAACGGATCGATGGAGGCAAGAAAGCCAAACTCGGGCGCAGGCTCGTCTCTCAGGCAGAATGCCGCCAGAAACGCCGAGCAGAGCGCCACAACCGGCAGGATCAGCCTGACAAGCGCCGTGACGAACCGGGAAACCATCCCCGGCCGGCTCACCGGCACCCGATCGATCCCCCTATCAAGCATGTTTACGCCCCCAATTACCCGCCGGGCTGAAGTCTAGCGAGCCACTGCACCAGTCGAAAGGCCGGTACCCGAATTTCGGAAATCTGGGTAAATGCCAACAAAAAAGGCGGCCAGAAGGCCGCCTTTCCCGCGAAATCCGAAATAACTCAGGCTGCAGCCGTCTGCACCTTGGCAATTTCCCGCTTGAGCTTCAGCGCGCGCGACGAAAGCTGCGCATCGGAGGCCTTCAGCAAAAAGGGGTCGAGGCCACCATTATGCTCCACGGAGCGAAGCGCATACGCTGAGATGCGCAGGCTGACCTGCCGGCCGAGCGCGTCGCTGATGAGCGTGACTTGGCAGAGATTCGGCAGGAACCGGCGACGCGTCTTGCGGTTCGCATGGCTCACATTGTTGCCGGACATCACGGCTTTGCCGGAGAGTTCGCAGCGGCGGGACATAAGGTTTTCCTTCGAAATACGAGGGGGCCGCCGCAGAGAACCGCGCAGCCCGGACAGGCGGGCACGTATAAAAGGCCCCGCACGGCCCGTCAAGGCCCGAAAACACTGCTCTAGCCGCCTTTTGTGTCACCGAGAACGAGACCGAGAAGCCGGCGGGCCGCTGCGGTGGGTGTGGCACGGCCTTCCGCAACGTCGCTCTCCAGTTCCGGGATAAGCTTGGCCGCCCTGCCATCTGCCTTGAGGGCCGCGAAGAGCCCCTCGCGGAGCTCGGTCCACATCCATGCCCGGGCCTGCGCAGCGCGCAGGCGGGTCAGCTCACCTGCCCCGGCCAGGGCATCGTGATGCTCGCAGGCGGCTTTCCATACGGCGGCGAGACCCTCCCCCTTGAGGGCAGAGGCAAGCAGCACGCTGGGTGTCCAGGCGGCATTTTTCGGCCGCATCAGATGAAGCGCCGTCTTGTACTCCAACTGAGCGCGGCGGGCAGCGGGAATGAGGTCGCCATCGGCCTTGTTGACCACAATGAGGTCGGCAAGCTCCATGATGCCGCGCTTGATGCCCTGCAATTCGTCGCCCCCACCGGGGGACAGCAGCAGGACAAACATGTCGACCATATCGGCGACCGCCGTCTCGGACTGGCCGACACCCACTGTTTCGATGAGGACGACATCGTAGCCCGCGGCTTCGGTAAGCAGCATCGCCTCGCGTGTCCGGCGCGCGACGCCGCCAAGCGTACCGCCGGAGGGCGATGGACGGATAAAGGCGTTCGGATCGCGCGCGAGAAGTTCCATGCGCGTCTTGTCACCCAGGATCGATCCACCGGTACGAGCCGAGGAAGGATCGATCGCCAGCACGGCGACCTTGTGCCCCTCGCCGGTCAGGTACTGGCCAAAAGCCTCCGTAAAGGTCGATTTCCCGACCCCCGGTGCGCCCGAGAGCCCAAGCCGGACTGCCTTGCCGGTCTCCGGAAGCAGTTCGGCCAGAAGCGCCTGTGCAACCTCCTGATGGTCGGTGCGAGACGATTCGACAAGCGTTATGGCCCGCGCCAGCGCGGTCCGGCTTCCCTCGCGAATGCCAGCCGCCAGTTGCCTTGCATCCGGGAGCCCTCTGTTGAGAGCCCGGCGCTGGGCGTGCTTTTTCTCTGTTCCGCTCATCCTCCCAGTTGCATACTTGGCTGGACCTGCCTCGTCCAGCCCTCGTGGAGGACATGGAAAGCACGGCATGGCGCCATTCAGCGCCGGTTCAGCTTGCAGGCGGGAAAGTCGCTGGATTTCTGTGGAAACGACGGGAGCGGTGGCTATGCCTTCGACCTTCAAGGACCGCAATGGATACCGGGCGTTGGCCGCGCTGGCCGTGTGCCTTGCGCTCGCTGCCGGAGCTTCCACGCCGGGCGTGGCAACGCCCGTGCCCCTGGAGCGAACCGAACCCTCGCCCGATCTTCGAGCCGACTACACCGTGTATGTCGGCGGCCTGATCGTCGCCGAAGGTTCGATGAGCGCCACGCTGGAGGGCGAGGACTACTTTCTGAAGAATGAACTCGGCTCCGCTGGCCTTCCCGGCAAGTTCTGGAACGCGCGATGGACGATGACCAGCGAAGGCCGCATCGTCGATGATGCGCTGCGTCCAAGCCGGTTCGCCTTCAGTGCCTGGGAAAAGAACGAAACCAAGAAACGCGAGATTCTCTACGACGATCGCGGTGTTCCGACACTTTCCTTCGATCCACCCCTTCCGGAGGCGGAAATTGAAAAAACACCTCCCGACGAGCGCCGGAATACCCTCGATCCGGTAAGCGCTTTCCTGCTTCCCGTAGTCGCAGACGGGAATCCGTGCGACAGGAGCATTCCCGTCTTCGACGGCAAGCGCCGCTACGACCTGCATCTTGTCTTCGACAGGGAAGACGAGCTGACGACGCGAGACAACGGCTATAGCGGCGTGGCGATCCGCTGCAAGGTTCGCGTCCAGCCAAGAACCGGTCTTGACCGCGCGAAGCTGACCACCATGCTGCAACGCCGGGACGACACCTTCATATGGCTCGCGCCCGTCAGCGGCGGGAGATTGTACATCCCCGTTCGCGTTCAGATGCGGACGCCTGTTGGCGGTGCCGTTCTCGATGTCGTGAAACTTCGCCGATACGCAGCGAAGAACGTTTCCGCCGCAGCGACGGCGGCAGAATAGGGACGCGTTACTTGCGGCCGACCTGTCGGCTGACTTCGCTGTGGAGAGCACGCAGGCGCTTCACCAGATCGTCTTCCTGCGTCGTCCCCGCAGTTTCGATCTCCTGCAACAGGCTCTCGAGACGCGACGCCAGCATGCCGTAATAGGCCTTCTGCCTGCCATCCATGTTCTCGCCGTCTGCCTCGATGGCATCCGTCATGCGGCTGCGCTTCGGGCGCAACAAATCTTCCTCGGTGCTCATGGCACCTCCGCAGATCTCGCTCATGTTGAATCCATGTAGGGCAGCCGCGTTTTCCCGGTTTCCTGACGGGAGGGCACGACTTGCCGGACAGAGCCCATAGGCGGCGCTCGGAGATCGTTGAGCGGCACGCGTGCAATGCCCATCGGCTCTATGGCCGAATGCTTGCGCGGTGAAATAGTCCGGCGTGTGCGCGGTTGCAATAGCGGCGCGGCTTCAGCGCGCTTTTGACGCACACAAAGACCGAAATCTGTGCAGTTTCGATGCCTGCCGATTTGTCAGGCAGATCAGGCGGCCTGCCGTCGTTTTTCGCGGATAAGCGCCAGAATTTCGCTCGCCGCAGTTGGAATATTCGTACCCGGACCAAAGATGGCGGAGGCACCGGCCTTCTTCAGGAAATCGTAATCCTGCTGGGGAATCACCCCCCCGCAAATGATGAGAATGTCGTCGGCACCCTCTTCCCTCAACGCTTGCGCAAGCGCTGGGACAAGCGTTTTGTGTCCGGCAGCAAGGCTCGAAATACCGATCACGTGCACGTCGTTCTCGATCGCGTCGCGTGCCGCCTCCTCGGGGGTCTGGAAAAGCGGTCCGACGTCGACATCGAAGCCGAGATCCGCAAAAGCCGTCGCAATGACTTTCGCGCCACGGTCATGCCCATCCTGCCCCATCTTCACAACCAGCATGCGGGGTCGACGGCCTTCAGCTTCCGCGAATGCCTCGATTTCCTTTGAAATCTTCATGAAGCCCTCATCGCCTTCATAGGCCTGCGCATAGACGCCCGAGATGGATTTGATCTCGGCACGGTGGCGGCCGAATACTTCTTCCATAGCGTCGGAAATTTCACCCACAGTCGCACGTGCCCGGGCAGCGTCGATCGCGAGTGCCAGGAGATTACCGTTGCCGCGCGCGCCTTCGGTGAGCGCGGCAAGAGTTGCTTTGCACTTTGCCTCGTCGCGGGAAGCCCGGACGGCTTTCAGACGCTCGACCTGCGAGGCGAGCACCTTTGCATTGTCGATATCGAGAATCTCGATGGGGTCGGCATTCGCCGGGCGGTACTTGTTGACGCCGACGATCACCTCCTCGCCACGGTCGATTTTCGCCTGACGCCGGGCTGCCGCCTCCTCGATCTTCAGCTTCGGCATACCTGTACCGACAGCCTTGGTCATGCCGCCAAGTTCCTCCACTTCCTCGATCAGCTTCCACGCCTCGCTCGCTAGCGAATGGGTCAGGCTTTCGATGTAGTAGGAACCACCCATCGGATCGATGACGTTCGTGATGCCGGTCTCATGCTGGATCACGAGTTGCGTGTTGCGCGCGATGCGGGCGGAGAAGTCCGTCGGCAAAGCAATTGCTTCATCGAGCGCATTCGTATGCAGCGACTGCGTGCCGCCGAGAACGGCCGCCATCGCCTCGATCGTCGTGCGGATCACGTTGTTATATGGATCCTGTTCGGTGAGAGAGACACCGGATGTCTGGCAATGCGTCCGCAGCATGGACGACTTCGCATCCTTCGGATTGAACTCCGACATGATCCGAGCCCAGAGGAAGCGAGCGGCACGAAGCTTCGCGATCTCCATGAAGAAATTCATCCCGATGGCGAAGAAGAAGGAAAGACGCGGCGCAAAATCGTCAACACTCAGCCCCGCCGACAGTGCCGCACGAACATATTCGCGCCCGTCGGCCAGGGTGAAGGCGAGCTCCTGAACCTGCGTCGCCCCCGCTTCCTGCATGTGGTAGCCGGAGATGGAGATCGTATTGTACTTCGGCATATTCTTCGAACAGAAGCCGATGATGTCCGCGATGATCCGCATCGACGGCTCGGGCGGATAGATATAGGTGTTGCGGACCATGAACTCCTTCAGGATGTCGTTCTGGATCGTTCCCGAAAGCTGTTCCGGCTTTACGCCCTGTTCTTCCGCCGCCACGACATAATTCGCGAGGATCGGGATGACGGCGCCATTCATCGTCATGGAGACCGACATCTCGTTCAGCGGGATCTGGTCGAAGAGGATTTTCATATCCTCGACGCTGTCGATGGCAACGCCGGCCTTGCCGACGTCGCCCACGACGCGCGGATGATCGCTGTCGTAGCCGCGATGCGTCGCAAGGTCGAAGGCGACCGACAGTCCCTTTTGTCCGGCGGCGAGATTGCGGCGGTAGAAGGCGTTGGATTCTTCCGCGGTGGAAAACCCCGCATACTGGCGGATGGTCCAGGGGCGGCCGGCATACATCGTCGCCTGCGGACCGCGCGTATAGGGCGCAAAGCCCGGCAGCGTGTCGACACCGAACCCTTCGCTCGCGATCCGGTCGAGGTCTTCCGCGGTATAAAGCGGCTTGACGTCGATCCCCTCTGGCGTATGCCAAACCAGCGAAGAGGAACCCGCCCCCTTCGTCTGCTTGGCAACCGCCGCTTCCCAGTCCTTGAGCGTCTTCTTGTCCGTCATCTCGCCTCTAACTCGCGGAATTGCCGGCAAATTCAAGCGTCGAGCATAGCACGCCGCGCTTCCGGCCCAAAAAACCGCGCGGAGTATCCGGGAAGGCGGCAGTGCGGTCAAACCTCCGGATGGGTGGGGCTCAAAGCCGTTTGTTCCCTTGCGTCAGCATCTTGCCGCTTATGCTGGTCGCCGCGCGCCGCATATCCTACGGTATCGGCGCTTCGAGGATCGTGGGCCCGGTGAAATGCGTGGGCCACGTGTTGGGGGGAACGGCCACCGGCTGATGGCCGGGAAGAAAATTCAGAGGGATGTATGTCTTTAAGCAAGATTCAGGTGAAATTTCCACGCCTCGCGATCTCCATCGTCTGTGTCGCAGCCCTGGCGCTGACCGCCTGCAGCGGTGGGGGGGCGGCTCGCAAACGGGACGCCGACGGGCGTGTTTTACCGACGCTCGCGGAGCAGGACCCATCGGGAACGCTCTATGCGAAATCCGTGAGCATGGCCGCGAACGGCGAATGCGACGACGAAACGATGAACGTGCTGACCTGCTTCGCATATCGTGGCCATGGATACGAAGGCGCGCAGACGGCTCTCGGACAATGCGAAATCGTGCTCGGCAATCCATCTGAGGGCGTCGAATGGATAAGGCGGGCGGCAAACAGCGGCTGGCCTGAGGCGCAGAAAACTCTGGCCCAACTCTACGTCCGTGGCGAAGCAATCGACCGGGATGCCGTTGAGGGAGCGAAGTGGGCAAAACTCTACACCCGCAATCCGAGTCTTCTCTCTCTCGGCGTGCAGCCCGACACGTCGATCGTGGAGGAATTTCGTGGTTCGCTGACGAGCGAACAGATCGCCCTTGCTGACCGGCGAGCTCAATCCTGGGTGCCCAAATACTGGACCCCCACCACGGAAATCGACCGCAATGTGAAGCGCAGTTGCGAGGTGGAAGGCCGCCGTCCGCCGCCCAGCCGCAAGGATTTGCCGCTCGCAACGATGCCGAACCCCTACTAAAGGGCAGAAAACAGCCATTCAAGGCCCCGCCCGGCCCGCCGGGCGGGGCCATTTTGGTCCGAATGCCTGAAATCTCCGTTCAGGGAAACTTTACCTCCCCAAGATAAACCCGATACCGGGTGGGGTTCTAACCTGGGGGAGGAGACCCCGTCGCGATGCCCGGCACGAGCATCAACACCGAAGAGTGGCACAAAAGCCCGGGAGACGAGCCGCGGGGCGACAGACCCGAGCCGGCCGCTGGACGCAATTCGGCTGTCCGCCGCGAGTTCTACCGCACCATCATGCATTCGTACCGCGCGCTGCCGATCTTCTTTCCGGCGGTCTCTGCGGCGATAGCCTTCTCCTTCGTATCGGCACACCCGGCAATCGTCGTGATTGCCTGGTGGCTCGCGATCGTGGCGATCCACATCGAATACGCGTTCTTTCAAAGGCGCTTCTTCGCGTCCGACGGAGAAACGGTCGACACGGAGAGCTGGATACGCTCGACCGCGATCCGCTACTGGCTGATGAACCTCATCTGGCTCGGCATGTTCCCGCTCTTCTGGAATGCCGGCGGCGAAATGCAGAATTTCGCCATCCTCATGATCTTCGTCGTCCATGTGGTCATGTCCTCCCAGACGGCATTCCACATCGTCTCGATCCTTGTTTCGGTAACCCTTCCCATCATGACGGCCGTCATTGCCGTCTGCGTAACAAGTTTCGAACCAGCTTACGTGGCACTCGGCCTCGGATGCATCCCGACCTATCTCTATTTGCTTCGGATCGCTCAGCATCAGCGCACGGCCGCCGTCGAAACACTCGGCCTTCGATTCCACAACGCGGACCTGATCCGCGATCTCGGCCACGCACGCGACCTTTCCGAAGCGGCACGGCAACGAGTCGAGGAAGCCAACGACCAACTCCGCCGCCGCGAGCATCACTTTCGGGCTCTGGTCGAAAACGCGTTCGACGTTGTGCTCGTGACCGACGAGAAGGCAATCATCCAGTACGCCTCCCCCGCTGCGAGCAAGCTCGGCCTCTCGCCGGACGCGCTGATTGGCATGAATAGCCTCGACTTCCTGACCAACGAACAAAAGAATGAAATTGTCGGCGACGCAGCCAGCCTGGACAGAAAAATACCGGCGCGCAGCTACGAACTTGTCGTGCCGAGATATGAAGGCCGCACGATCTGGATCGAGGCGACGCTCACCAACCTGCTCGACGATGAAAACGTGCGCGGTTATGTGATCAACCTTCGCGACATAACGGAACGCAAGCGCGCCGAGACCGAGCAGCGCAATCAGTTTCAGGTTCTTCAGGCGCTTGCCACCGGAGAATCTCTGACCGAAGTGATGTCGCGCCTTGCTCTCGGAGCGGAGGAGGCAAATCCGGGCGCGCGCGCGGCCGTGTTCCTGCTCGACAGCGAAGACGATCTCGTAATCTGCGCCGCACCTCACCTTCCCGACGGTTTCGATGCCTGGGTTTCCGGCTTCTGGGCGGAACACCGCACTCGTGGTTTCGGAAAGCTGGCCCTCTCGGGCAGGAGGGTCGTGACAACCGACCTTCAGGACGAACGGCACGGGAAGGATTTTTCCGCCTACATGCGCAAGGCGGACATTCAGACGCTCTGGTTTCAACCTATCGTTTCCCACAACGACCGGGTGATCGGGGCATTCGCACTGTACTTCCCCTTCGCCAACGAGCCTGGCAAATGGGAGGACGAATACCTCCTCGGCATCGCACATCTTTCCAGCATCGCCATTGAGCGGCGGCGTTCGGAAGAGAACCTGCGACAGGCGACAGAAGCCGCTGAACTCGCAAACCGTGCGAAAACGAAGTTCCTCGCCAATATGAGTCACGAACTGCGAACACCATTGAACGCCATCATCGGCTTTTCCGAAATCATGCGGCAGCAGATGTTCGGTCCGCTCGGAGCCGACCGCTACCGCGAATATACAAACGACATCCATGACAGTGGTCGGCACCTGCTGAACGTCATCGACGACATCCTCGATATTTCGAAGATCGAGGCCGGCCGCTACGCGCTGGAAGACGAGGAAATCGACCTCGGATCGGTGCTGCGCTGGTCGGTGGAAATGATGCGGGCCCGCACGCTCGACAAGCGGCAGATCGTTTCGCTTCAGCTACCCGATGAAATGCCGCATCTGAGAGCCGATCAGCGAGCCATGCGCCAGATAATGCTGAATCTGCTCTCGAATGCCGCGAAGTTCACGCCGGTCGACGGCAGGATCATACTTTCCTCAGCGATAACGGAGACGGGCGACATATGCATTTCCGTCAGCGACGACGGCATCGGCATCCCGCCCGACAAGCTCGAAGAAGTGCTCGAGCCCTTCGGTCAGGTTGACGATACCAATGCACGTCAGCATGGCGGCACGGGACTTGGTCTGCCAATCACGAAATCGCTCATTGAAATGCACGGCGGCAGCTTCCGCATCGAAAGTACGTTGGGCGAAGGCACCACGGCGATCATGACGCTGCCGGGCTGGCGTCTGACGTGGAAGGATGGAAACGAAAAGACCGCCGCAGGTTGAACTGCGAGCGGCCTTTCGCTATCGCGGGCGCGATATTATTCCGCGGCCTTGGCCGGGCGGTTGGCACCGATGAAACCGAAAAGATGCCCGCCCACCTTGCGCATCTGAATCTCTTCCGAACCTTCGGTGATGCGGTAGCGCCTGTGATGCCGGTAGATATGCTCGAAGGGCTTATGCCGCGAATACCCGATCGCGCCATGCACCTGTATCGCCAGATCAGCAGCCTGGCAGACGAGTCGGTTCGCTCTGTAGTTGCACATCGAAACCTTGTCGGAAAGATATTTAGCGACGTCGGGCTTCGACATCTGATCCATCTCCCAGGCCGTCTTGTAGATGAAGTTGCGGATCATCTCACACTCGGTATGCGCTTCGATCAACGGAAACTGTATCGCCTGGTTTGACGCGAGCGGCTTGCCGAACGGCTTTCTCTGCTTGGCATAAGCAACGCTTTCATCGATGCAGAATTGCGCGGCACCGACGCCGGAGGCGGCCTGCCGGATCCGGTTCTCGTGGACGAAGTGCTGTGCAAGTTCGAGCCCGCGCTCCGGATCGCCGAGATAGGAGCCTTCGGGCACCCACACATCGGTGAAGGACACGCGCGGATGGTCGGTCGGCATGTTGAAGGTCCAGAGATATTCCTCGATCTTCACGCCGGGCGTATCGACGGGCACGATGAAGCAGGTGATACCGAGCGCGTCGCCAGCTTTCCCGCTGGTCCGCGCGAAGACAAAGTCATGCGTCGCCACATGCATGCCTGTGTTCCACATCTTGGCGCCGTTGATCAGCCAACCGTCGACGCCATCACGCTTTTCGCGCTTCGCGGTCGTTTCCATCCAGGTGGCGTCGGACCCGTGATCCGACTCGGTAAGACCGAAAGCGACGCGGACCGAACCGTCGAGAGATCCCGGAATGAATTTCTTCTTCTGTTCGTCCGTTCCGAAGTCGCGAAACATGAGAACGGTCGGAAAATTTCCGACCACCGACGTCTCGTTCTGAAGATCGTTGTGAAGGCCGAGACCCTTGGCTGCCAGGTGATCCCGAATGACCGCCATGCCCAGATTGGTACCATCCTTGCCGCCATATTCCTTCGGCAAGGCGTAGCGCAAATGCCCTGCCTTGTCGGCGAGCTTGCGCATCTCGCCAAGTAATGCCTCCCAGTCATGACGCGGCAGGCCCTGATTGTCCCAGTCTGTCCTCGCATGTTCCCGGCGGTGATCGAAGAAGCGCTCATTGTCGTCACGCGCCTGAAGCGGCTTGATTTCCTTCTCGATGAAGTCGTCGAGTACGGCGAGATAGTCGGTAATTTCCTTGGGGATTCTGAAATCCATGACGGTGCCTCCCTGCTTCTCCCTCGGGTCCGTCTACCGCCCCGGGGAGATTTTTACGATGTCGATGCCCGACACTATAGACTCCGGTCCAGTCTCGGAAAGAGCGCGAAACGACCCATCCCGAAGACGCCCGCCGCGACGCTGGGGAAGGCCGAACAAAAAACTTGTGTTAACGGTTTGTCCGCTTAAGCCGTTGACCAGACACAACATTTAGCCGTGAACGAAGCCGGAAAACAGGACGGTCACCGATTCGGACCCGGTTCGTTCGCCCAATATTCCATTCCTTAACTCCGTGCCGGTTAACGGCACCCGGGCCTTGCTTCAGCCGGGTTTTGCGTCGAAGGTGCGCTCCGGAACATGAGTACCCCACCCCCTCAGAACACCGCTGGACACACCCGCGACGGCATCGCTGAACGCCGCCGCATCACCGCCGTTCTCGGTCCCACCAACACCGGCAAGACCCACCTCGCCATCGAGCGGATGATGGGACACGAGACCGGCATGATCGGCCTGCCGCTCCGGCTCCTTGCCCGCGAAGTCTATGACAGGGTCGTGAAGGTCAAGGGCAGCCGCGCGGTGGCTCTCATCACGGGCGAGGAAAAGATCCTGCCCGCCTCCGCCCGCTATTTCGTCTGCACGGTCGAGGCGATGCCGCTCGAACGCGAGGTCGACTTCCTCGCCGTCGATGAGATCCAGCTCGCCGCCGACCGTGAACGCGGACACACATTCACCGACCGCCTTCTCCGCGCCCGCGGCCATTCGGAAACCATGATGCTCGGCTCCGAAACTGCGCGCGGCCTCATCCAGAAGTTGCTGCCCGGCACGCACTTCATCAATCGGCCGCGCTTTTCCGAGCTGTCATGGACGGGCTCGAAGAAGATCACGCGATTGCCGCGCCGCTCTGCCATCGTCGCCTTTTCTGCCGACCAGGTTTATGCCATCGCCGAACTCATCCGCCGTCAGCGAGGCGGAGCCGCAGTGGTTATGGGTGCGCTGAGCCCCCGCACCCGCAATGCCCAGGTTGCTCTGTACCAGTCGGGCGATGTCGATTTTCTGGTAGCAACCGATGCCATCGGCATGGGGCTCAACATGGACGTCGATCACGTCGCTTTTGCCTCAACCCAGAAGTTCGACGGTAGACAGCATCGTTCGCTGCGGGTATCGGAGCTCGCCCAGATCGCCGGACGCGCGGGACGGCACATGAACAACGGCACTTTCGGCATCACCGGCGACGCCGCGGCCCTCTCCGAGGAAACCGTGTCATCAATAGAGAACCACCGGTTCGAGCCCGAACGCGTGTTCCAGTGGCGCAACCCGCATCTGGAGTTCGGCAGCATCGGAAAGCTGATGCGAAGCCTCGAGACGCCGCCGGAGCGCGCTGGTCTCGCGCGCGCGCCTGCAGCAGACGATCTCGAGGCCCTGACGCGCATGGTGCGCGATCCCGAGGTCGAGGCCCTCGCGCGCAACCCAGATGCGATCCGGAAGCTGTGGGAAGTCGCGCAGGTCCCCGACTTCCGCAAAACGCTCGCAAGCGAACACGCAGCGCTGCTGGGCAGGCTCTATCTTTTCCTTATGGGAAGGGGCAGCGATAGCGCGTCCCGTATTCCCGACGACTGGATTGGCCGGCAAATCGGGACGCTGGATCGTTCGGATGGCGACATCGACGTGCTGGCCACCCGCCTGGCGCATATGCGCACCTGGACCTATGTGGCGAACCGGGCCGACTGGCTTCACAATCCTGCGCATTGGCAGGAGCGCGCGCGTGCGATAGAGGATAAGCTGTCTGACGCGCTCCATGAGCGATTGACGCAACGGTTCGTCGACCGGCGCACCAGCGTATTGATGAAACGTCTGCGCCAGAACGAGGATTTTATGGCGGCTGTGAATGGCGATGGTGAGGTTCTGGTCGAAGGCGAGTATGTCGGCCGGCTGGAAGGTTTTGTGTTCGTACCCGATCCGAGGGCCGAAGGTGAACAAGGCCGCATTCTGAGATCGGCGGCTGACCAGGCGCTGGCGCCGGAGATAGCCGCGCGGGCCCAGAAGCTCGTGACCGCGCCCGATGCCGACATCTCCCTCTCCGAACACGGGCGGATCGTTTGGGCAGGCCATCCGGTCGCCGAGCTCAAGGGCAGCGAAAATATTCTGCAGCCGCGCGTGGAACTCATCGCCGGCGAGGAACTGAACGGTCCGGCGCGCGAAGGCGTACAGGCCCGCCTCGACGCATGGCTCAAGATGCATGTGGCAAATGCACTCGGACCTCTCGTTTCACTGCGCGATGCGACCGACATCGAAGGGCTGGCGCGCGGCGTTGCTTTTCAGCTGGTCGAAAATCTCGGCGCGCTCCGGCGCGAACAGGTCGCGGAGGACATTCGCACCCTTGATCAGGAGGCCCGCGGCCAGCTTCGCAAGCACGGAGTGCGGTTCGGCGCTTATTCCGTTTTCATGCCGGCACTGCTGAAACCGGCGCCGGCACGGTTGAAACTCATACTCTGGACCTTGTCGAGAAAAGGCGCGGACGACCCCTTCGCGGATCTTCCTCCCGCCCCCGCTCCCGGCCTGACATCGGTTCCCGCCGAACCAGATGCGCCGGAAGAGTTCTACGGGGCCCTCGGTTTCCGCGTTTGCGGAACACGTGCGGTTCGTCTCGACATGCTGGAGCGGGTTGCCGACATGATCCGCCCGATCATCGCCGCCCGCACATACAATGGCGGCTTCATCGTCACACCGGACATGATGTCGCTTGTCGGCTGTTCGGGAGAGGAATTCGCCGGACTGCTGCGCGGGCTTGGCTACCGCCTGCAGGTCGAGAAGATCGTGCCGCCCAGGCCGGTCGCGGTCGAACCCGCGGAAGAAACGTCAGTCGCGACAGAAGCCCCCACCTCTTCCGCAGCCGATGCACCAGCGGAAGAAGGAGCAGCCGCAGAAACGACTGATGCCGGCTCGGTCTCCGTGGAAACGGTTGTCTCCGATGAGGCAGTTGCTGCCGGACAACCCGCCGACACGGCATCGCTCGAGGAACAGGCGATGCCGTCAGCGCATACCGGGGACGAAACAGCGGCGGAAGCCGCCCCCGCAACAGAAGAAGCCGTTGAAATGGAGGTCTGGCGGCCGTCCCGGCGGCGGCACGGCGGCGGCAAACATGCCGAACGCAAACCGCGCCGCGAGAAGCGCAATGAGGACGGTGGCTCGCGGAACCGCAAGGACGAAAAGCAACCGCGCCGGAACACCCGCCCCGAGCAACGGAGCGACGCAAAACGAAAGCCGCAGGAACGCAAGCCGGATCCGGACTCGCCCTTCGCCGCCCTGGCCGTGCTTAAAGAGCGCGGCCGCGGCAACTGACTCCCGTGAACGATGTCGCTGGACAGCCGGGTCAGCGGATCGACCGCTGGCTCTGGTACGCGCGCTTTCTGAAAAGCCGCTCACTCGCCGGCAGCTTCGTCCAGACGGGCCGTATCAGGGTCAACGGCGAACGAATCTCCCGGGCGAGCCGTCTTGTACGGCCGGGCGACGTTCTCACCTTCCCTCTGGGTCCCCATATCAGGGTCGTCAAAGTCGTTGCAGCGGGCACCCGCCGAGGCCCCGCGCCGGAGGCGCAGCAACTCTATGAAGATCTCGATCCTCCGGCCGATCGGTCGGAAGCAGAACCGCACCGGAACGCAGATGCCGATACCGGCAGACCCACCAAGAAAGAACGCAGGGCAATTGTCGCGCTGAAACGCGGGCAATAAATCACAATTTTTCTTGTAGTTGAATACGTCTCCCGCATCGTGTAGGTAGAATTAACATGCTGACGACACTCAAATCCTTCCTGCTCGGCACGCCGGAAGAGCGGCTCGAAGAAGCGGACGATCTGCAGGTTGCGGTCGTCGCCCTGCTGATCCGGGCAGCCACATCCGACGCCGAATTCGGCACCGAGGAACGAGATGCGATCCGCCGGATCGCAGCGGAATACTTCGGGCTTTCAGCCGAAGAAGTATCGTCCCTCGTTGCGGCCGCCGAGGGAGAGGAAGCCGAGACCCTGGATCTGCACCGCTGGACTCAGTCGATCAAGCAGGCCTACAGCGAAGAGGAACGTGTCGGCCTGATCGAAAAAATGTGGGAAGTCGTCTATGCGGATGGTGTTCTCGATGACTACGAAGCCAACTTGTTGCGGCGCGTCGCGGGCCTGATATACGTTCCCGACCGCCAGTCCGGAGAAGCGCGCCAGCGCGTGATCAACCGGCTTGGAATACCGCCCCGGAAAGACTGATTTGCGTTCGGGGAACCCCGATTGAAGTGCGGACCGTTCTCGCGCCGCACGACTGGAGAGTGCGATGACCTATATCGTGACCGAAGCCTGTATTCGCTGCAAATACATGGATTGCGTCGAAGTTTGCCCCGTCGATTGTTTCTACGAGGGCGACAACATGCTGGTCATCCACCCTGACGAATGCATCGATTGCGGCGTCTGCGAACCCGAATGCCCGGCCGAAGCCATCAAGCCCGACACCGAACCGGGGCTCGAGAAATGGCTGGAACTGAACACCGAATACGCCAGCAAATGGCCGAATATAACAATCAAGCGCGATCCGCCCCCCGATGCGGACGACTGGCAAGGCGTAAGCGGCAAGTTTGAAGAGCACTTCAGCCCGGAAGCCGGCGAGGGAGATTGACGCCCTAAGCGGGGGTCGCCGGATAGCGGTTAACCGGAAAAAGACGCAGGAATCTGCGAAGAAACCGACCTATCCCCCTGTGATAACTGTCCTTTTCGTAGCCCGCCTTCCAAAGACGGGGTTTTTGTGCTATATATGTCGCATAGACAAATTCCGCGAATACCACGCGCACCTGACCGAAAGATGTATCTCTCGTCCAAATGCGCAAGGGGTGTTTAACCTGTCTCCGGCCTGCGGCTCGAAATCTCGGGATGCTGGCCGAAAATCTGATGGTGCCAGAAGCCCTGGACAGAGATCGGCTTGATGTATCCGGTGCGTATGAGCCGGTGGCCGCTTTCGACATGTCAGTTCGGTGTCATCAGCTAAAGGCCGGTCTTCTGGTCGATGACTGAGCATCGGAGCCGGTAGCGGCTCCGGCGAGGTTGCTCGACGGTCCGGCGATGGACAGGCCAGGAAGCAGTCGCGGGCGTGCAATGCGAAGCCGGTGAGGAAGGCATGGAGCCTTCTTTCGGCCTTTGGAACTGAGAAAGGCTGGGTACAGGAAAGACGATGGCGAGCAAAACGACGAAGACACCCAAGTCCAAACCGGCAGCGTCGAAGTCCTCGAAGTCGAAGGCCAAAACGGTAAAGCCGGCGGCGAAGACGACGCGCGCAAAGGCAGCGACCGCCAAGACCAAGGCGACGAAGTCGGCTCCGAAGACCAAGGCCGCTGCGAAGCCGGCGGCGAAGAAGGCCAAGGCTCCGGCGAAGCCCGCAAAAACGAAGGCGGCGGCCGCAAAGCCTGCAGCCAAGGCGGCTCCGAAGCCGAAGGCCAAGGCCGCTCCGGCCAAACCCGCGGCAAAGAAGAAGGCGCCCGAAAAGAAGGTTGCGCCGAAACCTGCTTCGAAGACAGCCGGAACGAAGCCGAGCAACGCGGCCAGCAAGCTGATGGCCGCCGCGAAGAGCCGTGCCGAACAGGCGCGTACGACCACGGAAGCGAAAACCGCGAAGCAGCCTGCACCTGCAAAGGCAGCCAAGGCCGAAGCCCCGAAGGCGAAAAGCGAGCCGGCGAAGCCCGCCGCGCCGCGACCCAACTTCAAGGCGAAGGAATTCGTGGTGTACCCGGCTCACGGCGTCGGCCAGATCCTGGAGATCGAGGAACAGGAAGTGGCGGGCCACAGGCTCGAGCTTTTCGTCATCAACTTCGACAAGGAGAAGATGACACTGCGTGTTCCCACCAACAAGGCAGGTGCGGTCGGCATGCGAAAACTGTCCGATTCCAATGTCGTGGATTCCGCCCTGGAGACGCTGCGGGGTCGCGCGCGCATCAAGCGCACCATGTGGAGCCGCCGTGCGCAGGAATATGAAGCCAAGATAAATTCCGGCGATCTCATCTCGATCGCCGAAGTTGTCCGCGACCTCTATCGCTCGGAGCGCCAGCCGGAACAGTCCTATTCCGAACGCCAGCTCTACGAGGCAGCCCTGGATCGCATGGCTCGCGAAGTCGCCGCCGTCGAACGGATCGGCGAGGATGCGGCGATAGAGCGGGTCGAACAGGCGCTGCAGGATACCGGCAAGCGCGGAGAGAAGACCCCGAAGTCCGACGACGAGGCCAGCGAAGCAGCCTGATTGCCTTGACGGAACGTCATCAACGGAAGCCCGGCTCTCGAGCCGGGCTTTTTTGTTTCGAAACGGCACCGGCGACAGAACGGAACGTTTTTTGCCGCTCCGAGTTGAAATCAGAGGGAGACGAAGCGAACGCGATGTCGCGCCAGATGCGGAAAATCAGGCGCTTTCTCGAACAAGCGGGGTGAACAGATGGCTTATATGGACACTCCAGAAACACAGCGGGCAAACCGCCGTTTCATGAAACAGGCGATGACGGTTCCCCTGCTCGACGAGGACAGGGAATTCGAGCTTGCTCGCCGCTGGAAGGAAAACCGTGACGAGCAGGCCCTGCATGAGCTGACACAGGCCTACATGCGTCTCGTCATTTCTCTTGCGACCCGCTTCCGCAACTACGGCCTGCCCTATGGCGACCTCATGCAGGAAGGCAATGTTGGCCTCATGCAGGCGGCCGCCCGCTTCGAACCGGAACGGGGCGTCCGCTTCTCGACCTATGCAAGCTGGTGGATTCGCGCCGCGATACAGGACTACATCCTGCGCAACTGGTCGATTGTACGTACCGGCACCACCGCCGCGCACAAGTCGCTCTTCTTCAACCTTCGCAGACTGCGGGCGCTGATCGCGAACGGCACCCGGCAGAATCTGACCGAGGAAGATCGCATCTTCATCGCGAAACGGCTCGGTGTCGGAACCGTCGACGTGGCGGCAATCGACGCGCGTCTGATGGCCGGAGACCGCTCTCTCAACGCTCCCGTCGGCGACGCCTCGAACGAAAGCGCGGTGGAGTGGCAGGACCTCCTGACTTGCGAGCGCCCGCTTCCCGACGAAGAAGTGATGGAAACGCACGACAGCGCACAGAGATCACAGTGGATCGAGGATGCTCTTGAGAGCCTCAATGAGCGCGAATTGACGATCATTCGGGAGCGGCGGCTGCAGGACAATGCGGTGACCCTCGAAACGCTCGGGACTCGCCTCGGCATTTCGAAGGAACGCGTGAGGCAGATCGAGCATGCCGCGCTGAGGAAGCTGCGGGACGCATTGCTGGACAAGGTTCCCGACCCCGAAGAGGCGGGTCTCCTCGCCTGAAGAGCGCCTAGTCTGAAACGATCTTGAAACGCTCGCCGGCCGAAACGTGCTGGCCGGATTCCAGCCCGTTCAGCACGCGAAACCGGTCTGCCTGAAACTCTGAGTGAACCATGCGTGATGCGAGCGTGCCGATATTGTCGCCAGCTCTTGCGGTGACGATCCGTATCCGCAAGGGTTTCACGGCGCGCGCTTCGGCCGGGGAAATCTTCCGGAAACTCAACACCATCTCGCGCATCGCCGAATCGTACTGCTGGCCCGCCTGCGGCAGCGTCCCCGTAAGGAAGCGGTATACGCGATCCTCCGAGAACTCGATGGCGACAAGCCGTGCGTTGTAGTCGCCGATCTTCGTTGTGGCTGTCGCGGCTTTCATACCGTTCACGGTGAAACGTTCAAGGCCGCCGAGCCGCACACCCTGTGCCCACTCATTCGCCAGGTACTGACCGATCTCCATGCCGGCGGCCTTCCTGCCCGCATCGAATTTTGCAACGCTGCGTTGCGGGCCCTGGATCGCCACCGCAGACGGTGCATTCATCACCGTGAAGCTCGGAGGGGCTTCGAAGGAGAAACGGAGGACGGGGTGAATGAACGTGCGGTCGCGGACGACGCCTTCGGAAGGATCGTCCCCATAGAGCATGCCGTCGATCGCCGAGAGATACGCGTCGCGGGAACGGGCCCGCCCGGACGGCGGCGCGCCCGTGTCCTGCGCGTGCCGTCTCGCTGCCGCAACCCGTTCAGGTGTTGCCGGATGGCTTGAAAGCCAGTTGTTCTGCGAAGCGTCATGCGCAGCACCGGCCATCTTCGCCTCAAGCTGGTCCTGGGCGTTCATCGAGTGCAGGAAATCGGCTGCGGCATAGGGGTCGTATCCGGCATTTGCGAGATACCGGACGCCCAGCATGTCCGCTTCGTATTCCTGGTCTCGCGAATAGCTGGCGAGGAATCCCTGGCCGCCAAGCCCGACAACCTGGTTGACCGCGCTGCTGCCTACGACCGCACCGAGAACCGCGCCCAGAACCGATGTTCCGAGGGCCGCCGTCTGCCGCTGTGCGGAGTGCCGCGCAGCAACATGGCCGATTTCGTGTCCGATGACGCCTGCGAGTTCCGCCTCGTCGTTGACCAGGGCCATCAACCCGCGCGTGACGTAGACATAGCCGCCGGGCAGCGCGAACGCGTTGACGACGGGGCTGTCGAGCACCGTGACGCGGTAGGGATTGCTCGGCTGGTTCGTCGCCCGGACGATGCGCGCCGTTACCCCGGCAACGTAGGCGCCGAGCTTCTCATCGTCATATGCGCCGCCATAGGCTTCGAGAATTTTCGGATGCGCTTCGGCGCCCGCCTTCGCCTCCTGTGCGGAAGACATCAGCGGTGCGATTTGCCTTTCGCCTGTCGCCGGATTGGTCGTGCAAGCGGCCAGCACCAGCCCTGCGGAGACAAGCGGCAAGGCAGAGGAAAAAAGCTTCTTCAACAACACGGAAACAGACACCAGAATCCTCGATTTCGTTCCGGTACGCCCGGCTATCCGCACGGCGGAACTAGTTATTCCGTTCCAGCAACTCGATCTCCTCGGGATGGGTCGCGGAAATCTCCGGTCCATTGTACCGGTCCACCCAGCCGCGCACACGAATCCTCTGCCCCGAAAGCACAGATGCCGCCTCGTCGTCCGTGGAAAGGAGAGACGACCACGGCTCATGCTCCAGAAAGAGCCTAGCGTTCTTGTCGTTCACTGTCACCGTGAAGTCCTCCCGGTAGTCGTCGCCGAAGTTGAGGTAGATGCGCCCACGCACCAGCACTGCGGAAGAAATCTCTCCTTCAACGAGTTCGAACCGGCCGACACGTTCGCCAAGAAGTGCTTCGTTCGAAGCGTCGCGAAAGTCGTAGAAGGGGTCCTGCCAGATTTCGAGACCGGCCCTTCGCGCGCTTCGCTCCGCTTCCAGAAGTTCCGAAGCACATGCCCTGTTGTCCGGGAATGTGTAGACGCGGGCGAGTCCGGCGCGAAGCATTTCCCGCTGCAGCCACAACGCTTCCTGTCCCTGCCCCGCAAAGACATGAGCGAGGATACGGCCATGCCTGTCGATGCGGGCCCCGCCATATTTCAAGGTAATCGTCTTGCTGGCGACGAAAGCGGCAAGAGCCTGCCGTGCCTCCTCCGCTTTCGGCCAGGACTCGAAGCCCGCGCGCCCAAGGGGCAGCTTCGGGGCCTGAATGCCGGTCAGACGAACTTCCCGGCCATCGTCGAGCAGAAGCGTGTCCCCGTCGATCACATCTTCGACCTGCAGGTCTTCCTCTCCGGTTTCGAGATCGCATTCCGCCGCGCGCCCTGTCGCAGGAGAGAGCATCGGCAGCAAGAGCACGGAGAACCATGCCGCAATCGCCAGGCATCGCGATGCCGGCCGGCGCCGAAGCGCGGCAGCAGCCGAAGACATGCCATTCACTGCATACGGATCGCTCAGGCCGCCCCCCCGGATCGTGAAGCTTCGGTTCTCAAGGCGATGATCGCCGCCTCGGTGCGATTGCGCACGCCGAGCGTTTGCAGGATCGCGTTGACGTGGAGCTTGACGGTCGCAATCGAAATTCCGAGAACCCGCGCAATCTCCTGATTGGAACGGCCTTTCCCGATCTCGGCGAGCACTTCCTTCTGGCGGGGTGTCAGCTTCTGGTGACTTGCCGCAGCAAAGGACTGGGAGGACTCCGGCACGCCGTCCGCCTGCGCCGTCAGCAATATGTCGGGCACATACCGTCCCCCCATTTCCACGAGCCTGAGGGCGCTCTCGACGAGATTGATGCCGATATTTTTCGGAATGAACCCCGCAGCCCCGAGATCCATGATGTCGCGAATGAAACCGGACGACACGCGATCGCTGAAGACAACCACCCTGGCTTCCGTCGCGGAGAGAAAGTCCTCAAGCACCTCGATATCGGCAGGCGCCGCCGGACTGCCAATATCGATCAGAATCAGGTCCGAAGCACTCGGGTCGGCCCCGTTGCCGGCGCGCGGAGGGCAGACAACACGCACACTCCCGGCGGGATAGAGCCGGTTCGCGATTGACGACAGCCCCTCGCAAAAGATCGGCTGTTCGCCGGTCACGAGTACACGCATTTACCCCTCCCCCGCATGGACATCGCGCCGCCGGCCCCTGCAGAACCAGAGCTCCCGCGATCCGGACAGGCCCGGCTTCGGTGGATAGAATCGATATCAACCTTTGAGCGTACAGCTAAATATTTAGGACCATTTGCGCGCCGGGGCAAAGGCTGCCCGGGGGAACGCTGCTCTCCGGAGATTGCAGGCACGCGGCGGCTGACGTAGGTTTCGCGGCGCGGCGCGCTTTCCGGCGGGCTGCGCCATTGCCATTGCGTCTTGTGACCCCGTAGCTCAGCAGGATAGAGCATCAGATTCCTAATCTGAGGGTCGCGCGTTCGAATCGCGCCGGGGTCACCACTCACATGTTCAATGCGGCCGAAGCCCTCCTCGCGCGCACGGAGCGGGCGCCCCGGCTTGTCGCACCCAAGCCGGAGCGAGACGTACTCACCAACCGGATGTCGCAAATGGCGCAAGGGTTGCTCCACTGGTATAACTTTGTTGGTACCTGCTAAACCCAAAATACAAAGATATCTTTGCATATGTCAACAAGAAATCTTGGCGCCGGGGCATAGCCACCGTGACCGCCCCGTTGCACAGGAAAACCCGCCGGAATGTGCCGGAGATCCCCCGATCTGAGGATCGGTCCGTACCGGGACGGTATCCCGACGCGGGTGATTTCTCGTGACGGTCGCGGCGCGCCTGGTCCAGATACGCCGATTTCTTGGTCTTTCGCAAAAGGACATGGGCAAGCGAGTCGGAGTCTCGGGGACGACCTGGCAGAACTACGAGCTCGAAAACGCATCGCCCAATGCGCATGTGCTCGCGCATCTGTCGGGCGAAGGCTTCGACATGAACTGGGTGCTGACCGGCCAGGGCGACATGAGGGGCGGCGGGCCGAAGCTGGAAACGAAGGAGGCGGGCTTCTCCGAACTCGGACCCCGCGAACTGGCGCGCGAGGAGATCGGCGGCGCGGGCCGGCATGTGCTGGTGCCGCGGCTGACGCTCCGGACGCTCGAGGGAGAGACGGGCGGGCGGCTGACCGTCGAGGAGCGGACCATGCTCGACACGATCTCGTTCCGCCGCGACTTCATCGAACGGGACCTGAAGACCGGAACGACGACCCTCGTCGCGGTCGAAATGCCGGACGACGCGATGCAGCCGACCTTCAATGCGGGCGACATCCTTCTCGCCGACACCTCGGACCCGCAACTGCGCGGCAGCGGTGTTTACGTCTTCGCGAGCGGCGGCGCGCTGATGGTGAAGCGGCTGCAGATGAAACTCGATGGCGGCCTGACCGTTTCAAGCGACAATGCCGAGCGCTACCCGCCCGAAGAGATTGAGCGCGACGCCCTCGACAGGGTAAAGATCGTCGGCCGCGTGATCTGGCGCGGCGGACGCCTCTGACGAAACCGGAACCGCGCGCCACGATGAAGAACCCGTCTCCCCTTGCCGCCGATGCGAAACGCATCCTCGTCATCAAGCATGGCGCCTTCGGCGACGTGATCCAGGCGGAAGGCGCATTGCACGACATCCGCGAGAACCACCCGGACGCCCATATCGCGGTGCTGACCATGCCCGCCTATCGCGCGCTGCTCGCACGCTGCCCGTATCTCGACGAGGTGATGGTGGACGAACGCGCGCCGCGCTGGCGCCTCGACAGGATGCTTGCGCTCAGGAAGCGGCTCCGCGACGCGAAGTTCGACATGGTCTACGACCTGCAGAACTCGAAGCGCACCGCCTTCTACCATCGCTGGATGCTGAGCGACCGCCGCTGGTCCGGCACGGCGAAAGGATGCAGCCATCCGCACCGCGCCGAGGAGCCGAAGAAGATCCGCACGCTCGACCGTCTCGCCGGGCAGCTCGAAGATGCGGGCCTCACAATACGGCACACGCGAAAGCCCGACGTCTCATGGCTCGCGGACGATGTGACGGCGCTGCTCGAAAAGGCGCATGTGATGCGCTCCTATATCGTGCTGGTGCCGGGCTGCTCCGCGCGCCATCCGCAGAAGCGCTGGCCGCATTACGGCGCGCTCGCGGAGAAACTGATCGACGCGGGATACACCATCGTGATGGCGCCGGGCCCGGACGAGATGGAGCTTGCGCGCTCGATCCCCGGCATCCGCCTGACCGACACGCATGGACTGCTCACCTGGTACGAGCTTGCGGGCGTCTTCAAGCGCGCGCTCTTCGTCGTCGGCAACGACACGGGGCCGAGCCACCTCGCCGCGCATATCGGCACACAAGGTCTCGCGCTTTTCGGCAACTACTCGCCGGCCGAGCGCACCGGCATCATCCGCGAGAATTTCGGCGTGATCGAGGTGGAAGACCTCGCCGCCCTTCCCGTCGAGCGCGTGTTCGACGAGGTGACGCGGCGGATCGAGGCTCACTCGAATTCGGTGTAGGACTTTTCTTCGACGATGGCAGAACCGGTGAGGAGATTGATCTCCTTCTTGAGCGCGGCACGCTTGTCGTTCTGCTTGTAGACGGAGCGCGCGAGCTCGACGAAGGCCGCGCCGAAATCCTTGTCCGCCTCGCACTGGCGGATGTCGTCCTCGATCACCCAGAGCGCTTCGTTGACGGATTTGAGCTCGCCTTCGAGGCGGCGCATCTCCGCGCTGTCCTCGAGGTTCGCGTTGCGCGCGTCTTCGAGTACGGCAAGTTCGTGACGGACATTGGCGAGCTTCGCCGCGTCCGACATCCGCTCCGACTTGATGCGCAGGATGGTGATCTTGTCGATCAGCTCGCCGGGTCCGACCTCGATCATGACGGGCTTGGCGTCTTGCTTCTGTGACATGGAGGCTCCGGCGTGGCGGTTCTGAACCCGCTCCCTATAGCGCAAAGGGAGCGCCCGTGTCATCTCACGTGCAATTCGTTAACGCCGTTTGGAAGAAACGCTTGCGCGGGCGCGGCCACCCTCCGAAAATCGCGCCCTGACCGAAGCCATCGAATGCGAGGCCGATGTCCCTGATCTCCAGACTGCTGGACCATTTGCGCTCGAGCGACATGCCCGAGGAGCGCCATGCCGCGCGCGCCTCGAGCCCCGTGCTCATGGTCGAGATCGGCGGCTATGCGCACAAGGCGCGCGACTGGTCGGCAGGCGGCGCCTGCATCGAGGGCTTCGCGGAAGCGGTGGCGATCGGAAACATTCTGAGCGGGCATCTCTACTGGGCGGGCGACAACCGCCGGCTCGGCTTCGCGGCCGAAGTGATGCGCCTCGATCCGGGCGGCGCGCTGGCGCTCAGATGGCTCGACCTGCCGCTCGCGATCCAGCAGGAAATGGAAGCGCAGATCGGCTGAGCCCGCCGCTGCGTCAGTTGCGCGCGCTTTCCCACGCGCTAGGCTCTCCCCAAACGAAACCGAGGGAGAGAGACATGACCGGCTACAAGACGCTCATCGTGAAGAAGGAAGGCGCGGTCGACTGGCTGACGCTGAACCGGCCCGACGCGCTGAATGCGATGAACCCCGAACTCGTCGACGAGCTGCAGGACTATTTCGGAAAGCTCTACACGGATCATTCGGTGCGCATCGTCGTCATCAGGGGCGCGGGCCGCGCCTTCTGCGCCGGACTCGACCTCAAGGACCGCTCGAACCGCGACGACAGCGCGACGAGCGGCAGCCCGCAGGCGGGGCTCGTTTCCCAGCGCCGCATCAGCGAGATCGTGATGCGCATGCGCCGCTGCCCGCAGGCGATCATCAGCCTTGTGCATGGACCGGCCTGCGGCGGCGGCTTCGCGCTGGCGCTCGCCTCCGACATCCGGATCGCCGGCAAGAGCGCGCGCATGAACGCCGCCTTCATCCGCATCGGCCTGTCCGCCTGCGACATCGGCGTGAGCTACTTCCTGCCGCGCCTCGTCGGCGTCACGATCGCATCGGAACTGATGATGACGGGCCGCTTCATCAATGCGGACCGCGCCGAACGCGTCGGCCTCGTTTCGGAAGTGGTGGAGGATGAAAAGCTGGAAGAAGCGGCAAGACCCTACATCGAGGAAATGCTGACGACATCGCCGCTCGGCCTTCGGCTGACGAAGGAATGCCTCAACATGTCGGTCGACGCGGGAAGCCTTGAAGCGGCGGTCGCGATGGAGGACAGGAACCAGATTCTCTGTGCGCAGACGAAGGATTTCCGCGAAGGCATTTCGGCGTTCCTCGAAAAGCGGAAGCCGGCATATACGAATAGCTAGACGCTACGTTTTCTCTTCTCACCCTCCCCGAGGGGAGGGTGGAAGAGTGAGGAAACAAGAGAAGTGCCTGCGCCGCAGTCACTTCTCCGCACACGAAAACGGCCGCTTCGCTGCCCCGCGAAGCGGCCGCTCGTCCACCCAGGTCTCCCCCGCAGGGTGGAATGCGTCCTCAGAAGCTGAACACGAGGGAGGCCGTGAGGTCGTCCACGTCGTCGGTATCCATGTCGTAATGCGTCCATTCGGTCCGGACCGACATGTTCTCGGCCACGGCGAATTCGGCACCCGCGCCACCGAGCCAGCTCGTATTGCGATCGTCGCCGGGCTCGTCGTAATTGTGACCGCCGGCCTTGGCATAGAGAGAAACGCTGTCGTTGAGCGGCATGCCGACAAGGAATTCGGCACCGACCGTGTCGACGTCGCTGCTCACGCCGGCGACCGTGATGTCGGCGAGATCGGCATAGAACATCTGCACGGCGAGATACTGGTTGAGGCGGTAGCCGCCGAAGCCACGCCACGTCCAGTCGTCGTCATTGTCGGACCAGCCCCAGCCGAGACCGCCACCCGCATAGAGACCGCGCTGGAAGGCCGTGGTGTTGAACTGGTTGGTGTCGTTCATCGTATCCTGGGCCGCCGCGCCGTTGGCGAAACCGGCGAGACCCATTGCGACGCCTGCGGCGCAGAGGATGCGTGTGAAGTTTTTCATTTCTCAGAGCCTCGTATCGTTCACGAAGCCCCCGCAAGCCCGGGCGGAGAGTGACCGCCGTTGCGCGGCCGCGCAAGGGGCCGTTGCATGGCGGCCATGCCGGATTTTCGCCGCAATTCGCGAAAAACCGTTGCGGCACAAGGCTTTTTCGCGTCGCGCGAAATTATGGAGAGTGCGCGGCGCGTCTCTTTCAGGCGAAAGCGTGACCGCTGCGCAACAGATTGTGTGAGTCAGATTGCAGGCGTAACGCGGGTGAGAATCGGTTCCGACCTTCCGGATACGGAGGTAATTGCACGCCACCCTCCCCTCGGGGAGGGTCAGAAAATTCGAGCACAGCGAAGAATTTTGTGGGGCGGGGGTTGAACCCCTCCGCCCCCGCCCCGAACGGCTTGCAGCCGTTCGACCCTCCCCAGTCTTGGCGGCTTGTCCGCCAAGGCAGACAAGCTGGGAGGGTGGGAAAGAAGGATCCTTACGGGACGCTACTTCTTCCGCTTTTCCATCTTGCCGCTGCTCATGTCGATGAGCGGCATCATGCGGACCGTCGATGTCGCCTTCGCGACGACGGCGCCTTCGGCATTCTTGAGATTGCCTTCGAGGAAGATGGTGGAGCGGCCCTTGCGCTCGATCCAGGCTTCGGCGACGAGAAGGCCGGGCATGGCAGGCGCGAAGAAGCTCACCTTGATCTCGAGCGTCATCGGCGTCATCTCGAAATTGGTGGCGGCCATGGCGGCGCGCGCCATCGCGGCATCGATCCAGCCGGTGACGAAACCGCCCTGCACCACGCCGCCCGAATGGCACATGCGCATTTCGGCCTGACACTCGATGGCGGCGCGGCCGGCCTCGCCGTCCATATACAGGGTACGGACGATCCCGAGGGACTCGCCGAGGCCGTCCCGTCCGCTCTCCTGGTCGAAATGTTTTTCGGGCGCAATCGTCTCTGACATGTTTCCGCTTTCGTGAATTCCGGTGGCGCGAGTTTAGGCTTTTTCGGGCCCGCGCCGCGAGCCGATTCCGGTTCATCGCCGCGCCGCGCCCTGCTCGCCACTGAACAGGGGCGGGGATAAACCGGCCTCGAAACGGGCGACTGTCACCGAACTGTCATGAAAACGTTACAATCGCTGTTCGGGCGCCGCGCGGGCACGGCGCCGGAAGACTTGTCCCCGCTTTCGGAGGGCTCGACGCTGCGGCGGGGGCGGGCGAGACTTATCCCCGGAAACGGGATCGAGAGGACGGGGATATGTTTTTCGGCGCGCGGGCGCTTTTTTTCGGCCTTTTGTTTCTCCCCGCCCTCGTTTTCGGAGGAACGGGGATAAAGGGCGCGGCGGCGGACACCGTCCGCGTGATGAGCACGGGCGAGTACGAGGAGGCCCTCGCCTTCATCGAGGACACGAAAGCCGTCATGGCGGAGGCGGAAGCGGCGCTTGGAAGTGAGGTATCACGCAGAGACGCAGAGGCGCAGAGAGACGACCTGGACTTGCGGCTCGATATGCTCCGCAGGCTGATGACGGCGGCCGCGCAGCGCGACCGGATCGGGGCGAAGGACATGGTGACGCCGGAGCGCGAACGCGCACGGGACGTGATCGGACGCGCGGGCGCCATCGAGGACCCGCTTCAGGATTTGTGGGCGGCGTGGTCGCGGAGGGCGCGCGGATTGCCTGCTCACACTTTTACCGAGCATACTCGCTGACGGCAACAATCGCTGGGGGACGATCCATGATATTCCGCGCGCTTTTTCTTCTGCTCCTGCTGCCGCTCGTCGCAGGCTGCAACAAGGGTATCGACATGGCACCCGCCATGACGGCATGGCAGGACATGACGCCATCCGTGACGTCCTTCGACGAGATGAAGTTCACGCCCGTGCAGGTTCCTGCCGTCGTTGCAGATACGTTCGCCGTCGGCAATCCGGTCTTCGATTTTGGCAGTGACGGCACGAGCTACTTCCGGGCCTACGCACTGCCGGAAGCGGCCTCGCCATACGTTCTGGAGGTGACAAGCGACCGCGCCCAGTACAGTTGCGCGCCTTGCACCATGGGCACGCTGATGCCGGACGTGCTTCTTCTCGATGCCGACAAGAAGCCCATCGGAAAGGCCGCCTTTCAGAAACCGGCCGTCGACTACGGAGACGGCGAGGGGCTTCGCCGTTATGTCTGGACGACGATCACGCCCGAAATGGGCGCGCGTCATGCAGTCGTCTACACCCCGAGAGCAAGCATAGGCAGAGAAGAAACCGGCTACATTGCAGGAGGCGGCGGCGTCGCCTATGCCGGGGGGCTGTTTATTCCCGTGCCAGGGCCATACTACAAATCGACGGGCATGCCGATCGGCTCCATGCGCTTCGTTCTGCGCCTGCCGGAGAGCGAGTAAGGCGGAGGACCGGCGCGGGGCTCACGACCGCGCCGCTTCTTCCTCGCTGACGAATTCGGCGACGCAGAGGACCTTGTCGACCGCGTCGTCGCTCTCGCCGAAGGGGAGCAGCAGCACCGTGTAGTGGACGAAGGTGCGGTCGCGATAGAGCCAGCTCGCGGACGCCGTGTGCATGTAGGGCGCGCGCTCGGTTGTGCAGAGGCGGAGCGGCGAGAGCGCGACCTCCGCGTTGGCGCCGAAGATCTCCTCGGGCGTCTTGCCGACCGGATTGCCGGCGCCGAAGAAGTCGGCGATCACCGAGCCGACGACGCGGTAGCGCCAGGTCTCGTCCGGCAGCACGTCGAGCATGAAGATGAGGGGCAGGTACTTGCGCACCTCCATCGGGTTGAAGTCCGCGCGGGAGGGAAAGCGGCGCGTCCCCCGGAGCCGCTCCCAGTAGTCGAGCACGGCGAGCGGCCCCTCGGCATGGAGATGCGCGCGGATTTCCGCGGGCGCGCCCCAGTATTCGGACAGCACCGCCGGCGACGGCGGCGCGCCCTTCGCGGCCGACCCCGCCAGCGCGGAATGCTGCTGCTTGTTCATGATCGTCCCCCTCGCCCACCCCCGGCAAAGAGCGATTTTGCCCGGGAGGGCTTAACGGGGGGTTACACGGGAGGTGGGTTTAAGGCGGAAAGGAGAGTTGACCAGGAGACGGAGGAGTTACGCCCACGAACAGCCTGCCGTTTCGGTTGCGGACGCATGGCTTGCTTCCACGCGACCTCGCCGGACATACTACGAGAAGCAACGTATTTGCCGGGGGGCGATCCATGAGAAATCGTGCATTCATTCTTCTGCTTGCACTCCCGCTTCTGGCGGGATGTTTGGAAACCATCGACCAGAGCGTCATGACATCGGCCCGCGAAGGCATGACGCCGAATGTTCAGGACTTCACCGCTGTCAGGTTCCAACCGCTCACCTATCCGTCCACGACGCCGATGCGGATAACCACTGATGATCCGGTGTACGACTTCGGAAACAGGAACGTCAGCTATTTCAAGGCCATCGAACTGCCTCTCAGCACCGAGCCATATGCCATGCGCATCATGAGTCCCCGGTTCGACTGGCGCTATCCGGGAAGTCGTCATACAGGTTACTTCATCCCGTCGATCCTGTTGCTCGACGCCGAAAGAAAACCTTTGCGCGATCCCGCCATTGTTTACGGACCGGTCTACAAGGGCGTCGATTTCCGCCACGTCTGGACGGAAATCACGCCCCAGATGAATGCGCGATATGTTCTTGTCTACACGACACAGCAGGCACTGACCGGCGGCGAAGAAGTCAAGGGAGGCAGAACCGTCATGCCTGTAGGTGTCTTGTTCATTCCCGTGCCAGGGCCGACCTACGACTTCGAGGGCGCACCTATCGGGCCAATCGAAATTACGCTCGCCCGCGAGGGCGCGCCGTAGGCGGCCGACCGGAGTTTGCCTACGCGTGGCTGATGGTGGAGATGAAGCTACGGAAGGCGGCTTGAAGATTATTCAACAGATGCCGCGAACAACGCGCCAGGCTTTTGGAAAGATAAAGTTTCCCAGAAAATAGAGTGAGAGGAATTCTCAGTCTTCACCCTTCTCAATGCGTTCAAGAAGATCGTCCAAATCAAGCTGAACGTCTCCAGCGAGTTCAGATCTCCCTGACACTTTTCTGTATGCTCTAATCATTAGCGCAGGCGCTTCAGGGTGATCTGTTGCGTGTATCATGTGATACATAACTCGCCCGCCGCGTTTGTCATCGTGTATTGCAAACACGTTGGCTTTCTTGAACCCCAGTTCATCCTCGAATCTTTTTGCTAGTTGTTTGGCCCGAAGAGTCGGGTCCAACCCACGTAGATCAGCCCAATCACCTCGCCCCCACCACCGCTCAACTTTAGCTTGAGTTTCGGGACGAGATACGGCGGCAATAGATCGGTCTAGCCAACCCGTAGCAAAAAAATAGAACAGCTCGATTTTATTTTCCGCTTTGTGCTGACTCAAAGCTTGAACCGTACTCCACTCACATTCAAACGTGCGTTGATCGAGGAGCGCAAACGTTGCTGTTTTCTCGGTAATCTGACCTGACTTCAGAATATCGTGGACGCGCAAATTGAAGTCGCCATCTAGCACTGTAACGCGGCGCTTCTGACTGCGATGTTCTTCAGCAAGAGCATTTAATGCGGCTATTCCCGGTGCACTAACATCGCAGAGCCAAAAGTCACGCAGCCACTTAGGTGTCATTTCCAAGACAAGCTTGGCAGACCAAGTCTCAGGATGGTCTGGACTTTGCGGCGCTGAAAATCCGTCGATGTAAGTGCCGTGCTTAGTGATAAACAGAAAAAGCTGAAGATAGGCTTGGATTAGCCTTGCCTTGTTGTAGGACCAAAGGGGATACCGGAGAGACTGAAAATTCTTCTCTGGAATCCTGTTAGTCGTATGCGGCAAATCCTCTTCCCGCCACAGCATAGGCGTAGAGATTAAGCCATTTTTACTTTCGGTATTCCGTCCCACGTCGTTCCATCAAGAAGGCGTCCCGCAGCCTTCTTCCCTAGGCGGAGCATAATTGTTCCATCATCAGCTTCGCTCTCTCTGCGCTTACGCTCTGCAGGAAGATTTACGCCTTGGCCCGGAGCCCAGTCACCCCACTGCTTGAAGTGGAAGGGAACCTCCGCAGCCATACACTGCCCCATCAACTCTCTAAACCAAGACGGGCTTGATGGCCGAGCTTTAGGGCCACTTTCGCCACCCGTTATTACCCAATCAATTGTTGAACCAAGCCACTGCTGGATATCAATCGGCCCCAACAGAGGTTCCGCCGAGATAAAACGAATTGTTGCGGGCCATCTAGCAAGGTGTTGCAGACGAGTGTCCGCACTCTCTTGATCTTCGACTGTTGTTCCCAACCAAACATTCTTGGGCCATTTGTTGCCCCAAGGTACGAGTTCTCCGACTAGTTCAGGGCGCTTTGTCAAAAGAAGCCAGTCCAGTTGAGGTGTTTCGTCAATCAACGTCCACAACTTTGTGCGCCAAGCATCCAATTCGCGACGATCCTCAAAGACATCAGCCATCGATGCACAAAATACTCGCCGACGTTGACGCGATGTAACGGCTTCTTTGTTCCACTTTATTGGTTCTGACCAATGTGAATCACCAAAGAAGCGCCTGCTAGCTTTGGGACCCCACACGTTTTGCCCTACACGTTTGGACCAAGATTCGGCATAGCAGTGCTTGCAGGCGGCAGACACTTTTGTGCAGCCCCACCACGGGTTGAACGTGTGATTGGTCCATTCGATTTTGGAATTTTTTCCCATCAGATCACCGTGCGGCCGCTTAAAAAGTGTCTTGGGAATCAATGATTAGCGAATTGTTCCTGATTTGTCTTCTCATACCAGATTTCCACCGGGATCGCTCGACATCCTCCCCGTTTTCCTTCATATTCCGCGCCGCTTACTTACAAGATTGAAGGCAGCGGGAAGCGGCCCGGGTAAGCGTCTTGTTGCCGAGATTGACGCTGCGGCGGCGGGGGCTTAAGCCCTTTCGGTGTGGTTTCCGGGCGTGCCGGAGCCTTTCAGGGAAGGCGTGGATGGCCCGGACGAACCGGGCCATGACGGCTTGAGAGAGGCGGTGCCGGAGCCCGACATGACGGAGACATCGGAAGAGGGGATTGGGTCCCGGCATACGCCGGGATGACACTGAATTTTTGAGAGACGCCTGAGTTTCAGAACACAAACGCCGAGCGAAGGAGCGCGCAGATGCCGAGCTACAAGGCCCCCGTGGAAGACTTTCTCTTCCTGTTTCACGAGCTGCTGGAAATCGACAAGCGCAAGGAAGTGCCGGGCTTCGAGGAGCTGACGCCCGACATGACGCAGGCGATCCTGGAAGGCGGCGCGAAGTTCTGCGAGGAAGTGCTGCAGCCGCTGAACCAGGTGGGCGACGAGCATGGCTGCACGATCGAGAACGGCGTCGTGCGCACGCCCCCCGGATTTAAAGAGGCTTTCCAGAAATATTGCGAGGACGGCTGGAACCGTCTCGGCGCGCCGGCGGAAGCGGGCGGCGCGGGGCTGCCCTCCGTCATCACCTTCGCCTTCACGGAAATGGGCATGTCGGCGAACCAGGCCTTCTCCATGTATCCGGGCCTGACGACGGCGGCCTATTCCGCGCTCTGGGCGACGGGCGAACCCTGGATGAAGGAACATGTCGCCAAGAAGATGATCTCCGGCGAATGGACCGGCACCATGTGCCTGACGGAGCCGCATTGCGGCACCGACCTGAAGCTGATGAAGACGAAAGCCGTCGAGCAGGAAGACGGCACCTACCGCATCACGGGGACGAAGATCTTCATCTCGGGCGGCGACCACGACATGACGGACAACATCATCCACATGGTGATCGCGAAGGTGCCGGACGAAGACGGCAAGCTCGCCAACGACCTCTCGACGGTCAACTTCTTCATGGTGCCGAAGATGCTGGTCGACAAGGAGACCGGCGAGATCACGGGCCGCAACGGCGTCTCCTGCGGCTCCATCGAGAAGAAGATGGGCATCAAGGGCAACGCGACCGCGGTCTTGAATTTCGACGAGGCGGTGGCGTACCGCCTCGGCGGACGCCCGCCGGAAAAGAAGTCCGACACCGGCGAAGTGAAGAAGTCGAAGTCCGCCGGCATGGCCGGCATGTTCGGCATGATGAACGGCGCGCGCATGGGCGTCGGCATCCAGGGCATTGCGATCGGCGAAGTGGCCTATCAGAACGGCGTGACCTACGCCAATGAACGCCTCGCGGGCCGCTCGCTCACGGGTGCGAAGAACCCCGACGGACCGGCGGACCCGATCATGGTGTTCCCGGATGTGCGGCGGCTCCTGATCTCGTCGCGCTCGTTCGTGGAGGGCGCGCGCGCGCTCGCCATGTATGTCTCGATGCTGTTCTCGCTGCAGATCTTCGGCAAGGACGAGAAGGAACGCGAAGAGGCCGCCGACATGGCGCAGCTGATGACGCCGATCATCAAGGCGTTCTTCACGGACAAGGGCTTCCAGGCGGCGAACGACTCGATGCAGGTGTTCGGCGGGCACGGCTATGTGCGCGACCACGGCATGGAGCAGTTCGTGCGCGATGCGCGCATCAACCAGGTCTATGAAGGCGCGAACGGCATCCAGGCGCTCGACCTTGTCGGCCGCAAGATGACGGCGAAGGGCGGCCGCGCGACGATGACCTTCTTCAGCAAGATCGAAGACTTCATCAAGGAGAACGAAGGCGACGCCGAGATGAAGCCCTTCATCGAACCGCTGGAGGCGGGCTACAAGCGGCTCGGCGAGGCGGCCGGCTGGCTGATGGAGAACGCGCAGAAGAACTACGACCATGCGGGCGCGGCCTCCTACGACATGCTGAACATCTTCGGCACGGTGGCGCTCGGCTGGATGTGGGCGCGGATGGCGAAGGTGGCGCTTGCGAAGGTGAAGTCGGGCGAAGGCAACCAGGAATTCTACAAGCGCAAGCTGACGCTCGCGCGCTACTGGATGGAACGCGAAATGCCGATGACAAGCGGCTGGCTCGAACGCGCGAAGCAGGGCGCCGACGGCTACATGGAGCTCGACGCGGCAAGCTTCTGAGAACGCGGGTTACGATTGAAGAAGGGCGCTTCGCGAGAGGCGCCCTTTTTTTGTTTGCTCAAAAACTCAGTGTCATCCCGGCGAAAGCCGGGATCCATGGGCGGCGCGTCCTTTGCCGAACGTCAGATGGACCCCGGCTTTCGCCGGGGTGACATTGTGGGTGAGGTGACGTCCATTTTTATTTTGACCACGGAGCGATCTCGGGACGATAACCGCGTTCATGGAAGGCGAACTCACATTCGCGCGCGTGACGCCGGCGGACCGGGGGACGCTGGAGGAGCTGGTGCGCGACTATTATGCCTTTGACGGGCATGACTACGATCCGGCCGAGCAGGGACCGGCGCTGGATCTCGTCTGCGCGGGCGCGGCGAACGCGCTCGCCTGGCTGATCCATGGCGGCGGCGAGGTGGCGGGCTATCTCATCCTCACCTCCGGCTTCTCGGTCGAATATGGCGGATGCGACGGCTTCATCGACGAGCTGCATCTCGTGGAAAGGTTCCGCGGGCGCGGGCTCGGCCGCGAGGTGATGGACTTCGCGGAGCAGGCGGCGAAGCAAGCCGGCATTCGCTACCTGCATCTCGAAGTGGAGCTCCACAACAAGCGCGCAAGGCGGCTCTACGACGCGCGCGGCTACGCGGATTCGGAGCGCACGCTGATGTCGAAGCGGCTGGCGGAGTGAGGAAGGGATTTTGACTCCTTCTTCCCACCCTCCCCTTGAGGGAGGGTGGGAAGAGAGATATTCATTGTCTCTCGAATTTGCCGATTTCCCCTGCGTCGGATAGCTTCCCGGCCATTGAAATCGGATCCTTCAAGGGGGAACTCACATGAAAAATCTCTTCAGCGTCGAGGGCAAGACGGTCCTCATTACCGGCGGCTCGCGCGGCATCGGCGAGATGATCGCGACCGGCTTCGTGGAGAACGGCGCGAAGGTCTACATCACGGCGCGCAAGGCCCAGGCCTGCAACGAGCTTGCGGAGGAGCTCTCGAAGAAGGGCACCTGCATCTCGCTGCCCTTCGACCTCGGCACGATGGACGGCATCAAGGGCATCACGGCGGAACTCGGCAAACGCGAGCCGAAGCTCGACGTGCTGATCAACAATGCGGGCGCGGCCTGGGGCGAACCGATCGACGAATATTCCGAGAGCGGCTGGGACAAGGTGCAGAACATCAACCTCAAGGGCGTGTTCTTCCTGACGCAGGCGCTGCTGCCGATGCTGCGGAAGTCGGCGAGCGCGGACAACCCGGCCCGCGTCATCAACACGGCGAGCGTGAACGGCATCGAGCCGCCGGAACTCGAGACCTATGCCTATTCCTCGTCGAAGGCCGGCGTCATCATGCTGACACGGCATCTGGCGAAGCGCCTCGCGTCCGAACATATCCTGGTGAACGCCATCGCGCCCGGGCCCTTCCCGAGCCAGATGATGAAGGCGACGCTGGAATCGTTCGGCGACGCGATCAAGGCGGGCAATCCGCTCGGCCGCATCGGCACGCCGGAAGACGCGGCGGGCGTCGCGATCTTCCTCGCCTCGCGGGCATCCGCCTACACGACGGGCGCGACCATCCCGGTCGACGGCGGCTCGGCGGAGGTCTGAGAATCTAGTGGCACGCCACTCTTCCCCACCCTCCCCTTGAGGGAGGGTCGACAATTTGTGAGCGCAAGCGAACAAATTTCGGGGCGGGGTCGCGGCGCGCGCCGGGAATGCAAAAGACAGCGAGAAGGCTGACGCACTTCAGAGCCCCCGCCCCAAACGGCATGGCTTTGGCACGAAATGCCAAAGCCTCGCCGTTTGACCCTCCCTCAAGGGGAGGGTGGGAAGAAGGCCCGCCGCGTTTCGCTCCTACTCCGCCGCCTGGCTCTTCAGCGCGTGGAGCGCCATCAGCATGCCGTGGGCGACGCCTTCGGCCGAAGCGGGATTCTGGCCGGTGACGACGCGGCCCTCGCGGCAGACATGGCGCTCGAAGGGCTTGCCGCCCTCGAAGCGGGCGCCGAGGCCGCGCAGTTCCTTCTCGAGCAGGAAGGGTACGACCTTGTCCTTTTCCGCCTTGCGCTCTTCCTCGTCGGTGAAGGAATTGATCAGCCGGTCCTTCACGAAGGGCGTGCCGTCGTCGAGCCTCACGCCGACGAGGCCCGCGGGCCCGTGGCAGACCGCGCCGATGACGCCGCCCTTCTCGTAGACTTCCGTGATGAGGCGGATCAGCGCGTCGTTCTCCGGCATGTCCCACATGCAGCCATGACCGCCGGGAAGATAGACCGCGTCGAAATCCTTGGCGTTGAGATCGCTCACGGGCTTCGTGTTGTTGAGCGCCTTCACGGCTGCCGCGTCGTCGAGGAAGCGGCGGACGGAAGCCGCGCGCTTTTCCTTGTCGTCCGGCAGGCTGCCGGGATCGGCGGGCGGCTCGCCGCCCTCGATGGAGCCGAGCGTGACCTCGGCGCCGTCGTCGAGAAATTCATAGTAAGGCGTCGTCATCTCCTCGTAGTGGAAGCCGGTCTTCTCGCCCGTGTCGCCAAGCTCGCCATGGGAGGTGAGGACGATTGCAATGCGTGACTTCGCCATGTCGCTCTCCTTTCTTCGCCGGAAAGCGCCTCGCGGGCTCGTCCGCGAAGACGCGCCCCCCTTGAGGAGAGAGATAGGGTCCGCGGCGCGCGGGAAAACCCGGGACGCGGCGATTGGCGGATGTTTCGCATAATGCGGGGAACCACAAAGGCAGCACCCAAAACAATGTCATGCCCGGGCTTGACCCGGGCATCCAGGGCGACACTGAAGGAGTCTTGCGAAAGTGGACGCCGTCCTCTTGACGAGGACGGCTACTGGATTGCCGGGTCACGGACTTCGTCCGGCCCGGCAATGACACGACTATTATTTACTCCGCCGCGGCCTTGCGTTCCGCCGCGCGGGCGTGCGCCGCGATGAGCTCCACATAGTGCGCGCAGAGTTCGACGGGGAGGTCGTGGCCCATGCCTTCGATGACGACATGCTTTGCGCCGGGGACCGACTTCGCCGTGTCCTCGCCGCCGGACGGCGGGACGAGCGGATCGGAATCGCCATGCACGACAAGGAAGGGCACACGGACTTTCTTCAGTTCGTCCACGCGGCTGCCGTCGCCGACGATGGCGGCGTATTGCCGGATCCCGCCTTCCGGGTAGTACATGTGGTCGAACTCGCGGGCGCAGCGCTCGTAGAGCGCCTCGTCCGACATGGGGTAGGCCGGGCTCTGATAGACGCGGCGGCCCTTCATCCGATGACGGATCACGTCTTCGCGTTCCTCTGAGGCGGGCTGCGCCTGCAGCGCCTTCATCGCCTCGTCGCTCGCCTTCGGCAGATCGGGGTTGCCGGTGGTCGACATGATCGAGGTGACGGAGAGGAGACGCTCCGGGAAATGGATCGCCATGCGCTGCACGATCATGCCGCCCATGGAAATCCCCATGACATGCGCGCGGCCGATCCCGAGCGCATCCATGAGGCCGATGCCGTCCGCCGCCATGTCGGCGACCTTGTAGGGCATGTCGGGTGTGCGGCCCTCGCGGACCGCCTTCGCGACGTCCGAGACCTTCGGCAGGCCTTTCAGCTTCTCCGACCTGCCGACATCGCGATTGTCGTAGCGGATGACGCGGAAGCCTTGCGCCTTCAGACCTTCCATCAGTTCTTCCGGCCAGCTCAGCATGGTCGAGGTGTAGCCGTTGACGAGAAGGAGGGGCGTCGCGTCGGCAGGACCGCGATCCTCGTAATTGACGGTAATGCCGTTCGCCGTCACCGTCTTCATGTTCACGGTCATGGACGTCACTCTGCGGCCCGCGCGCGCGAGGCACGCTTCGCCGCCGCCTCGATGGCGTCCGCGAAGGTGCCGACCAGCGCGAGCGGGAAGTCGTGGCCCATGCCGGGAATTTCGCGAAGCTCCGCACCCGGAATGCTTGCCGCCGTGTCGCGCCCGCCCTCGACGGGGACGAGCGGATCGTCGACGCCGTGGAGCACCACCGCCGGCACCTTGATGGTCTTCAGCTTCTCGCGGCGGTCGCCATTGGCGACGATGGCGGCCATCTGGCGGGCAACGCCTTGCGGATAGAGCGAGCGGTTGACGTCGCGCGTGACCCACTTGCGCAGCGTTTCCTCGTCGGTGCGGTAGCCGGGGCTGCCGATCGTGTTCCAGGCGAGGATGCCGCGTTCGATGGCGGCGGGGATGTCGCCTTCGGGCGCCGGTGTCATCAGAACGGCCATGGCTTCCGGCTTGCCCTGCGGCACTTCCGGGTTGCCCGTGGTCGACATGATCGAGACGAGCGAGAGCGCGCGGTCCGGATGGTTCGCCGCGACGAGCTGCGCGATCATGCCGCCCATCGAGGCGCCGACGATATGCGCCTTCTTCACGCCGGCGGCGTCGAGCACGCCGACCGCATCCTTCGCCATTTCGTCGAGCGCGTAGGGCGAGGTCGCGGGCTTGCCGGCCATCAGCGCGCCGAAGATTTCCGTCATGTCGGGCATGCCGAGATCGTCGAACTTGTGCGAGAGGCCGACATCGCGATTGTCGAAACGGATGACGCGGTAGCCGCGGGTCACGAGTTCGTCGCAAAGTTCGACCGGCCACATGGTGAGCTGCGCGCCGAGACCCATGATGAGGAGAACCGTCTCGCGGTCTTCGGGGCCGAAGCTTTCATATTCGAGTGTAATGCCGTTCGCCTTGACCTGCGGCATGGGCCGTCCCTCCCTGAATGATTGCGGTTATGGCGTTGTTTTGCGGAAAGCCTAGCAGCACTCTTGCGCGCGGCGCATCCGAAACGATACTAATGTGGATCATTAAAGACCGGCCGGCTGCACCATGCAAGCAGGGCCGGCAAGGTGAGGAAAAAGCCCATGACGCTCGACTACGATCTCTTCTGGTCGTTCCGCTCGCCCTATTCCTACCTCGTGACGAAGCGGCTTCTCGAATTCGAGCGCGACTACGACGTGAAGGCGAATGTGCGCCCGGTCTATCCGATCGCGGTCCGGATTCCCGGCTTCTTCAAACAGGTGAACCCGATGTGGCCGCCCTACCTGCTGAAGGACACGGTGCGGATCGCCGAGATGGAGGGCCTGCCCTACGCCTGGCCCTCGCCCGACCCGATCGTCATGGACATCAAGACCGGCGAGGTGCCGGCGGAGCAGCCCTATATCGGCAGGCTGACGCGCGCGGGCGTGCTGGCGGCGGAACAGGGCAAGGGCCTGCCCTTTCTCTACGAGGTCTCGAGCATCATCTTCGGCGGCGTGAAGAACTGGCATGAGGGCGACCATCTCAGGAACGCGGCGAAGCGCGCGGGCCTCGACATGGACGACCTCGACGCGACGGCGGAGACGGAAAAGGATCGCCTCGAAGAGGTGATCGCCGCGAACGAGGCGGCGCAGAAGGCGGCGGGCCATTGGGGCGTGCCGCTGATGGTGCATGACGGCGAACCCTTCTTTGGGCAGGACCGCTTCTCACACCTCAAATGGCGGCTGGAGAAGAAGGGATTGAAGAAGCGCTAGGCGGGCCGAAGGCTCAACCCCAACCCCGTCATTGCGAGCGCCCGTGAGGGCGCGCGGCAATCCAGAGCGGCGGGCGCCGGGCAAGCGGCCCTGGATTGCCGCGTCGCGGCTTCGCCGCTCCTCGCAATGACGATTGAGGACGGCTCTCTACCCCCTCGTCCCCACCAGCCCGAGCTGCGCCGCGATGGCGACGGCGTGAGCGCGGGTTCGGGCGCCGAGCTTTGCGACGACATTGTCGAGATGATAGCGGACCGTGGTTGGCCGGATGCCGTTCTGCGCCGCGATCTCGGCTTCGCGGAGGCCCCGCGCGGCGAGCGCCACGCAATCCCGTTCGCGCGGCGTGAGCGCGGCGCTGTCTTCCTCGCGCGGAGGCCCGCGCTTCGCGAGCCGGTCCTGCAGCGCCGTTAAGGCATGGCCCGCGAAGAGCAGTTGCGGCGCGGCGGCCTCGATGATCGCCTCCACCTCCTCGAGCGATTGCGGCCCGGCGAAACCGAGCATCGCGACACGGGCATGGGGGAGCCGCACCGGCACGACGAGGACGGCATTGAAGCCCTCCGCGCGCATCATCTCCGCAACCTGCTTCTGCTCGCCGCTATAGGGCCGTCGGTGACGGCGGTGATCGTCATAGAGGCTGATCGCAAAGGGGAGATGCTCGAAACGGCAGCGGATGTTGAGCGGCATGCGCAGCGCAATGCCGCCTTCCCAGAGCGCGGCGACGATTTCCGGCGGCCAGCCCTGACGGCGGAGAAACGCTTCGGCGGCGGGCTCATGCAGCGGCGAGGCGACGTCGCCCGTCCAGATCGCGCGGGGCATGGCGATGAGGGCGGAGATCTCACCGAGCGCCGCCTCGGCAGCGGTGAGCCCGGGCGCCGCCGCCAGCGCAAGCGCCGCCGATTGCAGCGCCGCCGCATCGACCGCCGCACCGCCCCGCCGTCTGTTTTTCGCCCGCGCGACCGCCATTACCTGACCCTGCAGTTTTCGAGGGGACGCGACATGTTTTATATCCGATATTGCAGAACGGAAAGGCGAAGTTCGGCTGCTGGACCCTGAGGAAAGGGAGGGCTAGCCTCGCCATCCCGACCCGAGGCCAGAACGGACCCCCGAGCATGCAGCGCGACCTCGAAGCCATGAGCGCCACCGACTACGACCTCGTGATCGTCGGAGGCGGTATCACGGGCGCGAGCACGGCCTGGGACGCGAGCCTGCGGGGCTTGAAAGTGGCGCTGCTCGAAAAGGACGACTTCGCGCATGCGACGACGTCAGGCTCGTCGAAGCTCGTGCATGGCGGCTTGCGCTATCTCGTCAACGGCGAGCTGAAGCTCGTGCGCGAGTCGCTCCGCGAACGGCGCATCTGGGAGAACGTCGCGCCGCATATGGTGCATCCCCTGCCCTTCGTGCTGCCGACCTATGGCTGGGGCATGAAGGGGCCGATCGTGCTGGGCATCGGGCTCGCGCTTTACGACCTTCTCGCCTTCGACCGCAACTGGCTCTCCGACGACGACAAGAAGCTGCCGGGCTTCCGCCGCATCTCGAAGGGGAAGGCGCTCGACCTGATGCCGTCGCTGAAGCGCGAGGGACTGACGGGCGCGATGATCTATTACGACTGCCAGATGTTCGCGCCGGAACGGCTCTGCCTCGAATGCATCGAAGGCGCGGTGGAACAGGGCGCCGACGCCGCGAACTATGCCGAGGTGACGGGCTTCACGACCGAGGCCTCGATCAAGCGCGGCGTGAAGGTGACGGGCGTGACGGTCATGGACAAGCTCACCGGCAAGCTCCACACGATCAGGGGTCAGGTGGTGGTGAACGCCGCCGGGCCCTGGGCCGACAAGACCATGGCGCTTGCCGACGACACGCCCGCGCGGCGCCTGATCCGCTCCAAGGGCATCCACATCATCACGCGCGACCTGTCGGGCGAGAACGCGCTTGCCGTGCAATCGAGCATCGGCGGGCACTTCTTCGTGATCCCGTGGCGCGGCCACACCATCATCGGCACGACCGACACCGTGTTCGAGGACGACCCGGACGAACTCGGCGTGACGGAAAAGGACATCGCGGATTTCCTCACCGTCGTGAATGACGGGCTGCCGGGACTGAACCTGAAACGCGAGGACGTGATCCACTTCTATGCCGGCATCCGCCCGCTGGTCGACACGACGCCCGAGGAAGTGCCGGGCGCGGAGACATCAGGCGAGAGCGCGAAAGAGGCGGAGAAGAAGGACAGCTACAATGCGAGCCGCGCGGCGGAGGTCTATGACCACGCGCCGGAAGAAGCGATCGACGGGCTGATCTCGGCCATCGGCGGCAAGTGGACGACCTCGCGCCACCTCGCCGAACAGGTGGTTGACCTGACGCTGAAGAAGCTCGGGCGCGAGGCGAAATGCGAAACGCAATGCACGCCGGTCTATGGTGGCGACATGGCGCGGCTGAAGACCTATGTCGCGCGCGCGCAGACGCGCCACAAGCACCTTGCGTCCGACGTGGTGGAGAACCTCGTCAATTTCTACGGCAGCCGCATCGACGAGGTTCTGGCGACGGCGGATGAACGGCAGGGCGAACGCGAGGCGCTGCTGAAACGGCTTTCGCCCGGGACCGCCACCATCGGCGCGCAGGTGGTGCACGCCGTGCGGCACGAAATGGCGCTGCATCTGGACGACGTGGTGTTCCGGCGCACAGGGCTCGGCACGCTCGGCCATCCGGGTGTGCCCGCGATCAAGCAGGCGGCCGAACTGATGCGCGCTGAGCTCGGCTGGGACGAGACCGAACTCGCGAACGAGATTTCCGGCACGGTGCGCCAGTTCGAGACGATACCGGGGAAATAGGAATAGAGGGGGAGCCGATGAGCGAGGGGATGCCGCATGTTGCCGCGATCGTGAACCCGCGCTCGGGCGGCGGCCGCACGGGCCGCGCCTGGCGCGTGATTTCCGAAACGCTGGAGAAGGAACTCGGGCCGGTGCGCGCGCATTTCACCGCCGCGCCCTCGACCCCGCATTTTCTGCCCGCCGCCGAGCTGACGCGCAAGGCGCTGAGGGACGGCGCGCAGCTCGTGATCGCGGTGGGCGGTGACGGCACCATCGACGAGGTGGTGAACGGATTTTTCGAACTTGGGCAGGCCATCAATCCGGAAGCGCATCTCGCCGTGCTGAACGCAGGAACCGGCGGCGACTTCCGCCGCACCTTCGACCTGCCGGAGGACGCCATCGAAGGCGTGAAGCGGATCGCGAGCGGCAACACGCGCCGGATCGACATCGGCAGGCTCACCTTCATTGCCGAGGACGGGCAGGAAACGGACCGCTATTTCAACAACATCGCGAGTTTCGGCCTTTCCGGCGAAACCGTGCGCGCGGTGAACGACGCGACGTGGCAGAAGTCGTTCGGCGGCAACTTCACCTTCACCTGGGCGACGCTGATGACGGCATGGCGCCACAAGGCACGGCCCGTGCGCATCGAAACCGACCGGGGCTTCGACGAGACCATGAATATCGGCCTCGCCGCCGTCGCCAACGGACGCTTCTTCGGCAGCGGGTTGAAGGTCGCGCCGGACGCCGAGCCCGACGACGGGCTGTTCGATCTCGTGATGATGCGCGATCTTGGTTTCATGGATCTGCTGACAGGCGGCGGCGACCTGCGCGAAGGCACGCATGTCAACGGGCCGAAGGTGAAGGTGGTGCGGGCGCGGAGCGTGACGGCGACGCCGATGGGACCGGAGCCGGTACTGATCGACGTCGACGGCGAGGGGCCGGGGCGGCTTCCCGCGCGGTTTGAAATTCTGCCCGGCGCGCTGACGCTCCGGTGCTGACAAGAAGACAGGGAACGGGAGAAACGAGCATGACCATCGACCGCGGCACGCTGCGCTGGAACGGCTGGGGCCCCGTGAAACAGGAGAACCCGCTGCCGGGCGACGCGCCGCAATGGGGCTGGATCGAGGAGACGCTCGGCGTGTCGCGCCTGCCCTCGACGCCTGCCGTCATGCTGCACGATATCCGCCTGCCGCATTGCCGGCTGAGCGACGCACAACTCGGCAGGCTGCGCGAGATCGTGGGCGAGAACCAGCTTCGCACCGACGACTACGAGCGCGCCTTCCATGCGCGCGGCAAGTCCTATCACGATCTTCTCTATGTGCGCGCGGGCAAGCTCGACATGGCGCCCGACGCCGTCGTCTATCCGAGGAGCGCCGACGAGGTGCTGGCGGTCGTGACGCTCTGCGCGGACGAAGACATCGCGCTCATTCCCTATGGCGGCGGCTCTTCGGTGGTGGGCGGCATCAATGCCGTTTCGAAGTCGCTTGGCGGTGCGATCCTCACCCTCGACACGACGCTGCTGACGCGCGTCATCCAGATCGACAAGGTGTCGATGACGGCTCGGATCGAGGCAGGCATCTATGGACCGCATCTCGAAGAGCAATTGCAGAGCCACGGCGTGACGCTCGGCCATTATCCGCAGAGCTTCCAGTATTCGACGCTGGGCGGCTGGGTCGCGGCGCGCGGCGCGGGCCAGCAATCGAACCGCTATGGCAAGGCGGAGAAATGGCTCGTCTCGGCGAAGCTCGCGACGCCGAAGGGCTTCTGGACGACGGAAGGAACGCCCGCTTCGGCGGCGGGACCGAACCTGAACCAGCTCGTCGCGGGCTCGGAAGGCACGCTCGGCGTGATCGTCGAAGCGACGGTGAAGATCCACGACCTGCCGGAGCGCAAGGACTATCGCGGCTATCTCTTCAAGAGTTTTGCGGCCGGCGTGGAAGCGGCGCGGCGCATCAACCACGCGGAAATTCCCGTCGCAATGGTGCGCCTGTCGGACGCACCCGAAACCTATTTCTTCCAGACCTTCTCGTCTTCATCCTCGGGCGGCCTCAAGTCGAAGCTGCAGCGCGCTTATCTGAAGATGAAGGGATTCGACGAGGCGCCCTGCCTGATGCTGGTCGGCCATGAGGGGCCGAAGGACACCGTGATCTGGGCGCAGGAGCAGACCGAGGAAATCTGCAAACGACAGGGCGCACTCGCGCTCGGCACCGGGCCCGGCAAGCGTTGGTATCACGGCCGCTTCGATTCACCCGCCGTGCGCGACCCGATGATGGACCGGGGCGTCGGCATCGACACGCTCGAAACCTCGACGCGCTGGTCGAACATCTCGAAGCTGCACGACAAGATCGTGGAAGCGATCGACAGTGCCATGTCGGCGAACATGCCCGAGCAGCACGCGCGCGGCATCGTGATGGCGCATGTGAGCCATTCCTATCCCGACGGCGCGAGCCTTTATTTCACCTTCATCTTCCCGCGCCAGCTCGACCGCGAGGTGGAGCAATGGCAGGCGATCAAGCGCGCCGCCTCCGACGCGATCCTGATGAACGGCGGCACGATCAGCCACCATCACGGCGTCGGCGCGGACCACGTGCCCTGGATCGCGGAAGAAAAGGGCGAGATCGGCATGTCGCTCCTGAAGGCGACGAAGCGCGAGATGGACCCGAAAGGCGTGATGAATCCGGGGAAGCTGCTCGGCTGACGTTCGCGTCTCTTCCCACCCTCCCCTTGAGGGAGGGTCGAAATTTGCGGAGCGTGAGCGAAGGAAATTTCGGGGCGGGGGCGCGGCATCGCTCCGACGAACTCGCTATCGGTTGCATTCGGGATTCCTTCAGCGACCCCGCCCCAAACGGCTTGCAGCCGTTTGACCCTCCCTCAAGGGGAGGGTGGAAGAAAACGCACGTTCAATCCTACCCCGCCTTCACCATCTTCTTCGCCATCTCGATAGCGCTCGCGAAGTCCGGCGCGCGGGCGACGCGGGCGAGCACGCCCATGTCTTCGAGGATGCGCGCGGGCTGCGGCTGGAGTGCGGTGACGATCACCTTCGTGCCGTTGCGCTCGCAACGCTCGATCATGGTTTCGAGCGCGGAGACGCCGGTTGCATCGATGATCGGCACGGCGCGCAGGCGCAGGATCAGAACCTTCGGCGTCGCGCCGATCCGGTCGAGCGTCTCGCCGAGCCGCATGGCGACGCCGAAGAAGAAGGGCCCGCGAATGAGGCTCGCCGCGACGCCGGGTGGCAGTTCGTATTCCTGCATGGGCACGAAGTCGCGCGGGGAACTGTCGCTTACATCCTCCTCAACCAGATGGAGGTCCGCCTGCACCTCGACCGCTTCCGACATGCGGTGCATGAAGAGGACGGCGGCGAGCACCACCCCGACCTCAATGGCGACGGTGAGATCGACCAGAACGGTGAGCGCGAAGGTGATGAGGAGAACGGCGCGGTCGCCAATGGGCGCACGCATCATGTGACGGAACTTGTCGATCTCCGACATGTTCCAGGCGACGACGAGAAGTACCGCGGCAAGCGCGGCGAGCGGGATATAGGCGGTGACCGGCCAGGCAAAGGCCATGAAGCCGAGCAGGAAGACGGCGTGGAGCATGCCCGCGATCGGCCCTCGCGCGCCCGCACGGATGTTGGTCGCCGTGCGCGCGATGGCGCCCGTGGCGGGGAGACCGCCGACGGCGGCCGAAGCGCAATTCGCGACGCCCTGCGCGACGAGCTCGCTATTCGAGCGATGACGGCGGCCCGTCATGCTGTCCGCGACCATGGCCGACAGCAGCGACTCGACGCCCGCGAGAAAGGCAATGGTGAAGGCGCTCGGGAAGAGCGCGACGATCCGCTCCATCGAGACATCCGGGAAGGCGGGAAGCGCGAAGGAGGGTTCGAGACCGGCGAAGCGCGAGCCGATCGTGTCCGTCGGCAGGGCGAAGAGCCAGACGAAGAAGGAAGCGAGAACGACGGCGATCAGGAAGCCCGGCCAGTTCGGCCGCTTGCCGCGCAGCCAGACGATGAGCGCGAGCGAGGCGAGGCCGACCACGAAGGTCTGCGGCGAGAGCCCGGGAATGGCGCCCGCAAGCGCGCCGACCTTCTCGATGAATTCCGCCGGTTCATGCGCGAGCGAGAGGCCGAGGAAATCCTTGATCTGGCTCGTCGCGATGATGACGGCGATGCCCGCCGTGAAGCCAGTGACGACGGGTTCGGGAATGTACTTGATGAAGGTGCCGACGCGCATGAGCCCCGCGCCGATCAGCATGAGCCCGGCCATGGCGCTTGCGATTACCAGGCCGTCATAACCGTGGATCGCGATGACGTTGAAGACGACGACGACGAAGGCGCCGGTCGGTCCGCCGATCTGGAAGCGGCTGCCGCCGAGCGCGGAGATGAGGAAGCCCGCGATAACGGCCGTAACGAGCCCCTTGTCGGGCGTGGTGCCGCTTGCAATGGCGAGCGCCATGGACAGCGGCAGCGCGACGATGGCGACGGTGAGCCCGGCGACGAGATCGCGATGGAAATCGGCGAACGCATAGCCTTCCCGAAGCACGGTGACGAGCTTCGGCATGAAAAGCTGCGATGGTGATGTCTTCCCGCTCGTGGCCCCGCCCCCCTCTTGCGCCTATTCTCCGTCGACGATCTTGCGAAGTTCTGCTTTCGCGATCTTTTCGAGGGTCGAGCGCGGCAGCGCATCGACGATCCGAATGTCGCGCGGCCGCTTGAAGTCCGCAAGGCCCTTGGCGCAGGCTGCGTCGATCTGCGCGGCGAGGTCCTTCGGCGCGGCAGCCTCGCCGCCCGGTACGAGCACGAAGGCGACGGGCACCTCGTCGAGCATCGGATCGCGCTTTGCGACGACGGCGCATTCCTGGATGCCGGGCACCGTCATCACCACACGCTCGATTTCGGACGCGGCGACGTTCTCGCCGCCGACTTTCAGCATGTCCTTGTCGCGGTCGGCGAAGGAGATGAAGCCGTCCTCGCCCAGCGTCACGCGGTCGCCGGTGATGAAGTAGCCCTGATCGTCATAGGTCTTCGCGGTCGCTTCCGGATTGTTCAGATATTCGAGGAAGAGCGAGAGGCCAGGCACGCCGCGCACCAGAAGATTGCCCGTCTCGCCGGGATCGACCGGCGTGTTGTCGTCGCGCAGGATCGCGATTTCGTAGGAGGTCGCGGGCTTGCCGATGGACATGGGCCGGTTCGGCAGATGAATGTCGCCGACGATGCCATGCGTGATCGTTTCCGTCATGCCCCACCAGCCGATGGTCTTGACGCCGAAATACTCGTCGGTCGGCGGCGCGGAAATGCCGTTGCCCCAGTAGCGGTAGGAATGCGACTTCGGCTTCTCCTGCCCCATCAGCGCGCGCACGCAGAACGGCACCATCGACGTCCAGGTGCAGCCATGGCGCTGCGATACGTCCCAGAAGCGCGAGGCGGAAAAGCGCGGCTGCAGAACAACCGTCGCGCCGACCCAGAGGGCGGCGAGCACCGAATAGGACTGCGCGTTGGTGTGGAAGAGCGGCAGATAGGTGAGATGCACGTCGCTGCCACGCAGGTCCTCATGCATGGCGCAGAGCTTCGCACCCCAGAGCGCATTCGCATGCGTCCAGACGACGCCCTTCGGCCGCGAGGTCGTGCCAGACGTGTACTGGATGCCGACGGGCAGCATCGGGTCGGGGGCCCGCATCGGCACATCGGCAATGTCGCCATAAAGCGCGGCGAAGCTTTCGGACTTCGGCGGACGGTTTTTCTCTTCGGGTTCGGCGCCATTGTCCGTCTCCGTGACGGCGAGCCACTTTATGTTCTTGCACGACAAGGCGACGAGCGCGGCGAAGCGCGGCTGCGTGATCGCGCCGACGACGCCTGCGTGTTCGCTGAAATAGACGAGATCATCCTCGACCGAGCGCGCATTGGTCGTCACGGCGACAGCGCCGAGATGCGCGCAGGCATACCAGGCGATGAGGCTTTCGGGGCAATTGTCGAGATGGATGAGAACGCGCTCGCCCTGCTTCACGCCGCGCTTCTTCAACCCCGCGGCGACCTGTTTCGCCTCGTGCTCGAAACGCGCATAACTCCATGTTCTCGGCGTCCCCTCGAAGGGCTCCCAGATCAGGAAGGGATGATCCGGCCGCGCCGCCGCATGGGTGGCGAGGAGATGCGGTACGTCGAAATTCGAGAACGGATGGATGAGCGGCGAACGCAGCGCAGGCATGTCTCTCTCCCCGGAGATGTTTCTTGTCGGCTTTACCGTCATATATCCCATGCTTGTGCCCGGTTCCATTCCCGCCCTAGACTTTTGACCGGAGGTCAGCCGAGGGGAGGGAACCGACGCAACGCGGAGGCTTGCGCATGGCACCGGAACCGAAGCCGCTCGGCAAGATCGCAGGATTGCTGCTGGATGTGGGCGGCGTCCTCTATCAGGGCGACGAGGCGATCGCGGGATCGGCCGAGGCCCTGACGGCACTGCGCGAACGGGAAATGCCCTTCCGCCTCCTGACCAACACGACGCGGACGACGCGCGCTTCTCTCGCGAAGAGGCTCCAGGGCCTCGGCTTCGAGGTGACGGAAGAAGAAATCGTGACGCCGGCAAGCGTCGCAAGCGCAATTCTCGAGCGCGACGGCGCACGCCCGCATCTTCTGGTTCATCCCGGCCTGCTGCCCGATTGCCCCGAAGAAGCGGCCGGGCCGAACGCGGTGCTGGTGGGCGATGCGGGCGAACACTTCACCTTCGAGAACATGAACCGCGCCTTCAACGTGCTGATCGAGGGCGGGACACTCTATGCGCTGGGCAGGAACCGCTTCTTCCGCAGTGCGAGCGGCTTCGAACTCGACGCGGGGCCTTTCGTCGCCGCGCTCGAATATGCGGCGGAGACGGAAGCCGTGCTGATCGGCAAACCGTCGAAGGATTTCTTCGTCACGGCGGCGCACGACATGGGGTTCGCGCCGGAGGAAACGCTGATGGTGGGCGACGATCTCGAAAGCGATGTCGAGGGCGCCATCGCCGCCGGGCTGCAGGCCGCGCTGGTGAGGACCGGCAAGTTCCGCGACGGCGACGCGACGCGCGCAAGAAAAGGCGGCGCTCGTGTCGCCGCCTCTTTGAGTGAATTCGTGGAAGGGCTGGTCGCCTAGGCGAGCGCCTCCTTGAGCGCCTTCGCCGCCGCCTTCACCGCATCGCGCGACACGTCGAGCGCGCCCTGCAGGTTGAAGAAGCCGTGGATCATGCCTTCGTAGTTCACATACTCGACGTCGACGCCCGCCTTCTTGAGCGCTTCCGCGTAGGCCTTGCCCTCGTCGCGCAGCACGTCGAAACCTGCGGTGACGACGTAAGCCGGCGGCAGGCCCGCGAACGAGTCTGCATGGAGCGGCGCGGCGTAAGGGTTCTTCGGATCGGCACCCGCAGCGAGCACGTAGTGGTTCCAGAACCAGTCCATGCCCTCGGCTTCGAGGAAATAGCCTTCCGCGAAATCCTTGTAGGACTGGGTGCCGCGCGGCGCGTCCGTCACCGGATAGATGAGAAGCTGGAAGGCGATCTCCGGCCCCTTCTCGGCCTTCGCGCGAAGGCAGACGGCGGCGGCGAGATTGCCGCCCGCGCTGTCGCCCGCGACGGCGATGCCGTTCGGGTCGATACCGATTTCCGACGAATTCGCCTCGACCCATTTGACGGCAGCATATGCGTCGTCGATGGCGGCGGGAAAGGGATGCTCCGGCGCAAGCCGGTAGTCGACGGCGATCACCTTGCAGCCCGCCTCGTTGGCGAGCGTGCGGCAGAGCGCGTCATGCGTGTCGAGGTCGCCGATGACCCAGCCGCCACCGTGATAATAGACGAGCGCGGGGCCGGTGCCGCCGCCCGCGACCGGCGTATAGATGCGGACCGGGATGTCGCCCGCCGGGCCCGGAATGGTGCGGTCCTCGGTCTTGCCGATGGGCACGCCCTGCAGATCGAGCATGCCGGCCATGGCGCGGTACATTTCGCGCCCGCCTTCCGGCGGCAGGTCGATCAGACGCGGTGCGTCGGGATCGGCCGCGAGCTGGTCGAGCAGCGCCTTCGCCTGTGGATCGAGTGACATATAGGTGGTCCTCCCCGCCTTCTTATTTTCGCGAAGGACCCTTTTATCCGCCGGGCGCGGCAAGCGCCAAGCGGCAAATTCGGGAGGAATGCTAGTGGAGAACGTGTCCGTCGCGGCTGCGGCGGCCTTCCACCATGTCCTCGACGACGACGCGAAGTGCCCGCCAGGCGTCGGCGCGCATTTTTTCGCCGATTTCCTCGAGTTCGCAGACCGCCGTATCGGCATAGGAAAGCGCCTTGCGGCCATGCGTATCGACCATATAGGCCGCGAGAAGGTTGATTTCCCTGTCCGTTATCATTGTCTGGTCTCCGGTTGGCTTGCGTTTGAACAACCGGTTGCAACCGCCGGACCAGACCGGGGGACACAATGAAATCAATATCTTAGGTGGGTTTTGAGGGGACGGCAGGCGACTCCCGGCAAGCTTTGCCGGAGCGCCGACGGCCGAACGCGGCGATTTTTGCCCCGTGGCGCCCGAACCCTACCAGGGCTCGGCGCTGGTCCGCACATCCACCTCGAAGGTCCAGGCGGCACGGGGCTGGCCGTGCAGCTGGAGATAGATTTCGGCAATACCCGAAAGGTCGATCAGGCGGCCCTCGCCCGAGCGCTGGGCGGCATATTGCGGCAGCAGGGTATGGATCTTCTCGCCGTCGATGGCGCCGTCGATCACGACATGGCCGACATGAATGCCAAGCGGGCCGAACTCCTTGGCGGCGCTCTGAGCGAAATTGCGCAGGCCGCCCTTGGCGGAGGTGAAGGCGGCGAAACCTTCCTTGCCGCGCATGCTGGCGGAGGCACCTGTGAAGATGAGCGTGCCCTGCCCCCGCGGGCTCATATGGTCGGAGGCTTCGCGCGCGAAGACAAAGGCGCCGAACGTGCAGACGCGCCAGCAGCGCTCGAAGAATTCGGAGGTCATGCCGGAGACCTTGCCCGGCATGTTGTTGCCCGCATTGTAGATGGCGAGCGAGACCGGGCCGATGGCTTCCGCTGCATTCCAGAGCGAGATCACCTGCTGCTCGTCCGTCACATCGCAGACGACAGGCGTCGCCGCGCCGCCTTCGGCCCTGATCGAGGCCGCCACCGCGTCGAGCTTCTCCATCGTGCGGCCTGCGACGACGACATGAAGCCCGTCCTTCGCGATCCGCCGCGCAAGCACCGCGCCAAGCCCCTGCGCCGGGCCGACGCCCGCCACGATTGCCGTTTCGACCATGGGATTGCCCTCCGCGTCAGGTCCAAGCTGAGGGACATATAGTCAGTTCGGAAAGAGAACCAAGAAGAAAATACCCTAGCCGGCAAAACCGCCCTCATCGAGGAAGGACTGCTCTTCCGGCGTCGTCTCGCGCCCCAGGATCGCATTGCGGTGGGGGAAGCGGCCGAAGCGGCGGATGATGTCCGCGTGATCGACGGCGAACTTCATCGTCTCGGGATCGTCGAGCCGCTCCGAGAAATAGGTGAGGCCGCGCTCCTGCGCCTTGAGGTCCTCTGCATGCATGTAGGGCATGTAGAACCATTTGCGCGCGGTGACCGGCACCTCGACATCGTGGCGGCGGCGAACCGCCTCGTCGGCGAGGCCGAGCGCCTTCGCATCCTGCGCGAAGGCGCGGTGGTCGTTGCGCCAGAGATTGCGGGAGAACTGGTCGAGCACGAGGATGAGCGCAAGCGAACCTTGCGCATCGGACGCCCATTCGTCGAGCTCGCCCGCAGCGGCCTGCGTATGCGTCTCGCCGAAGCGGCGGCGGATTTCTACGTCAAAATCGTCGCTCTTCTTGAACCATTTTTCAGGTCCGGCGGCGAACCAGAAATCGAGGATGTCGCGCGGGCGGATGGTCATTGATTTCTCTTGCTTGCCCCATAATGGCGCCACCCAAGAATAAGTCCTCCCACAAGGACAATCGGCAGTAAATCAAACGTTCGCATAAACAAGACAATTACAGATCCCAATAAACTCTTCTCAAGAGCTTCATGTGTCGTTCGCCCGATTTGTCCTCTCCGGGGAAACACATACTGTCGAATTTTCCACTCTGCACGAGCCGAAGGAGTAACCTCAAAAACCTTCCGCGCCATGAAGGTTTGCGACCAACCGTAGATGGCCGCAGCCTGTATGAACTGCCCCGATGTCACATCATAGTCCTCTAAGACAACATCGAGTTCACGTCTCGGTCCAGTGTTGATCTCCGAATATGCTGAACTAACAACACCAACAATGCCGACGATGATCACTATCGGGATGTATGCCCTATTTGTGCACATTGCATATCTTTCAATGCTTCCCACCCTTGACGGTGGCGCGAGATAAACCCAAGCAATCCAGAGCCGCAAGGTACAGACTGGATTGCTTCGTCGCTAGCGCTCCTCGCAATGACGCCGTGAGACGGCGTCAAACGACGATCACATCCTCGGGCGCGGGCTCCTCGTAGAGACGCTCAACGAGATGCGCGCGGCGGGATGCCGTCGCCGCCTGGTTCACATAGCCCTTGTCGGTGATCTCGTGACCGTCGATGGAGGGCGGCTCGAGCATGAGATGAATGCGCGCGATGCGGGTGGACGATCCGCCGCCCGCCTTGTTGTGTTTTGCGAGCGCGGCGCGCAGATGCTCCACGACCTCCGGATGAGCGATAACGGCTTGCGGATCGGCATCGTCCGGCAGCCCCGCCAGCTTCCGTGCGGCCGCTATGTTCGGCCAGGCGAGAAGCGCGATATAGGCGCGGTCGAGACCACAGACGACGGCGTCCTGCACGATGGGCGAACAGGCGGCAACGACATCGGCACGAAGCGTGCCGGTCGAAACCCAGGTGCCCGACGAGAGCTTGAAATCTTCCGTCACGCGCCCGTCGAAAACGAGGCCGAGTTCGGGCCTGTCCTCATCGAGGAACTTCGCCGCATCGCCGAGGCTGTAGAAACCTTCCTCGTCGAAGACTTCCGACGTCTTTTTCGGATCGTTGAGATAGCCGGGTGTCACCGTCGGGCCCTTCACGCGGACTTCGCGCTTTGCGCCGTTCGGCACGAGCTTCAGCGTGATGCCGGGTACGGGCAGGCCGACGAGACCGACACGCTCTGTCACCCAGTGGACGACGGTGATTCCCTGCGTTTCCGTCGCGCCATACATGGTGGTGAGAGGAATGCGGGTGCCCGTCTCGGCAACAGCGAGCGCCTGCATGCGGTCATAGAGATCGCTCGACAACGTCGCGCCGCCATAACCCATATATTCGAGGTTCCTGAAGAAGCTCGCGCGCAGCGTGTCGTCGCGCTCCATCGCATCGGCGAGCATGGCGAAGGCAACGGGCGCCGAACCGAAGACACGCGGAGAGACCTCGCGAAGGTTCGCAATTGTCTGGTCGAACATGCCGGGAATGGGCTTGCCCGCGTCGAGATAGACGGTGCCACCTGCCGACATGTTGCCGTTGAAGCCGATATTGCCGGCGGAGATATGGTTCCACGGCATCCATTCGAGGCTTTGCGGGATCTCGTCCGGATCCGGATCCTCGGTGCGGAGCGCTTCCGCGGCAGCAAGCTGCGCCATCATCATGCGATGCGTCTGGATGACGCCCTTCGGCATGCCGGTGGAGCCGGAGGTGAAGAGATATTTCGCGACCGTGTCGTGACCGATGGCCTCCATCGAGGCGCGCACCGCATTGCCCGACGCTGTCGAGGCGAGATCGTCATAGGAAGTCGCGCCGGGAACGCTGCCCGTCTGCGTGACGATTTCCGCGCCACCGCCGACCGTTTCGAGCGCCCGCGCGAAGAGATCGCCGTGATCGGCAAAGATCATTTTCGGCTGCGCGAGAGAAACGACATGGCGGAGCTTCGAGAAGTCGGAACTCATCAGCGAGTAGGGAACGCTGACCGGTGCGACGGGAACGCCCGCCTTCATTGCGCCGAGCGCCATGACGGCATGCGCGATGGAATTGCCGGAAAGGACCATCAGCGGTGTCGAGGAATCGAACCCGCGCTGGAGAAGCGCGCTCGCGACCGCATCGGCCTTCGCGTTGGCTTCGCCATAGGTGATGAAGCGCCAGGCGCCGTCGGGCCCGCGCTCGGCGATGAAATTGCGGTCTGGATGAAGGCCCGCGCGCTCCTCGAGGATGTGCGGCACGCTCCGCTTCATCTCGGGCAACGGATGGTCCGAGGAAATATAGATCGCGCCCGCCTCGTTCCGCTTCACCGTGATCTTCGGCGGCTTCTGCTTCAGCGGCTTGAACGGCGCGGCGCGCCCCACGTCTTCTGCAAGGCTCATCGGTTTCCTCCGATTTGAACAGGCGTCGGGGCCCGCGCGTTCTGATGCGCGCGGTGCCCCGGATTTCGATTTCGAATGTCTGCGCCGGTCAGTTGACCATGCGCTCCCGGCCTTCCCAGTAGGGCGCGCGCAACTCGCGGCGGAGAATCTTGCCCGAGGGGTTGCGCGGCAGCGCCTCGATGAAATCGACCGATTTCGGCACCTTGTAGCTCGCGATGCGCGTCTTCGCGAAGGCGATGATCTCGTCCGGCGTGGCCCGCTCGCCGGGCTTGAGAACGACGATGGCCTTGACCGCCTCACCCCACTTTTCGTGCGGCACACCGACAACGGCGGCATCCGCGATTGCCGGATGGCCGAACAGCGCATTCTCGACTTCGGCGGGATAGATGTTCTCGCCGCCGGAGACGATCATGTCCTTCACGCGGTCATGAATGAAGAGATAGCCGTCCTTGTCGAAGAACCCGGCATCGCCCGAATAGAACCAGCCGTCGCGGATCGAATCCGTCGTTGCGTCCGGCCTGTTCCAGTAGCCCTTCATGACCGAGCCGCCCTTGATGACGATCTCGCCGACCTCGCCGGTGGGCACATCTTCGCCTTTGTCATCGACGACACGGATATCCATGCCGGGATTGGGAATGCCGCAGGAGCGAAGTTTGCCCTTGGCCGGGTCATGCGCCTCCGGAGGCAGATGGGTGGCACCGCCGCTGGTTTCAGTGAGGCCGTAGAGCTGCACGAAGCCCGCGCGCTTGAACGTATCCTGTGCGCGAAGCAGCACGTCTTCGGCAATCGGCGAAGCACCGTAGAGAATCTGACGCAGGCTCGAGACATCGGTCGAAGCAAGGCTCGGCTGCTGCAGCAGGAAGAGAATGACTGCGGGAACCATGAAGGCGACGGTGAGCTTCTCGCTCTCGATCAGCTTCAGAATCACAAGCGGATCGACATCCTTCAGGATCACGTTCCTGCAGCCGTAGAGATTGCCGAGCACGCCGATATTGACGCCCGCGACATGAAACAGCGGCATGCAGACGAGAACCACGTCGTCCGGGCTCCAGTTCGCCCAGTCGGTTCCCTGCTTGAAGACCGATATGTAATTCGCATTGGTGAGCTGAACGCCTTTCGGATGACCCGTCGTGCCGCTGGTATAGAGCTGGATCACATCGTCGTCGGGCGCGGCGGGCAGCATCGGGTCCTCGGCCTTTGCCGCATCGCGCCAGTCGTCGAAGGATTGCCAGTCGTTGCGGCCGCCATCGAGCGCAATCACCTTGCGGACCGTCGGGCATTCCGGCAGCACCTTCTCGACGAGGTCGTAGAACTCAGCACCGACGAAGAGAATTTCGGTCCTGGAGTCATTCAGCACATAGGCGACCTCCGGAGCGGCGAGGCGCCAGTTGACGCCGACCACCACGGCCTTGGCCTTGAAGGCGCCGTAGAGCATCTCGAAGTAGCGGTCCGAGCCCTTGCCCATGAAGCCGATGCGGGCATCGGGCTTGCAGCCGTCGGCAATCAGCGCCTGCGCGACCTGGCTGGCGCGCCGGTCGAGCTCGCCATAGGTGGTTTCGCGGCCCTCGAAGACCTGCGCGACGGCGTCCGGCCGCGTCGCGGCCTGGGCCCGCGTGATGTCGGCCACGCATTTCACTCGTTCGGCGTCATACATGACGTCTTTCCTCCCCATGCTGGCATTCATGCCCTTGTCCCGCGCGGGCAATCCGATGCCCCGGCGCGTGCGGCCTCCCCGGCCCACTTGCGGGCAGTGTAGCCACCCGCACGGGCGGGGCAAGCGAAGCCGGAAGCGAACACGGCTTGTTGAAAAGCCGCCTAAGGCGCGCGGGCGGCTGGACGCAGCGTCGGCGCGGGGTAGACTGCCCCCAACCAGAAACAACGTTCAGGGAAGGAACTCACGCCCATGGCCCGCATCCCCTATTTCGACCCGGCAGAGGCAACCGGCCGCGCCGCCAAGGTCTACGAGAAGCTGCCGAATCTGAACATCTTCCGGATGCTCGGCCATTCCGGCGACATGATCGACGGCTTCATCAAGCTCGGAAACGAAATCCTGATCCATGGCGAGCTCGACCCGGTGCTGCGCGAGATCGCCATTGTACGCACGGGCGTGCTGCGCGGTTCCTCCTACGAGGTCTACCAGCACGAGGAAATCTCGCGGAAGATCGGCATGTCGGAGGAACTCATCAAGGCGATCCACGAAGGTCCGGACGCCAAGGCCTTCGACGAGACGCAGCGTCAGATCATGCGCTTCACCGACGACGTGGTGAAGAACACGCGCGCCTCGGATGCGACCTTCAATCCGCTCGCCGAGAAGCTCGGCTACAAGCAGCTGCAGGAACTCGTCGTCACCATCGGCTTCTATACGCTGGTCTCGAACTTCCTCGAAACCTTCGACGTGGATATCGAGGAGGCGGGCCACAAATCAGGCGTGAAGCTGCCGGGCATGCAGGGCTGACCATGGCACGTCTTCCCTATCCCGATCCGGCGGGCCTGCCGAAAGCAAGCCGCGAACTGCTCGAGGGCCTGCCGCAGCTCAACATCTTCCGCATGCTGGCCGGAAGCGGGCCCTCCTTCGTTCCCTTCATGGCGCTCATCAACGCCTATCTGAACGAGGGATTGCTCGACACGGAACTGCGCGAACTCGTGATCCTTCGCGTCGGCCATCTCTGCGGCTCGGCTTATGAGCAGCACCAGCACCGCCGCGTCTCGCGGATGATCGGCATGAGCGCGGAGCGGATCGAGGCGGCGGCGGGCCCGCTGCCCTCGCCGCTCTTCAGCGACACGGAGAACGCGGTTCTCGCCTTCACCGACAATCAGGTCGCAAACGTCAAGGCCGATGCGGCGCTCTTCGCCGCCGCCCACAAGCATCTCGGCGATGCAGGCATGCAGGAGCTCGTCATCATCGTCGGCATCTATCTTCTCGTCTGCCGCTATCTCGAAACGCTGGAGATCGATCTGGAGGAGACGGACATCCCGACGAGCGGCCTCGACGAAATCAGGCGGAGCATGAAGGGCCATGACTGACAAAGGGACGGACAGGGAACCTTACGTGAAGCCGCTGCCGCCGGAATCGGAAGGCACGGCACCGGGACGCGGGCGGCTCGCGGGCCGCCACATTCTTGTGGTAGGCGGCGGCCAGCGCGTGCTCGACGCGGCGAGCGACCCTGTCGGCAACGGCCGTGCCATGTCGCTGCTCTTCGCGCGCGAAGGTGCCGAGGTTGCGGTCGCGGACATGAATCTCAAGTCGGCGGAGGAAACCGTCGCACAGATCGTGAAGGCGGGCGGCAAGGCGCATGCCATCGAAGCGGATATTTCAAAACCTGCCGACATCGAGGCGATGATCGGCGAAGCGGAGACGGCGCTCGGCAGACTCGACGGGCTGGTGCTGAATGTCGGGATTGGCGTCGGCGGGCTCGGCCTGCAGGGCGCCGAGCCGGACGACTGGGACAAGGTGCTGGCCGTGAACCTGCGCGGGCCCATGCTCTGCTGCAAGGCGGCGCTGCCGCGGCTCGCCGACGGTTCGCCGATCGTCTTCATTTCTTCGATTGCCGGGCTCGTCGCGGGCTCAAGGCTCCCCGCCTACGATACCTCGAAGGCCGCGCTTGGCGGACTGATGCGGCATGTCGCGCTCGAAGGATCGCGGCGCGGCATCCGCGCGAATATCGTTGCGCCAGGCCTCGTCGATACGCCGCTCGGCCGCGTTGCGACGCAAGGCCGCCCCTCGCGCGGCCGCACGCCCGTACCCTTCGGACGGCAGGCGACGGGATGGGAAATCGCCTATGCGGCACTCTTCCTCGTCTCGGACGAAAGCGTCTACATCACCGCACAGACGCTCGCCGTCGACAGCGGCATGACAGGCATTTCCTGAGCTTCAGTCGGACGGACCATAGCCGAAGTAATGTGCGACGGGGGCCGTGCGATCTCGGATCGCATGCAGCTCGTCCGGTGTGAAATGCGGCTCGTAATATTCGGGCGGATGAAGACGCGAGCGCGCCTGCTCGATGATCTCGTCCGACGCACCGAGACGGCAGTGATCAAGGACGCGAAGCATCTTCTCGGCCGGCCGCTCGCAGATATCTTCATAGCGGACGAACAATACGGCTTCCGAAAGCGCCGGGTTCATGTCGCAACGCTCGGCGACATAGCCATAGACCTCGGCCCATTGCAGCGCCCAGCCTTCCGCCTCGCGGCCTTCCGACCAGAGTTCGGCGACCGTTGCCGCGACGGACTCGCTGCCGCAATTGATCGGCACTCGGTCGAGGCCGAATTCGAAATGGCCGGTATGCGCGAGATGGGCGCGGGCTTCCGGATGTTCGACCTCGCCCTGCACGAAAAGACGGTGCTGCTTCATCAGTGAGGCAACGTGCCAGACGGGTCCGCGGATCGGCACGACGAAGCGGGCATCCGGAAAGAGCTTCAAAAGATATTCGAGGCGCGTGACGTTGTAGTTCGCCTTGGCGAGATAACGCATGCCCTCGCGCAGGAAGAGAAGTTTGCGGATATGCGCATTGAGGAACGCCTCGAATTCGGGGTGTGACGCCTCCCGCGTGAAGGTCTCGTCCCAGAGACGTTTGTGGAGGTGTGGGAAGAAGTTCATCCAGACAGGCTCCTCGAACGCCTCGGGGCTTTCGGAGGTGACGTAGATGCCGTCCTTGTGGGCACGCTCGGTGGACACCTCCTGCTTACCCGGCATGTAGTCGACGAACTTGTTCCAGAGGATCGGCGTGAAAACCGGCGGGAAATCACGATAGCGCTGCGTGACGATATCCGGATGACCGGCAAGCAGCTCAAGGAGGACGGTGCTGCCACTGCGCGCGAGGCCGCTCACCCAGACGGGCGCAGTGACCGGGATGTCATCGAAGCGATCCTCGAAGAGGCGCGTTTCCATCTTCGCGAGCGACTGCATCAGCTTCGGCCGCTCGTAGAGAATGCGTCCGAGCCGGTCCATCCAGGGCGTAACAGCGAACTTGTCCGCCGGCGAAGGGACGGAAGAGGAAGCCGCGTTGCTCATGAGATCTTTCCGACTTTCTTGATGACGAGGGAAAGTGCGAGGAAAAGTGCAAAGAAAAGCGCTTCCCAACCGCGCATCCATGATGGTCCGAAGGGGACGACCTCGAGCGCGGGGAGCCGAACCTCGACACGCTCGACCGGGGCGTCGGCGGGGAGATAGCCGGTGGGATTGGCGATGAGCCAGTTCCACCAGCGATGCTTTTCGATCACGGGAACGGGTGCCGCAAGCGGCACGTCGGAAACGATCTCCCCCTCGGGCTCACGCACGAGAACGCGGCGGTCTTGATCGCCCGCGCCGGTGACGGCCGCGTGGTAGCGGGCGGGCGCCGCCTCCGCCGGGACATGAACGTTCTCGGCGGGGAAGCGGTAGCCATAATCGTTCGAGAGCCAGACGATGAGCGCGACGATGGGGAGCGAGGCCAGGAGCGCCGGAGGAAGCGCGAGCCAGAGACGCGAGCCCGCCGCGCGAAACATGCGCGATATCATCGGCCAGGCTTCGTCCATCTCACCGTCGAAGGCATTGAGTTCTCGCCGAGCGGCAAGAGCCTCGGCCTCCGCTTCCGCAAGCTTCTTCTGCGGCGAGAGAAGCTTGTAGAGCCACATCGAAAGTCCGGCCGCGACAGCCGCCCACAGTGCCAGCCGGGCGGCGGGTGGCAGCGGCTGCAAGAGCGCCTCCACCGCGCCGAAGAGCGGCGCCGGAAAATCGAAGAGGCCCATGGACATGGCGGCTCCCTATCGCGCGGGAGAAGAGCCTGCCTCATCCTGCGAAGATCGCTCACTCGCAAGTTTCCGGCGACGCATCATGCGCCGGACCGGCCAGCCGACGATGAAGACAAGCGCGGCGCCAACCGCCATGACGACGCCTACGAGAGCGCCGACGACGCTGAGTCCGGCGCCGGGACCGACATAGGCCATCGCGGGGCTGGCGACGGCAAGCGACACCGTGAGGCCCGTGAGAAACAACATCATGTTCTTCGGAAACATCTTCGTACTCCCTTCCTACATTTCGCCTGAGGCATATTCAGGTTTCGGTTCGAACGAACGGTCGAGGTCGGCGGGCGCGTAGCGCCGGCCCCAGGCGACGATCGGAATTTTCTTGTCGCCCTCACCGCCACGCACCGGGTTCACATACTCCCAGGCGATCTTGCCCTCGGGCGTGACTTCGATGAGACGGCCCGCCTGTGATTCCGTAATGAGCGTGTTGCCGTTTGGCAGGCGTTGCGAGGCGGAGCGCAGGACGCTTTTCAGCGGGTCATCCTTCGTGCCTTCATAGGCCCAGACGATTTCCATCGTCTCGGGGGCGAATTCCATGACCCGGGAACCGCCGGGGCCGTTGTAGTTTCCGTTATTGTCGAAAAGGAGAACGTTGCCGTTCGCAAGCGGCTCGGCGTCATGCTGCCCGACCCAGGGACCGAGCGTGCCCCAGACAAGCTCTTCGGTCTTCGGGTCGAGTACCGCGACGAGCTTTACATTGCGGAAGCTGATCATGAGATCTCCTTCGCGCGCGACGTTCATGGCGCCGCCCGCTTCGGCGCCGACTTCCTTGACGGAATTGGTATGGAGAGGGTCCTGCCCTGTGCGGCGGGAAAGGCCGCTGAGGAGCCATTTGAAACGCGACTCCGCAAAAACTTCCAGAAGCGAAAGGCGCTTCTCGACTTTCCCGTCAGGCGAAAGAATGACGAGGAAATCCTCGATGAGCGGTGTTTCGAGTCCCTGCCCTTCGACCGGCTCGTGGCGCATCTCATGTGTCAGTGCGTAAATCGTTCCGTCCGCGCCAACCTCGACATCGTGATGCGCGCGCTCGTCGAGATAGCTCCACACGACATTCGAATTCCTGTCGAGCTTGACGAGCCCGAGGCCCCAGGGCGTATCGCCGGAACCTTCGTAAACGGCGAGGAGATCGCCGTTCGGGTACATGTAGCTTTTGCGGATATAGATATGTGGGCCGAGCGTGCCTGCCGCTTCGACGTCTTCGGTCCATATCTTCTCGGGCGGAATGAACCAGCGGTGGACTTCGCGGCCCTTCATGTCGACAAGGAAGGCGCTCGGCTCATGCGACGAGGTGTAGAGGGTGTAGCCTTCAAGCGCGGTGGCGGCATCATGCGCAACGACACCCTTGTCGTCGCTCCGCGCGTCGTACCAGAGATCCGTCTGATAGCGGTCGCCATACTGCGTCGCCTGCGCGTAAAGCGCACCGGCCGCGTCATGGGCATTCGTCAGCAGCTTGTAGGGCGGCACGCGCGAAAGAACGGTCCACGCACCTGCAAGAAAAGCGATCAACGCTATGGAAAGAACGAAAGCGGCAGGGCCGATCCATCCGCCTTTTGGCTCTTGCGCTGTTTCAGGGAGGGATTGAGTTCGGACAGAGTCCGACCCGGCATGCTGATAGGTCATGTCGCTTTGCCTGCTGCAATCCGCCCGGACAGATTGAAGCGCGGGGGCGTGGCGAGAAGAAGACCTAAGCTGGGCGATTCATGGGCGGGAGACATTCCCGTCACGAAGATTCACGCAAGATGCACGCTCAATCTTCAAGATCGAAATCGTTGATGAGCGTTACATGATTGCGGAGAATTTTCGCAGCAAGGTCGGCATCGCGCGCGAGTACCGCATCGAGAATTTCTCGATGAATCGCGCCCGCCTCGCTGAAGTCGACCGCATTGCCCGCGAACTGTTTCCTGTAGAAGAGCAACCGGTAACGCCGCGCTTCTTCGTAGAGACGTTGCTGCATGCGCGAGAGGCGCTTCGAACCAGCGCCCGCGATGATCGCGAAGTGAAAGGCGCGGTGTGCATCTTCGTAGGCCGCGAAATTGCTGTCGCTTGCCTCGCCTAGCAGTGCCGCGAGGCGACGCTCCAGCACATGGAAGGCGGCGACGAGCGAGGCTTCCCATGTCTCCTCGCCCTTCTCAATGGCGGCGCGCACGCCCGCCTCCTCCACCACCTGGCGGAGCATGACGATCTCGTTGAAATCCTCTCGGCTCATCGCCGCGACGCGGAAGCCGCGCTGGCCTTCCGACTGGACGAGCCCTTCGCCGACGAGACGCGACAGCGCCTCCCTGACGGGGCTCATGCCCGCGCCATAGCGCTCGGTGAGTTCGGCCATGCCGAGCCGGCGGCCGGGCTCCAGCAAGCCGTTCAGAATGTCGGCACGCAGCCGCCCCGCCACCCCGGCTGAGAGGGTGCGGTCCGGACGGGAAGTCTTAATTTCGAAATTTTCTATCGACATCGAAATTACTTCTACCTAGGTTCTTCGCAAATGCCAAGCACGGCTTGAGGAGGGACCGATGGCGAAGCTCATCATCAAGGGCGGCCGCGTATTGACCATGACGGACGGCGCGGGCGAGCAGCGCGCCGATGTGCTCGTCGAGGATGGAAAGATTGCCGATATCGCCCCGGATATTTCCGCCGACGCGGAGGTGATCGACGCAACGGACGACATCGTGATCCCGGGCTTCGTCGATACGCACCGTCATGTCTGGCAGACGCAGTTGCGCACCGTCGCAACCGACTGGAGCCTCTTCGACTATTTCGTCGAGATGCGGCTTTCCTATTCGACGTTCTACACGGCCGAAGACGCCTATCTCGGCAACTATGTCGGCGCGCTGGAGGCGCTCGACGCGGGCATCACCACGCTGGTCGATCACTGCCACATCCTGAACACGCCGGAGCACGCGGAGGAAGCCGCTCGCGGGCTGCAGGATTCGGGCATGCGTGCGATCTTCTGCTACGGCACCTTTCCGAACGAACCGCGCGTGCCCATGCAGGTGCCGGACGATCCTGGCTGGCGCCACAAGACGGCGCGGGAGCTGAAGGCTCATCGTCTGTCGGACAGCCGTGGCCTCGTGCGCTTCGGCTTTGCGCCGTCGGAAGCGGAAGCGATGCCGTTCGAGGAGCTCGTTGCCGAAATCAAGCTCGCGCGGGAACTGGGGGCGGGCGCGATCTCACTACACGCGGCGATGGGCTCCTACGCCTTCGATGCGCATGTCGTCGAGAACCTCAAGAAAGAAGGCCTGCTCGGCCCCGATCTTCTTTTCGTGCACGGCTCCGCCTTCACCGACCTCGAACTCGATCTCATCCGGGAGGCCGGTGCAGGCATCTCGGCAACGCCCGAAACCGAATTGCAGATGGGCATGGGCTTCCCCGTTGCGCATCGCGCGCATGCGCATGGCGTGAGGACCGGCCTCGGCATCGATATCGTCTCGAATTATTCGGGTGACATGTTCCTGCCCATGCGGCTTGCCCTCCAATCGACCCGCGCGGCCCGCAATGCCGAATACGAAGCGCGGAAGCGCGCGCCATCTGTCATTGAGCCGAAGGCAGAAAGCGTTCTCCGCATGGCGACCATCGGGGGCGCCGAAGCGATCAACATGCAGAAGGAAATCGGCACGCTCGAAAAGGGCAAGAGCGCGGATATCGCCATCATCTCGACCGGCGCGATCCACATGACGCCCTCCTTCGACGCCGTCGGCGCACTCGTGATGAACGCACGTCCGAGCGACATTTCCACCGTGCTCGTGAACGGCAAAATCGTGAAGCGCGACGGCAAGCTCGTCGGCGTCGACTGGCCTTCCCTCCGGAGCCGCTTCGCCGCCTCGGCGAACCGCATCATGGACGGCTTCCGGACGGTCGACATTCCCGCGACGGCAGAAGCGACGCGGCCGATCATGCCGCATCTCGAATGAGGGCTTGAAGCACACCGCGCACAGCCCGACACTGGGGCAAACACATATAGCCGAGGGGGATGACATGGGTCTGGGTCTGAGCCGGTTTCAATACACCAAGGGTCTGCACGATCTCGGCAACGGCGGCTATGCCTGGCTGCAGCCGGATGGCGGTTGGGGCTGGTCGAATGCCGGGCTCGTCGTGGATGGCGGTGAAAGCTTCCTGATCGATACGCTGTTCGACGTGCCGCTGACGCGCGAGATGCTCGACGCAATGAAAAAGGCGGAACCGAAGGCAGCAGCGAAGATCGGCACCGTCGTCAACACGCATCACAATGGCGATCACTGCAACGGCAACGAGTGCTGCAAGGGCGCGGAGATCATCGCGCACAAGCTCGCCGTCGAGGGTATGCGCCACGAGCCTCCCGCCCTGTTGGCAGGTTTCCTCGACATGGCGCCGCAGATGGGCGACCTCGGAAAGTATGTCACGCAGTGTTTCGGCCCGTTCGACTTCAAGGGCGTAACGCAGACCTTACCGACCACGACTTTCGAGACCGAGTTGACGCGGCATGTCGGCTCGAAGGAAATCCGCATCATGCATGTCGGCCCCGCGCATACGCCGGGCGACGCGCTTGTTTATGTGCCCGCAGACAAGACAGTCTTCACCGGCGACATTCTCTTCATCGAGGGGCACCCGATCATGTGGGAAGGCCCGGTCGGCAACTGGATCGATGCCTGCGACAAGATCATCGCCATGGATGTCGAGACCGTGGTGCCGGGACACGGGCCGATCACCGGCAAGAACGGCGTACAGGCCGTGCGCGATTATCTCGTCTATATTCGCGACGAAGCGAAGAAGCGCTACGACGCCGGGCTCTCCGCCTTCGATGCCGCCCTCGACATCGACATGACCGATTACGACAGCTGGGGCGACGGCGAGCGGATCGTGGTCAACGTCTCGACGCTCTACAAGGAATTCTCGGGCGACGACACGCCGAACGACGTACCGACGATCTTCGGCCAGATGGCGGAACTCACGAAGCGGCAGGGGCGGCTGCGCGCCTGACGTCGCGTATCCCGGGCCGAATGGAACGTCACGCATCCGTGATCGTAGCGCCTGTGGACACTTGCGGCGACGCAACCGATGATCCGCGCCACCGCCACCCGGGAGGACGATCATGGCAATTCTCTACGAACACCCTCTCTCGCCCTATGCGCAGAAGGTCAAGATTTCCGCGCGCGAAAAAAACATCGACCTCGAACTGAGGACGCCGGACGGGATCGGCGCTGGCGGCGCGCAGGGAGAGTTCGTTGATGCCAATCCCCGCGCAGAGGTTCCCGCTCTGATCGACGGCGATGTGCGCATCTTCGACTCGACGATCATTCTTGAATACCTGGAGGACCGTACGCCCTCGCCCGCCATGCTGCCGGCGACACCCGCCGCGCGGGCGAAAGTGCGCATGATCGAAGAGGTCTGCGATACGCATTACGAGGCGATCAACTGGGGCCTCGGCGAGATTGCCTATTTCAAACGCGCTTCCGGCGCGAAGGCAAAGGAAATGCAGGATCGCGCCTCGCGGCAGACGGCGAAGCTCCAGAGCTGGCTGACCAAGCAACTCGGAAGCGCCGACTGGTTCAATGACCGCGCCTTCGGCTGGGGCGATCTGTCGGTCGTTCCCTACGTGAATGCCTCCGTCGGCTTCGGCAACGGACCGGAGGAAGGCTCGGTTCTCGGCAAATGGCTCGCGCGCGCCAACGAACGACCCAGCGTGGCCCGCACCGCACAGGAAGCGATCGACAGCATCGCGGGGATGCAGCAGGTCGCGAATGTGCTGGAACAGGGTTTGTTCAAGCGAGAGTATCGCGACCACCGCCTCGAATGGATGATGAAGACGGGCGGGCCGGAGATCGTTCTCGACGGACTGAAGAAGAACAACATCCGCTACAGCTACGAATTCGAATAGGAAACGACATGGCCGCCAACGCGCAATCGATCATCCTGCATCAATACGACATCTCGCCTTTCTCCGAGAAAGTGCGCGTGGTGCTGGGCATCAAGGGGCTCGACTGGTTTGCCTGTGACGAGCCCGTCATCATGCCGAAGCCCGAGCTGACGGCCCTGACCGGTGGCTACCGCAAGATTCCGGTGATGCAGATCGGTGCCGATATCTATTGCGACTCGCAAATCATCATCCGCGAACTGGAGCGCCGCTTCCCCTCGCCGTCGATCCATGCCGGTTCGGACAACGGCACCGGCTGGGGAATCGCCATGTGGACCGACCGCGTTCTCTTCCAGGCGGCGGTTGCGATCATCTTCGGCGGCGGCACGCCTCTTGCCGACGAGGCCTTCATCAAGGATCGCGAAAAGCTGACCGGCCGGCCCTTCGACATAGAGGGCATGAAGGCCGCCGCACCGATGATGGCCGAACAGTTCCGCGCCCAGCTCGGCTGGCTCGAGGAGCAGCTCTCCGACGGCCGGGCCTTCCTTCCTGGCGACAATCCTGGCCTCGCCGATGCGAGCGCCTTCTACAACCTCGCCTTCGTGCGCTGGACAAGCCCCAACGGCGTAAAGGTCATCGAGAGCTTCCCGGGCGTCGCCGCGTGGGAGAAGCGCGTTGCCGGGATCGGCCACGGGAACAGACAGGAAGTTTCCCGCGAGGACGCCCTGGACATAGCGAAAGCGACGGCGAGCACGGAAAAGGCAAATGCCGATCCGGGCGAGCCGAATGGGTTGAAGCCGGGCGACACGGTGACCGTGATGGCAGACGATTATGGACGCGACCCGGTTTCGGGCGAACTCGTTTCATCGTCAGCGCAGCACATCGCACTGAAACGCAACGACCCGCGCGTGGGCGACGTCGTGGTGCATTTCCCGAGGGCGGGCTTCCTTGTGATGAAGTCGTGATAGTCTCAGGCGCATGACGCCCGAACTCGGCACTATCGAAGGTTTTTACGGACGGCCCTGGGACTGGGAAGCGCGCGCCGCCCACGTCACCGCGCTCGCGCCGCACGGCTACGGCTTCTATCTCTATGCGCCGAAGGCCGACGCCTTTCTGCGGCGGCGCTGGAGCGAACCGCATCCGGAAAGCGAGAGCGGACATCTCGCAGCTCTCGCCGCGCATTGCCGAAGGGAAGGCGTGCGCTTCGGTGTCGGACTGAGCCCCTATGAACTCTATCTCGGCTTCGACGAGGCGGCGCGGGAAGCGCTCGCCCGAAAGCTCCATGAACTCGATGAAATCGGGATCGACGATCTCGCGATCCTGTTCGACGACATGCGCGGCGACCTGCCGGGTCTTGCCGAAAAGCAGATAGAGATCGTGGACTTCGCCGCCGAGCGCTCGAAGGCAGGACGGCTCATCGTCTGTCCGAGCTATTACACCGACGATCCGATCCTCGACCGTGTCTTCGGCGAAAGGCCCGCAAACTATCTCGAAACCCTGGGCTCAGTGCTCGACCCATCCATCGAGATTTTCTGGACAGGCCCGCGCGTCTGCTCGAAGGAGATCACGGCGGACCATCTCGCGCGCGTCGGAGAGACGCTGAAACGCAAGCCCTTCATCTGGGACAATTATCCCGTGAATGACGGGCAACGCATGTCGCCCTTTCTGCATCTGCGTGGCTTCACGGGACGCGGGCCGGATATCGGTGACTGGATTTCAGCGCATGGCGTGAACCCCGCCTCGCAACCCTGGCTAAGCCGTATCCCGATGCTGACGCTCGAGGCCGTCTACATGGAAGACACCGGCTACGACGCCGATGCCGCCTTTCGCGCGGCAGCCGAGGCCGTCGCAGGACCGGAGCTCGCACGCTTGATCGAAGCGGATCTGGAACTGCTACAGGACAAAGGCCTTGATGGCCTCAGCGAAAAAGAACCGGCGGCGTTGCGAGACCGCTACGCCGCCGTCGATCATCCTTGTGCCCGCGAGGTCATCCAGTGGCTCGACGGCCACTGGCGGATCACCAACGAAACCGTGCTGACCCAATAGCCGCGTCAGCGGGCTGTCATGCCGCCATCGATCACGAGTTCCGAGCCTGTCATGTAGCGCGACTCGTCGGAGGCGAGGAACACGATGCCCGCCGCGATATCCGCCGGAAGCCCCGCATAACCGAGCGGCGCGCCGACCGTGGCGATGGCATTGGGGTCGATCGTGTTCGCCCCTTCCGGCAATTGCAGCACGCTGGAGGCGACGGCGCCGACACCGCCCCCGCCCTGCGGAATCTTCTGCCAGATCGCCGTGTCGATGATGCCCGGATGAACCGAGTTCACACGCACGTTCATTTGCGCCTGCGCGCATTCAAGCGCGACGGCCTTGGTGAAGAGGCGAACGGCGCCCTTGGTCGCGCAATAGCCGGCAAGACCCGGCGCGCCCTGCAGACCGGCCACAGACGAAATATTGATGACCGAACCGCCACCCGAGGCCGCGATGACCGGAATGCCGTGTTTCACGCCGAAGAAAACGCCGTCGACATTGATCGCCTGCTGCCGGCTCCAGTCCTCGTAGGACATTTCGAAGATCGATGCGCCGATACCGATGCCTGCATTGTTGACGAGGATGTGGAGACCGCCGAACTCCTCCTTCACCGCGGCCACGACCTCCTGCCAGCGCTCCTCGCTCGTCACGTCCTGCTTGTGCGAACTGGCCGTGCCGCCTGCCTTGCGGATGATCTCGACCGTTTCCTTGAGGCCCGACTCGTCCACATCCGTGACGGCGACCTTCGCCCCCTCGGCGGCGAGGGCGACAGCCGCTCCCCGCCCGATGCCGCTTGCCGCGCCCGTAACGAGCGCCACCTTGCCGCTTACCCGTCCCATGATTTTCTCCCGGAATCTTCTTATGGTTTGCCCCCAAAGTCTTAGGGTAAGAGCCCTAGGCCCGCAACGCCCCACCCACGGGGAGGGCCGTCAGAAATGCGGGCTTGAGAAAAAATATACCAAGGTCTATTTTTTGGGGGAGGAGACAACGACCCGCATGACCAAATTGCTGAAAACAACCCGCAAGGCAGACGCCGAAGAAAACCCGCGGCCGCCACGCGCCGGAAAGAAAGAGCGCACGCGGCAGGAAATCTACCGGGCCGCAATGACGCTTTTCGCCGACCGCGACTACGACAAGGTGACCATCGAAGACATCTGCTCGGCCGCCGGTATCGCCAAGGCGACATTCTTTCTTCATTTCGCAGGCAAGTCCGCGCTCATCACCGCCTTCAACGAGGAAATCACCCGTTCGCTGACGGAAAGGCTCGCCGGATACTCGGGCAGCGCCGAAGAGGAATTGCTGCTTCTCGTTTCGGTTCTCCGCGAGGCCTGGGAAGCAAACGCCCCCGTCATGCAGAAGATGCTGAGCGAGTTTCTCGATCAGCCCGCACTCCTCGCCAAGGCGGCGGCAGCCAATGAGAGTGTGCTCGATCTCGTGACACGCATCGTCGCACGGGGACAGGAGCGCGGCGAATTCACGGATGTCTGCCCGCCCGAAGTGGCAGCGGTTGCCCTTGTGTCCGCCTGGAGCGCCTTCACCGCCTGGTGGACACAAAACCCCGACGTCGACAATGACGACATCAATCTCGGTCTTCTGGAATTCCAGCTCAACGGCCTCAAGAAGAAGGTCTGAGCGACCCCCATTCAAGCACAGCAGGGAGAGACATCATGAGCAAGCTGCGCAGCGGGATTTTCCTCGCGCCGTTCCATCCGGTGGACGAGGATCCGACACGGGCAATCCGGCGCGACATCGAACTGGTCGAATGGCTCGACAAGCTCGGCTACGAAGAGGCCTGGATCGGCGAGCATCACTCGGCCGGCTACGAGATCATTGCGAGCCCCGAACTCTTCATTGCTGCCGCGGCGGAACGCACAAGCCGCATCAAGCTCGGCACCGGCGTCGTTTCCCTGCCCTATCACAACCCGCTGATGGCCGCGAACCGCATCATCCAGCTCGATCACATGACGCAGGGCCGCGTGATGTTCGGTGTCGGTCCGGGCCTGCTGCCATCGGACGCCTACATGCTCGGCATCGAAGTGGCGAAGCAGCGCGACCGCATGGTCGAAGCGCTCGAAGTGATCCTGCGCCTTTTCAAGGGCGAGACGGTGACGGCCGAAACCGAATGGTTCCAGCTCAACAAGGCGAAGTTGCAGCTTCGCCCCTTCAGCGATCCCTACCCCGAAGTCGCCGTTGCGAGTTCGGTGACGCCGTCGGGCGGTAAGCTCGCGGGCAAGCACGGTCTCGGCATGCTTTGCGTCGCCGCCACCAACACAGCCGGTTACGACGCGCTTGGCATCAACTGGGAGGTGGCGAACAAGGTCGCCGCCGAGAACGGCACGACCATGAACCCCTCGAAGCTCCGCCTTGTCGGCCCGATGCATCTCGCCGAAACACGCGAGGAAGCACGCCAGCAGGTCAAGTACGGCTTCGACAAGTGGCGTTACTATTTCGGCTCCATCAACCCGATGGGCATCGACACACAGGAGGGCAAGGACCCTCTCGACGCCATGATCGAGAGCGGCCAGGCGATCGTCGGCACGCCGGACGACGCCATCGCCCAGCTTGAGCGGCTGCAGGAAAAGATTCCCGGCTTCGGTGCCTTCCTGATGCTCGCCCACAACTGGGCGAATTTCGAGAACACCAAACGCTCCTATGAACTCTTCGCCCGCCACGTGAAACCGAAATTCCACGGCGCGAACACCGCCCGCGAGGAAAGCCTCGCCTGGGCGACCGAGAACTCCGGCGAATTCATCGGGGCGGCCATGAACGCCGCGATGCAGACGATCGCCAAACATCAGGCGGAAGAAGAGGCAAAAACGAAATCGCGCGGCGCAGCAGATTGAAGCCCGGCGCCGCAGGAATTGATGGACAAGCTGGCCATCGGGATGTCCGATGGGGCCACAAGAATTTGAAACCGAGGAAACGGAAACATGCCTGGAACGAAAATGCGCTTCGGCGCCTTCATCGCGCCCTTCCACCCGCTTGATGAAAACCCGACGCTTGCCGTCGAACGCGACTTCGAACTCGTCGAATGGATGGACAAGCTCGGCTATGACGAAGCCTGGATCGGTGAACATCACTCGGCAGGCTACGAGCTGATCGCGAGCCCCGAACTCTTTATCGCCGCCGCCGCACAGCGCACGAAGCATATCCGCCTCGGCACCGGTGTTTCGTCGCTTCCCTATCACCAGCCGCTGATGCTGGCCGACCGCATCAACCAGCTCGACCACCTGACGCGCGGCCGCGTCATGTTCGGCGTCGGCCCGGGCGCACTTCCCTCCGATGCTTTCATGATGGGCATCAAGGTCGCCAAGCAGCGCGACATGATGGACGAGGCGCTCGACGTTCTCGTGCCGCTGCTGCGCGGCGAAACGGTGACGGCGAAGACGGACTGGTTCGAACTGAACGAAGCCCGGCTTCAGATGACGCCCTGGTCGCGTCCCAGCGTCGAGATTTCCGTCGCAAGCCAGGTGTCACCGACCGGCGCAACCGCTGCAGGCCGCCACGGCCTCGGCCTCCTCTCGATCGGCGCCACCTCCGCCGGCGGCTTCAATGCACTGTCCACCAACTGGGCAATCGCGGAGGAAACCGCGAAAGACAGCGGCAACATGATGGACCGCAGCCAGTGGCGGCTTGTCGGCCCCGTGCATATCGCCGAGACCCGGGAGAAGGCACGCGAGAACGTGCGCTTCGGTCTTGAAAAGTGGCTCTACTACTTCCGCGAGGTCGCTGCCTTGCCGCTCGCGCCGACCGATGGCACCGACCCGGTGGATGCGCTTATCGCCTCCGGCATGGCCGTCATCGGCACACCGGACGATGCCATCGCACAGATCGAGCGCCTGCAGGAGCAGTCGGGCGGCTTCGGTGCTTTCCTCCAGATGGCGCACAACTGGGCCGACTTCGAGCAGACGAAACGCTCATACGAACTGATGGCGCGCTACGTCTTCCCGAAGTTCCAGCAGCTGAACGACAACCGCGACGCGTCGCTCGCCTGGGCGCGCGACAATCGTCCGACCTTCATGGGCGAAGCCATGATGGCGGTCGGCAGCCGCGTCGCGCAGCATGTCGAGAAGAAGGGCACGGAAAATATCCGCCCCGAAATTCTCGAAGCTATGGGCCTTGGCAAGAAGCCCGACGCAGCACAGTAAGCAATACGGACAAACGAAAAGGGCGGCCCGCGGGCCGCCCTTTTTTGTCGTCCAAGAGGTCGCTCTCAGAGCCTGAGTTCGCCGGCACAAATCTGGCCATAGAGGGCCTGATCGACGGGCACATATTTCTTCTGCACCGGGCAGTTGAAGAAAATAGGTTCGGGAATCGCCGACGGATCGAAACCTTCCTTCACAAGCTCGACCTTGCGGTGCTTGAAAGTGCCCGTGACTTCCATTTCCGGCTGGATACGCAGGAAAACCGGGACGGCGTAGTCCGGCAGTTCCTTCTGCATTTGCGCATGGAATCTGTCGAGATCGAGCGTGCCGTTCTCGGCGACGATGGACGCCATGCCGGCGCGGCCATCGGCTCCCGGCACATGCACGCCATAGACATTGGCTTCCTTGACGCCGGGGAAGACGGAGATCGCCTCTGCGACTTCGGATGTCGCAACGTTCTCGCCCTTCCAGCGGAACGTATCGCCGATGCGATCGACGAAATAGAAATAGCCGAGCTTGTCCTGACGCAGCAGATCGCCGGTCCGGAACCAGGCGTCACCCTCCTCGAACACGTTGCGAAGAATCTTCTTCTCGGTTTCTTCCTTCTTGGCATATCCGTCGAAGCGGCCCGTAGGCTGGTCGGGATCGTCGGTGATCTTGCCGAGCGCCTCGCCCGCCTCGCCGGGTTCCGCCTTGATGCAGAAGCCGTCTGCGCCGCGCACGGGCTGCTCGTTCTCGATATCGAACTTCACGATCTCGACATTGAATTTCGCTTTTGCCCAACCGGGAATACGGCCGATAGCGCCTGTCGTGCCGTCGAAATTCATCAATGCGACGTTTCCTTCCGTCGCGCCGTAGAATTCGAGGACGTGAGGAATACGGAATCGCTGCTGGAATGCCTTCCAGATTTCCGGGCGGAGCCCGTTACCCACCGCCATGCGCAGCTTGTGTTTGCGCTCCTTGGGATGCTTTTCCGTGTTGAGAAGGTAGCGGCAGAGCTCGCCGATATACTGGAAGAGCGTCGCCTTGTACTTGACCGCATCGTCCCAGAAATGCGTGGCCGAAAACCTGCGGCGCAGGATCACCGATCCCCCGACCGTGAGCGTCGTGCCGACGGCACAGACACCGCCCGCCGAGTGATAGAGCGGCAACACGACATACATGCGATCCTTTTCGCCTGCATTGGTGCCCGCCGCGAAAGCACCCATCATGCTGTTCAGGCGAACATGCGGTATGCGTGCCGCCTTCGGATTACCCGTCGTGCCGCTCGTGTAGATGAAGAGAGCATTGTCGTCCTGCGTCACATTCTTGCGGATATCCGCGGGCAGCGAATCTCCGGGAAGCTGTGCCAGTGCAGCGTCGAGGTCGTTTGCGCCCTGGACCTGACCGCCCGTCGTCCAGACCGTCATCGGCCGCTCGAGATGGTCGGACGCGGTCGAGAAGTTTTCGGCAAGCTCCGCACCGAGGACGAGATGATCCGCGCCCGAGATATTGAGGCAGTGGGCGAGCGGACCCTTGGTGAGGTTGGTGTTGATGAGCGCGGCGGTTCCGCCCGCCTTCACAATGCCGAGCCAGGCGACCAGATATTCGGGCCGGTTCTCCATCATCAGCGCGACGACATCGCCCCGGCCAAGCCCCTGTTCCTGCATCCAGCGCGCGTACTTGTTCGCTTCTTCATTGTATTGCCGGTACGTAAGTGTCCGATCCTCGAAGTAGATCGCGACATTGTTCGGCTTGGTGCGCGCAAGCTCCTCGATCTTGTCCGAAAAGGTGTGGGAGGCGTCGGCCCTGATTTCCTTGAGCTTCTTCAGCGAACGGAGGGCCGCCCGCACGAATACGATTTCGTTGCCGACCCGCTTGAAGAAACCCATCTTTATCCATCCTCCCCAGTGATCGCTGCGTAAACGATATTTTCTTAAGTTATGCCTGCCATGCGGCAGAAGCGTCAAGAAAAGCCGCATTTCCGTACGTAAAATCAACCATTCAGCCACACGTGACAGGCGCGGGCGCCACCGGCATTATCCGCTTTCCGCGTGGGGCCATTGGGGTGGAAGCGAACAAGGAACGGCATGAACGGCAACAGCGAACAGGGAAGCGGAGAAGTTCTGCTCGACGTCATCGGTCAGCAATGCCCGCTGCCCGTGCTGCGAGCGCGAAAACGCCTGCTTCGCCTCACCCCCGGGGCGCTGCTAAGGGTTTTCGCCAGCGATCCCGTCGCCCGGATCGATATGCCGCATTTCTGCGCCGAGGCGGGGCATGAGTTGATCGACATCAGGGATCGGGGAACCTGGATCGAGTTTCTGATCCGGCGGGGCACGGATATTCGCGAACCCGAAAACGATCTGCTTTCGAAGCCGGTAAAGGATCTCTAACCGGGAAAATCGAACTCGGCGGCGAGAACGGCATAGAGATATTCGTCCCGCCATTCACCCTGAATGAACTTGCTCTGACGGAAAGCGCCCTCGCGCCGCATGCCGAGCTTCTCCATCACCCGCGCGGATGCCTTGTTACGCTGATCGCAGGTGGCGACGATGCGCTGCAATCCGAAGTCTCGAAACCCGGCATGCGCAAGCCCTCGCGCAGCCTCCACCGCATATCCCTGACCCCAGTAATCGGGATGCAGGACATAGCCGATATCACCCGTCCGGTTTTCCCAATCGGCAAGTTTCAGACCGACGCCGCCGATGAGGCGAGGTCGTTCGCCCCGGCGCCCCGTTCCTTTCGCAACGATCGCAAGATCGAAGCTGGTGCGTGGCCGTTCCTTCTGGTCGTCCAGAAAGCCGCGGATTGTCTGTTTGCTCTGCATCAGGGTGTTCGGCCCCCAGACGAGAAACCGCGTCACCTCATCGCGCGACGAATAGGAATGAACGGCATCAAGGTCGCGCGAGACAAATTCCCGGAGCAAGAGGCGCGGCGTCTCGATCGGAAGCGAAAGCGCCGGATCAGGTTCGCTGCTCCGCCGAATCCTCATTTTCGAGCCGCCTTTTTCAGCTGGGCTTTCTGCGTATCGCGAAACCCGACGGCGATTCCGGCGGAGCCCATGTCGAATACGGGCCGCTTTATGAGCGCGGGATGAGCCGCCATGAGCTTCACGGCCCCGGTTTCGGTTATGTCATCCTTGTCGCTGTCAGGCAGGCTGCGCCAAGTGGTGCTCGCCTTGTTGAGAAGCGTCTCCCACCCCGCCCCTTTGGCGAACCGCTTCACATCGGCGGCGGAAATGCCGTCCGCCCTGACATCGAGGAAACGATGAGCGATGCCCTCCGCCTCCAGCCACTTCAGCGCCTTGCGGCAGGTATCGCAATTCTTCAGTCCATAAACGATAAGCACCGGCCCCATCCCAGCTTCACTTTCCTCCATGAAAGCATAGCGGGGATGAGGCCGGTGCCAAGACCCATGAGGGCGGTCGAGCCGGGGACGCCAGTATCAGGCCGCGAGCTTCTCCTGCTCGGCCCGCAGCGCCTTGAACTCCGCCTCGGCGGCGAGAGAGAACGGCTCCGCTTCGCGATAGGCCGCAGGCGTCACGATCTTGAGCAACGCGCGGACTTCCGGCAGCGGCTTCGGAAGCATGGCTTCCCAATCGGTCTGGGGCAGCCAGGCCGAGCTCTTGCCATTTCGGTATGCCTCGCGAATCACACGCCACACCTTCACGTTCGGAAGAGCCTTGCGGGTAATTCGCGCACCAACCAGAACGATGAAGCCGATGCCGCGATTCCGGGTCTGCGCATAGGTAAAGGAAAGAAGCGCAAGTTCGCCGAGCCCGTCGCGGCCGTAACCCGTCGTCACGTGCCAGAGATCGTGCTGGTCGCGGAGGCGATCGCCGAAAATCCGCTCGGCTTCCGTACGGTCGTCGCGACGGCGCACTTCCTCGCTCGCCGCGACGAGGCCGTCTGCTGTCAGGTTTTCACCCGCCATGAATTCGTAATAGGTGCGTCCGAGCGAGCCTTCCGGCAGGCTCGCTAGATAGGCCCGGTCGCTCAGCGTATCGATGAGATTCCGTTTCTCCGCGACGATCCGCTGGCCGGTGTCCGTTGCCGTGAAACGCTGGAACTGCCGATCCACGACACCACCCGCGAGAGCATCGATAACCTTGAAGACCTGACCGGTATCTTCCTTGTCGGCGATCAGCGCGCGGATCGCGCGGATCGCCTTCACGGGCTGGATACGCTTGCGTTTCCGCTTCGCCACAACCTTGCCGTCAAACTCTGTTGGGCTTGCAATCGTCATGGGTTATGTCCCGCTGCTATAGTGGTTCACCGCTACCAACCTTGGCTGAAAGATAGCAAGTACTGACATTCTTGTCAATATCCGATTTCCCGAAGTGGAGCCCCGTGTGTCCAGCGTTGCAAAAAATTCGGCCGCCAAGGCCGTTCCTGTCGCCAAATCTGCGGAAAAACCGGCCGCCAAACGGGTTCGCCGAACCGCGGAGGAAGCCCGGCGGTTGATCCTCGATGCAGCGGAAGAACGCCTCGCACGGCAGGGTCCCGAGGGGTTGAGACTTCAGGATATCGCCCGCGATGTGGGCATTTCGCATCCCGCCATCCTGCATCACTTCGAAAGCCGGGAAGGCCTGGTGCGCGCGCTCATAGCCCGTACGAACGCGCAACTTCGAGACTCGCTGCTTGGCGCGCTCGGCAGCGATGCGGCGAACCAGGACGCGGCCGACCATATCGGCCATGTGTTCGAGGCATTGAGCGACCGGGGAACCGCCCGCCTCCTGTCATGGCTCCTGCTTACCGGCCGCGCGACCGAAGAATCCGATGCGCACAACATCATGGGTGAGATCGTCGAGGCGCTTCAGGCCAAGCGGGAAGAATATGCAAAGGACCAGGGAACGCCGGCGCCGGAAAAGGAAGACACGCTCTTCATCGCCATGCTGACGGCAAACGCGGCTTTTGGTGAGGCGATCGTCGGCAGGCAACTCGCCGAAGCAGCCGGCCTCGACCAGGACGGTATCAAACGGTTCCGCAAATGGTTCGCGAAACTGCTGAACGATCACCTCGAAAGCGGGAGCTGATTCAGACAGCCTTCGCGCACAGGGCCGGGCTCTAGGCGTGGCATTCCACGAAAGTGTGCAGAAAATCGACCGCTGCCTCAACCTCGTCCTGATACAGAAGATGACCGGATGAGGACGGCCAAACCGAACTTGAGAATATGCGGCCAGCCGTGCCGCAATGCGCAGGTTGGTGCCCCTGGCCGGACTCGAACCAGCACGTTGTTGCCAACAACAGATTTTGAGTCTGCCGCGTCTACCATTCCGCCACAGGGGCCCTGAAGCGCTGGGCGCGCATCATAATCGGCTGAGGCTTGCCTTCAATGGAAAAGAGGGGTGGCCCCGGCCTGGAATGCGGCGAGAAGGCGCGGGACAAGGGCAATGCCTCCATGCTTCAATGAGCGTCATGCTGGACCGCCTGCCCTCAAATGCCATCCCCTGGATCCTGCTCGCCGTGAGCGCGGCGACCATCGGCGGCGCGCTCTTTTTCGAACATGTGCTCGGTTATGTGCCCTGTTCTCTCTGCCTTGACGGTCGCCAGCCTCACTATTTCGCAATGGCCGCGGCTCTGATCGCAGGCATCCTCTCGCGCGAAGCGAATATCGGCATCGGCGCACTGGTCTTTCTTGGCCTTTGCGTCGCCGCCTACCTCACGGGCGCCGGTATCTCCTTTTATCACGCCGGCGTCGAGTACCACTGGTGGGAGGGACCGGAGACCTGCGGTGGCGGCAATCTCGTCGCCAATTCGCTTGAAGACCTTCAGGCGGCGCTTCAGGGTGGAGCGAAAGCGCCGCGCTGCGACGAAGCGGCCTGGACGCTCTTCGGGATTTCGCTGGCCGGGTTCAATTTCGCGATCACGCTTGCCCTCGCAGCCCTTTCCGCGCTTCCGCTCCTGCGCTACTTCCGTGAAAGCCGGGGAGAAGCCTGATGACGATCCGCAACGACAGATCCGCGCCGAAATCGCCCCGCGTCTCCGCGCAGCCCGGCCGGGCGCGAAACGCCGCGATCGAAGAAATGATCCGCGTCGACCATGCGGGCGAATATGGGGCGGTCCGTATCTACGAAGGCCAGCGCGCCGTCTTCCGCAACCTGCCGCACAAGCAGGAAATCGCGGACGCACTGGATCGCATGGCGAAGGATGAGGAAGTCCACCTCTCCCGCTTCAACGAAATCGTCAACGAGCGCGGCGTGCGCCCGACCGCGTTGGCGCCTGTCTGGCATGTCGCCGGTTTCGCGCTCGGTGCAGCGACAGCGCTTCTCGGTGAGAAAGCGGCGCATGCCTGCACTGCTGCCGTCGAAGAGGTAATCGACGAACACTATAAGTCGCAGGTGAGCCGCCTCGACCAGATGGGGGCAGAGGAAAAGCCGCTTCGCGACACAATCGAGAAGTTTCGGCTGGAGGAAGTGGAGCATCGTGACGAGGCTCTGGCGTCCGGCGCAAGGGAAGCACCAGCCTATCCGCTCCTCTCCGGCGCCATCAAGGCGGCCTGCCGCCTCGCCATCAAGGTTTCCGAAAAGGCATAGAAAAGAGCGTAACACGCTGTTTCCCAAGCATTTTTTTCAGAAACTTCGTTTTTGTGTTAAGAGACTTTGTCTCTTAACACAAAAACCACTCTTTGTCCATTTTCATCAACAAAATGTTGAGATAGGTTGAATGCCGTTGACCGAGGCGGTGAGACCGTCGAAACTCCGTACACAGAGGTCCAATGATCGACGAGTACAAAACCCTCAGAGAGAAGATCGCAAATCTCGAGGGTGAACTATCCCGCACCGTCGACGAGCTGGTAGCCGCTAAGGTTCGCTTGAGGTTATTGCAGGAACTGGAGCAGGAGCCTCCGGTGCCGCGCCGGACACCTGCGGTGACGACCATGACGAAGCGCGAGAAGGTTGCCCGCGTCCTGCGCAACGTTGCGCCTAATGGTCTGCGCATTGAGGAAATAGTTGAAGAACTAAACCGGAGCTACTCCGAACACATCGACAAGCCATCGCTTTCTTCGACTCTGAATCGACTGAAGAACGAGGAATACATAGTCAAAGGCCGGGCAAATCGTTGGTACTGGCTCCAAAAGTAGAAAGGTGGATCAACATCACACCTGAGCAATACGAAGGGACTGAGGCAGTTCAAAATTTGCAGAGTAGGACGTCCTAGCCTGTCCAGTCTGACGGCACACGTTCTCTTGAGCACGCTATTCAACCGCGTGAGGACCAAATGCCGACAGAATCCGATCGATGGAAAATACACCTTCCCGAAGCGCGGAGCTTCTGCGCACCACTGCAACGGACCGGCATGCGCCCATGTGATGCGCTCGTCGAATTTGGGGTGCAACCGTTTGGGGATGAAACTTGGCCGGAAGCCCAGCGGCTAATGGCCAAAGCTATCGCCCAACGAAATCACGGAACTCTCGTTCTCGAAAAAATACTCGAGGACATCTTCTACGGCTCCAGTTCGCTGTCCCAGTAGAGATAGTCCTGCCAGCTTTCATGCAGGTAGTTCGGCGGGAACGCGCGGCCGTTCTTGTGCAGATCGCTGACCGAAGGACGGAACGGCGGCTGCATCGGAAACATCTCCGCCTGCGCCGGCATCTTGCCACCCTTCTTCAGATTACATGGTGCACAGGCAGTGATGACGTTGTCCCAGGTCGTCTGCCCGCCGCGCGAGCGCGGAACAACATGATCAAAGGTGAGTTCGTGCCGCGCGCCGCAATACTGGCAGGTGAACCGGTCGCGGAGAAACAGGTTGAACCGCGTGAAGGCAGGGAAGCGCGCGGGCTTCACATAGGACTTGAGCGACACGACGCTCGGAAGCTGCATCTCGAAATTGGGTGAACGCACCAGCGTGTCGTAGGACGAGACGATGTTCACGCGATCGAGAAAGACGGCCTTGATCGCGTCCTGCCATGACCAGAGCGAAAGGGGGTAATAGCTGAGCGGCCTGTAATCCGCGTTCAACACAAGAGCCGGACAAGCTTCCGGCGTGGCAAACGATCCGTGCACGCCACCCTCCTGAGGCCGGGGCCACCACATGCGGCCGACCCCTCTACGGCCTCATATTACTATATATGGTGCGACGGCTTTGTGAAGCTGCCAGTGCTGGACCGGCCGCTCACCCTGCCGCAACGACGCCTTGCAGCCTGCCAGCAAAGGCATCCTCGATAAAGCGCCCGCCCAGCTCAAGCCCGGTCTGGTCGATGCCGTGACCAAGCCCGTGCGAAACGTGCCACTGGACCGGAAGCCCCGCCTCACCCAGTGCCTGCACCGCCTGATGCATGCGCGAGACGGGCAGCATGTCGTCGGCATCGCCATGCAGCATCAGCACCGGCGGCCGGCAGGTCATTTCATCTCCAAGACGCTCGGGGACGGCAAGTGCGCCGGAATAACCGAGGATGCAGGCAGGCGCGACAGCACGGCGAAGCCCGACATGCAGGGACATCATGGTGCCCTGACTGAAGCCGACAAGAGCGAGCTGCGACCCGTCCAGGCCCCGCTGCCTCAATTGTTCGTCGATGAACCGGTCGAGCAGCGGCGCCGCCGCCGTCACACCGAGCGCGATTTCCGACGGATCGAGCCGCGAAATCGGAAACCACTGATAGCCCATCGGATTGCCGTCACACCGCTGCGGCGCATTTGGCGCGATGAAGGCCGCATCGGGCAGAAGCTTCTGCCAATAGGGCGCAAGCGAGATCAGATCGTTGCCGTCGGAGCCATAGCCGTGACACAGGATCACAAGCTGTTTCGCCACGCCGCTCACCGGTGCAACGCTCGGTCCCGTCAATGTCATGTCCCGTCTCCCCTTTCATCCCGCGCCCACGCGGGCTAACAATGCCTGCCACACTATGCCGCGCGGAGTTGCCGTTTCAATGCAGGATGACCAAAGCGGAGGAGACGTGCTCCGCTTCGCCCCAAGTCCGAACGGCTGGCTCCATCTCGGTCACGCCTATTCCGCGCTTTTCGCCTTCGAGACGGCAAAGCGCATCGGCGGCCGCTTCCTGCTGCGGATCGAGGACATCGACAAGGGGCGTTGCCGCCCCGAATACGAAGAGGCGATATATGAGGATCTCGCCTGGCTCGGGCTCGAATGGGAAGAACCCGTACGCCGCCAGTCCGAGCATTTCGCCGACTATGAAAGGGGCTTGAAGCACCTGCGCGAGATGGGTCTCGTCTATCCCTGTTTCGCAACGCGCAAGGAAATCCAGGACGCCATCGTTGCAAGCGGTATCCCGCTTCAGAACTGGCCGACCGACCCCGACGGCGCGCCGCTCTATCCCGGTATCTGCAAGGACATGCCGAAGGAGCGGCTGAACGAGCTGATGTGGGAGGGCCGAACCTATGCCTGGCGGCTCGACACGGAGAAGGCCAAACACGAGGCGGAGCGGATCAATGGCGGGCCGATCACATTCAACGAAGAGGGCGAGAGCGCGCGGGGCGACCATGGCCGGCTCGCAATCGAGCCGGAGCTCTTCGGCGATGTCGTCATTGCGCGAAAGGACGTGCCGACGAGCTACCACCTCGCCGTCACGATGGACGACGCACTGCAGGGCGTGACGCTGGTGACGCGCGGACAGGATCTCTTCCCCGCAACCTATGTCCACCGCCTCCTGCAGGTGCTACTCGGCCTTCCCGAGCCCCGCTACCACCATCACGGGCTCATCCGCGACGAAGCCGGACGGCGCTTGTCGAAAAGCGCAAGAGACATGGGGCTGAGGGAACTCCGCAGCGCCGGCAGGTCGCCTGCCGACATCCGGCGGATGGTCGGACTTTAACCATCGTCTCGAGAACCCCTTGCTGGCGCGGAATCTGCTTCGAAGGTGTTGAACAAGCGGTTCGTTCTCGAAAAGGGACGAAACCGTGTCTTTTCGAACCCGAGGAGCCCCCCGATGGCCGTCACGGAAGCGCCTGCTGTCTCAAAACCGCGCATCGACTGGATCGATGCCGTCAAGGGCCTGACCATCATTCTGGTCGTCATGGAGCACACCACCTTTGGTGTGCAGGGTGCTCTGGGTCACCTGCCGCCCGTTTTCGGCGCCATTGCCGACTTCGCGAAACCCTTCCGCATGCCGCTCTTCTTTCTGGTCGCGGGGCTCTTCGCCTACAAGGCCCTCTACGGCGATCTCCGAAAATTTGTCGACGGCAAGATCGTTCACTTCGCCTATTTCTATGTTCTGTGGTCCGTCATCCAGATCGGCATCAAGATCGCCGTACCGCATGACGGCGGCTGGCAGGTGACCTATGTCGACCTGCTCATGATCCCGATCCAGCCCTTCGCGGTTCTGTGGTTCATCTACTCGCTGGCAATGTTCTTCGCCGCCATGCGCCTCATACGCAGCGCGCGCCCCGCCTATGTCTTCTTCTTCGCTATCGCCCTCTATTTCATGCGCCTCGACACCGGCTGGATGCTCATCGACGAATTCGCCTGGCGTTTCGTCTGGTTCGTTTCTGGCGTTTACGGCGCAAAACACGTATTCGAGATCGCGGACTGGGCGCGCGCCCGTCCGGCGAGCGGACTCCTTCTCGCTGCGACGCTCCTCGTGAGTGTCGGCACCGTCGTCTTCTCGCACCTGATCGACATTCGCGGGCTGGAGCTTCTCATGGGTTTCGCCGGTGCCGGCGCGGCCATCATGCTCGTCAGCATTTCGGCGTCGAACGGTCTTGCCGGGCCGCTCGCCTTTGTCGGCCAGCACTCGCTCTATATCTTCCTTTCCTTCTTCCTCCCCATGGCGGCAACCCGCATTGCAATGGTGAAGCTCGGCGTCGAGAACGGAGACCTCATCACGCTCGTCGCCCTGACCATCGCTGTCGTCTCGCCGATCATCGGCTTCAGGATCCTCGAGAAGACGCCGCTCAAATTCCTCTACATCCGGCCCGACATGTTCCGTCTGACGGCGCCCCGCGAGTTCAAGCGGAACGTCGTGATGACTGCAGGCGGTGACTGAGGTTAGAGAAACCAGCCGATGAGGATCGTCAGCGTCACGATGCTGACGCCGGTCGACAGCACAACCGTGCTGGACGCGGCACCGGGCGCGGCCTGGTAACGGTTCGCGAGGATCGAGGAATAGACGCCTGTCGGCATCGCAGCGAGCAATGTCGCCGCGGTCACCCAGAGCGGTTCCAGCCCGAACACATATTGCGTCATCACGAAGACGAGCGCCGGGTGCACGATGAGCTTGAAGAAGGTCGTGATGGAAGCGGCACCCACGGACCGGCGGATGCTGTAGCGCGTGAGCATGGCGCCCAGCACGAAAAGGGCGCAGGGAATGGCGGAGCGCGCGACCATCTCGAGCGCCGAGTCGATGATGCCGGGCAGCGGCACGCCGGTCTGCCCGTAGATGACGCCCGAGGCTATCCCGATGATGACGGGATTTTTCGCCGTATTGAGCAGCCCTTCCTTGAGAATCGCGCCAAAGCTCGGCGCTTCCTCTTCTCCCCGGGCGCGCGTGAGTTCCAGCAGGAACATCGCAATGGTGAAGAGGATGATCCCGTGGAAGGCGAGGATCAGGAAAACGGGGGTGCCCGCTTCCGGCCCAAAGCCCGTCAGGATGATCGGCAGGCCAAGCATGATCGTGTTGCCCTGCCCACAGCCGAAACCGAGCATGACGGAGTCGGAAGACGGCCGGCGCAGCACGTAAAACGCGATGAACGACCCCACCGCCCAGACCGTGAGCATCGCACCGTAATAGGAAACCCAGAGACCCCAGGGCAGCGTCGACGGAAATTCCGTATGGGCGAGATTCCGGAACAGCAGCGCCGGCATCGCGAAGGTGAAGACATAGGTATCGAGCCCGTCGACGCCTGCATGGCTGATGAGCTTTGAGCGCGCGCCGGCATAGCCGAGAGCAATCACGCCGAAGATCGGCAGAACGAGCGTGAGAGCGACTGGCATGGGACGTCCGGCGGCTTGTTGTGGAAGGCGCGCGGACACTAGCCCCGCGCCGACGCCGCGTCAAAAACAGGACTTACCAGTCGTAGAGACCGGTATACTTCTGGAAACCGGCCGCCTCCGCCCACGCCGCCCACTGTTCGCGGACGCGCTTGGTAACCGTTGGACTGCCGCCGCCTTGCCCCACGCCGAGCATCATGAGCTCCGCGCAACCGGGATAGAGCGCCTCGGGATGCGGCAGCGCACCGCCTTTTGTGAGGTTCGCATACTCCGAATCTTCGAAGCCGTCCGTCAGCAGAATGACCGTGACGTCCGACGCATTGCAGTCGATGAGCTGTGAGGTGTTTTCGAGGAAGGAGATGACGTTCGTATAGCCTTGCGCCTGCAGTTTTCCCTGTGCGACGAGTTCGGGAACAGCCGAGATCAGCGCGCCGATGCCTTCGGCGACAGCCTGCGGCTTCGCGCGCGTCGAAATAACCTCGTCAATCTTGAGCGCGTTGGCGCTGATGTCGTAGGAGCCGAAGGTACGAAGCATCACATGCGAACGAAGCGGCAGGGCCTCAAGCTCGGCGGCCGTGCGCTGTCCGACACGCGCCGCGTAAGCGGCGTCTTCGACCAGCGGGTTGCTCTTCGACATGTCGAGACCGATCACCACCGTACGCGGACGGGACGGCTCATCGACCGCCCATGCGGCGCCGGAAAACGCCACCGCACAGAGAACGGCAAGAGAGAAGAGCCACCGCATCTGCACGGCCTTCATTCGCCTGCCGATCCGATGGGAATGCGGCGCGCCTGCCGCGGCGGCAGCACTTCACCGATGGGTTCGCGGATCGCTTCAAGACGTGCCGGTCCCGCCTTCATCGCATTGCGCGAGCGGCGCTCCCACCAGTCGTCGAAGAGTTTCTCGTAGCGGGCGAGATGACGCGAATCCTCACAGGACTTGAGCCGGTCGGAAAAGGAATGCCCCGATCCATTGGCGAGCGCCGGCGTCTGCTTGCGGCGCCCGAGCAGTCCGCGGCCGCCCGATGCCTGAAGCAGTTTCCCGCTGTCGCCCTTGCGGCGCGCCTCGTCGAGCCCCTGCTCGTAGGAGCGGCATTCGCGCATGAGGCCCGTCCAGAGAAGGTGACGCCGGTTTTCCGGGCCTTCCATCTCGGACAATGAATGCCGGTTGCTGTCGTACTCGGCTTCGAGGGACGCGAGGCGCTCCATCGCCGCCCGGCGATGCTTGAAGTCGCGCGCGAGAAAGACCTTGCGCAGCGACTCGACCGCATAGTGGATGCAGAGCGCTGCGACGCCCGTCACCACGAGGAAGACGATGCCGAGCGAGGCAAGCCATGCCATCGGCTGCCAGCCGCGCATCTGGTCGATTTCGGTGGCGGTTCGCGTCGTTTCCTGCGTCGCCTCGGTCGAGATGCCGAGCCCCGCCAGCGCATTGCCGAGCGAGGAACCCACGCTGCCGTCGCTGGAAGCGGCAATGCCGTTCGGCAGCGACATGAGCGCGAGAAGAACGCCCACGCCCAGCAGCATGGTCAGCGCGAGCACGAAGACGATGCGGACGAAGACCGCCTTGCCGAACGGCCCGAGCTGCTCGTAAAGGATATGCGCCGCAACGGTCGCAAACAGAACCTGCATCGACTTGAAGGCGACGGACGAGCCGAGCGCGCCCGGCAGTTCCAGGAATTCGTTGGCAAGCGCGCGGGTCCAGAATTCGCTGACGATCATGTAGTCGACGACGAGCGCGCCGAAGGCGACAAGGCCGACCAGCACGAATGTCATGAAGTAGAAGCTCGCGAACCGCGCCTGGCGCTCGCTCGCGACATAATTGCGCGTCATCTCGGCGCGCATATCCTCTGAAATGAGGGAGACGCCGTTGCTCATGACTTCGCCCCCCGGCTGAAGAAGCCTTTCTTCTTCGGCTTCTCTTCCCGGGCACCCTCAAGCGGCGCGGCCACGCGTTTCGCAAGTTCGCTTATTTCGCGCTCAAGCGTCTCCTGCCGCGCGCGGCGCCGGGCAAGCTCGGCAGCGTAGGCCGCGTCGAGCTCGGAGAGCCGTGAAAAGACATGAAGTTCGGGAAGGGGTTCGGCATTTCTGCCGTAGTGCCAGGCCGTCTGGCCCTTGTCCTGTCCGCCCTGCCCGCCAGTGGTGTCGAAACCGTCGCTCATCAGCCGGTCCTTTCCTCACGCACCCCGCTTTAACATTCTTTTAACTGTAACATTCTGGGCGGCCGGCGCGGAGTCCTGAAAAATCGAAAGAGATCGAAATAGAAGCAGCCCCAAGGACTTTGTGAGCCCAAACTTGATTGTCCCATTGGAGGACTTCAATGCGGCGGAAACATTATGGGAATATGGCGAGAATGTGATCCCTCTGCATTTGACCCGTGCAGCGCGGTTCCACACACGCTATCTGACCTGCACAGAAGCAGCGCAGAACGGGGAAATGGATGAGCCAAAGAGACGAGATATTCTGGGACAAGGCAGCCCGAAAATACGCCGCCTCTCCGATTGCGGACATGGCCGGACTTGAACGAACCCTGGCGCGCGTACGCGAGAAGCTGGCTCCGGGTCATCATGTACTTGAGCTGGGCTGCGGCACGGGCACGATCGCGCTGCGGCTCGCGGACGCTGTGGAAAGCTACCTCGCCACGGACATCTCCGCGCAAATGATCGCCATTGCACAAGAAAAACTGGCGAACCCCAAAATCGGACACCTGAAAAAGCGGTTGAGTTTCCGGCAGGCGACAGCCGGGCAATTGGCTGCGGCGTCCACCCGATACGATGCGATTCTGGGCTTCAACTATCTTCATCTGGCGGGAGATTCATCCAGCGTTCTCGCGAACATCCGCACGCTGCTGAAGCCGAAGGGGCTCTTCATTTCGAAGACGCCATGTGTTGGCGACATGAACCCGCTCATCCGCCTTGCGATCCCGCTCATGCGGGTCGCCGGCAAGGCGCCCGCTTCGGTGACACCATTTTCCTCGGTATCGCTGGAACGGGAAATCCGGGCCGCAGGATTCGAAATTCTCGAAAACGCGCGCCACGGCTCGGAACGAAAGGACACTCGACCCTTTATTGTGGCGCAGATGCCCTGAGCCGGTCAGGCCGCCTCTTCCGTGTTGTAGTCCACGAGACGGACCACCTCGGCCATGATGTCGTTGATCTGGAAATCCTTCGGCGTGTAGATCGCCGAGACGCCCGCGGCGCGGAGCTTCTCTTCATCGTCGGCCGGGATGATGCCGCCGACGACGACGGGGATCGTATCGAGCCCCGCGTCCTTCAACCGGGTCATCACATCCTCGACCAGCGAGATGTGGCTGCCGGACAGGATCGAGAGGCCGATCACATGGACCTCGCCATCCTGCGCCGCCTTCACGATCTGTTCGGGCGTGAGCCGGATGCCTTCGTAGACGACATCCATGCCGCTGTCGCGCGCACGCACCGCGATCTGTTCCGCGCCGTTCGAGTGGCCGTCGAGGCCCGGCTTGCCGACAAGGAACTTGAGCTTGCGGCCGAGCTTCGAGGAAACGGCGTTGACCATTTCGCGCACCCGGTCGAGATCGCCCGGCGCATTGCGCGCCGCGCTTGAAACGCCCGTCGGCGCGCGGTATTCGCCGAAGGTTTCGCGCAGCGCCGTGCCCCATTCGCCGGTGGTAACGCCGGCCTTCGCGCAGGCAATGGAGGGCTCCATGATGTTGCGGCCTTCTTTCGCCGCCGCACGGAGATCGGCAAGTGCTGCCGCGACGGCGTCATTGTCGCGCGTCTCACGCCACTTCTTCAGCGCCGCGATCTGCTCCGCTTCGACGCCCTTGTCGACGACATGGATCGAACCGGCACCCGTCGAGAGCGGCGAGGGCGAGGACTCTTCGTATTTGTTGACGCCGACGACGACCTGCCGCCCCGCTTCGATTTCCTCGAGACGCGCGGAATTGGATTCGACGAGCCGCTCCTTCATATAGGCGCTCTCGACGGCGGCGACCGCCCCGCCCATCTCCTCGATACGGGCGAGCTCTTCGCGCGCTTCGGCCTTCAGAGCCTCGACCTTCGCGTCCATCACCTTCGATCCGTCGAAGATGTCGGCATATTCGAGAAGGTCGCTTTCATAAGCGAGGATCTGCTGCGCGCGGAGCGACCATTGCTGGTCCCAGGGACGCGGCAGGCCGAGCGCCTCGTTCCACGCCGGCAACTGCACGGCACGCGCCCGTGCATTCTTCGAGAGCGTGACCGCGAGCATCTCGAGCAGGATGCGATAGACGTTGTTTTCCGGCTGCTGCTCGGTGAGGCCGAGCGAGTTCACCTGCACGCCGTAGCGGAAGCGGCGAAGCTTCGCATCCTCGACGCCATAGCGGTCGCGGCAGATCTCGTCCCAGAGATCGACGAAGGCGCGCATCTTGGCAATCTCGGTGATGAAACGAACACCGGCATTGACGAAGAAACTGATGCGGCCGACGACTTTCGCGAAGTCCTTCTCCGGCACCTGCCCGCCTTCCTTCACGCGGTCGAGCACGGCTTGCGCGGTCGCCAGCGCAAAGGCGAGTTCCTGCACCGGTGTCGCGCCCGCTTCCTGCAGGTGATAGGAGCAGACGTTGGTCGGATTCCACTTCGGCACTTCGGTATAGGTGTAGGAGACGACATCGGTCAGCAGCCGCATCGAGGGCGCGGGCGGAAAGACGTAGGTGCCCCGCGATAGATATTCCTTGATGATGTCGTTCTGGACGGTGCCCTGAAGCTTGGCCCGGTCCGCGCCATGCTCGTCGGCAACCGCGATATAGAGCGCCAACAGCCATGCCGCCGTGGCGTTGATCGTCATGGAGGTGTTCATCTGCTCCATGGGGATGCCGTCGAACAAGGCCCGCATGTCGCCGATATGCGAAACCGGCACGCCGACCTTGCCGACCTCGCCCTTCGCCAGCACGTGGTCGCTGTCGTAGCCCGTCTGGGTCGGCAGATCGAAAGCAATGGAAAGGCCCGTCTGGCCACGCGAAAGGTTCGTGCGGTAAAGCTCGTTCGAGGCCTTCGCCGTCGAGTGACCGGCATAGGTACGGAAAATCCAGGGCTTGTCCCTGACCGGACCGCCCTTGCCTTCTTCACCGTTCCCGCTCATCGCCTGACCTCGCGTCACCAAACCTTTGCCATGCCATTATCACAGGCTTTGCTGCGCTGCAAAAGAGCCATGGGGACCTCCGTCCGGCAATTGGCGTGGCACGCATCGCAATAGATTTCGCGACGGGGGCCCGAAGCGCTACCCTGCGCAAATCAGAACTGAAAACACCAGGGATGGACGAAATTCATGTCAGACCAGAATCAGGACCTCTTTCGACTCGCCATGTCGGAAGAGGCACGGCCTCTCATGGCCGCCGTGCAGAAGCACATCGCCGAGAATGTGGACCCCATCACGGAAGAATTCTTCCGCCTTCATGACGAGAAGACAGACCGCTGGACATGGCATCCGCGCCAGCTCGAGCTGCTGGAAGGCGCCAAGAACAAGGCCAAGGAATCGGGCCTCTGGAATTTCTTCCTGCCGGACTCCGAAATCGGCTCCGGCCTCACCAATCTCGACTACGCCTATATCGCCGTCGAACTCGGGAAGTCGCCGCTCGCGTCAGAGTCCCTCAATTGCAGCGCACCGGACACGGGCAACATGGAAGTGCTGGAACGCGTCGGCACGCCGGAGCAGAAGAAGAAATGGCTGGAGCCGCTCCTCAACGGCGAAATCCGCTCGGCCTATGCGATGACCGAACCCGACGTGCCGAGCTCGGACGCGAAGAACGTGCGCACCAGCGCCGTGCTCGACGGCGATGACTGGGTCATCAATGGCGAGAAGTTCTATATCTCGGGAGCAGGCGACCCGCGCTGCAAGATCATGATCGTGATGGTGCGCACCAGCCCCGACGCCCCGCCCAGCAAGCAGCAGTCGCAGATCCTCGTGCCGATCGACACCCCCGGCGTCGAGATTCTCGAAGGCATGAAGGTCTTCGGCAAGGACCATGCACCGCAGGGCCACATGCACATCCGCTTCAACAATGTGCGCGTACCGAAGGAAAACATCCTGCTCGGCGAAGGCCGCGGCTTCGAAATCAGTCAGGTCCGCCTCGGGCCCGGCCGCATCCATCACTGCATGCGCTCGATCGGCAAGGCCGAAAAGGCCCTCGAACTGATGGTGAAGCGCTCGGCCACGCGCGAAGCCTTCGGCAAGCCGATCGCAAAGCTCGGCGGAAACCTCGAGATCATTTCGCGCGCCCGCATCGAGATCAACGCGATGCGTCTCGCCGTGCTTCAGGCCGCCAGAGCCATGGACGTGCTGGGCAACAAGGAAGCCCGCGTCTATGTCAGCGCGGTGAAGGCGATGGTGCCTGAGAAAGTCTGCCTCATCATCGATCAGGCGATCCAGATGCACGGCGCCGCCGGCATCTCGCAATGGACGCCGCTGGCCGACATGTACACGGACATGCGCCACCTGCGCTTTGCCGATGGTCCGGACGAAGTCCATCACATGGTCGTCGGCCGCGCCGAGGTGCAGAAGCACGGTCTCTGGTAAGACCTGCCCAAGCCGCTCCGGCTTCAACGCCGCCGCGTGGAGATATCCCGCGGCGGCTTTTTCTTGAACGCCGAACCTGGAAGCTCAAAGCGCGTCGGTCAGGATGTCGACGATAACACCGGTCGCGAGCGAGACGAGCAGCACGTCGTCGCCGGCGATCAGCCGCTCGTAGTCGGCCCGCACCGGAAGACGGGACGACAGATCCCGCGGCAGGTAGCGCTTCGCGATGCCGGGCGGGAGCGGCTTGCCGCGCGCGAGGTTCTTCGCGATGCCCGGCGGCAACGGCTTCACTTCGGCAGGCGTAGTCGAGAAGTAGTCGCGGATGATACGAACCTCATCCGGTGCGAAGGAAACCGCAACCTCGACGCCGATCTCCGTTTCGGAACCGACGCCGCCGCCCTTGCCTGGCGGCGGTCCCTTGCCGTTGCCATTCCCGGCGAGCACGGCGCCCGGCAGCGCGACTGCAAATGTGAGCCCCAGAACCAAGAGTTTCGTCCGCATCTTTTCTTCTCCGCAAGTGAACACGGGAGAGGCAGCAAGACGTGGAGTTGTGGCAGCAATTGGGCCCCGGCCACGAAATGCGTGTGCCAAAAGGAAAAGGCGCCGGGAGCCCGGCGCCTTTTATCATCGTGAAGTTGCTGTTTTCTACTCCGCGGCCGCGGTAGCGTTCACGCCGCTTGCACGGGCCGCCATGCTCTCGATGTGACGGCGGCGGGCGTCGAATTCGAGCGCGATGCTTTCATCGTCGGACTGCATCTGGTCGACGTCCTGATTGGCGTAGTCCATGACGCCCATCTCTTCGTAGCCCTTGCGGATGCGCGGGCCCCAGAGCCCGACATCCTTGACGATCGGCACGATGCGCTGGAAGAGCGACGAGCGGAACTTCGTCATGAAACCCGAATTGTACATGTGCTCGCCGCAGGCCACGGGATCGAGCCCGAGATTCTTCCAGACCTCGACGGCGTCGAAGCGGTCCCGCATGAGATAGCTCGCTTCGAGCAGGAACTCTTCGCGTTCGTCGCGTTCCTTCTCGGTGAGCTGCGGATAGTAGTCGCGCAGCGCGAGGCGCCCGAAGGCAACGTGACGGCTCTCGTCCTGCATCACATAGGCGTTGACGGCGGCAGCAAGCGGGTTCTGCGCGTTGTCGCGAATCTGCGCGAAGGACGCGAGCGCCAGCCCCTCGATCACCACCTGCATGCCGAGATAGGTCATGTCCCAGCGGCTGTCGAGCAGCGTCTGTTCGATCAGGTCCTGCAAGGGCTTCGTCATCGGATAGGCAAGCTGGAATTTCTCGAGCAGGCGCTTGTAGCTCTCGACATGACGCGCCTCGTCGATCACCTGCGTCGAGGCATAGAACTTCGAGTCCATGTCCGGCACCTGCGTCACGATCTTCGCGGTGCAGATCAGCGCGCCCTGTTCGCCCTGCATGAACTGCGAAAGCTGCCAGGCCTGAAAGTGCTTGCGCACATTGGCCTTCTCCTTGCGCGACATCTTCTCGAACTGATCCATGCCGTTGATCGGCAGCATCTCGTCGGGCAACTGTTCGGGATTGTCTTCGTCGAGCTCCTGGCTCCAGTCGAGACGCTCGTTCGCATCCCACTGCATCTCGACGCCCTTGCGATAGAGGCCCATCATCGCGGTGCGTTCGGGGTCGTAGTTCCAGTTGAACATGGCGTCGAAATTCTGCGGCACGGACCAGTGGCTGTCCTCGAGCGCGAGCGCGTAAGTGTCCTTGATTTTCTGCATCGGTCTCTCCTCCCTCCGAGCAATATACGGAGTATAACTCCGCATTAAACGCGACGCCATCCCGAAGAAAAGGCAGGATTCCCGCGGTTTCCCCACGAAAGGTTTATATTGCAGCGCAAAAGACCCTTGCATCCGCGACGTCAAATGCCAATGATCCGCGCCAAACGGCACCGAACGGCGAACGAGGTAAATTATGACGCATACGGATAAAAAGGACCTCTACGAGGTCGGAGAGATTCCGCCGCTCGGTCATGTTCCGAAAAACATGTATGCATGGGCGATCCGCCGCGACCGCGAGGGCCCGCCGCAGCAGGCGATGCAGGTCGAGGTCGTGCCGACATGGGAGATCGACAGCAACGAGGTGCTCGTCCTCGTGATGGCGGCAGGAGTCAACTACAATGGTGTGTGGGCCGGCCTCGGCACACCGGTCTCCGTCTTCGACGTCCACAAGGTGCCCTATCACATCGCGGGATCGGATGCCTCCGGCATCGTCTATGCGGTGGGCGCCAAGGTGAAGCGCTGGAAGGTCGGCGACGAAGTCGTCATCCATTGCAACCAGGATGATGGCGACGACGAGGAATGCAATGGCGGCGACCCGATGTTCTCGCCGACGCAACGCATCTGGGGCTACGAAACGCCGGACGGTTCCTTTGCGCAGTTCTGCCGCGTGCAGTCGCAGCAGCTGATGCCGCGCCCGAAGCACCTGACATGGGAAGAGAGCGCCTGCTACACGCTCACTCTCGCAACCGCCTATCGCATGCTGTTCGGTCACCGGCCGCATATTCTTTCGCCCGGACAGAACGTGCTGGTGTGGGGGGCGTCGGGCGGCCTCGGTTCCTTCGCCGTGCAGCTTTGCGCGACGGCGGGGGCGCACGCCATCGGCGTTATTTCCGACGACAGCAAACACGATTTCGTCATGTCGATGGGCGCGAAGGGCGTCATCAACAGAAAGGATTTCAACTGCTGGGGGCAATTGCCGAAGGTGAATTCGGAAGAGTTCAACGCCTTCATGAAGGAAGCGCGGAAGTTCGGCAAGGCGATCTGGGACATCACGGGCAAGGGCATCGATCCCGATATCGTATTCGAGCATCCCGGCGAATCGACCTTCCCGGTTTCCTGCATGGTGACGAAGCGCGGCGGCATGGTCGTCTTCTGCGCCGGCACCACGGGCTTCAACCTGACCTTCGACGCACGTTTCGTCTGGATGCGTCAGAAGCGCATTCAGGGCTCTCATTTCGCGCATCTGAAACAGGCGAGCGCCGCGAACCAGCTCGTGATCGAGCGGCGCATCGACCCCTGCATGTCGGAAGTCCTTCCGTGGACGGACATTCCGCTCGCACATACCAAGATGTGGAAGAACGAGCACCTGCCGGGCAACATGGCGGTGCTGGTTTCGGCCGCCCGGCCGGGCTTGCGCACCGTCGAGGACGCCATCGAAGCGGGGATAAAGGCAGCCTGAAACGGCCGACTGTCACCGAACTGTCATCAAAACGTCACAAAGCGATTTCGGGCGGCAATCGAACGCGAAAGGGCCGGGTTATCCCCGGCCCTTTTCATGTGCTGCGGGCGCTCACGCGCCACGCGGAAAATAATTTATTCCCGTTTGCGCTTTCGCCTGCGCGGTAGGGTGCGCGCGAAAAAGTAGTCCCCGGTTTTCAGGAACGCTTCAGGCGGCGGATTTTTCGGGTTCGGCCGGTTCGGCGGCGGGCGCCTCCTCCGCCAGAGCTTGCTGCGGCTCTTCGGCCGGAACTTCCGCAACCGCTTCGGAAGGGTCCGCCGGCTCGGCTGCGGGAACCTCGCAGACGGGCGCCGCTTCCGGCGCTGCTTCGGCGGCGGGCTCAGCAGCAGCGACCGGCCCGGCGGAAGCCATTTCTTCCGTAGACGGAGCGGATGCCTCCGGCGCGGACGCGACGCTCGCGGCGGCGACAACCGCCGGACGTCGCGCGGGGAGGCGGTCAAACGCGAACCTGTCCTCGCCATAGAAGACGAGCGGCATCAGGGAGGCGATGGCGAGCACCGCGAGAAGAAGGAAAGTGCTGACGCCGCCCGCGACGAGATCAAGCGGCGCGGCGGGAAACGGCCAGGCCGCGACGGCAGCAACGGCGAAGCTCACGAGAAGGAGCGGATAGGCGGCGATACGAAAGAAGCCGAGAAGGACGAGCAGCGCCAGCACCGCACCGAGCCCACCGGCAAGCTGTACCGAGAGCGGGTCGATCGCAAGGGAGGGGACCCACACGCCGAGAGGAGCAATCCCGCCCTCGGGCGACGCGACAAGCGCCGCCGCCCAGACCGCGACGAGAACCGCCAGAGCGCAACGCAGCAGCAACAGGCCGAGAGCTTTCATCCGTACCCCTCCCTATCCGAGACGGGCGGCAGTCTGGCGGCAAGGACGCTCACACGCCAAGCACAGTTTTATGACGCCGGCCGCTGCAGCGGGCCGCCGCCCTCAACCGCCCGCGAGCCAGGCATCGGCCTCGTCGTAGAGCGCCTTCGCTTCCGGGCTCCTGTCGAGAACGACGGTCTTCGAAAGCTCGATGCCGGCCTTCTTCATGCTGGCGGCGAGAAAGCGAAGTTCGGCGGGAAAGGCCTCGAGCCCCTCGAAGACAGCGGCGGGCAACGCCGGCATGTCGACGGGGTCAATCCGGTCCTTTTCATAGATGGCGACACGCTTCCGGATCTTCCATGCGCCGTCACGTTTTTCGATGAGGTCCACGAAGCGCGCATGGGAGGTGGTATCGACGATGCCGAAGGGCGCGGACGACCGCACCATGATGACGACGTTCACCTCGCTCACCGCGCGCCCGCCCTCGACGCGGATCGACGGCACGCCGAACTGATGCTTGAGAAGAGCGGTGCCGTTGGCGGCGATCATCTTCGAGGCTTCGACGAAGCCTTCATGCGGCCCGTCATACCAGCTGATCGAAATCGTGCCGCCGGGATGGAAGACGGATGACAGTTCGGCCCAGCGCTCCTGATCGCGATAGAAGCCCCAATTGTTCACGAGCGCCGCAATTTCAGACTTCGCCGTCATCTCCGTTCCTCCGCTGGAAGCATCCGCGCGCAAACCGGCCGGCGCGGCCAGAACCGCAATGAGCGCGAGACACGCCATTGTCATGCTTTTCATGTCGTCCCTCCCCGCGCCGTCGCGGCGCGAAAGGAAAGTGACAAACGGCGGATGGAGCGGCAATAGACGCGTGGTCAGTTTGGAAGAAGTGGTGGCTGCAACATTGTCTCTACCGCTCCCAGAAGTCCTTCGAGAACATGACGAGGATGGTCAGCAGTTCGAGGCGGCCGAGCAGCATGGCGAAGGCGAGGATGAGTTTCGGGCCGTCGGGGAGCGTCGCGAAATTGCCGGCGGGGCCGACGATGGGGCCGAGGCCCGGACCGACATTCGCGATGGCGGTGACGGCGGAGGAAAGCGCGGTGATGAAGTCGAGCCCGAAGGCGGCCAGCGCCAGCGCGACGACGAGCATGGAAGCGAGATAGACGAAGACGAAAAGCGCGACGGAGAAGACGATCTCGCGGCTCACCGTGCGCTCGCCATAGCGCAGCGTCTGCGCGACATGCGGATAGAGCGTCTGGCGAACCTGGGTGCGGAAAAGAATGGCGAGAATCTGCAGCCGGAAGATTTTCATGCCGCCCGCCGTGGAACCGGTGCAGCCACCGATGAACATGAGAACGAAGAAGGACATCGCCGCAAAGGGTCCCCAGAGCTGGTAGTCGTCGCTGGCGAAGCCCGACGTGGTGACGATCGAGGTGACGTTGAAGGCGGTGTGCGTGAGGGCCTGGAAGAAATCGAAGTCGCCACGCGCGGTAAGCCAGAGCGCCATGACGACGGAAACGGAAGCAAGAAGGGTGATGAAACCCCTGACCTGCGGATCGTCCCAGATCTTCTCGCCCGCGCCCCTCAGCGTCTGCACATAGAGCGCGAGCGGCACGGCGCCCGAGATCATGAAGATCGTGCCGGTCCAGTGGATGAAGGAATTGTCGAAATAGCCGAAGGACGCGTCATGCGTCGAGAAGCCCGCCGTCGCCACTGTCGTCATGGCGTGGTTCAACGCGTCGAAGGGCGTCATCCCGCCGACGATATAGGCGAGCGCACAGAGAAGCGTGAGCAGGAGGTAGACCTCGCCGATCGCGACCGCGATCTGACCGGGACGCGGCAGCACCTTCTCGGTCTTGTCGGTGCTCTCGGTGCGGAAGAGCTGCATGCCGCCGACGCGCAGGAAGGGCAGAATGGCGACCGCGGTGACGATGATGCCGATACCGCCGACCCATTGCAGCAGCGAACGCCAGAGCAGAATGCCGGGCGGCGCGCGGTCGAGACCGACCATGACCGTGCCGCCGGTGGTGGTGACACCCGACATCGCCTCGAAGAAGGCGTCCGTGTAGTTCATGTCGAGCTGGGAGAAGGCGAAAGGAAGCGCCGAAAAAGCCCCGATCGAAAGCCAGCCGAAACTCGTCACGAAAAAGGTCGCACGATGGCCGAGGTCGCGGTTCTCGGTCTGGTTGGCGAGCATCAGCGCGCCGCCGACAAAGCCCGTGACCACGGCGCTCGACAGGAAGGCCTGCCAGTCGCCGCTGCGCGCGACGATTTCGGCAAGCACCGGCACCAGCATCAGCACCGCGAGCGCAACGAGCAGCGCCCCGATGACGAGCCCCACGACCTTGGTGCTGTCGACCGCTCCCGTGGCCCTGGCGCCGTCCATCGATACCCCCGTCGCACAATTCGAATCGCCCCACTCCGCTGGCCGGAGCCGGGGGTTCGAGATATATAGACATTGAGGAGCGGGTGCCATTCCCGAGAAAAGGCGCCCTTTCCGTCTCTTTTTACGCTGGACCGCCGGTCCGGCCCATCCGCCGACCCTGTCCCGTCACACGAGCGAGTTGCCCTTCATGAGCCATGCCCCCGCCGCCGCCAGCCCCGCCGCCACGCAAGCCGGGGCGCTTCTGCCGGATCTCCTGCCGCTGACCGCGAAAGCCGTGGAAGCAGCGGATTCGCTGCTCGCGAAGGCGAAAGCGGCGGTTTTCGCGAAAGTAGCGAAGGACGGCAAGGTTTCCGCCGCGCTGGTGGAGAAGGAGCAGTTCGCCGCGCACGGGCTCGCCTGGGCGGCAACCTATGTGGAGGCGCTGCGCCAGCTTGCCGCCTATGCCGCGCGCATGGACCGCGAAGGCCGCTTCGGCGAGTTCGAGGCGCTGATCGTGCAGACGGCCTTCGGCGAATATCTCACCCAGATGACCGGCGGCATTCCGATGAGCCAGGGCGAGACGGTGCGCCCGCAGGACCTTGGCCTCAGCGACGAGGACGCCGCCGCCTTCCGCACCGACGCCGTGAAGACGCTGTGCGCCGCCGGCAACACGGTGGAGACGCGCGCCCGGCTCGCCGAACTGATCGGCGCGAATGCGGGCGCGGCGACCTTCGGCGATACCGGCCTCGAGGAAACCTACGACGCGATCCGCGACCAGATGCGGAAATTCGCCGATGCCGAAGTGATGCCTCACGCGCATGAGTGGCACCTGAAGGACGACTACATTCCGATGGAGGTGATCGCGCAGATGTCGGAGCTCGGCGTCTTCGGACTGACGATCCCGGAGGAATTCGGCGGGCTCGGCCTCGGCAAGGAGTCGATGTGCGTCGTCTCGGAGGAATTGAGCCGCGGCTATATCGGCGTCGGCTCGCTCGGCACGCGCTCGGAAATCGCGGCGGAACTGATCCTCGGCGGCGGCACGAAAGAGCAGAAGGAAAAATGGCTGCCGAAAATCGCATCTGGCGAAGTGCTGCCGACGGCGGTCTTCACCGAACCGAACACCGGCTCCGACCTTGCGAGCCTGAAGACGCGTGGGCGCAAGGACGGCGACGTCTACAGGATCAACGGCAACAAGACCTGGATCACACACGCCGCCCGCGCGGACGTGATGACGCTGCTCTGCCGCACCAATGACGAGCCCGGCTACAAGGGTCTTTCCATGCTGCTCGCGGAAAAGCCGCGGGGCGACGACAACGAACCCTTCCCGGCGAAGGGCATGTCGGGCGGCGAGATCGAGGTGCTCGGCTATCGCGGCATGAAGGAATTCGAGATCGGCTTCGACGATTTCGAGGTGAAGGCGGAGAACCTGCTCGGCGGCGAGGAGGGACAGGGCTTCAAGCAGCTGATGCAGACCTTCGAGAGCGCGCGCATCCAGACGGCGGCGCGCGCCGTCGGCGTCGCGCAGTCGGCGCTCGAACTCGGGCTTCGCTACGCGCAGGAACGCATCCAGTTTTCAAAGCCGCTGATGAGTTTCCCGCGTGTCTTCGGGAAGCTCGTGATGATGGCGGCGGAAATCATGGTGGCGCGCCAGCTCACCTACTTTGCCGCGCGCGAAAAGGACGGCGGCCGGCGCTGCGACCTCGAAGCGGGCATGGCGAAGCTGCTGGCGGCCCGCATCGCCTGGGCGGCGGCGGACAATGCGCTGCAGATTCACGGCGGCAACGGCTTCGCGCTCGAATATCCGGTGAGCCGCGTGCTTTGCGACGCGCGCATTCTGAACATTTTCGAAGGCGCGGCCGAAATCCAGGCGCAGGTCATCGCGCGCCGCCTGCTCGAAGGAGGGAACTGACTGACCGCTTCATAGCCGTTGGAAAGAATCTTCCCGTTTCCACGTCATGGCCCACCCATATGAGTTTTCAGGAGGGCGGGCCATCCACGTCTTTGCCAAGAGAACACAGGAAGACGTGGATGACCCGGACAAGCCGGGTCATGACGAGCTAGACTACGGGTACACTCGAATGACGGACGCAGAAGAATGAACGAACTCTTCACATGGCTCGGCCCCATTGCGATGGCGGCCGTGCTTCTCGTGCTGTTTCTCGGCCTCTGGAACATGATGCGCGGCGGCTCGGCAAGCCGCTCGCAGACGCTGATGCGCTGGCGCGTGGGGCTGCAGTTCCTCGCCATCGTCGTGATCATGGCCGGGCTCTATCTGAGTACGCTGTAAGGGACGCAAGCTTCTTTTTTCGACGAAGCGGCCGGATGGGGCTTATGATGCGCCCCGCCCCGCGCATACCCGGGAACAGGGGTGGGGCTCTGCCAAGAGGAGGCCACGCGATGACGGAACGAGAGATTTCCGCCGCCGAACTGCCGAAGAACCACATCACCATTTCCGGCCGCAGCATGGCCTATTCGGAAATGGGCGAAGGTGATCCGATCGTCTTCCTGCACGGAAATCCGACATCTTCCTATCTGTGGCGCAACGTGATGCCGCATTTGAAGACCCAGGGACGCTGCATCGCGCCCGACCTGATCGGCATGGGCGACAGCGACAAGCTCGAACCCTCGGGTCCGACGCGCTACACCTTCCGCGAACATCGCCGCTTTCTCGACGCCTTTCTCGAATCGATGGGCGTGACGAAGAACGTGACGCTGGTGATCCACGACTGGGGCTCCGCGCTCGGTTTCGACTGGGCGAACCGGAACCGGAACGCGGTCGAAGGCATCGCCTATATGGAAGGGATCGTGCGCCCGCTCGAATGGAGCGAGTGGAGCGAGGCGGCGACGCAGATATTCAAGGGATTCCGCTCCGACGCGGGCGAGGAAATGATCCTGCGCAAGAACCTCTTCATCGAGGCCGTGCTGCCGGGCTCGATCCTGCGCAAGCTGACAGATGAGGAAATGGCGGTCTATCGCCGTCCCTTCCTCAACGAGGGCGAGGACCGGCGGCCGACGCTGACCTGGCCGCGCCAGATCCCGCTTGGCGGCGAACCGGAAGACGTGGTCGACATCGCGAAGGACTACGCGCACTGGATGGCGGAGAACGATCTGCCGAAACTCTTCGTCAATGCCGATCCCGGCGCAATTCTGATCGGTGCGCAGCGCGAATTCTGCCGGAGCTGGAAGAACCAGACAGAAGTAACCGTGAAGGGCAACCACTTCCTGCAGGAAGACAGCCCGCACGAAATCGGCGAGGCAATCGCGAAGTGGCGCCAGTCCTGGAAGAAATAGAGGGCTTGAAGAAACAGGCGTCGGATACGCTTTGACTTGATCCCGGCCTCGGGACGCGCGAGTCTCCGTCATTGCCACAGCCAGGGGGGACCCAAGCCATGACAGACAGCACCGTTTCCGGTACCGCGACTTTTCCGTCCGCGATCAAGGCCCTGCACTGGGCCCTCGCCGTTCTCGTTCTTCTGATGATCTATGGCGGCTTCACGCTGAGCCGCGAGACGGCGACATATCACTTCGGCACCGGCCTCGTGATCCTCGTGCTGATGGTGATCTGGCTCGCCGTCAAGAGCGGCAAGCCGCGCCCGGCCTATCCCGACATGCCGCGCTGGCAGGAGATCACCGCAAAGGCGGTGCATCACGGGCTTTACGCCTGTGTGACGCTGCAGCCGATCTTCGGCCTGATGATGGTTTCCTTCTCGAAGGGCTCACCCGTTGCCTTCACGGTCATTCCGCTGAAGATCGTGCAGAACGACCTCATCAACGAAATCGGCCATGTTGCCCATATGGTCAACGCGTTCATCATCACAGGGCTGGTGGCGCTTCACATTCTGGCGGCGCTCTATCATCACCTCGTCCTGAAGGACAATGTGCTGAAGCGGATGCTGCCCGGCAAAGCCTGAAGACACAACGGAAGGCAGGGGCGAGATGGTCACGCTCAACAAGATCTACACGAAGAGCGGTGACAAGGGCACGACCGCGCTCGCGACCGGCGAGCGTGTGCCGAAACACGCGCTCAGGATCGAAAGCTACGGCACGACGGACGAGACGAATTCGGTGATCGGCATTGCCCGGCTCCACACGGGCGGCATGCCGAAGCTCGACGCGATGCTCGGACGCATCCAGAACGAGCTCTTCGATCTCGGCGCCGACCTCGCGACGCCGGAAAAGGACGAGAAGCTCGATTACGAGCCGCTCAGGATCGTGGAAGGCCAGGTGACGCGGCTCGAAACGGAAATCGACGAGATGAACGCGGCGCTCGAGCCGCTGCACTCCTTCGTGCTGCCGGGCGGAACGCCGGTGGCGGCCTATCTCCACCTCGCCCGCACCGTCTGCCGCCGCGCGGAACGGCAGGTGACGGCGCTGAAGGAAGGCCCGCATGAGCATGTCAGCGAGGCGGCGCTCAAATATCTCAACCGGTTGTCCGACTTCCTCTTCGTCGCGGCGCGCTACGCCAATCTGGGCGAGGACGGGAACGGCCCCGGCGATGTGATGTGGGTGCCGGGCGGCACGCGCTGAGGCACAGCTTCTTCTTCCCACCCTCCCTCAAGGGGAGGGTGGGAAGAACAGAGACACGGGAACCGCCCGGAATCCCTATTCGTTGACAGGGGCGGACGGGGCCACTAGGTTCCCGCACCGCAACAGCAGCTATTGTGGCACCGGGCGAGTTGGCCTCGTTTTACCCAGAAAACAGCCGTTTTCAAGGCAGCCAGCCGCCGCCCAGACTTACACAAAGACCGGCGCCAAGGTATCCGTGAGGCCGGGGGTTGTTCTTCCCCGTTTCTCGCCGCCAAGGCAAGCGCTCAGGAGTCCGCCTCGATGAAAGTCCTCGTAGCTATCAAGCGAGTGGTCGACTACAACGTGAAAATCCGCGTGAAATCGGATGGCAGCGGCGTCGACCTCGCCAATGTAAAGATGTCGATGAACCCGTTCGACGAGATCGCCGTTGAAGAAGCGGTGCGCCTCAAGGAAGCGGGCACGGCGACGGAAGTGGTCGCCGTTTCGATCGGCGTTCAGCAGACCACCGAAACCATCCGCACCGCGCTCGCCATGGGCGCCGACCGCGGCATCCTGGTGAAGACGGACGAAACCGTCGAACCGCTCAACGTCGCCAAGATCCTCAAGGGTGTGGCGGAAGCGGAAAAGCCGGACCTCATCATCCTCGGCAAGCAGGCGATCGACGACGACTGCAACCAGACCGGCCAGATGCTTTCCGCGCTGCTCGGCTGGGCGCAGGGCACCTTCGCCTCCAAGGTCGAGATCGAGGGCGACAGCCTGAAGCTCACCCGTGAAATCGACGGCGGTCTCCAGTCGCTGAAGCTGAAGATGCCGGCGGTTGTCACCACCGACCTTCGCCTCAACGAGCCGCGTTACGCGTCGCTGCCGAACATCATGAAGGCAAAGAAGAAGCCCATCGACGAAAAGGCGCCGGGCGATTTCGGCGTCGAGATCAAGCAGCATCTCGAAGTCGTGAAAGTCAGCGAGCCGCCGCAGCGCTCCGCCGGCATCAAGGTTGAATCGGCCGCCGAACTCGTGTCGAAGCTCAAGGAAGCGGGAGTAATCGGATGACCACGCTTGTTATTGCAGACCACAACAACAAGGCGCTCGCCGACGCGACCGCGAAGACCGTCACCGCCGCCTCGAAGATCGGCGGAGACATCGTCGTCCTCGTCGCGGGCAAGGGCTGCGACGCGGTGGCGGAAGCCGCCTCGAAGCTCGACGGCGTGAAGAAGGTGATCGTCGCCGACGACGCGCTTTACGAGCACCCCGTCGCCGAACCGCTTGCCGCGCTCGTCGTGAGCCTTGCAGGCGACTATGACGCGATCGTCACAGCCGCTACCACCGTCGGCAAGAACTTCATGCCGCGCGTCGCCGCCCTTCTCGACGTGGCGCAGATTTCGGAAGTGACTGCCGTCGAGGGCGCCGACACGTTCGAGCGTCCGATCTATGCCGGCAACGCCATCCAGACGGTGAAGGCGACCGACGCGAAGAAGGTCATCACGGTCCGCACCACCGCCTTCCCGGCGGCGGGCCAGGGCGGCTCGGCTTCGGTCGAGAAGATCGGCGCGGCCGACAATCCGGGCCTCTCGGAATTCGTGGGCGAAGAGCTGACGAAGTCCGACCGTCCCGAACTCACCTCGGCCAAGATCATCATTTCGGGCGGCCGCGGCATGCAGAACGGCGAGAACTTCGCCATGCTGGAAAAGATCGCGGACAAGCTCGGCGCCGGCGTCGGTGCCTCGCGCGCCGCGGTCGATGCGGGCTTCGTGCCGAACGACTACCAGGTCGGCCAGACCGGCAAGGTCGTCGCCCCGGAACTCTATATCGCCGTCGGCATTTCCGGCGCGATCCAGCATCTGGCCGGCATGAAGGACTCGAAGGTCATCGTCGCGATCAACAAGGACGAAGAGGCGCCGATCTTCCAGGTTGCCGATTACGGCCTCGTGGCGGACCTCTTCAAGGCGGTGCCGGAGCTCGAGGAAGAGCTCGGCAAGGCCGGTCTCTGAACGCCAGCAAGACCGGAGAGACGGAAATCGAAGCGCCGCCGGGCCTCCCGGCGGCGCTTTCTCTTTACGCTGCAGGCCTTCCGCGCCATTCTTGGGCAGATTGGAAGAAGGGGCGCTCCCCCGCCGGATCGCGCCGCGGCAAGAGGCCGGAAAATCACGGGTTTCGAGTAATGAAGTTTCGCAAGGTGGGCGTCATCGGCGCCGGGCAGATGGGCAACGGGATCGCGCATGTCTGCGCGTTGGCGGGCTACGATGTCGCGCTCTACGACATCTCGCGCGAGCGCATCGAGGCGGGACTCGCGACCATCGACGGCAACATGGCCCGGCAGGTGTCGAGCGACCGCATCACGGTCGAACAGCGCGACGCGGCGCTGGAGAAGCTCAAAGCCGCCGACAGCATGGAAGGCTTCGAGGACGCCGACATCGTGATCGAGTCCGCGACCGAGAGCGAAGACGTCAAACGCAAGATCTTCGCCGATCTCTGCCCGCATCTGCGCGAGGACGCGCTGATCGCGACCAACACCTCGTCGATCTCGATCACCCGCCTCGCCGCCTCGACGGACCGTCCCGAGCGCTTCATGGGCGTTCACTTCATGAACCCGGTGCCGGTGATGGAGCTCGTCGAACTGGTGCGCGGCATCGCGACCGACGATGCGACCTTCGACGCGATGCAGGACTTCGCGAGTTCGCTCGGCAAGAAGATCGCGAACGCGGAAGACTTCCCGGCCTTCATCGTGAACCGCATCCTGCTGCCGATGATCAACGAGGCGGTCTATACGCTTTACGAGGGCGTCGGCTCGGTCGAAAGCATCGACAAGGCGATGAAGCTCGGCGCGAACCACCCGATGGGCCCGCTGCAACTTGCGGACTTCATCGGCCTCGACACCTGCCTTTCGATCATGCAGGTGCTCTATGACGGGCTGGCGGATTCGAAGTACCGCCCCTGCCCGCTGCTGGTGAAATATGTCGAGGCAGGCTGGCTCGGCCGCAAGACGCAGCGCGGCTTCTACGATTATCGGGGCGAAAAGCCGGTCCCGACGCGCTAGGGGCCGTTTCGCGCCAGAAACGAAACGCTGCCAATTCGTTAACCCGGCAAGGCGATAATCGCCCCATGCGTCGCGAGAACGCATGGAGGGGTGGAGGAATGGCCAGCAGTTTCGACACGGGCGAACGCGCGAGGAAGATTACCAACGAACCGCAATTCATCGACGCGCCGGAGCACCCTTCGGCGGCGGCGCTGCATGCCTATCTGGAGGAAAAGCGCGGGACGCGCGAAATGCCGGATCGCGCCGACATCCGTCCCTCCGAGATCGCCCGCTTCATGCCGAACATCATCATCGCCGAGGCGGTGAACGGCGGCGAAGACTTCCGTACACGGCTCTTCGGGACCGCGCTCGTCGAACTTCTGGGCGAGGAGCGGACAGGCAAGCTTCTGTCGGAATACGCCGAAGAGGCCACCGCCTTTTCAAGCCGGAATCCGGAAGCCGTGCAGCGGCGCTGGACCTACATCACGCAGAAGGCCTTTTTCGGCCGCAAGCCGGTCTTCGTGAAAGTGCCCTTTGCGGCCTCGGGCCGCCTCTATCTCGTCGGCCACTGCATCTCCGTGCCACTGACGGCGGGCGGCACGGAGCCCGCCCAGACCATCGGCGCCCTCTTCGTCTCGAAAGTCGATCCCGCCGGAGATTGACGCGGAGAAGCCCTCGCCATGCCGCTCAGCTATTCGGTGAAGGCGCGTAAAGCCTGAGGGCTTCCGCGATCAGCCCCTTCGCGTCCCCGCCCGCCCAGGGCGCGGGACCGGCCATGCGGCCAAGCTCCTCGCCTTCGGGCGAAATCAGGATCGTGGTCGGAAGGCCGAAGGCGCCCAGCGTGAAGTTCGCCTTCGCCGAGGGGTCGTGATAGAGCGCGAGGTTTTCCGCCCCCACCTTGTCGAGGAAGGCGGCGACGGCGTCGGGCCCCGAACTGTCGACCGAGAGCGCGACCACCTCGAAGCGCGCGCCCCCCATTTCGGCCTGAAGCGCGTCGAGCTCCGGCATTTCCTCGCGGCAGGGCGCACACCAGGTGGCCCAGAGATTGAGCAGGACGAGCTTGCCCCGGAAGGCCGCGAGGTTCGTCTCCCGGCCCTGCCGGTCGCGAAATCCGACCTCGGGCAGCGCCGCGGGGACCGGTTTCGGGGTGAAATTGGCGACTTCGCCGGCCGCGGCCGCATCGAGCGCCGCAAAGGCGCCGGAACGCGCCGCCCCGTCCGGGTTGCCGCCCCCCTGCCCGATCAAGTATACCGCCCCAGCGATCAGGGCGGCCGCTCCGGCCAGAACGGCGATCAGTTTGGGGCTTACCTGGGGCATTCCGTACTCTTTATCGGTTTCTTTTTGGGGTGAGCCCGCGGACCCGCCCCGGAGAACAGCAATGAGCAACAAGATGTGGGGCGGCCGCTTCGGCGAGGGCCCCGACCGGATCATGGAGGAAATCAACGCCTCCATCGGCTTCGACCAGCGCTTCTTCGCCCAGGACATAAGGGGCTCGAAGGCGCACGCGGCCATGTTGGCCGAAAAGGGAATTATCTCAAGGGAAGATGCCGACAAAATCGTCGCAGGTCTCGACACGGTTCTGGCCGAGATCGAGGGCGGCCATTTCGAATTCCGGCGCGAGCTCGAAGACATCCACATGAACGTGGAATCGCGGCTCGCCGACCTGATCGGCGCGGCGGCGGGCCGGCTGCACACGGCGCGCTCGCGCAACGACCAGGTCGCGACCGACTTCAAGCTCTATATCCGCGACACCATCGATCATCTGGACGAACAGCTCCGCGACTTCCAGCTCGCGCTCGTGGCGCGCGCGGAAGAGCATGCGGACACGATCATGCCGGGTTTCACGCATCTGCAGACGGCGCAGCCCGTGACCTTCGGGCATCATTGCCTGGCTTACGTCGAAATGGCGGCGCGGGACCGGGGGCGGCTTGCCGATGCGCGCAAGCGGCTCAACGAATGCCCGCTCGGCGCGGCGGCGCTTGCCGGCACCTCGTTTGCCATCGACCGGGAGATGACGGCGAAGGCGCTCGGCTTCGATGCGCCCACGCGCAATTCGCTCGACAGCGTGTCGGACCGCGACTTCGTGCTCGAAACGCTTGCCGCGGCTTCCATCGCGGCCACGCATCTGACGCGGCTTGCCGAAGAGATCGTGATCTGGTCGACGCCGGGCTTCGATTTCATCAAGCTGCCGGACAGCTTCACCACCGGCTCCTCGATCATGCCGCAGAAGCGCAACCCCGACGCCGCCGAACTGGTGCGCGCGAAGGCGGGCCGCGTGATCGGCGCGCTGACCTCGCTGCTCGTGGTGATGAAGGGCCTGCCGCTCGCCTATTCGAAGGACATGCAGGAAGACAAGGAAGCGGCGTTCGACGCGCTCGACGCGCTGTCGCTGTCGCTGGCCGCCATGACCGGCATGGTGACGACGCTCACCGTCAACGAAAAGGCGATGCGGGGCGCGGCCTCGCGCGGCTTCTCGACCGCGACCGACCTTGCCGACTGGCTGGTCCGGGCGCTCGATCTGCCCTTCCGGCAGGCCCATCATGTGACGGGTTCCCTGGTCGCGAAGGCCGAAAGGAAGGGCTGCGACCTCGACGGGCTCACGCTCGACGAGATGCGCGAGGTGGAGCCGGGCATCACCGATGAGGTATACTCCGTGCTCGGCGTCGACAATTCGGTCGCCAGCCGGACGAGTTTCGGCGGCACGGCGCCCGGCAATGTGCGGGACGCGGCCAGCCGCTGGCGGGACCGGCTCGGCAAGGCCGGGCAATGAACGGGCCCGCAATGGGCCAGGAAACGGGGATAACGGGATGACCACGCGAGCGATGATGGCGGCCATTCTGGGCCTTGCGCTGCTGACGGCGGTCTCGGCCTGCGGACGCAAGGGCGAGCTCGAACTGCCGCCGGGCGCACAGCCGCAGGCGAAAGCCGATCCCGGCCCGACCCTCGAGGAAGTGCTGGGCGAAGATGCGCCCATCGACGCCGAACCGCTGGACGAGGAACTGGACGACATCGCGCCCCGCCGCCGCGTGGAAAACTACCACTACTGAGCGCGCCTTCCGCCGCGGAAGACGCCGGCCCCGGATTCTGAAATGCATCATTTCGACTATCGCGGCGGCGTTCTCCACGCCGAGGACGTCGCGATCCCCGACATTGCCGCCGCCATCGGCACGCCCTTCTACTGCTATTCGAGCGCCACGCTCGAACGGCACTACCGCGTCTTCGCGGACGCCTTCAAGGGCCAGCCCGCCCGCATCTGCTATTCGGTGAAGACGAATTCGAACCTCGCCGTCATCGCCACGCTCGCAAGGCAGGGCGCGGGCGCGGACGTGGTCTCGGAAGGCGAATTGCGCCGCGCGCTCGCCGCCGGCATCCCGCCGCAGAAGATCGTCTTTTCGGGCGTCGGCAAGACGGAAGGCGAAATGGCCTTCGCGCTCGAAACCGGCATCGACCAGTTCAACGTCGAATCCGAACCCGAACTCGAACTCCTCTCCACGCTTGCGGCAGCGCGCGGCCTGACCGCGCGCGTCGCGATCCGCGTGAACCCGGATGTCGACGCGAAGACGCATGAGAAGATCGCGACCGGCAAGGCCGAGAACAAGTTCGGCATCTCCTGGAAGCGCGCGCCCGCCGTCTATGCCCGCGCGAAGGACCTGCCGGGCATCGAGGCGAGCGGCATCGACGTCCATATCGGCAGCCAGCTCACCGACCTCGCGCCTTTCGAGGCGGCCTTTGCCCGCGTCGCAGGCATGATCGAGGAACTGCGCGCCGCGGGCCACGAGATCGCGCATATCGACCTCGGCGGCGGCCTCGGCATTCCCTATCGCGGCGACAACGACATTCCGCCGCATCCGGACGAATATGCGGCGATGGTGAAGCGCACCGTCGGCCATCTCGGCTGCTCGCTCACCTTCGAGCCCGGAAGGCTGATCGCGGGCAATGCCGGCATCCTCGTTTCCCGCGTGATCTACGAGAAGCAGGGCGACGACCGCGCCTTCCTCATTCTCGACGCGGCGATGAACGACCTGATCCGGCCGACGCTCTACGACGCCTTCCACGAGATCCGCGCCGTTGCGGAACCGGCCGGCGACGCGGAACAGGCGGTCTACGACGTGGTGGGCCCCGTCTGCGAAACCGGCGATTTTCTCGCCAGGGGACGGAGGCTTCCGCGCCTTCGAAGCGGCGACCTCGTCGCCATCATGTCGGCGGGCGCCTATGGCGCGGTGCAGGCCTCGACCTACAACACGCGGCCGCTGGTGCCGGAGGTGATGGTGAGAGGCGACGTCTTCCAGGAAGTGCGCGCCCGCCCCAGTTATGACGCAATGCTGAAACAGGATATTATTCCCGCCTGGCTCGATTGAGGCGCGCGTCGCGCCCGGGCCGCAACGAACAGCGCGAGGGCGAGAGGCGTTGACCGGCCCCGGAAACGGCACTTCGGAACGGAAGGAAGAATCGCGCGGCACGAGGCTGCCGCCGCGCGTCGAACGGCGCGTGCGCGCCTCGCGGGCGCTGCTGGTCTTCGAAGCATTGCTGCCCGCGCTCTGGCCCGCCGCGGGGCTCGCCGGACTGTTCGTCGCGCTTGCGCTTTTCGGTTTCTTCTCGAGCCTGCCATCCGCACTCCACTGGACGCTGCTGGCGGGTTTCGGCGCGCTCTTCGTCTGGCTGCTCTGGCGGGGCTTTCGCGGCTTCACCTGGCCGAGCCGGACAGAAGCACTCCGTCATCTCGAAAAATCGTCCGGCCTGCCGCATTCGCCGCTTTCGGCCTATGAGGACGTCGCCGCCGCGAACACGGGCGACGAGGCACTCTGGGCGGCGCATCGGCGCTGGATCGCCGAGCGGCTGACGCGGCTCCGCCTCGGCCTGCCCGCCTCGATCCTTGCAGGCCGCGACCCTTATGCGCTGCGCGCGGCCGTGCTGCTGCTTCTCGTCATCGCCATCGCAGGTACCGGCCCCGGGCACCTTGCGCGCCTCGGCGATGCGCTTCTGCCCGGCGCGGCGGGCGCGCGCGCCGCGAACATCGAAGCCTGGATCACGCCGCCCGCCTATACCGGCAAGCCGCCGCTCTATCTCGAGCAGGAAAAGGACACCGCATCCGCCGGCGACGAGCCCGTTACCGCACCGGAAGGCAGCACGCTGTCGATCCGCGTGCATGGGCTGAAGAACCCGCCCGTGCTCGAACGGCATGACGGCGAACGCGAACGGCCGGAAGAACTGGAGACGGTGAGCGCCGGCAATTACGCGATCGACGCCAGCCTCGATGAAAGCGCTGACGTGGCGCTCACCGAAGGCGGCCGCATGATCCGCGCCTGGCGCATTGAAGTGACACCGGACGAACCGCCCGCCATCGAACTTGCCGAACCCATCGCGCAATCGGCCTCGGGCGCGCTGCGCTTCGCCTACAAGGCGAGCGACGATTTCGGCGTCGCTTCGGCGGAAGCGCGCATCGCGCTCGACAGGAGCCATGTCGAGAAACCCCAGCAGAACATCGACGCACCGCAGCCACGCGTGAGCGCGCCGGACGTCAGCCTCAACCTGCCGACGCTGCGCCCGCGCGAAACGGAGGGCGAGTCCTACGCCGAACTGATGGCGCATCCCTGGGCCGGACTGCCGGTGACGATCACGCTGGCGGCAACCGACGACCGCGGCCAGGAGGGGCTTGCCGAACCGGTGGACATGCTGCTGCCGGCACGCGAGTTCACCAAGCCGCTGGCCCGCGCCATCGTGGAACAGCGCCGCCGCCTGGCGCTCGATCCCCGCTCGGGCGCAAGCGTCGCGCGCTTCATCGACAATTTCACGCAGGACGCCGAGCGCTATATCGAGGACAAGGTCGTCTACCTGTCGCTGCGCGCCGCCTATTGGCGTTTGACCGAAGCGGAACGCGATACGGACCTCACCGGCATCTACGACCTTCTCTGGTCGGTCGCGCTCCGGATCGAGGATGGCGACCTGTCGCTCGCCGAACGCGATCTGCGCGACGCGCGCAAGGCGCTCGCCGACGCGCTGGCGAACGGCGCGGGCAACGAGGAAATCGCCGAGCTGATGCAGGAACTGAAGGAGGCGTTCAACCGCTACATGGAAGCGCTCGCCGCGCAGATGCAGTCCGGCGACATGCCGATGACGAGCGAGTTTCCCGATGGCGATGTCGAAACCGTCGACCGGCAGCAATTGCAGAACATGCTGGACGCGATCGGCGAACTGGCCCAGAGCGGCGCGCGCGACCAGGCGCAGGCGATGCTCGAACAGCTGGAAAGCATTCTCGAAAACATGCAGGTGCCGAACGAACAGGCGCGCATGACGCCCGGCGAACAGGCCATGGCGGACGCGATCCAGGAAATGGGCGAGCTGATCACCAAGCAGCGCGAGCTGATGGACCGCACCTTCCGCGAACTGGAAAGGCTGCGTCGCGATCCGGAATCGGACCGGAATCTCTTCATGGAGTCCGAAGAAGGCGAAGGCGGCGGCGGCACCGAAGAAGGACAGGAGGGCGAAGGAAGCCCTGCGCTCGCGGAAGATCAGGAAGATCTGAACGACGAACTCGACAGGATCCTGAAGCAGTTGCAGGACAGCACCGAACCGCCGGACGCCCTGCTGGAAGCCCTGAACGCAATGAAAACCGCGAAGGACCGGCTTGTACGGGACCGCAAGGATCTCGCTGTCGGCTCGCAGGGACAGGCCATCGAGCGGATGCAGGAAGGCGCACAGGCCATGGCCGACAAGCTGATGGAAGGCAAGTCCGGGCGCGGCCGCGGACAGGGTCAGGCACGGACCGACCCCTTCGGCCGCCCCACGTCGCAATCGGGCTCGCCGACGGGCGAGGATGTGGCCGTCCCCGACAGGATCGACATGCAGCGCGCAAGGCAGATTCTGGAAGAGCTGAGGGAGCGCGCACGCGAACTCGGCCGTCCCGAAATCGAGCTCGACTATCTCGACCGGCTGTTGAGAAGGTTCTAGACGCCGTCGAGCACCGTCTGCACGCGCATGACGAGTTCGTCGAGCGTGAAGGGCTTCAGCAGAATATCGTGGATGATGGCGTCGAGCCCGTGCGCGCGTTCGCGCTGGTCGGAATAGCCCGTCATCAGCATGATCCTGAGCGCGGACTGATCGCGCGAGGCGAGAAGCGCAAGCGATACGCCATCCATCACCGGCATCAGGATATCGGTGAGCAGAAGGTCGTGCGGCCGGTTCGCTTCGCGCGCGCGGGCGAGCGCGGCAAGTGCATCGCTGCCGTCTCCGACGCCTTCGACCTCGTGTCCCGCCCCGCGCAGGGCGCGCACCACGAAGGTGAGAACGTCCGGCTCGTCTTCGGCTATCAGGATGCGCGCCATCTCACCGCTCCACATAGCCGACGAAGGGAAGCTGACGATAGGCATGGGCGACGTCCATGCCGTAGCCGACGACGAAACGGTCCGGACAGTCGAAGCCGGTGAAATCGGCCTTCACGTCGACGGCGAGCTTCCCGGGCTTGTTGAGCAGCACGCAGGTTCGCACGCGGGCTGCGCCACGCGCGCTCATGAGGTCCTTGGCGAAGGCGAGCGTGCGGCCGGACTCGAGAATGTCGTCGACGATCAGAACATCGCGTCCCGCAATCGTGGCCTCGGTGTCGCGAACGATGCGAACTTCGCCGAGCGACTGCGTGCCCGCGCCATAGCTCGACAGGCTGATGAAGTCCATGTCGGGCTCGGCGCCCGCCTCATGCAGGGCGCGCAGAAGATCGGCGGCAAAGATGAAACTGCCCTTGAGGATCGGGATGACGAGAAGATCGCGCCCCATCGAGGCGGCGATGTCCGCGGCGAGCGCGTGGACACAGGCGGCGATCTCATCGGCGGTATAGAGAACGGAGATACGGGCGCCGGCGGGCGCAAGACGGCTCATCCGCTACTCGGCCGCCGGCGCTTCGGGCGCGGCATCCGTTGCGGGTTCGTCATCGCTGCCGGAAACATCCCCCGCCGCGGCGACATCGGTCTCCTGCACGAAACGCACCTCGATGTCGCGCGATTCCGGCGGCGGGCTCGACAGCCGCGTGACGAAGGACGTCGCCTCGCTGGGCGGCAATTCCGTCTCGGCGAGCGCAAAAGTCCAGTGATAGAGTTCCTTCTGCTCCTCATCGAGCAATCCGACGCGAAGGCGCGGCAGAACCGCACGCTCGCCGCTGACGTTCACGACCTCGCCCGTGATCGCGAGGACGGGCAATCCTTCCTCGGTCTGGCGTTCATAGGAGACGTTGCGGAATTCGAAACCGCGCAGATTGATCTCCTCGCCGACCGCCGCATAGACCTTCGTGGTCGCAGGCCACCAGGCGGCGATCCTGTCGCGGTAGATCCAGCCGCCGCCAAGCGTTCCCGCGACGAAGAGCGCAAGCACCGTCCAGCCCGCGGCAATGAGAACCCGGCCCCGCCGCATGGAAGCGGCGCGGCGAACTTCGGCCCGGAACCGGTTGCCGATATCGGCGGTGACGCTCTTCTTCGGCGCAGGCGGCGTCGCCTCGTCGGCAAAGACGACATCGTCGGCATCGTCCGGCACCGCCTCGGCCTTGACGGCTTCGGGAGCGGCGTCCGTCACCGCATCCGCCTTCGGCTTCTCGCCGAAAATCTTCTTGCGCACCGGCGACCCGACCGGCGGCAACGCTTCGCCTGCCGGTGGCGGCGCTTCGGCGGATTGCGGCTCCTGATGCCAGCTATTCCCGCATTTCGCGCAGCGGACCTTGCGGCCCGACGGCTCGAAAGAAGCCGCGTCCACAGGGTAGCGCGCGGCGCAGGACGGACAGGTGATAATCATCCAGACAACAATTCCGGCCGTTCGGGATACCGACAAGAGCCTTGCGGCGCGGGTCCGGCAGGACAATGCGCGAGCGGGCTCCGAGTGAGCCTATTGAAAGAACGCGCGTGGTTAAAGCCGGGTTAAAATCAGCCCGCATTATCGCAATATTCGGCAGAAAACCGGGCTCTCCGGACGGGCGGCGCTGCATGGAGCCCTGCGTTCCGTGATACCGTCGCTGCATGATTCGCTTCGAGAATGTGGGCATGCGCTACGGCATGGGACCGGAGGTGCTGCGCGATGTGAGTTTTCACCTCGCGCCGGCCTCGTTCCACTTTCTCACCGGCCCCTCCGGCGCGGGCAAGACCTCTCTTCTGAAACTGATGTTCCTGGCAAACCGTCCCTCGCGCGGCCTCATCACCATGTTCGGCGAGGACATCGCGACCCTGCCGCGCACGGAACTGCCGCCGCTGCGACGGCGGATCGGGGTGGTGTTTCAGGAATTCCGGATGCTCGACCACCTGACGACCTATGAAAACGTCGCCCTGCCGCTGAAAATCCAGGGCCGGAAGGAAGACAGCTACCGCGACGACGTCGAGGAACTGCTCGCCTGGGTGGGGCTCGGCGAGCGCATGAACGCGAAGCCGCCGACACTGTCGGGCGGCGAAAAGCAGCGCGCCGCCATCGCCCGCGCCGTGGTGGCGCAGCCCGACCTCCTGCTCGCCGACGAACCGACGGGCAATGTCGACCCCGAAATGGGCCAGCGGCTGCTCCGCCTTTTCGTCGAGCTGAACCGGCTCGGCACCTGCGTTCTGATCGCGACGCATGACCGCGCGCTGGTCGAAAGCGCGGGCGCGCCCGAACTGGTGCTCCGCAACGGAGGGCTCACCGTCCGTGGCTGATCCCCTCCGCCAGCCGCCGCGCCCGCGCGGATCACATGGCCCCGCCCACGCCGACGAGGATCGCGGCTTCGGCGGCGCGCTTGCCGCGCTGCTGGTCGAGACGCGAAGCGTCATGCCGGCGGCGGGCGCAACGGGACTGCCGCTGATGCTGGTCGTCGCCGCGATGTGCTTCCTTGCGGGGCTTGCCCTCGGCGCCGCGCTTTCCGTGGGCGACAAGGCGGGCGAATGGACCTCGGATATTTCGGGCTCGCTCACGGTCGAACTGCGTCCCTCCAAGGAAATGGAGCCCGAAGAACAGATCGACGCGGTGATGGCGGTGCTCGCCGAAACGCCGGGTATTCTTTCGGCGACGCCGCTGCGGCGCGAGGATACCGCCGCACTCCTCGAACCCTGGCTCGGCCAGGGCGCGGTGACGGACGACCTGCCGCTGCCGCGTCTTGTCGACATCCGCATCGACCGCGAGACGCCACCCGACATGTCTGCGCTCGCCATCGACATCGCCGCCGCCGCGCCCGGCGCCTCGCTCGACACGCACCGGCAATGGCGAAGCGAACTGATGAGCGCGGCGCGCTCCGCCGAATGGCTCGCCTATGGCGTGCTTGCGGTCGTCGCGGGCACCACCATCGCCATCGTCGTCTTCGCAACGCGGGCGGGGCTCTCGGCGAACAGGGAAGTCGTGGAGGTGCTGCATCTGATCGGCGCCCGCGACAGTTTCATCGCGGCCGAAGTGCAGCGGCACTTCCTGCATCTCGGGTTTCGCGGCGGGCTGATCGGCACGGCCCTCGCGGCGCTCACCTTTCTCGCGCTGGGGCTCGCAGGCGGCGGCGGCGACATGTTCCTGATCGCCGCCTCCGGACTTGCGGCGGAAAACTATCCTTTTCTTCTCGCCATACCTTTCGCAGCCGCCCTCGTGACGGTTGCGACCGCACGGTTAACCGTGTTCAACACGCTGGAGCGCATGCTCTGAGGCACGTTCCGGGGGCGCTTTACTTGGGACCGCCCGCACCTATCATGTGCGCATGTCCCGCTGTGATAGGCTGAGGGCGGTGACCGGACCCCGGCGGAGACGAACCGGGACAAGCAAGGGCAAGAACGGCAATGTCGGCCAGAGACACGCTGCGGCAGACGATTGGGCAGCGCATGACCCGCATCGCCGTGGGTCTTGCGGCGCTGCTGGCCGTTGTCTATGTCGGCGGCTTCTTTCTCTTCACCGCCCGCCTGGAGCGTACGCCGCCTTCCGAAGTCCCGGTCGCCGACGGCATCGTCGCGCTGACGGGAGGACCGGACCGCATCACCGCCGCCTACAGGCTGCTGGAAGAAGGCAAGGGATCGCGGCTGCTGATCACCGGCGTTCATCCCGACGTCACGGCCGCCTCGCTGAAGGAGATCGTGCCGGGCGCGGCACCGAAATTCGACTGCTGCGTGGATGTCGGTCACCGGGCCGAGAACACCATCGGCAATGCGACCGAAACAGCCGATTGGGTGAAGCAGCGCGACTACCGTTCGATCATTCTCGTGACCAGCACCTATCACCTGCCGCGCGCGCAACTCGAACTCGGCCGCGCCATGCCCGGCGTCGAGATCAGCCCCTATCCGGTCTTTCAGGACACGTTGCATCTGGACGGCTGGTGGGCCTATCCCGGGACGACGCGGCTGCTGATTTCCGAATACACGAAATATCTGCTGACGCTGACCTATGGCCAGCCACAGATGCAGACCTGAAGCGAGAAAGGAAACCCGCTTGCTCTTTCTCCGCTCCGCCGCCTTCAACCTGACTTTCTATGCGATGTCCGTGGTGATGGTGATCGCCGCATCGCCGGCCTTTCTGCTGCCGAGCGGCGCCACCTTCCGGGCGATGGAAGTCTGGTCGCGCGCGACGCTCTGGCTGCTGCGCGTCGTTGCGGGCACGACCTACGAAGTGCGCGGCAAGCTGCCGGAGGGCGGCGTGCTCGTCGCCTCGAAACACCAGTCGATGTGGGACACCATCGTGATGACCGCAATCCTGAAGCGGCCCGCCATGGTGCTGAAGCGCGAACTCCTCTGGATTCCCTTCTATGGCTGGTACGCGCAGAAATCGCGCATGATCGCCATCGACCGGGGCGCGGGATCGAACGCCATCCGCCGCCTGGTGGCGCAGGGCAAGGCCGCCATCGCCGGGGGACGGCCCATCGTGATCTTCCCCGAAGGCACCCGCTCCGCCCCGGGCTCGAAACTCGAGTACAAGCCCGGCATCGCCGCGCTCTACCGCCAGCTCGGCGTCGAATGCGTGCCCGCCGCCGTGAATTCCGGCCTGTTCTGGGCGCGGCGCGGATTTGCACGCAGGCCCGGCACCATCGTCCTCGAATTCCTGGAGCCGATCCCGGCGGGGCTCGACCGCAAGACCTTCATGAGCGAGCTCGAAACCCGCATCGAGACGGCGACGGCGAGGCTCGTGGGAGAAGCGGGCGGCCCTTCCGCGCTCGCCGCGGAACCTGTGGAAAACAAGCCGCACCCCCTCCGTGGAAACCGGGGATAACAGTAATTATATTGTAATTTCAGCTTCTTAGAGTCGCCCGTGCCTGTGTCTTTTTCGGGTACGAAAGAAGAACATTCGGACGCCCCACGGGCGTGATAAACTACGCCGCTCCGCCGCTAGAGAGACGACTGAAAGCAAGATGCATCCGATCGCCGAACAGATCTGGGACATGAAGTACCGCCTCCACGGGGCCGACGGGACGCCTGTCGACATGACCGTGGCGGACACATGGTCCCGCGTGGCAAAAGCCCTGGCGGAAGCCGAAGCGCCCGAGGCGCGCGAGACATGGGCTGCGCGCTTTCGCGAGGCGATGGACGGCTACCGCTTCCTGCCCGCCGGGCGCATCCTTGCCGGTGCAGGCACGGGACGGGAGGTGACGCTCTTCAACTGCTTCGTGATGGGCGAAGTGCCCGACACGATGGAAGGCATCTTCGAGAACCTGAAGGAAGCCGCGCTGACGATGCAGCAGGGCGGCGGCATCGGCTACGACTTCTCGACGCTGCGTCCCAAGGGCGCGCCGGTGAAGGGCGTGGGCGCGGATGCGTCCGGGCCGCTTTCCTTCATGGATGTCTGGGACGCGATGTGCCGCACCATCATGTCGGCCGGTTCGCGCCGCGGCGCGATGATGGCGACAATGCGCTGCGACCACCCGGACATCGAAGCCTTCATCGAGGCGAAGCAGGAGCCGGGGCGGCTCACCATGTTCAACCTCTCGGTGCTCGCGACCGATCCCTTCATGGAAGCGGTGAAGGCCGACGCCGACTGGGACCTCACCTTCGGCGGCACCGTCTACAAGACGCTGAAGGCGCGCGCGCTCTGGGACCGCATCATGGCGGCGACCTATGCCTATGCGGAGCCGGGCGTCATCTTCATCGACCGCATCAACCAGCGGAACAATCTCTACTACGCCGAGGAAATCCACGCGACGAACCCCTGCGGCGAGCAGCCTTTGCCGCCCTACGGCGCCTGCCTGCTCGGCTCGATCAATCTCGCCGCGCTGGTGAAGCAGCCTTTCTCGGACGATGCGCATATCGACGAGGAGGAACTCGCCAGCCTCGTCCGCATCGCCGTGCGCGCAATGGACAACACCATCGACGTGTCGCGCTTTCCCCTGCCCGAGCAGCGCCACGAGGCGCAGGCGAAGCGGCGCATCGGCCTCGGCGTCACCGGGCTCGCCGATGCGCTCATCATGTGCCGCACGCGCTACGGCTCGGACGCTTCCATCACGCTCATCCGCAAATGGATGAAGGCGCTGTCGCGCGCGGCCTATCTCGCTTCCGTCGAGATCGCGAAGGAGAAGGGGCCGTTCCCGCTCTTCGTTGCCGACGCCTATCTCGCGGGCGAAACCGTATCGGCGCTCGACAGGGACGTTCGCGACGCCATCGCCGAACACGGCATCCGAAACGCGCTCGTGACCTCGATTGCGCCGACGGGCACGATCTCGCTTTTCGCGGGCAACGTCTCGTCGGGCATCGAACCCGTCTTCGCCTATGCCTATACGCGGAAAGTTCTGATGCCGGACGGCACGCGGCGCGAGGAGAAGGTGCGCGACTTCGCCGTCGACCGTTACCGCGAAATCTTCGGCGCGGAAGCGGCGCTGCCGGATTATTTCGTCAATGCGCAGGAGCTCTCGCCCGCCGAACATGTCGCGGTGCAGGCCGCCGTGCAGGACTTCATCGACAGTTCGATCTCGAAGACGATCAACGTACCTGCCGAAATTTCCTTCGAGGACTTCAAGAGCGTCTACATGGACGCCTACGGAAAGGGCCTCAAGGGCTGTACCACCTACCGCCCGAGCGAGGTGCGCGGCTCCGTTCTTTCCGTCGACGCGGCGCCCGCGCCGGAAGAAGCAGTGGAGCAGCCCGCGCTGCCGCTCACCGCGCCCGCCGGTCACGACATCTACGAGAAGGACGGCGTCGTCTACATGTCGAAGCCGCTGGAGCGCGAGGGCGTGCTGCCGGGCTTCACCTACAAGCTGCAATGGCCGGAGAGCGACCATGCGATGTACATCACCATCAACGACATCGTGCAGGACGGGCGGCGGCGGCCCTTCGAGATCTTCATCAACTCGAAGAACATGGAGCACTACGCCTGGACGGTCGCGCTGACGCGGATGATCTCCGCCGTCTTTCGCCGCGGCGGCGACGTGACCTTCGTGGTCGAGGAACTGAAAGCCGTGTTCGATCCGCGCGGCGGCACCTGGATGAAGGGCCGCTACGTGCCGAGCCTGCTTGCCGCCATCGGCGAGGTGATCGAGCAGCACATGATCGATACGGGCTTCATCGCCGCGAAGGACGGCAAGCCGGTGACGGAAGCGCTGCGCGCGGTCGCGGGCGACCCGCCGCCGCATGACGGACCGGCGGTGACGGCGCTGAAAGGCTGCCCGCGCTGCGGCGAACGCGGCATGGTGCGGCAGGAAGGCTGCGAGACCTGTACGTCCTGCGGCTATTCGAAGTGCAGTTGAGTAATCCGTTCTTCTCTCAACGGAGCGACGAATGACAGCCCGGGATTTTGCCCGTCTACTTATCAAGCTGATGGGGTTATTCGTACTCGCGATGACGCTGGTGCAGGCCACGCAGGCCATTTCCTATCTGCCAGGATACCTGAATCAGACGTCCTTATTCAGCGCGCTGGCGATCTATTTTGTTCCACTCATGGCAAGCGCCCTCATTGGCTGGTTCCTGTTCAAGTCGGACCGCCTGATTGCCGACAAGGTTCTATTCGCGGATGAAGGAAACGACAGGGCCGGCAGTCTGCACTTCGGAAAGGCTGAGGAAGTTCTGCTCTCCGTTCTGGGTATAAATCTCACGGCCTATGGGTTGATCGGACTGACGCGAACCCTCGGATACACAGTGTCCAGTACACCGGAGCATCCCGTAGTCTCGTCGGAGACCCTCTGGCACACTTTCCTCATTCCCTCCATCGCTCAAGTCCTGGTCGGCCTGCTTATATTTCTGTCGAGCCGCGGCCTCGTCGTCCTCCGCCATCATTTTCTTGATCTCCGCGACAAGACGAGGGAGCTCGGGGCTGACAAGTAACCTTCACTCTCACCCCGCCCTTTTCCTGACGTAATGCCGCTCTAGATACCGGAGCCAACATGGCTTCCATCGAGACAGCAGCGCCCGACGCCGATGCGGAACCCTCCGGGGGGACGGAGATTCGCCGCGCGCTGCTCGTCGAGAACCCGAACAGCGGCGGCGGAAGCCATTGGGATGCGGAGGTTTTTCTCGAAGCGGCGCGCGAGCAAGGCATCGAGATCCGCCACGAAAGACCGGACAACCCGGACGCCTGCTGCAAGCTCCTGAGCGAAGCGGAAAACGTGGATGCCATTGCGGTGGCGGGCGGCGACGGTACGCTGAACCCCCTTGTTCAGTGTCTCGTCGAGCGGCAATTGCCGCTGCTGGTGCTGCCCGCCGGAACCGCCAACGACTTCGCCCGTTCTCTTCAGATGCCGGAAAAGCCGGACGCACTGGCGGCGCTTCTGCACGACGGCCGCGTTGCGTCCGTCGATGTCGGCTACGCGAACGACAAGCCGTTCCTGAACGCAGCGAGCATCGGCATGACGAACACGATCAGCCGGCTGCAGAGCAAGCAGAGAAAACGCCAGTGGGGCGTGCTGAGCTATGCGGTGAGCGCCTTCGAAGCGGGCCGCACCGCGCGCTCCTTCATCGCCCGTTTCGAGGGCGGGGAGACGAACCGCGAGATGCGCTGCATCCAGCTTCTCGTCGGCAACGGGCGCTTCTATGGCGGCGGCATGACGGTGCATGCCGATGCGACGCTGACGGACGGGTTGCTGCATCTCTACGCCGCAGTCCCGCGTTCGCTTTTCGGCATGGCGGCGCTGCTGCCGTTCCTGCGTTTCGGCCGCACAGACCTCGCACCCGAAGTGCTGTGCGACGAAGGCGCGGAAATCTCGATCGCGACCGCGCCGAGGCGGCACGTCTTCGCCGATGGTGAGGAACTGACGGAAACACCCGTACGCTTCCGCGTGGCGCGGCGTGCGCTGAAAGTGATCCTTCCGAAGGAGGACGAAAAATGAACCAGCTCCTGCTGACGCAATCCGAAGCCGCGCTCCGCGCGCTCGGCGTCGCCTGCCAGTCCGCCAGCCGGTACTACGAGACGGCATCGAACGTGACGCACAACCACTGGCGCGACTTCGCGGCGAACCGGAGCGTCGCCTATCGCGACATGAGCCGGCGGATCGCCGAGCTGCTGAAGCGCGAGGAAGTGCTGCCGGGCTCGCCGGACGAGGACATGGAATGGCTGAAGGAGATCGCGCTGCGCGCACAGGCCGCCATTTCCGGCGACGAGGCGGGAACGCTGCTCAAGGGCTGCGCCCGCACGGAACAGAAGGTCTGGGACGCGCTCGGCGAATTCGGCTTTGCCGGCATCCCGGCCGCAAGCGATGCGACGATGAAGGAACTCGCGACCCTGGTGACCGAAGGTTTCCTCTGGCTCGGCCGTGAAAAAGAGGCTTTGCTGAAGCAGGAAGAAAACTGACCAGCGGGGCGCCGATGCGCGGCTTCATTCATCACATCGACCTGACGGTGAGGGATCCCTGGGCGTCCGCGCCCTTCTACGACGCGGTGCTGGGCTTCATGGGCTACAAGCGCTGGGACGAAGATGCGCGCGGCATCGACTGGGAGCACGCCTCCTCGAAGGATCGCCTGCCGTCCATCGGTATCTTCAAGGCGCAGGGCCCGAATGCGGGCCGGGGCCATGACCGCTACTCGCCGGGGCTTCACCACATCGCCTGGATCGCGGAAAGCCGAGAAGATGTGGACCGGCTTCACGCGCTGCTGATCGAGATCGGCGCAACGGTGCTCGACCCACCCGCCGACTATCCCGAATACGGCGATGGCTATTACGCGGTCATGTTCGCGGACCCGGACGGGCTCAAGCTCGAATTCGTCCACGAACCGAGAAAATAGCGTCCGCTCCCGGCGAGCGGAAAGCGGACGACTCGTCTATTCTTCCCTGATGACGAAACTCGAAATCCGGAACGCCGACGCCCGGCGCCTCTTCCTAGACCATCACGCCCTGACGGGAGACGGCGGCGGACCGCACGGCACCGCCGACACGCTCTCGCTCATCCGGCGGCTCGGTTTCGTTCAACTCGATTCGGTCAATGCCGTCGAACGCGCCCATCACCTGATCCTGTTCTCGCGGGCCCCGGGCTACCGCCGCGAGCATCTCGCCTCGCTTCACCACGACGAGCCTGCGCTCTTCGAACACTGGACGCATGACGCCTCGCTGATCCCGATGGAGTTCTATCCGCACTGGCGGCACCGCTTCCGGGCGGCGAAAGCGAAAATGGAAGCAAACCCGCGCTGGCAGGACCGTATCGGCCCCGAGGGAGAAAAAGTGATCCGCAATGTGCGCCGCCGCCTGAAACGCGAAGGCGCGCTGATGGCGCGCGATTTCGAGGACAAGGGTGCCGGCGGCTGGTGGGGCTGGGGTCCGTCCAAGACGGCGCTCGAAACGCTCTGGCGCACGGGCGAACTCGCCATCGCGCGGCGCGAGGGTTTCGAGAAGGTCTACGACCTCGCCGAGCGCGTCATCCCCGACGATGTCCGCCGCGCACGCCCGAGCGAAGCCGCCTCGACAGACTGGGCCTGCCGCGGGGCGCTGGAACGTCTCGGCGTGGCGACGCCGCAGGAAATCGCCGCCTTCTGGCAGCTTGTCTCCATCGACGCATCGAAGAAATGGGCGGCAGCCGCGTTGAAGAAGAAGGAAATTGTGGAGGTCTCGGTCGAAGGAGCGGACGGAAGCTGGAAGCCGGCGCTGGCCCCCGCCGACATCGAGGCGCGCATCGCGGCAGCGACGCCCCCACCCGCAGCCATGCGCTTCCTCTCGCCCTTCGACCCCGCGATCCGCGACCGCAAGCGCACCGGGCGCCTGTTCGGCTTCGACTACCGGATCGAGATTTTCGTGCCGGAGAAGAAGCGGCAATACGGTTACTACGTGCTACCTCTGATCGAGGGCGAACGCTTCGCGGGCCGCGCCGATGTGAAGGCGCATCGCGCCGAGGGCCGGCTGGAAGTGAAGGGGCTCTGGCTCGAACCCGGCGTCAGGCTCACGAAAAAGCGCGAAAGCGGCATCCACAAGGCCCTGGCGGCACTCGGCGGCTTCACGGAGACGCCGGTCATCGACGCAGGCGCTGCTCTACGGCGCGCCAGAGACGGCTGAGCCCCTCGTCGGACAAACCGGCCTCGTCGAGATGGCGGACGGTACTTTCGAGATAATCGGGATTCCTCCCCGAGCGGCCCTCGCCTTCCGCGATCAGACGCACCTGTTCGTCAAAGTCGAGACGGCCCGCATATTGTTCGTGGGCGCGGTCGACGACGAAGCAGAGCGCATCGATGCGGCGGCGCGTCTCGACCAGTTCGACGGATTTCACCACGTCGCGATAGACCAGCGTCACCTGTTCGCGCGCCTGGAGATAGCGCTTCGTCTCCTCTGCCCGCGAAGCCGCGACACGGAAGGCAACGCCGCGGCAGGAGCCGCCAGCGTCGAGACCGAAGACGAGGCCCGGCTTCTCCGGCGTGCCCCGGTGAACATGGCTGTAGACGCAGAAGGCCCGGTGATAGCCGCGCAGCAGCGCGGAATGCCGCTCCTCATGTTCGAAACCGGGACGCCACATCAGCGAGCCGTATCCAAAAACCCATAAATCCTGCATGCTGCTATCTTCCATGACGCGCAGACTATAGGCATGCGTGGCAGACGGACGCAAAACCGCCTGACGCGACGCATATACGGGAACCCATGACGGAAGCGAAAGCAAAGGGAAGCGGAAGACACTGGGGCATTGTCCTGCCCGCCGTGGCGCTCGGCGCGCTGGTGATCCTCTATTCGGTCTACTGGTTTGCGGTCGCCGACGAAGTCCGCAAATCCGTGGAGGCCTTTTCGGCACGAGGCGAAGAAGGCCTCGTTACAGGATGGGAAGATTTCTCTGTCGGCGGTTATCCCTATCGCATCGAGGCGAGATTCGAGACGCCTGCGGCGAGCGCGCCGGAAACACCGGAAGCGTGGGAATGGCGGGGCGAACGAGCCGCCGTGGCGCTGCTGCCCTACAATCTGCGTCACGCCGTGCTGACGCTTGGCGGCGAACAGGTGCTGCGCTACCGCGATGTGAGAACGGCGTCGCAAGCGGCAAGCGAACTTCGCGCGAAGGCGGAAACCGCCCGGGCAAGCTATGTCGATCTTCCCGAAAGCCCGTTCGGCCGCCTAGCCATCGACATCGAAAATCTCGACGCGGCCCACCGGCGGGGCGCGACGGGGGCCGAAGACAATATCGTCGCCGGACGGCTGCAGCTCCACACGCGTCCTGCACTGGACGAAACGGGGGCGCCCGTGCCCGCCAGCTACGACATCGCCGTGCAGGCCGACAGCATTGCCGTCGACGGCGCAGAGCGGGTTCCGGCGCTCGGCAACGGGATGGAGCTTCTGCTGATACAGGCGCGGCTGCGTGATGTACCCCAGACCGCCCATGTCAGCGCCGTCGAACTGTTGCAGGCATGGCGCGCAAACGGCGGCACGCTCGCCCTTTCCGACCTGATCGTGAAATGGGGGCCGCTCGACCTCACCGCGAGCGGCGAACTCGCGCTCGACACGCAGAACCGCCTCGAAGGCCAGCTCGATGCACGGGTGACCGATTTCGACGGCCTGCTCAAGGCAATGGTGCGCGACGGCGTCGTGAAGGAAGACGAGGCGCGGATTGCGCTGGCCGGGCTCGTGCTCGTCTCGCAGTTTCAGGGCAACCGCTCCGACGAGGTGCGCGTGCCCGTCATCATGCGGGAAGGACGGCTCTTCCTCGGGCCGCTCGCCATCGCGAAACTCGAACCGCTTTACTGATCGCCCTCGCCCGCGGACTTGGGATGCGTGGGATTGCGCCCGAAATTCGGCGCGTCCGTGTCCTGCCCCGCATCGACGATGGAACGGCGGATCGCCCGCGTGCGCGTGAACAGATCGAACAGCACATCGCCATCGCCCCAGCGGATCGCGCGCTGCAACGCCGTCAGATCCTCCGAGAAACGCGCAAGCATTTCGAGGATCGGTTCCTTGTTGTTGAGGCAGACGTCGCGCCACATCGTCGGATCGGATGCCGCGAGACGCGTGAAATCGCGAAAGCCGGACGCGGAATACTTGATGACTTCGGACTGCGTTACCGTTTCGAGATCGCTCGCGGTGCCAACGATGTTGTAGGCGATGATATGCGGCAGGTGACTGACGATGGCGAGCACCATGTCGTGATGCTTCGGCTCCATCACGTCAACCTTCGAGCCGCAGGCCGTCCAGAAGGCGCTGAGCCTTTCGGTGGCTTTCTCATCGGTGCCGGGAACCGGGGTGAGGATGCACCAACGGCTGTCGAAGAGTTCCGCAAAGCCCGCATCGGGGCCGGATTCTTCCGTACCCGCAATCGGATGGCCGGGAATGAAGTGAACCCCCTCCGGCACATGCGGACCCATGTCGCGGATGACGGCCATCTTGACCGACCCGACATCGGTGAGGATCGCGCCTTTCTTGAGATGCGGTTCGATCTCGGCAGCCACGGACCCAAGCGCGCCGACCGGCGTGCAGACGACGACGAGGTCGGCATCCCTTGCAGCTTCCGCCGCGCTCGCATGGACGCTGTCGACGAAACCGATTTCGAGCGCGCGCTTCCGTGTCGTCTCGGAGCGCGCATACCCCGCGACATGATCCGCGAGACCGGCGCGCTTCATGGCATGGCCGAGCGACCCGCCGATCAGACCGAGACCGATCAGGGCAACGCGTTCGAAATGAGCCTCGCCCCTCATGACGCGGCCGCCTTCGCATTCATGAACTCGGCAAGCGCCGCAACGACGAGACGATTCGCCTCTTCGGTGCCGACCGAGAGGCGCAGGCAGTCGGGCAGACCGTAGCTCGTTACCGCGCGCAGGATGAGACCGCGTTTCATCAGAAAGTCGTCGGCATCCTTCGCGGTCTTTCCCTTCTCCTTCGGGAAATGGATGATGAGGAAGTTCGCGACGCTGGGCGTGACATCAAGGCCGAGGCGCGAAATTTTCTCAGTCAGCCAGGCGAGCCATTTGTCGTTGTGTTCGCGCGACAGTTTGAGGTGGTTCAGATCCCTGATCGCCGCGACGCCCGCCTTCATCGCGGGTATGGACACGTTGAAGGGTCCCCGCACGCGGTTGACCACGTCGACGATGTGCTGTGGCGCATACATCCAGCCGAGGCGCAGACCCGCAAGCCCGTAAATCTTCGAAAAGGTGCGCGTCATTACGACGTTCTCGCAGGTGGCCACGAGCTCGATACCGGCTTCGTAATCGTTCCTGCTGACATATTCGCTGTAGGCCGCATCCAGAATGAGCAGAATGTCGGGGCGAAGCCCCTGCTGAAGACGGCGCACTTCCTCCGCCGGAATATAGGTGCCGGTCGGGTTGTTCGGGTTGGCGAGAAAGACGACTTTCGTCTTCGCCGTCACGGCGGAGAGGATCGCATCCACATCCGTGCGGCAATCCACCTCTTTCGCCACGACGGTCTTCGCGCCCGCCGCGCTCGTCACGATCGGGTAAACGAGAAAACCATGTTCGGTGACGATGGATTCGTCGCCTTCGCCGAGATAGCACTGGGCAAGAAGGTGGAGCAGTTCGTCGGAGCCCGCGCCGCAGACGATTCGGTTCGGATTGAGGCCGTAGCGTTCCGCTATCGCCTCCCGCAACTCCTCCGCCCCGCCATCGGGATAGAGCGAAAGGCTGGTGGCCGCATCCTTGAAGGCCTCGATGGCAGCCTTGCTGGGCCCGAGCGGCGTTTCGTTCGCCGAGAGCTTGTAGACCGGCCCTGCGCCGTCCGCGCGTGCGCGGCCGCCGACATAAGGCTCGATTTCGAGGACGCCGCGCTGCGGCTCTGGACGCGTCATCTCGCCCTCACTCGCCATCCCGCGCAAGGCGCAGCGGGTTGGCATAGCCGCCAAGCAGCCTGACTTCGGCCACCGGCTCCTCGTCGAGCGCGGCGAGCCGCTCGTCATCCTCACCGAGGTGATGGGGAAGTTCGATCAGGTAGATGTGCTTCGCGGCGCCGTTCTCGATTTTCGCACTCGCGATCCGGCGGCCTTCGAGGTTCGCGGCCTTGACCAGAGCGGCGACGCGCGAGTCGCTCAGGCTTTCGGTGGTCGAAAGCGCAAGAAGCGCCGTGTCGTCGCCGGTGCTCTCGAAGTTGCTGTGCGCGAGGACGAGCGCCTTCGCGCCGTCGTCTTCCTTCTCGACGTCGACGAAGGGAAGCCGCGCGACGATACGTATGTCCGAGTAACCGCCCGTCGCAAAGGCGACCCACCACTGATCGCCCATGCCCATCCCGGGCTGCGGCAGGATACCGATGGCAGAACGGTCGTGACCCACGCGGCGAAGCACCTCGCGGGCATCATCGTGAATATCCATGGGCGTCGTCGAACCGTAGTAGTTCCGGGCGAGATCCCAGAAACCGAGCGCATCGCCGTCCGATCCGCCGAAGACATCGACCCGGAACGGCCCCTGAATGCGCGTCATGGCGGCCATGATCTCGCGCCAGAGCCGGACCAGCACGCGAAGCGGCAAACGTCCCTCGTGACGCTCCGCGAGGCGGCGCAGCACCTCCGCCTCCCGGCCGGGCCGGAAGGCGACGAAGCTGCCATGGCCGGCCGCGCTCGCTGCCCGGGCCTTGGCCTCCGCGACCTCGACCACGAGCTCCGTGCGCTTCATCAGGAGGTCCTGCAGCGCGTCGTCGATCGCATCGATCTCCTTGCGGACATCGGCGAGGGCCTTTTCTGGCGTGGTCGTCTCGGTCGTCATTCTCGTCCACCGGGCACGGATTTCAGCCTGCGGCAGGGCTCCCGGACCCTGCCCGCGGGAGCGGTATTCATACGAGGGCAACCCATTAAAATCAAAGAAAACATTGACATTTTGGGGGGTGCATCCCTAGCTATGCAGCCTGTCTGGCGGGGGGCCGGGAGCCCACCTCGAGGCCGCTCAGCCACAAAACAGCGCAGAGGCGCTATGAACACGATCGAGAAGGCCGGAGGCCCTTCGGGGGTTACCGGCCCGGAGAACTCAGAGTTTGAGGAAGGTGGAATCCGGGTCTGCCGCGCGACGGCGACCTTCGGGCCGGATGAGCCGCTCGCCCTCGATTCCGGCGAAAGCCTCGCCCCCTTCACCATCGCCTACGAGACCTACGGCACGCTGAATGCCGACAAGTCGAACGTGGTGCTGATCTGCCACGCGCTGACGATGGACCAGTATCCGGCGAGCACCCATCCGCTGACCGGCAAGCCCGGCTGGTGGCTCCATATGGTCGGTCCGGGACGGCCGATCGATACCGACCGCTTTTTCGTGATCTGCCAGAACGTTGTCGGCGGCTGCCAGGGGACCACCGGTCCCCGCGACATCGACCCGAAGACGGGCAAGCCTTACGGCCTCAGCTTCCCGGTCACCACCGTGGGCGACATGGTGCGCGCACAGGCGATGCTGCTCGACCGGCTCGGTATCCGCGACCTTTTTTGCGTGATCGGCGGCTCCATGGGCGGCATGCAGGTGCTGCAATGGGCGGCGGCCTATCCCGACCGCGTTTTCTCCGCGATTCCGATCGCGACCGCTGCACGCCATTCCGCGCAGAACATCGCCTTCCACGAGGTCGGCCGCCAGGCGATCATGGCGGACCCCGAATGGAAACAGGGCGCCTATCTTTCGCACGGCACGAACCCCGCCAAGGGGCTCGCGGTCGCACGCATGGCCGCGCATATCACCTATCTGTCGGAGCAGGCGCTGCACCTGAAATTCGGCCGCAACCTGCAGGACCGCGAAAGCATCACCTACGGGTTCGACGCCGACTTCCAGATCGAAAGCTATCTGCGTCATCAGGGATCGACCTTCGTCGACCGCTTCGACGCGAACTCCTATCTCTACCTCACGCGCGCGATGGACTACTTCGATCTCGCGGACGATTACGGTGGCGTGCTCGCCAATGCATTCCGGGGAACGGCATCGCGCTTCTGCATCGTGTCCTTCACCAGCGACTGGCTCTTCCCGACCTCGGACAGCCGGCAGGTCGTGCATGCGCTGAACGCGGTCGCGGCGAAGGTCAGCTTTGTCGAGATCAACACCGACAAGGGCCACGACGCTTTCCTGCTCGACGAACCGGAAATGTTCGCAACGCTTCGCGGTTTCATCGGCAGCGCTGCCCGCACGCGGGGCATCGGCGAATGAGCAACGGACATGGCCAGGTCGACGGCCGCGTAGACCTGGAACTCATCGCAGGCATGATCTCGCCCGGCTGCCGGGTGCTCGACGTCGGTTGCGGCGACGGCGATTTGCTGGCGCTTCTGCGCAAGCAGAAAGATATCGACGGGCGCGGTGTCGAACTCAGCCAGGAAGGCGTGAACGCAAGCGTGGCGCGCGGCCTCGCCGTGGTGCAGGGCGACGCCGACACCGACCTCACCGCCTATCCCGACGATGCGTTCGACTACGTCATCCTCAGCCAGACGATCCAGGCGACACGCAATCCGAAGGCCGTGCTGCGCGAGATGAAGCGCATCGGACGTCACGTCATCGTCTCGTTCCCGAACTTCGGCAACTGGCGGGTGCGGTTGAAGCTTCTCTTCAGCGGACGGATGCCGGAGACGCGCTCGCTCGGCTACTCGTGGTACGACACGCCGAACATTCATCTCTGCACGGTGCTGGACTTCGCATCGCTCTGCGATGAACTCGGACTTGAGATCGAGGATGCGCTGATCGTGACGGGCGACAGGTCGCGCCGCATATCCAATCCCGGACCTCTGTCGAACCTTCTGGCGAGCGATGCTGTCTTCCTGCTGAAACGGCAGGATTGAGGGTCAACTTTCGTCGAACGAAGTGACACGCCGCGCCGGAACGGGCGCGGCGACCGGCGCAACTGCCCGAACGCGAGACTTCAGCGTGGCAGGCAGCGGCGTCGCTGCGTAGATCTGCTTCGTCGCCTCCACCATGATGACACCGGAAAAGCGCGGCCAGAGCATGTGCCCTGCCCTTTCCCATGCGGCGGCGGAACGAAGCAGCGGGCGCCAGTCGAACGGCGGTGCGAAGAGCGCGACCTCCCAACCCGAAGGCGAAAACATGGACTCGCGCAAGAGCTGCGTGAGCTGGCTGCGCGAGAAGGGCTGGCCGTGGCCGAAAGGCGTCGCCTCGCGCCGCGCCCACAAGCCCCGCCGGTTCGGCACCACGATGAGGACACGCCCGCCGGGCGCCAGCACACGCCATATCTGGCGCAGCATCCCGCGCAGGGATTCGCTCGCCTCCAGCCCGTGAACGACGAGGACGCGGTCCATGCTCTCGTCGCCAAGCGGCAATTCCAGCTCGTCGACGAGCCCCGTCAGGCATTTTCCTTCTGCCGGCCACTGCATGACACCTTGCCGCGCCGGCATGAGACCGATCACGCGCTCCGCCTGACCGATGAAGGGCGCGAGATAGGGCGTCGCAAAGCCGAGGCCCAGCAGGCTGAGCCCGCGCAAATCCGGCCAGACCTGCGCGATCCGCCGCGCGATATGGTGGCGTGCGACGCGTCCGAGGGGGCGTCCGTAAAAATCCCGAAGGTCGATCACATCCATGTGCATGGGCCGACTGTAGCAAAAAGCGCAGGCGCGCGCCGGGTTCACGGAAGCCCCCAAGCGCACTAGGTTAAGGGGAACGCTACATGAAAACGCGCTAACACAAGGCAAACGCCGGGGCGCGGAGGAAAACAAATGGCAAAACTCGAAATCCACCAGTTTCCCTGCCTGAACGACAATTACGGCTATCTGGTTCACGAGCCCTCGAGCGGCAAGACTGCGACGATAGACACGCCGGAAGTAAAACCGATCCTTGCCGCACTCGCGGAAAGGGGCTGGACGCTCACCCATATTCTCAACACGCATCACCACTTCGACCATGCGGGGGGCAATGCGGAGCTGAAGGAAAAGACGGGCTGCACGGTGATTGGTCCGAAAGGCGAGAAGGACAAGATTCCCGGTATCGACCGGCCCGTCGGCGAAGGCGACATCGTGGAACTCGGCGCGGCCCAGGCGCGCGTCATCGAGGTGCCGGGACATACGAGCGGGCACATCGCCTACAGTTTCGACGAAGAGCACATCGCTTTCGTGGGCGATACGCTCTTCGCGCTCGGTTGCGGGCGCCTCTTCGAAGGAACGCCGCAGCAGATGTGGACCTCGCTCGGCAAGCTCATGACGCTCCCCGACGACACCATTGTCTATTGCGCGCATGAGTACACGCAGGCCAATGCCCGTTTCGCACTCTCCGTCGAACCTCAGAATGCGGCCCTCGTCGCCCGCGCGAAGGAGATCGACGAGAAGCGTTCACGCGGCGAATGGACTGTCCCGACCACGATAGGTCTTGAAAAGAAGACCAACCCCTTCCTGCGCGCGGCGAGCATCGACCTCCGGCGCACGATCGGGCTCGAAGCGGCGAAGGACGTGGACGTCTTTGCCGAAACGCGCAAACGGAAGGATAATTTCTGACATGCCCTCATTCGACGCCGGCATGGACGCCGACGCCATCATCGAACTTCTCCAGATGCAACCGCATCCGGAGGGCGGCTACTTCGCGGAGACCTTCCGAGACCCCGAAGGAGGGTCCCGCGCCCACTCGACGGCGATCTACTACTTGCTGAAGGAAGGCGAGCGTTCGCACTGGCACCGCGTGGATGCCACCGAAATCTGGCACTGGTATGCCGGCGGGCCTCTCGCATTGTCGCTCTGCAAGGATGGCGGCACGCCCGAAACGCGCATGCTCGGCCAGAACCTCGACGCAGGCGAGCGGCCCCAGGTCGTCATTCCCGCCAATGTCTGGCAGGCAGCGGAACCGCTCGGCCTCTGGACACTCGTCGGTTGCACGGTCGCTCCGGGCTTCGAGTTCTCCGGCTTCGAGATGGCGGAACCCGGGTGGAACCCGGGCGGTTAACCCTGCGCGCTTTTCCTTCTCTCTGTTGCGGCCCTGCGCTGGCCGAATCCGGCCGGACCGCTAGACTGAAAGGGTTCAAGACCGTCACCGGTCCGTGGGGGGCTGAGAGTGAAATCCGTTCTTGCCATTGCGGGTATTCTTGCCGCGCTTCTCGGCGCAGGCCTACCCGCGCGCGCCGACGAAGCCGCCGCCTGCCCGACCGACGCAACGGCGCCCGCCGAAACCCCTGTGGTCCGGGTCCCGACGGAAGGCGGCCCCGCCTATGGCGGCATGCAATATCCCCGCAGCGTGGGCCTCGGGCCGAAGGAAGTCGCGCTTACCTTCGATGACGGCCCGAACCCGGAAAACACGCGGCGCATACTCGACATTCTGGACCGGCACTGCGTGAAGGCGACCTTCTTCATGGTGGGGATCTATGCCGAAAAGCACCCCGACATCGTGCGCGAAGTGGCAGCCCGCGGCCACACGATCGGCACACACACATGGTCGCACCCGAACAATCTTCGGCATTTCTCGCTTTCGAGCGCGCAACGCCAGATAAGACGCGGATTTGCGGCCGTGGAATCGGCGCTGGCGAGCGCACCGCCGGAAAGCCGGGCGCGCGTCGCACCGTTCTTCCGCTTTCCGGGGCTCAACGACAGCGGCTATCTGATTTCATGGCTCGGCAAACGCAACATAGCGACCTTCTCCTGCGAGTTCGGTGCCGATGACTGGAAGGCGATCAGCTCGGCCGAAGTACGGCGCCGGGCCCTGCGCAACATCGCCTATGTCGGCCGCGGCGTGCTGATCCTTCATGACACCAAGCCGCGCACCGCGGACATGCTGTCTTCCTTCATCGTCGCGCTGCGCCAGCAAGGCTATACCTTCGCGCAACTGGTGCCCGAGGAGGGCGCGCGCGACCTTGCCGCCGCGGCGCCCGATCCGCTCATCCGCCCCGTCCGCAAGGCGGAGAAGGAACCCTCCACGACGCTTGGCGCGGTCTTGAAGCCGTCACTTGAGCCTGCCACGGCGCTCCAGTAGCCTGTTCGCATGACAAGGAAATCCGCATCGGGACTTTTCCTGCCCAACCGCCGCGAGGTGCTGAGCCTCGCCGCCGGTGCGGCAGCGCTCGTCGCCATGCCTTCCATCCTGCGCGCCGATGCGCCTTACAAGAAGTCGCTGCGCCTGCAGAGCCTCAACTCCGGCGAGAAGCTCACCGTCACCTACTGGACGGACGAAGGCTACGACCCGGAAGCGCTGAAGCGCGTTTCATGGTTCATGCGCGATCTGCGCACGGGCGACGTGCACGACGTTCACCCGGAACTCCTCGATCTTCTCTGGGAGATCGACAGCCACACGCGCTCGAAGAATCCGATCTACGCCATGTCCGGCTACCGCTCGCCAAAGACCAATGCCTGGCTCGACGCCCGCGGAAACGGTGTCGACCCCGGCAGCTTTCACATGCGCGGCATGGCGATCGACATCACGCAGGATTTCGGGGATCCGGAAGAAATCTACCGTGTCGCGAAGAAACTCGGGAAGGGCGGCGCAGGTTACTATCCGACGAAGACGCCCTATGCCCATGTCGATATCGGCCCACCGGACGACTGGGTCTATCCGGGCATGCCGCGTCCGGCGCGCGACGAGGAATACGACCTGCTGCAGGCCGTAGCCAGGCAAAAGGCCGGCTGAAACGAAAAACGCCCCGGGGAATCTCCGGGGCGTTCGCCGTTCGATGGATCGAAACTAACCCGCAATATACTGCGCGCCATTCGCCGTGATGGTCGCGCCGGTGACGAAGCTCGCCTTCTCGTCGGCGAGGAAGGTCACGCAGTGAGCGATTTCTTCCGCCTTGCCGAGACGCCCGACGGGGATGCTCGCAACGATCCCTTCAAGCACCTTTTCAGGGACGGCCGCCACCATGTCGGTGTCGATATAGCCGGGCGCGATGCAGTTGACCGTCACGCCCTTCCGCGCGACTTCCTGCGCCAGCGCCTTCGTGAAGCCGATGACCCCCGCTTTCGCCGCGGAATAGTTGGTCTGGCCCATCTGGCCCTTCTGGCCGTTGATCGACGAGATGTTGACGATGCGTCCGAAGCCGCGTTCGCGCATGCCGTTGATGACCGGCTGACACATGTTGAACATGGAATCGAGATCGACGGCGATCACCTCGCGCCATTGCTGCGGCGTCATCTTGTGCAGCATGCCGTCCCGCGTGATTCCCGCATTGTTGACGAGCACGTCGACCGGGCCGAGTTCGCCCTCGACGGCGGCAATGCCTTTCACACAGGAATCGTAGTCGCCGACATTCCATTTGTAGACATTGATGCCGTGCTCCTTCGAGAAGGCGGTCGCCGCCTCGTCGTTACCGGCGTAGTTCGCGGCGACCGCGTACCCCGCCTCCTTGAGCGCCAGTGAAATCGCGGCACCGATGCCGCGTGTGCCGCCCGTTACGAGCGCAACTTTCGTCATTGTGGATATCCCTGTCCTGAATTCTCTCTAGCCGCCCGAACCGTCAGCGCTCGACGCAGAGCGCGATGCCCATGCCGCCGCCGATGCACAGCGTTGCGAGACCCTTTTTCGCGTTTCGCTTCTCCATCTCATGGAGCAGCGTCACGAAGACGCGCGCACCCGACGCGCCGATCGGATGACCGATGGCGATGGCGCCGCCGTTCACGTTCACGATGTCCGGGTTCCAGCCGAGATCCTTGTTGACCGCAAGCGCCTGTGCCGCAAAGGCCTCGTTCGCTTCCACGAGATCGAGATCGTCGACCGACCAGCCCGCCCGCTTCAGCGCGAGACGCGAGGCGGGGATCGGCCCCGTTCCCATGACAGCCGGATCGACGCCAGCATGAGCCCAGGAAACGATACGGCCGAGCACCTTGCGGCCTTCCTTCTCCGCGCGCGCCGCATCCATCAGCACCACCGCCGCGGCGCCGTCATTGATGCCCGACGCATTGGCGGCGGTAACCGTGCCGCCCTCCCGCTGGAAGGCGGGTTTCAGGCCCTTGATGCCGTCGAGCGTGACGCCGTGCTTGATGAATTCATCGCTGTCGACAACCGTTTCGCCCTTGCGGGTCTTGATGGTGACGGACGCGATTTCGTCCTTGAACTTGCCGCCCTTCTGCGCCGCTTCTGCCTTGTTCTGCGAAGCGACGGCGAAGGCGTCCTGTTCGTCGCGCGTGATCTGCCAGCGGGCGGCGACGTTCTCGGCGGTCTGTCCCATGTGGTAGCCGTTGAAGGCGTCCCAGAGACCGTCCTTGATCATGGTGTCGACGAAGTCGAGCGAGCCCATCTTCTGGCCAGCCCTGAGATGTGCGGCGTGCTGCGCCATGCTCATGCTTTCCTGGCCGCCCGCGACCACGATCTCGCTGTCGCCGTTGACGATCGCCTGATAACCGAGCGCAACGGCACGAAGTCCCGATCCGCAGAGCTGGTTGACGCCCCAGGCCGGCACTTCGACCGGAATCCCGGCATTCACCGAGGCCTGACGAGCAGGGTTCTGGCCCTGGCCCGCCTGCAGGATCTGTCCCATGACGACCTCGGAGACCTCGGCCTTGTCGATGCCGGCCCGCTCGATGGCCGCCGAAATCGCAGTGCGGCCGAGTTCATGCGCCGGTACATTCGCAAAGGCGCCGTTGAAGGCGCCGACAGGCGTACGCGCCGCGCCGACAATGACCACATCGGTACCGGATTTGCTCATGGGTATGCTCCCTGGAACCGGCCCTCGCGCGGGCCGTGTGATTGTGGGGCCCCGGCGGAGACAGGCGTCGAGCCGGGCGGCGCCCAAGAGGCGGCCGCCGCGGAAACGCTGTTTTCTGTGCATCGCAATGCGGGGCTTGCGCAGCGCAACAATACCGCGTCACAATGCCGAATGACAGGGGGCAAGGGACCCGGCGGCAGCCTTCATTGCCGAAAAAGGCAAAATCGGTCCCGCGCGATAACAGCACTAGTGAGAGATTGGGAAAGCCGTGGCAAAAAAGACATCATCCACGGACGATGACGTCATCGTTATCAAGAAATATGCGAACCGGCGGCTCTACAATACCGCGACATCGAGCTATGTGACGCTCGACCATCTCTGCGAGATGGTGAAGCAGAGCAAGGAATTCGTCGTTCGGGACGCCAAGACGGGCGAGGACATCACCCGCTCGGTGCTCACGCAGATCATCTTCGAGGAAGAAGGCAAGGGCCAGAACCTGATGCCGATCAATTTCCTCCGGCAACTGATCCGTTTCTACGGCGACAGTCTCCAGAGCTTCGTTCCTTCCTATCTCGAAATGAGCATGAACAGCTTCGCGAAGGAGCAGGAGAAACTGCGCAATCGCGTTACCAGCGCGCTGGGCGGCCGGGAGCGGCTTGGCCAGTTCGAGGACCAGATCCGTCACAATCTTGAGATGTTCGACAACGCCATGCGCATGTTCACGCCCTTCGGCCGCACCGGCTCGCAGGAGCGCGCGGCCAAGGAACCGTCGAAATCCGTGAAGGAGCCGGAAACCGAAAGCGAAGAGACGCGCGACGACGAACTCGACGAACTCAAGAAGCAGATTTCCCAGATGCAGGCTCAGCTCGAAGCCTTGTCGAAGAAGTAGCACCCGGTCAGGCGATGGACCGGGCACCTTCGATCGTCCGCAACGAAGACGGCAGCGACATCGCCGGTTCGCCCAGATAGAAGCCCTGCAGATATTTCACGCCGAGATCCCGGAGCATCTCGACTTCTTCTTCATTGCTCACCCACTCCGCAACCGTCGGCAGATTGAAGTTCCGGGCGAGATCCACCAGCGTGCGCACGAAGAACTGGTTGTCCGGATTGGTCGCGAGATCGATGACGAAGGACCCGTCGATCTTCACAAGATCGACGTCGAGCATCTTCAGGTTGCGGAACGAGGTGTAGCCGGCGCCGAAATCATCGATGGCGATCTGGCATCCGAGTTCGCGGAACTTGGCGACGAACTCCGTAAGTTCCACCACCTCGTGAATGGCGACCGTCTCGGTGATCTCGATAACGAGGCGGCGCGCAAGATTCTTGTCGGCGGTGAGATGCGAGGCGAGCGTCTCGCGCCACAGACGGTCCGCGGTCGTCCGGCCGGAGACGTTGAGGGACAGCATGACGTCCGGGTGCGTCCGCAGGGCCTCGACCGCCAGTTCCATCACCCGATAGTCGAGAAGACCGATAATGCCAAGCTTCTCCGCGACCGGCACGAAGTGACCGGCGGAAACCAGGCTTCCGTCGGGCTGCTCCATGCGCACGAGACATTCGTAAATCGCGGCTTCACCGGTGCACGCATCGACGATCGGCTGATAGGCGATGCGGATGCGCTTGTCGTTCAACGCCGTGATGAGTTCGTCGGCGACATTGATATTGCGGAGCCGCGTCTTCTCCCGTTCGCGCGACGGCGTGTAGACGACGTGGCTGTCGCGAAGCCGCTGCTTCGCGGAAATCAGCGCCTCTTCGGCGCGTGCCAGCGCCTGATCGACGCTCGAAGCATGGCCGGGAAGGGCTATCGAGCCGGCCGACACGGTAACCGCCACGGGTCCGCGCGCCGTCATCACGACCTTGTCGCGCACCTCCGCAAGAAGCCGTTCGCAGACGCCGCCGAGCCTTTCCTCGTTGCAGTTGTGGAGCACCAGTCCGAACTTGTTGCCCGCATAGCGCCCGAGCGAATCCCCGCGCCGCGCAAGAGAACGCAGCCGCTCACCGACACTGACGATCACTTCGTCGGCAACGTCGAAACCGAAGGCGTCGTTGATGAGAGCCAGATTGTCTACCGCGATCAGGAGGAACGCCGAATTCTGACGCCCGCGCTGCGACGCAATCATGGCATCGGTCAGCGCTTCCTTCAGGCGCACACGGTTCAGAAGGCCCGTGAGTTCGTCATAGGTGGATAGGCGGACAAGTTCGGATTCGCGTTTGTGGCGTTCGTCGATGGCTCTGAGCACACCGACCGCAAAGGCGGGAGCCCCGTCCGGACCGCCGAACCAGCGGCCGCGATCCTCGACCCAGCGCGTGCCGCCGAAATCGTCCCGTATCTGATATTCGAGTTCGTAGGTAACGCCGGAGCCCTTGTCGCTTTCGCGGGAACGGCAGATGCGCTCGTAGCGGTTCGGGCCCTCGGCAACAAGGCGCGCCGCAAAATCGCGATGCGTCGCGAGTTTCGAAATGTCGGAAATGCCGAGAAGCAGCTCCGCCCCCGGCCCCCAGGCAAGCGTGTCTTCGTCGATCGCCCACCGATAGGCGGCATCGCCGACTGCTTTCACGGCGCTCTTGAGAAGGTCGTCTGCTTGCGCTTCCATGATATCGAAGCCGTACGCCTCTCCGACTCTGCGCGCATCCTGCGTCTTCGAGTCCACAACACTGCTCCTGCCGCGTTTACTCAACTTGGGCCAATCGCCCTGAAACGGACGCTTTCCTGGCGCCCCTTCGGTGACAATCGCGCACAAGCAGTTAAAATTTCGAGAAGCGGCGTAACGACTAAACCTTTAATAAATCTAGTTAATTCACGCATTTGTGCCGTTTCGAAACGTTACCGCCTCAACGACAGCCTCCACATGGCGGAAACCGCATGGCAAGTTTCTTGCGACCCAGAGCTATGGATTGAGTCGCAGGGGCACGGCATGGCCGATTGGGGACAGCCGGAAGATGCGACCGCACTGGGCGGAAAAGGCAGATGGCCGGAATAACATCGACACGAGGCATGGACCGCGCGCTCCCCGCGCCGCGCCGCAGGGACGAGCCCCCGCGCGCCAGGCGTCTCGAGCCTGCGCCGCTGGCGGAAAAAACGGCGACTGCCTCGAAGGCGGGTCTCGGGCGGGCCGATCTGGCTTCAACCCGCCCTGCTGCCGGCTTCCTTGCCCAATACATCGATCAGCACTGGAACTGGCCGCGCTCTCCCGCCCGGAAGGAAGAACAGCGCCGTCGCGCGACGGGCGCCTATATCGAAGCCGACATGCTGCCCGACCTGCTGGCCGAAACGCTGAGGCCCGGCCATCACGAGCGCAAGCTCTGAACTTTCCTGAAATCCGTCAGTAACCGACCGCCGCGCCATCCTTGCGCGGGTCCGACCCGCCGATCAGCGTGCCGCGCTGGTGATCGATGAAGATCGCCTGTCCGCCGCCATGCGGCATGACGGCATCCTTGATCGCATGGCCCCGGGCAACGAGCCCTTCGCGCGCTTCCGTCGAAAGCCCGCGCTCGACGTCGAGCGCCTCCGCACCCGGAAAGGCGCGCGGACTGTCCAGCGCCTGCTGCACATCCATGCCGTAGTCGAGCATGTTGGAAACGACATGCGCATGGCCGACCGCCTGATAGGCACCTCCCATGACGCCAAAGGGCATCGTGGCACGACCGTTTTCCACCATCATCGCCGGAATGATCGTGTGGAGCGGCCGCTTGCCGCCAGCGACGCAGTTCGGGTGCCCCTCCTCCATCACGAAACCCGAGCCCCGGTTCTGGAACATGACGCCGGAGCCGGGCGCGAGAATGCCGGATCCAAATCCGAAAAAGAGCGAATTGATGAAGGAGACGGCGTTCCGGTCCTTGTCCACCACGGTGAGATAGACCGTGTCGCGGTTCAGCGGATCGCGCAGCGTCGAGAGATCGTCGATCCGCCTGTCGGGATCGATCCGTGCGGCAAGTTCGTCCGCAAGCTTCTCCGACAGAAGCCAGTCCACCGGCACGTCGCCGAACGAGGGATCGGCCACGTATCTGTCGCGCAGGTCGTAGGCGAGCCGCGCGGCCTCCATTTCATAGTGGAAACGGACAGCGCCATGAGGATCGAGCCCGTCCAGCCCGACCCGCGAAAGGATATTCAGCATCACAAGCGCCGTAATTCCCTGCCCGTTCGGCGGGATCTCGCAGATTTCGCGTCCCCGATAGCTCATGCGGATCGGCGTGACATAGCCGCAGGCCGTCTCCCCAAAATCCTCGAGCGTGTGAAAGCCGCCGAGCGAATTGAGCTTCGTCACCATGTCCTGTGCCAGCGCACCCTCATAGAACGCGTTCCGGCCCTTCTCGCCGATGAGACGAAGCGTCTTCGCGAGAACCGGCAGATGAAACTTGTCCCCGGCTTTCGGCGCCTTGCCGTCCCTTGTGTATTGCGCAACCGCATCCGCATCATGCGCGAGATGGCCTTCGAGAAACCGCCATTCGAGCGCGATGCGCGGCGCGACGGCGAAGCCTTCCTCCGCAAGCCGGATCGCCGGTTCGAAGACGCGGCCCAACTCCATCGTGCCGTGATCGGAGATGAGGCGCGCCCAGGCATCGACGGCGCCGGGCACCGTCACCGAGTGAACGCTGTTGAGCGAGAGGCTGCCGCCCGCCGCCTTCAGTTTGTCGAGCGCCAGCGCCTTCGGCGCCCGGCCCGACCCATTGAGTCCAATAATATCCCCGCTCCCACCTTTCGACAGCAGTGCGAAACAGTCGCCGCCGATGCCGGTGTTGTAGGGCTCCACGACGCAGAGAACCGCGCTTGCTGCAATCGCCGCATCGACCGCATTACCGCCCGCCCGCAGGATCGAGATTGCAGCCTCTGCCGCAAGCGGCTGCGAGGTCGCGCACATGCCGTTGATGCTGTGAACGGTGGAACGTCCCGGGAAATGAAGATCGCGCATGGGAACTCAACCGTTGCGGGTAGCGAGGATAAGCGACTGAAGATCGGCGACCGCGCGCTCGATACGGATGAGCCGCGCATCCATTTCATCGAGCTTCGCCATGATCGCCGCGTCGCCGCCTTTTGGCTGGGCGGGCACGGGCGTCGAAACGCCGGCCTTGTTCGCGGTTTCGGCCGGCGTCTTGCCGAGAAGCGCGGCGAGAGCAGCCACTTCTTGCGGCGCAAGCTCGCGCTGGTCTTTCCATATTTCGTCGACCTGCCCGCGCGAAAGACGAAGGGCGGCCGCAACGTCGTCGCGCGTCCGCCCCGCTTCCTTCAGTTTCGCGTCAAACCATTCCTGGTCGAAGAAAAGCGCCATGCCTCGCTCAGCGTCCCTTGAACACGGGCGCGCGCTTTTCGAGGAAACTGCGCACACCTTCGCGATGATCTTCCGTCTGGAAGAGTTTACCCAGCGTACCGCTCACCCAGCTACCGATTTCGCGCAAGTCGCCGTAAGACGTGCGGCGAAGCCCCTCCTTCATGAAGCGCAGCGCAAGCGGCGCGTTGACCGCGATACGGCCCGCGAGCGCCATCGCGCGCTCCATCAGCTCGTCATGCGGCACGACCTCGCTGACGAGCCCGATACGGCCCGCCTCGGCCGCATCGATGACATCGCCCGTGAAGAGAAGTTCCGCCGCCTTCGCCGGGCCGACAATCGCCGGAAGCCGCCAGAGCCCGCCGACATCGGTGATGAGGCCGCGTTTGATGAAGATTTCGCCGAACTTCGCCTGTTCGGAAGCGATGCGGATATCGGCGAAGAGCGTCAGTTCCATGCCCCAGCCGACGGCAGCGCCGTTTACCGCCGCGATCACCGGCCGGTCGCATTCGAGCGCCGCGACGGCGGCGGGCGTCGGCTCGGGGCGCACGCTTGTGAGCCGCGTGACGCTCTGCTCATGCTGCTCACCCGTCATCATCTCCTTCACGTCCTCGCCCGAACAGAAGGCGGGGTCCGAGCCCGTCACGATCACGCAGCGCACATCCGGGTCGGCCGACGCAGCGCGGAACGCCGCCTCCACCTCGTCATAGGCGCGGCGGTTGAGCGCGTTGCGGCGCTCCGGCCGGTTGATCGTGACGATGGCGATGTGATCCTTCACTTCGTAGAGAACGCAAGTGAACTCCGATGGCGCGATGCGCGGTGACATGACTTCCTCCCTGTCGAATTCTTTCCTCAGAGCCTAGCCGTGCCACTGCCGTGAGCAAGGCTTCAGGCAAGGAATTCGAGCGAAACCAGCACCAGACCGGCAATCCAGATCGTCTCGGCAACCATGAGCCCGACGGGCCGCCAGCCCGCAGAGGCGAGGTCGCGGAAGGCGGTTTTCATGCCGAGCGCCGCGATGGCGGTGACGAGACACCAGCGGGAGACGTCGGTCGCTACGTCAACCACAGGTGCCGTCAGCAAGCCAAGGCTGTTGACGGCGACAAGCGCCGCGAAACCGACAAGAAACAGCGGCACAAGTCTGGTTCCCCCCGACGCACGAGCGCCGCCGGACCGGCTGACCACGAAGGCGATGCAGAAGACGACCGGCAGCAGCATCGCGACGCGCAGCAGCTTGACGTAGGTCGCCACATCGCCCGTCTCGACCGAGACCATGTAGCCCGCGCCCACGACCTGTGCGACATCGTGGATCGTGCCCCCGAGAAATATCCCCGCCTGCGTATGGTCGAGACCGATCATGCCGACAAAGACCGGATAGAGAACCATCGCCAGCGTCGAAAGCGCGGTAATGGCGACCACGGTCAGGATCGTGTCGCGCTCGTTTTCGTCGCGGCGCGGCAGGACGGAAGCGATGGCGAGCGCGGCCGACGCCCCGCAAATGGCAACGGCGCCGCCGGAAAGAACGCCGAATATCCGGCTGAGCCCCAGCAACCGCGACAGCAGGATGCCCGCAAGGATGGTCGTTGCAACGCCCGCGACGACGGTGAGAACGGGAACGACGCCGAGGCTCGCGATCTCTCCCGCCGTGATCCGCACGCCGAGCAGCGCCACGCCGATCCTGAGGATCGTACGGGAAGAAAACTCGATCCCGGCAACGCAGCGGCCTTCCTCGTGCAGAAAGTGGAATGCCATGCCGAAGAGCAGCGCGAACAGCATGACCGGCGCGCCGTAATGCTGCGAAAGCCAGGACGAGGCGAGCGCTATCGTGACCGCGACAAGAACACCCGGATAGACCGCATGAACGAGCGCGCCTTTCGGCAGCCGGTGCAACAGGGATCGCGAGGACGGCGCGCTGTGCTCGGCCTGCACGATCCCTTCCATGCTCTCGAGCGACTCGAGCTGCTTCAGCGATCGCGGCGTACCGCGCTCGGGCGATGTCATCTAGGCGAATTCGCCAAGCGCGTCGGCGCCGGCATCGCCGAGCTTCGAGCCGCCGTCGCAATCGACGATGGTGCCGGTGATGTATTTGGCATTGTCCGTCGAGAGGAACAGCGCTGTATCGGCGATGTCGGTCTTGTCGCCATAGTCGCGAAGCGCGATTCGCGACTTGATCGCCTTTTCCATTTCCGCCGTCGGCGCCAGCCGCGCCATGCCTTCCGTGTCCGAGATCGGCCCCGGGGATATCGCGTTCACACGCACGCCGGCCGGACCCCACTCCATCGCGAGGCACTTGGTCAGCATGTTGATGCCCGCCTTCGCCGCACAGACATGCGACTGGAACACGCTCGGGTTCACGGCCTGCGGTGCGGTGATCGAAATAAGCGAGGCGCCGGGCCGATTCAGATACTGGAAGGACGCGCGCAGCACGTTGAATGTGCCGATGAGGTCGATATCGACCACGGTCTTGAAACCCTTCGACGACATGCCGAGCGCGGGCGCAACGAAATTACCCGCCGCACCGGATATCACGATATCGAAATTACCGAGCCGCTCCTGCGCCTGCTTCATCGACTGCTCGACGGAATCGAAGTCGCGCACATCGGCCGCCATGCCGATTGCATCGAAACCCTCATCCGTGATGGTCTTCGCCGCAGCGGTGATTTTCTCATGGCTGCGGCTGATGAGCGCGATCTTCGCGCCCGCGCGGGCGAAATGCTGCGCAATACCAAGATTGATGCCGCTCGAGGCGCCGGCCACGAAAGCCGTCTTGCCCGCAAGCACCTTTTCCCTGAATGCATCCGTCATCTGTTCCTCCTTGTTCAATGCGCCTTTCGCGCCCGCTTTGGCCCGCATCAAGCCTGCATTTCCGGGCGCCTGCAACCCTGGCGGGGGCATTTGTAGACGGGCAGTCAAGGCACTAGACTGCGCCCTCATCGGCCTTCCGCAAGGGAAGACCGGCAACGCCAAAAAAGACGGCAGCAAGGACATCATGGCATTCGTGAAGGGTGCGGGCATTCTGGCGGCGGCGCTTGCTCTCATCATGCTGATGAGCTTCTGGGCCGCGGGCCGTGCCCGCGAAGCGCTGGACGACACGGCGCGCGAAAAGCTCCTCGCCGATGGCGCAGCCTACAGCTTCGTGGACCTGCCCGAAGGTACCGTGCACTACCGGCTCGAAGGGCCGGAAGCCGGACCGCTCGTCGTGCTCGTGCACGGCTTCTCGACGCCCTCCCTCGTTTGGGACGACTATTTCACCCCGCTTACCGAAGCCGGATACCGCGTCCTCGCCTATGACAATTTCGGGCGCGGTCTTTCCAGCCGGCCGGACGCCGTCTACGACGCCGAGCTCTTCGACCGGCAGCTCGCCGGCCTGCTCGAAGCATTGAATGTGAACCGCCGCATCGATCTCGTCGGCTACTCGATGGGCGGGGCCATCGCGACGGTCTTCACGGCGCGGCACCCGGACCTCGTGCGTTCTCTGACACTGATCGCCCCCGCGGGTCTCGGCGTCGCGGCAAACGAAAATGTGGAGATGCTGAAGCGTCCGCTGATCGGCGACTGGATCGTGCGGCTCTTCGGCACACGGCTTTTCTACAGCGCTGCCGCAGAGGAAGCCAAAAACGCACCGAACCCCGGCGCCTTCCTCGCAGGCTTCAACCGGCAACTCGAATATCGCGGCTATGGCGACGCGCTGCTCTCGACCATGCGTCACTATCCTCTCACCGGCGCGGATGCCTCCTTCGCCGCGGTCGGTGCATCGGAACATCCGGTTCTCGCCATCTGGGGCGAGACGGACGAAGTGGTTCCCTATGAGAACGCTACCCGATTGATGGAACTCGTCCCGCAGGCGCATCTTCGTTCCTATCCGGCAACCGGGCATAACATCACCTTCGCCAATCCGGGCCTCGTCAGCGGCCTCATCGCCGACTTCCTGAAGACGCAGGATGCGAAGGTAACCTCCGCCGGCATGGGCGGAAAACCGCGCGGGCCCCTGGTGCGGATGGAGTCCCGCGTCTGCGGAAGCTGTAGCCACGACGCGGCGGAAGGCGACCCTTTCGCAGAAGCGCCGAAGGCGAACTGACGGCAGAAAGAGAGTACCCGGGTGAACGGACCGCTCGTCGAAGAGCTGGAATGGAGTGCGCCGCACGGCCTCTTTCATGGGCTGGCAGCAGAACCCTTCGCGCTGTTCCTCGATAGCGCCACGGCTGCCCCCGGCAAGGACACCAGCCTGCATGGACGCTGGAGTTTCATCGCCTTCGATCCTTTCGATCGCCTGAGCCTGCGGATCGCGGAGGTCGCAAAGCCGTACGAGCTCCTGAAAACGAAACTCGCGAGCCTGCCCGCGCTGGAAATGCGCAACGGCATGCCACCCTTTCCGGGCGGCGCGGCGGGCTTTTTCGGCTATGGCCTCGGCCGAACGCTGGAACACCTGCCGCCGGAGGAGCGCCCTTTCGCGATCGACGATCAGCATCTGCCCGACATGGCGCTCGGTTTCTACGACGCCGTCCTCGCCTTCGACATGACGGAAGAGCGCGCCTTCATCGTCTCGACCGGTCTGCCGGAGCGGGAGACGGCGGCGCGCGCGGCAAGAGCGAAGCGGCGGATAGCGGAGTTCCGCGAGCGGCTTTCGTCGCTGCGGATGCCGCCCGCCCGGCACCCCGCCCAGCCGCATCCTCTCACCTCGAACTTCACCCGCGAGGGATACGAGCGCGCCGTGGCGCGCATCGTCGACTACATCCATGCCGGGGATATCTTTCAGGCGAACCTGTCGCAGCGTTTCGAGACGCAACTGGCGGAAGGCGACGATCCCTACGCGCTCTACCTTCGCCTGCGCAAGGCGAGCCCCGCGCCCTTCTCCGCCTTCTTCAATTTCGGCGAAGGCGCTATCGTATCGTCTTCGCCCGAACGTTTTCTCCGCTGCCGGGACGGCAAGGTCGAAACGAAGCCGATCAAGGGCACGCGGCCGCGAGGAGCGACGCCCGGAGAAGACCGCCGGTTGGCGGATGAATTGCTGGCATCGGAAAAGGATCGCGCCGAAAACGTCATGATCGTCGATTTGCTGCGGAACGACATTTCGCGCGTCTGCGAGGATAACTCCGTCATCGTGGAAAAGCTTTGCGAACTCGAAAGCTTCGCCAATGTGCATCACCTCGTCTCGACGGTGCGCGGGAAGCTGAGGCCGGACGCGGGTGCCGCCGACCTCCTCGCCGCCTGCTTTCCGGGCGGTTCCGTGACCGGCGCGCCCAAGCGCCGTGCGATGGAGATCATCGCCGAACTCGAGCCGACCGCGCGCGGGCCTTACTGCGGCGCCATCGGCTATCTCGGCACCGATGGCGGCATGGACAGTTCCATCGCGATCCGGACCATGGTGGTGAAGGGCAGCCGCGTCACGTTTCAGGCGGGCGGCGGCATCGTGGCGGACTCCGATCCGGCCGCCGAATACGAGGAAACCCTCGCCAAGGCGCGCGACATGCGCCGCGCGCTTTCAGGCGGTGAGCCGGCGAATGCAACAGTGCTGGAGGAGGAACAGGGATGATCCTCCTCATCGACAATTTCGACAGCTTCGTTCACAACCTCGCCCGCTATGTGGGCGAACTGGGGTTCGAGCGTCGCACCGTCCGCACCGACGAGATTTCCGTCGCGGAGGCTCTCGCACTGCGGCCAAGGGCAATCATCCTCTCGCCCGGCCCCTGCGGACCCGACAGGGCGGGGATATCGGTTCCGCTTGTGAAGAAGGCGGCAGCGCACGGCATTCCGCTGCTTGGCGTCTGCCTCGGTCATCAGGCAATCGCGGCAGCCTTTGGCGGCCGCATCGTGCGCGCGCCGAAGCCTGTGCATGGCAAACCGTCACGCATCTACCACGAAGGCGGGGATATCTTCGCGGGCCTGCCGAACCCCTTCACCGCCGGGCGCTATCACTCGCTGATCGCTGAACTGCCGGAGGGCGGGCCCCTGCGCGTGACCGCACGGACGGAAGACGGTGTGCCGATGGCGCTCGCGCATGAGAGCCTGCCGGTCTTCGGCGTGCAGTTTCACCCCGAATCCGTTCTCACCGAACATGGCCATGAGCTGCTCTCCAATTTCCTGAAGCTCGCGGGCGCCAGGCCACTGTCGGAGAAACTGAGCGCATGAAGGTCTGGCTCAACGGTTCCATCGCCGATGCGGGAGAAGCTCGGATCGACCCGGCTGACCGGGGATTTCTGCTCGGCGACGGTCTCTTCGAAACCATGCTCGCGCGGAACGGACATGCCGTCTTCCTCGAGGAACATCTGCTGAGATTGATGCGGGGCGCAGAGACGATCGGTCTTGTCTTGCCTTACTCACCGGAAGAGCTGGCGGAAGCCTGCCTTTCGCTTCTGGAAGCAAACGATCTGCAGGAGGCCGAACGCGCCGCCCTTCGCCTGACCCTGACACGGGGCCCCGGACCGCGCGGCCTTGCCCTCCCGCCGGAACCGCGACCGACGGTGCTGATCGGCGCAACGCCCGCTGCGCCACCGCCCGAGCGGCTTTCCGCCGCCATCGTGACACCGCGACGAAACCCCTGGTCGCCCTCGGCGCGGCTGAAGGCGCTGCCCTATCTCGACAACGTACTGGCGAAGGAAGAAGCGCGGGAAAAGAGCGCCGGGGAGGCGCTGATGCTCGACACGTCGGGCCATGTCGCCTGCGCGAGCGCCGCGAACCTCTTCATCTGGGAAGGAGACACGCTCCTCACGCCGCCTGACAGGGGCGCGATCCTGCCCGGTATCACGCGCGCGGCCGTGCTGGAACTCGCACCCGATCTCGGCATCGAGGCACGCGAGGAAGAGATAACGCCGGCACGGCTCGCGGCGGCGGACGGCGCCTTCCTGACCAACAGCCTGATGGGGCTCGTACCGCTCTCGCGGGTCGACGGGCGGGAAATCCCCGCCTGTCCGAAAACCGCCCGCCTCACCGCGGCATACGAGCTGTTGCTCGATGCCGCGGCGAAGGACGAGTGAGCCTTATTCGCCGACGGTGAAGTCGCGCCGCGCCGCCGTGATCGTCACGGTGAAGCCGGCGATAACGTCGAACAGCGCAAGCATCACCAGCGCAAAGAATGTCGAGGTGCCGAACTGCGGCAGCACGATGAACTCCACCAGCGCGATCAGCAGCACAAGCATCGACAAGGCGTGATTGACGATGGTGGACGCGCCTGTCTGCGTGGAATTGACGAGTTCAAGGAACAGCAGGATCAACCCGAAGAAGACAATGAGATCGCCGATGGTGATCGCCCACATCGCACCCGAGATAAGGGTGATGGTGGTGATCTGCGACTCCATCGTCAGACCGGTCAGATAGACGATGATGTTGTAGGCAATGATGACGATCGCCATCAGCGGCAACGTACCGAACATGTCAAAACCCTCTTTTTGCCCCGCAAAACACGCTTGTTGTGTGTCACTCTAGCACAGATTTCGGCACCATTGCCCGCCCTTGGCGGGCGAATCCCGTCATGATGTGATGACGGTTAACGGGGGCGAGAACGCAAGATGAGCGGTGCAGCGCAATATTTTTCACAATCCTATGGCGAAGCGCGGCAACGCTTTCTGGATGCCGCGAAGGCGGCAGGGGCAACCGTTAACCATCATGTCCACCCGCTGACGGGACCTTCGGGCGAGACGCTCGCCACCGATGTGGCGCGGTTCGGACCGCGGGAGGCGACGCGGGTCCTCGGCATCGGGTCCGGCACGCATGGCGTCGAGGGCTATTGCGGCTCGGGCATCCAGACCGCTTTCATGACGGAGGGCTTTGCGAAGGACCTGCCGGCCGATACCGCCGTCGTCTTCATCCATGCGATCAATCCCTACGGCTTCGCCTGGAACCGCCGCGTCAACGAGGACAATGTCGACCTCAACCGGAACTTCCTCGACCATTCGAAGCCGCATCCCGAAAATCCGGGCTACGAGGAACTGGCGGACGCGATCAACCCGCCGGACCTGTCACCGGAAGCGATGGCGGAAAGCCGCGCGCAGCTGAAGGCCTATGCGGACAGGCACGGCGCGGCGGCGATGCAGCATGCGCTGAGCGCCGGCCAGTACACGCATGCCGACGGCGTCCAGTTCGGCGGCCTCGAACCCGTCTGGTCGAACCGGACATTGCGCAACATCATCCGCGAGGAAATGGGAAACGCCGAGCGCGTGATCTTCGTCGACATCCATACCGGGCTCGGTGCGCGCGGGGCGGGCGAGATGATCTGCGTCGAGCCGGAAACGAGCGGCGCCTACGCAAGAATGCGCCGCTGGTGGGGCGACATCGTGCATTCGCCGGTCGGCGGGGCGTCCGTTTCTTCAGACGTGCCGGGCTCGATCCCGCTCTGCTTCGCGGATGAACTGAAGGGCCGCGAGGTGACGTCGGGCGGGCTCGAATTCGGCACCGTGCCGATCCGCGAGGTGACGGTGGCGCTGCAGTCGGACAACTGGCTCCACCAGAACGGCGGCGCCGCGAACCCGAAAGCGGCCGAGATCGGCAAGCTGATCCGCGATGCCTTCTACGTCGATGCCGACGACTGGAAGGAGATCGTGACGGCACAGACGCGCGACGTCTGCAAGGCGGCGCTGCGCGGGCTCCAGGACTGAGCGCAAAAGAAAACGCCGCCCCGAAGGACGGCGTTCCGAAATCTCGCAAGGCGCTGAAAGGCTTACTCGCCCTTGGGCTTCAGGATCTGCTTGCCGCGGTACATGCCGCTCTTCAGGTCCACGTGATGCGGACGGTGAAGCTCGCCCGAATCCGGGTTCTCGACATAGGCCGGCTGCTTCAGCGCATCGGCCGAACGGCGCATGCCGCGCTTCGACGGGGTGGTTTTCCTCTTGGGGACGGCCATGGGCTTCGCTCCGATTGCTCCGCGAGCGGCCCGCCGTTGCGGACGCCTGCCCTCGCGAAAAAGGCTTTGAAAACAGAATCTTGGCCCTGACCGGCTCCGCCTGAAAGACGCGCCGGACGGCCTTTGGCGGGCCTTATACAGTGAAACCGGGCGAAAAGTCCACAAGGTCCCGGACCCGGAGGCCCGAAATCCCTAGTTGAGCGCGACGACGGCGCACTCGTCCGCCGGGATGGCCGCGCGGGCGCAGGCGGCGCGGGCGCTGTTTTCGCTGGCAAACGGCCCCATGCGGACGCGATGGACCTCCTCGCCGGAAACGCGGGCCGTGTCGATGCCGACGCGTTCGCTGCCCTTGAGATCGGGCTCGCGGCCGAGAATGTCGAAATAGCGCCGGCTGGCGCGGTCGATGGTCGAATAGGCGCCGAGCTGCGCGTAGTAGCGGCCCGACGGCGCGGCGAGCGAGGCGACCTCGACGGCACCGCCGCCACGGCCGGGACGGGCCAGCGGGCGCGGCGCGGTGGCCGCGATGGAGCCCGTGACGAGATCGGCATGGGGATCGGACCAGGAGGCATACTGGAACTGCGCGCGCTGCTGCGGACGCGCGGCAGGCACCGGCGCGGCGACCGGAATCTCGATCGCCTTCTCGACCAGGCGCGTCATGCCGCCACGATCATAGACCCTTGTTTCCTGCCGGGTTTCAGGACCGCTGCCGCCAAGACCGCGCTCCTTCTGCACAACGAAAAGCGCAATCAGGACCGCGCCGAGCACCAGCCAGAAGCGGTCGCGCTGAACCTTGTCGAACATGGAAGCCCCCATCCATTCCGGCCGCCCGAAGCGGCGACGGATGAGAGACTCGCGCCATATGGTTAACTCACACTTAAATTGCCCCGAACTGGCACAAATTATCCCCGGGCCGGAAAATTATCGAGCCAGATCAATGACTTGGTTCAGGCCGCCAGAACGCTGCCGGCATCGCGCCACGGCACGCCCAGCGCGTCGGACACCGCCCGGTAGGTCAGTTCGCCCTTGTGGATGTTGAGACCGGCAAGGAGATGCGGATTGTCGAGCATGGCCTGCCGGTAGCCCTTGTCCGCGAGCGCGAGCGTGAAGGGCAGCGTCGCGTTGTTGAGGGCGAAGGTGGAGGTCCGCGCAACGGCGCCCGGCATGTTGGCGACGCAGTAGTGCACGACATCGTGCTTCACATAGGTGGGCTCGGCATGGGTCGTCGCATGCGAGGTCGCGAAGCAGCCGCCCTGGTCGATGGCGATGTCGACGAGGACCGAGCCCTTCTTCATCTGCTTGACCATCGCCTCGCTGACGAGCTTCGGCGCGGCCGCGCCCGGCACCAGCACGGCGCCGACGACGAGATCCGCGCCCAGCACATGTTCCTCGATGGAATCGACCGTCGAATAGATCGTGTTGAGGCTCGCGCCGAAGCGCGTGTCGAGTTCGTAGAGGCGGTGGAGATTGAGATCGATGACGGTGACGTGCGCTTCGAGGCCCATCGCCATGCGCGCGGCATTGGTGCCGGAAACGCCGCCGCCGAGAATGACGACCTTCGCGGCCGGCACACCGGGCACGCCGCCGAGAAGCTGGCCGCGCCCGCCCTGCGCAATCTCGAGGCAATGCGCGCCCGCCTGGATCGACATGCGCCCCGCGACTTCCGACATTGGCGCGAGGAGCGGCAGGCCGCCACGGCTGTCGGTCACGGTTTCATAGGCAATCGCGATGCAGCCGGAGTCGAGGAGCCCGCGCGCCTGCTCGGGATCGGGCGCGAGATGGAGATAGGTGAAGAGAATCTGGTTCTCGCGCAGCATCTTCCATTCGCCGGGCTGCGGCTCCTTCACCTTCACGATCATGTCGGCGCGGGCGAAGATTTCCTCCGCGCTGTCGACGATGGTCGCGCCGGCCGCCCTGTAGTCCTCGTCATAGAGGCCGATGCCGAGCCCCGCCTCCGATTGCACCAGAACCTCGTGGCCGTGATGCTCGGCCTCGCGGACGGCGGCCGGCGTCATGCCGACACGATATTCGTGAACCTTGATTTCCTTGGGTACGCCGATCCGCATGGGGGTGCCTCGCGAGGGGGAGAGAACTGACGAAAAGTGTAGCGCGCGGCGGAGCCACCTCCAAGGAGGCGCAGGGGGCCAATCGAAGCCGGTCGTTTAGGATATTGAACGCGTGGACGCGGGGCGCCGGCGCGGCGGGGAACGAGGAGACGTTGCAGCAAAACCAAGACCCTTCATCGCGGCACCCTCGCCGGAAACGCCGGGAGCCGCGATCCGTGCCTTATTTTAAACAGTCCCCGGAAAGGGCGGAGCGGTCCGCGGCCCCGTGCTAAAGAGGAGAAAAGGAAGGGCCCACATGACACTCGATTTCGGCACGGAGCTGCGCGCGGCGCTCGGCGAGCGGCTGACGCGCTTCGACCGGCAACCGCTCGACGGCGAGGGACTGAAGCGCGCGGCGGTCGCCGTGACGGTGGTGCCGCATGACGCGGGCGCCGCCTTCCTGCTGACGCGGCGCGCGCCGAGGATGAACGCACATGCAGGGCAATGGGCGCTGCCGGGCGGACGGCTCGACGAAGGCGAGGACGCGATGGAAGCGGCGCTGCGCGAAGTGCGCGAGGAAGTCGCGCTCGATCTCGGCCCCGCCCAAGTGCTTGGCATGCTTGACGATTATCCGACGCGCTCGGGCTATCTCATCACGCCTGTCGTCGTGTGGGCAGAGGACAAGAGCGCGATGCATCCGAATGAGGCGGAGGTCGCCTCGATCCACGAGATCGCGCTTGGCGAGCTGATGCGGCCGGATTCGCCCGTCTTTCTCACGATCCCGGAAAGCGAGCGGCCGGTGATCCGCCTGCTGATCGGCGACGACCATGTCCATGCGCCGACGGCGGCGGTGCTCTACCAGTTTGCGGAGGTGGGATTGCGGGGCAAGGCGACGCGGGTCGCCGGTCTCGAACAGCCGGTTTTCGCCTGGCGCTGACGGAGGCGTCACACGTCAGGCGGGTTGCGCCCCGCCCTGCCCGCGATGGCCGAGACGCCGAAAGCCGAGCCCCTTCAAGGCCCTGGCCGGGAAACGCGCCCATGCCTTTTCGTGGAAGTAGAAGACCACCGTGTTGACGGCCGGCTCGATCAGCGCGACGCCCGCCGCGAGCGTGACCTCGCCGGTCAGCAGATAGACGACGCCGAACCCCACCGAGAAGTGGAGCGAGCCGTAGCTGAGGGTCTTCATGATGTCGCGCATGGGTCCGGTTCCTGTGAAAGCCGCTATTGCGACTTATTCTTATTTAAAGGAACGGGCGGATTTGTCAAGGGCGGGCATAAAGGCGGGGTCCGGCGCGGCGACCGTCATCGAACTGTCATGAAAACGTCATGAACGGCGCCGGGAGCGTTTCGAGGGGCTTATCCCCGGTCGCGGAGAGGCGGCGAGAATGACGGTTGAGGAGACGGCGAAGAGACGGCAAGCGTGCGCGGCAATGTATTCGTGCAGCGTCCTGCCCCTGCCCCGTCTCCGTCTTTCGCACAGCCCGAGGAGACCGTTTATGCACATGCCCCGGATCGCCACCATGCGCGCACGGCGCACCCTTTCCGTGACCGACTTCCGCAAGAACCCGTCGCGCCACATGGCCGACGCGATGGGCGACACCCTCGCCGTGCTCTCCCGCAACAAGGTCGAGTTCTACGCCGTGCCGCCGGCGCTGTTCGAGGCGCTGATCGATCGGCTCGAAGCGCTGGAGGGGAGTGGGAGGTGAGGGTTTTTGCTGCGGCTCCCCCTCACCCTTCCCACCACCGCTTCGCGCTGGCGGGCCCCTTCCCTCTCCCCGTGTATGGACCGGAGACAAGGGTTACAGGTGTTCGGAGACATGGGTGACAGTTTTTGACGAGCCATTTCGCAGGTCGATCTCTGCGATATGGCGGCTTG
>Ga0207899_1000020_pt1 | contig 117941 bp, 102 predicted proteins | sample MalvirmetaMSP134_FD_184235 | JGI IMG/M metagenome (GOLD analysis project Ga0207899, IMG submission 184235) | Marine viral communities from the Deep Pacific Ocean - MSP-134 (SPAdes) | ecosystem: Environmental > Aquatic > Marine > Oceanic | place: Pacific Ocean | collected 2011-06-28
TTGCCGGCAAGCTCAAGCATCTGCCAGCGAATCCGTTCCAGACGCCATTACAGAGAATGGTTGTAAGCTAATGTTCCACACAGAACGGAAGAGAGCCATAATCTGAGAAACGATCTCAATGATCTGACTGACCAGGTCAACGGAGATGAGACGTTCGAACTTCAGCTTCTGCACCTGGCCGATATGGATGGTTCAAATGTGGACGCCCTGGCCAATGTCGGTCCCATGGCGGCCATTGTTGACGGGCTGCGCAAGCAGTATCCGGACAGAACCCTGTTTGTCAGCTCTGGCGACAATTACATCCCCGGTTCGCGATACACCGCCTCAAGCGACGATTCCTTTGCTGCGGTAACCGGCGTCGCCACGCCGGGGGACGGCCGTGCGGATATTGCGTTTCTGAATGCCATGGGGCTGGAAGTGTCCGCCGTGGGTAATCACGATCTCGACAGCGGAACCAGTGCTTTCGCCGGGCTGATTTCCGCGGATGGGAATTGGCCGGGAGCACAGTTCCCCTATCTGAGCGCCAACCTGGATTTTTCCACCGACGCCAATGTCAGCCCTCTGGTGGTTGTAGATGGCCAGGAAGCCAGCGCGATTACCAACAGCCTTGCGGCTCATACAGTGGTAACGGTTAATGGCGAGCCCATCGGTATCGTCGGTGCTTCCACACCCACCCTGGAAAACATCACATCCACCGGGGACATCGCGGTTTTACCAGCCAATAACAGCGTTTCCGGACTGGCCGTTGAAATCCAGGCGTCTGTCGATGAGCTGACGAATGCGGGCATCGACAAGATTATCCTGCTGGCCCATATGCAACAGATTTCCGTGGAAAAACAGTTGGCTGGCCTGCTGGAGGACGTAGATATCATTGTTGCGGGCGGATCGAACACACTGCTTGCGGATTACAATGACCGGCTGCTTGCCGGTGATACCGCAGCGGACACCTATCCGTTGCTGTATAACAGCGCGAAGAACGAGCCCGTTCTGCTGGTCAATGTCGATGGCGACTACAAGTATCTGGGGCGGTTGCTGGTGGAATTCGACGGCGAAGGGCGGGTACGTCTGAACAGCCTGAATCCGCTGGTCAATGGTGTCTATTCGGCGGAGCAGGAAACGGTGGCCGCTGTCGGTGGCAGTGCCAATAACACCGTGGATAACATCGTCGACGCCGTCAACGACGTGCTGATTGCCCAGGAGAGCACGATTCTCGGCAACACGTCGGTCTACCTGAACGGTCAGCGCTCATCCGTGCGATCTGAAGAAACCAATCTGGGTAATCTCACGGCAGATGCTAACCTCTGGTACGCACAGCAGTACGACGCAACCGTCGAAATCTCTATCAAGAATGGCGGCGGCATCCGCGCTGATATCGGCAGTTTCGCCTTCCCGGCGGGCTCGACTGACGTGGCTGATCTGGAGTACTTCCCCCCGGAGGCATTCCCGGCGGCGGGCAAGGAAAACGGCGATATTTCCCAGTTTGATATTCAGAGTTCGCTGGCTTTCAACAACAACCTGGCGCTGGTCGATGTGACGGCACAGGAACTGAAGGACATTGTCGAGCATGCCATCACCACGGTCGGTGCAGGCGCCTTCCCTCAAATCGGGGGCATGAGCTTCACCTATGATCCGGATGCCGCGGCAGGCAACCGTGTGATGGAATTGAGCGTTGGTGCGACAGTAGTCGTCGCTTCCGGTTCGGTGCAGGCTGTCGGTCCTTTCCGTCTTGCCACCCTGAGCTTCCTGGCTGACGGCGGTGATGGTTATCCGATCCCTCAGACCAACAGAGCGGACCTGTTTCTTGACGCAACCGTTCCCACCAGTGTGGATATGAGCGCGGACGACCCCGGCGCTGCCAACTTTGCGGAAACCGGCACCGAGCAGGACGCACTGGCGGAATATCTGCAGATGTTCTTCCCGAATGACGGTTCGCCGTTTACCAACGCTGACACAATTGCCGAGCCTTCGGCCAGCGATACCAGAATCACAACGCTCTGATCCGGGGTGTTGATCTGAAAAAGACAGCGGTCAATTCGACCGCTGTTTTTTTTTGCATCAGTTTTCTTCTGATGCCCAGCTGTCGAACGCCAACTTGGAAACCCGCTCGATCTCGTCTTCTGGTATAGCGTCAATATCGCCCAGCTCGAGTTTGTCGTAGTGGAATGCGTAAAGCCGTGAGGCGAACTCGGTAATCGGCAGGGAGGCTTCCCCGCGAATTTCTCCATGGCCCCGGGTTGAGCAGTTAATGCCCTGACCCCAGTCCTGGCCACTGTCGTTGTTGGGGTTGAAGAAATACACCCGCATCTCGTTATTGGGGCTCAGGCACACTCGCTGGATCACAATGGCATGACGCCCGACGAAACGGGCGGCGCTGTCGGTGACGGCGATGCCGGCGGGCTGTGGGTGAATCAGCGGCATGTTGTCGTTGTAGAAGGGGTGATAGCTGGCGTAGAAATGCCGGATGAACCCATCATAATCCGTGATTTCCCCGGTGGTCACGTCGCTGACCACCTTGAAGCCGTGGTTGACCCACCAGCCGTAAAACTCGGGGTTGATCCAGCGGTGGGCATCGTCGTCCCGTTCGCTGCAGCGGCGCCACATTTCCCCGTAGATCCGGTCAAGGTGTGGGATCAGGAGCAGGGAGACCGGGTCAACGTCCACCGGGTTTTCGGTCACCAGTCCGGCTTCCAGATCCTTGGACGACACTTCTTCGCCCTCGAATCGTATCAGGATTTCGTTATCCCGCGCGGCCCAGGCCAGAAGCTGTAGCAGGTAGTCGGCCTCGTGGTCGGCCCAGAGTGACAGGCCAATGGCGGACTGGCAGCTGGGGTTATTGCCCTGGCCAACCCCAAGAGGCTGCCCCAGCAGATTCAGCACGCCCGCCAGCAGAAACACCCGGGGACGGTGGGCATCACCAAAAACCGAGCGTATCAGCTCCCGGTTTTCGTCCGACACCCGTAATTCGATCTGTCTCCAGAGCGCCTGGGCAACCGCTGGTGTGAACAGCGAGCCCCGTTCCAGCATCATGGTCAGGCCATAGACGGCCTGGCAGGTTTCCGGATAGATGGCTTCATCGATCAGTCTCTTGACCAGTTCGGTGTAGCAGAACAGGTCGTCCCGGCCGGTCATGGTCAGGCCGAGGGCCTCCGGAAGCAGCTCGTCATTCCCCTGCTCGCGCAGATAACGCAGGAACACCGCGTGATAGGGCGAGGCCAATCCGGTGTCGTGCATAAGATCGGCGAAGCTGGACGCCTCTGTTGCCAGGGCCTCTTCACTCATGCTCCCCAGCCGGTCGCGGTAGACCTCAAGGCCAGGATCTTCACGACTGCCGGGTGTGGGCCCGAAGAGCGTGTGTACCAGCCGGGTTGCGCTGTCGCTGCCGGAGGTATCCAGCGTCGGGTCGTAAAGACAGGTGGCAATCTGCCCGATCATTTCACGGATGCTGTCTACCTGAACCGGTCGCTGCTCCAGCAGGCGCCATACCTCGTCCACCAGGCTATCCAGTAGGCTGGCATAGCCCAGATGGTCCACCAGGTACTGGTAAAGCGACTGCACAATCTCGCCCAGTTGTTTGGGCCGTTCCCGGTCTGCTTCGGACAGGGTGCCGGACAGCAGATCCAGATTCAGGGCCATCACCTGGGTCAGAAAGTGTGAAGCCTGTTCCGCTGAAATGCCGGGATGGAAATAGTCGCCACGGACCACCGCCAGCATGCGCAGCTCGCTGATGCATTCCACAATGGTCGTGACGGCGCCAGACGCCCTGAGCGACTGCTTGGCCAGCACCGGTTTTAGAAGCGCCGGCCGTGACCAGTCGCTGGTCCCGAATATGCCGGCGGCCTCCAGGGTGGCAATACGGCGATAGAGCACATCAAAACCGCCGGGCATGGTCATCAGCTGACGCGCACGTTCCAGCAACCCCATGCTTGAGGCCTTGTTATCAGACCGGCGGGCGCGGGCAAATTCGGCAATGGCGGCGTCAAATTGCATTGACGCATTGGCTAAAGCAGGATTAGCGGATAGGCTCAAACGTGGAAATCCTTGTTAATGTGATCGGGATACAGGATCAGGGTAGCCATAATATAACGCAAGGCAAACGGGCGGGTTCGTTTCATTATGTTTCCATGGGGCGCGCATCCTGGCGGTAATCGGACAGAAGGAGTTGCAATGAAAACCATCGGGCTTTTGGGTGGAATGAGCTGGGAATCCACCCAGACTTACTACCGACTACTCAACGAAGCAGTGCGGGAACGCCTTGGTGGCCTTCATTCTGCACGATTGCTGCTCTACAGCGTGGATTTTGCCGAGATAGAGGCCCTGCAAAAAAGCGGCGACTGGGACAGGGCAGGCGAAATTCTGTCGGGAGCGGCCCGCTCGCTTGAAAAGGCGGGGGCGGATTGCCTGCTGATTTGTACCAATACCATGCACAAAGTGGCTCCACAGGTGGCTGCGAGTATCGACATACCGCTACTGCATATCATGGACGCTGTTGGTGATTCGGTGATAGCCGACGGACTGGATTGTGTTGGCCTTCTGGGTACCCGATTCACCATGGAGCAGGATTTCTGTATCGAACGGCTGGCATCAAAAGGGCTCCGTGTGTTGGTGCCTGAGGAGTCGGAGCGTGAGCAGATCCACCGGGTGATTTTTGAAGAGCTGTGTCTTGGCGTTGTTGAACCCGGGTCCAGAGATCAGTTTCTGGGTATTATTGAGGAACTTCGCGCGCGCGGCGCGCAGGGCATCATTCTGGGCTGCACAGAAATTGGACTTTTGATTGCGCCAGAGGACACCAATGCAGCCCTCTACGACACCACCGAACTGCACGTGGATCTTGCCGTTGGCTATGCCTTAGAGAACGACTGAGTAATTCGACCCACCTTCGAGGAGCTGCCCAGTGACAGCTTATTTTGTTCAGGCATTCATCTATCTGGCCGCTGCGGTTATCGCTGTGCCACTGGCGAAGCGTTTCGGGCTCGGGTCGGTGCTCGGTTATCTGGTTGCCGGTGTCGTCATTGGGCCCGCTACCGGGCTGGTTGGCCAGGAAACCACCACCATTCAGCATTTCGCAGAATTCGGCGTTGTAATGATGCTGTTTCTGGTGGGTATGGAGCTGGACCCGAAAGCACTCTGGGCCATGCGCATAAGGCTGCTTGGTCTGGGTGGATTGCAGGTGTTATTGACCGCGGCGGCCGGAACCCTGGTGGCGCTCTGGCTGGGTCTGGTATGGCAAACGGCGCTGACCGTCGGGTTTGTGTTCGCTTTGTCCTCAACAGCGATAGTGCTTCAGACACTGAATGAAAAAGGTCTGGCGAAAACAGAAGGTGGGCGAAGCGCGTTTTCGGTGCTGCTTTTCCAGGACATTGCCGTTATTCCCATGCTCGCCATCATTCCCTTGCTGGCGCTGCCTGAACTGATGGGCGGCAGTTCTGGCGCAGCGGCGGAGCACTCTGAGCTCAGTCTTGTCGCACACCTTCCGGCATGGGCGCACGGCGTTGTTGTTGTCATTGCCATTGCGCTGGTTATCGTGGGCGGCTACTTCCTGAGCCGTCCGCTCTTCCGGTATGTGGTCAATTCCGGGTTGCGGGAAGTCTTTACTGCGACGGCCCTGATGCTGGTCATCGGTATTTCCGCATTGATGAGTCTGGTGGATCTGTCGCCTGCATTGGGCGCTTTCCTGGCGGGCGTCGTGTTGGCCAACAGTGAATTCCGTCATGAGCTTGAAGCCAACCTTGAGCCGTTCAAGGGGCTTTTGCTCGGGCTGTTTTTTATCACTGTCGGCGCCGGTATCAACTTTCAGGTTTTAGCGGACGAGTGGGCGCTGGTGCTTTCCCTTGCGGCAGCCGTTCTGCTGGTGAAGGCGCTGATCCTTCTTGTTCTGGCTCTCATTTTTCGCATCAAGGGCAGCAACGGTTGGCTGTTCACACTGGGGCTGGCCCAGGCCGGTGAATTCGGTTTTGTGCTTTTGACTTACAGCCAGCAGAACAGCGTGATACCGGCTGACCTTGCCCAGATTCTGTCGTTGGTTGTGGCGCTGTCCATGTTCCTTACGCCACTGCTGTTCATTATTTACGACCAGGTTGTACTGCCCCGTTACCGGCGCAGGAAAAATGATGAGAGGGAAGCCGACCTCATAGAGGAAACCGCACCGGTCATTGTCGCAGGTGTGGGTCGATTCGGTCAGATAGTCTGCCGGCTTCTGCGTGCCAACAACATCCCGATTGTGGTGCTCGATCACGAAATCCAGCAGATCGACAATGTCCGTCGTATCAATATCAAAAGTTATTTTGGCGACGCCAGCCGGCCTGAATTGCTGGAAACTGCAGGAATCAGCGAGGCAAGATTGCTGGTGGTTGCCATTGATGACCGGGACCGCTCAACCAGAATGGTCGAGCATGTGAAAAAGCTCTATCCGGGCGTCTGGGTATTGGCCCGGGCCTTTGACCGTGGCCACGGCTACGAACTGAGGGAAGCCGGCGCCGACGATGTGGTCAGTGAAACCTATCATTCGGCCCTGGAACTGGGCGGCCATGCATTAACGGCCATGGGCGTGCATCCACTGCGCGCCAAGCAGATGACCTGGGCGTTTTATGAGAACGAGGCGGCCCATGAAGATGAACGATACGATGCCTGGCGGGAACTGGAAGAGGGCATCAGTTTCAGTCCGCGTTACGGCGAACTGTTTATGAAGCTGGAAGAGGCCCTGAGTTCGGTGATGCAGAAAGACTGGGATGAGCCAAAACAGGAAGATGTGCCCGTCTGGACGCCGCCGGAAGCAGAAAAAAAGGCGTGACCGTTGCCGGCCACGCCTTCTCTTACTTGCAGAGTGATTACTTCAGATCAAAGCGATCTGCGTTCATCACCTTGGTCCAGGCTGCAACGAAGTCCTTGACGAACTTCTCCTCATTGTCGTCCTGGGCATAAACCTCCGCGTAGGCACGAAGGATCGAGTTGGAACCAAACACCAGATCAACACGGGTCGCGGTGAACTTGGTGTTGCCGCTCTTACGATCCACGATGTTGTAAGAGTTTTTGCCCGTGGGCTCCCAACGGTTCGCCATATCGGTGAGGTTCACAAAGAAGTCGTTGGTCAGTTGGCCAACGCGATCCGTGAACACGCCGTGCTTGGTGTCACCATAGTTGGTGCCCAGCACCCGCATACCACCGAGCAGGACAGTCATTTCAGGCGCGGTCAGGCCCATCAGCTGGGCGCGGTCCAGAAGCATTTCTTCCGGCTTGACCACATAGTCCTTCTTCTGCCAGTTACGGAAACCATCGGCCAGCGGCTCCATAGGCTCGAAAGACTCTGCATCAGTTTGCGCGTCAGTGGCGTCACCACGGCCTTTGTGGAAGGGCACGTGTACGTCATGGCCGGCAGCCTCGGCAGCCTTCTCGACGCCCAGGTTACCGCCCAGAACGATGACGTCAGCAATGCTGGCGCCGGTCTCGGCAGAAATCTTTTCGTACACCTTCAACACTTTGGCCAGGCGGCCTGGCTCGTTGCCTTCCCAGTCTTTCTGCGGTGCCAGACGGATGCGCGCGCCATTGGCGCCACCACGCATATCGGAACCACGGTAAGTACGAGCACTATCCCAGGCGGTGGTGATCATCTCGTTCAGGCTCAGGCCGGCTTCCTCGATTTTCTCCTTGACCACTTCCTCAATGTAGTTGGTCTCGCCCTGGGGAACGGGATCCTGCCAGATCAGGTCTTCATCGGGTACACCCGGGCCGATGTAACGGGATTTCGGGCCCATATCACGGTGGGTCAGCTTGAACCAGGCGCGGGCGAAGCAGTCCTGGAAGTATGCCGGATCCGCCATGAACTTCTCGCAGATCGCGCGGTACTTCGGGTCAACTTTCATCGCCATGTCGGCGTCGGTCATCATCGGCCGGACACGGGTCTTCATGTCCGTGGGATCAACCGGCATGTGCTCTTCTTTAATATCGATCGGCTCATACTGGTTGGCACCGGCCGGGCTCTTGGTGAGCTTCCACTCGTAGCCGAACAGCAGATCGAAGTAACCCATGTCGAATTTGGTCGGGTTGGTGGTCCAGGCGCCTTCAATACCGGAGGTCACCGCATTGGTGGCTTTGCCATCCAGGTTGGGGTTCATCCAGCCGAAGCCCTGGGTTTCCACGTCTGCGCCTTCCGGCTCCGGACCAAGAGCGTCCGCATCGCCGTTTCCGTGGGCCTTACCGACGGTATGACCGCCGGCAGTCAGGGCAGCCGTCTCTTCGTCGTTCATCGCCATACGGGCGAAAGTGGTGCGCACCTGCTCAGCCGTTGCCTGCGGATCAGGGTTACCGTTAACACCTTCCGGGTTCACGTAGATCAGACCCATCTGGACGGCAGCCAGCGGGTTTTCCATGGTATCGGGCTTGGTGACGTCTTCGTAACGACTATCTGAGGGGGCCAGCCATTCTTTTTCCGCACCCCAGTAGATGTCCTCTTCCGGGTGCCAGATATCCGCACGGCCGTAAGAGAAGCCAAACGTTTTGAAACCCATGGACTCGTACGCAACGTTACCAGCCAGGATGAACAGGTCGGCCCAGCTGATCTTGTTGCCGTATTTTTTCTTCAGGGGCCACAGCAGACGACGGGCCTTATCGAGGTTGCCGTTGTCGGGCCAGGAGTTTAGCGGAGCGAAACGCTGGTTGCCGGTGCCGGCACCACCACGGCCATCGGCTAGGCGATAGGTACCCGCCGCATGCCACGCCAGACGGATCATCAGGCCGCCGTAGTGACCCCAGTCAGCGGGCCACCATTCCTGGCTGTCGGTCATCAGCGCGTGCATGTCCTTTTCCAGAGCTTCGTAGTCCAGTTTTTTGACTTCTTCACGATAGTCAAAATCTTCGCCCATCGGGTTGGTCTTGGCGTCGTGCTGATGAAGAATCTCGAGGTTCAGGTTTTCAGGCCACCAGGCCTTTACGTTCCCGTGCTCTTGGGTGTGCGAACCGTGCATTACCGGGCACTTTCCACCGCCCGCGCTGTTATTCTCGCCCATATCTCTCTCCGATCATGACTGGTTTGTTGTGAACTACTTATCTCAGACTTGGGTTTTGAGGTCGGGCCAAAGACGGGAGAGGTGATGCATCTGGACATCACGTCGGGCCAATGACCACTGAGATCCTACAGTTATAGCAATGGTTATCGATTGTCACAATTAAGATTTAGTGACTGTTGCTATAGTTTTCGTTTATCGGAAACAGTTCTTTCTTATATAGAAGCCTTACGGCGGCAAACCCGTTAGTGGGTCACTTGCCAGAGATGAAAATCTAGTTGCTGTTTGAACATCGCGCCATTTTGCCGAGGAAAAGTGAGCTAGAGTGTCTGGAAATTTTACACATTCTCTATGTTGCAAGTGTCTTTTTTGAGCTAGCGATCTGAAATATCGACAGTTCTGTGGGTTGGCACGGGGCATGCTGATCAGAAAGCATTCAACCTGCCCAGAATCGGTGCCGGTGAAATCAAGGAGAGAAGAGTCATGAGAAAAACAATTCTGGCGGCAGGCATTGCCACGCTGATCGCAGCGGGTCCCGCCTTTGGTGGCCTGACGCTTTCAGGAACGATCTTTGACAAGAAAATTGCAGATCCCGATTTTCAGGACGGCATCAGCGGGCTGACTACCGGTATGGTTGAAAGCACCCTGGGTGTCGATGGCAATCCTGTCTACGTTCCCGGTAGTGGCGGTGCTGTTGATAGCAGTGCTACGTTCAATAACTGGTGGACAGACACGGCGGGTTCCAAAGCGATCAGTCTGAATCTGGATGAAACTGCCGCAGGTTCCGGCCTGTTTGCATTCAATGACTCTTCGTTTTTCCCCATTGATGGTGAACTTTTCGGCAACGAAGGCAACAGCCACAACTACCATTTCACCATGAAGCTGGGCGGCACTACGTCTTTCAAGTCCACTGACTCGTTCAATTTTACCGGTGACGATGACCTGTGGGTATTCATTAACGGCACGCTGGTCATGGACCTTGGGGGCGTTCACGCTCCTGTGAGCAAAACCATCACCGGCGATGACCTGGTTGACCTGGGGCTTGCCGTAGATACCTCCTACGACCTCGACATCTTTTTCGCCGAGCGCCATACCACTCAGTCCAATTTCAACATAACCACGTCGTTCCGCGTTGAGGATCGTGTTGAAGTTCCCGAGCCGGGCTCGCTGGCGTTGATGGGTCTTGGTCTGGCAGGTCTTCTGACCATGCGCCGCCGCAGGAGCTAATCGGACCTGAACAGGCCTGGTCTAAGAAGTCAGGCCTGTTCAATAGCTTTCAAAAGAGACTCCGGGCCCCAGGGCCTGGGGTCTTTTTCTTGTTGGTGCATTAACTCCACGAGCTTCTGGTTTACCGGCGCCTGGGCCCCCAGCGATTCGGCCAGCCGCACCACTTCGCCATTGATCCAGTCCACTTCAGTCGGGCGACCGGCCTGGAGGTCTTCCCACATCGAAGAGCGTGCTACCGGGTCAATGGTCAGCATCTTTTTCGCGACGCGGGTGAACACCCAGTTTGGCGCCGACATCAGAACCGGGATCAGTCGGGTGGGCAGGCCGGTCAGGTTTATAGTGGGAATGCCGGCCTGTTTCAGTAACTGAAGCGTTTCTTTCTGGGCCATGGCCAGCACCAGCCGGTAATCTCTCTGGGAAAGCTCTTCCAGCAAAGGAACGCCGGACAGTGCATTTACCGGGTTGTTCAGGTTTAGCAGCAATTTTGACCACATAACAGATTCGATGTCGGGCCGAAGCTCAAGGGGCAGGCCGGCGTTGTCGAACCAGGGTAGGGCGGCTTTTAATGTTTCGTGTTCTGCGGCCATCAGATGCCCTTCGGTGCCCTGATGGAAATGCCCGGGCGCCTGTTGCAAGACGTTGAACGGCACCATGCCGGCAAGCACGGTGGCATCGGGCATGGTCTTCTGGAGTTCAGAAGCGTTCGATATACCATTCTGTAGGCTTATGACCGGCACACCGGCGCGTACGAACGGTGCCAGGGTCTGGCCGGCCTCTCGCGTGGCCGCAGACTTCACGCAGACCAGCACCAGATCTGCGTCTGCTGCCACATCGGCCGAGCTGACATACCGCGTTTCAGGGACAGAATGTTCGACGCTGAAACCTTCGTAATCGGTGACTTTTAGTGGATGCTCTTTGAAGACGGCCTGCATGCGGGGGCGGCCGACCATAATGACATCGGCGCCGGCCGACAAAAGCCGGCCCCCGATATAACACCCGATACTGCCCGCACCGAAAATCAATACGCGGTAGGCTTGCTCACTCATCAAACGGCTCCGTGATATGAATCTGGCTTCATTCTATGCATGTTCCGGGTGAAAAGTCTTTTCCTCGTACCGCTGGTTTTAATTGGTCCTGCCCGTCACCATAGTGGATGCTTCAATTGAGACCTTCAGCCACCAATTCGATAGAGGGTACAAACGCTATGTCAGAGAAAAAGACCGCTGTGATCACCGGCGCCAATCGTGGAATCGGCCTGGAACTGGCCCGCCAGTTTGCAGACCGTGGATTCGCCATTATCGGGGTATGCCGTCAAACCTCTGATGAACTCAATGCCGTTGCAGGCACCGTTATTGAGGGTATCGATGTCACCAATGACGACAACGTACATTCGCTGGTCAGCCAGCTGAAAGACACAACGATTGATCTGCTGATCAACAATGCCGGGCTGCTGCAGGACGAAAAGTTGGGCAGTATCGATTTTGATTCCATCCGTACCCAGATGGAAATCAACGCCTATGCGCCGCTTCGTGTTGCCGAAGCTCTTGCGCCTCGTATTCCTGAGGGCGGCAAAATCGCCAACATCACCAGCCGGATGGGATCCATTGCCGACAATGATTCCGGCGGCCGCTATGGCTATCGCGCGTCCAAGGCTGCCCTGAACGCCTTTGGCAAGTCCCTTGCGATGGACCTGAAGCCCCGCGGGATTGCAGTGGCGCAGCTTCACCCGGGCTATGTCCAGACCCGTATGGTGAATTTCGGCGGGCTGATCTCGCCGGAGGAATCGGCAAAAGGGCTGGCGGAACGGATCGACGGGCTGAACCTGGAGAACACCGGCTCTTTCTGGCACAGCAACGGCGAAGAGTTACCCTGGTGATGCGCCGGTACGCCCATGTCCCGGCAAGCTAACAGGATTTCGACCGTCGCGGCCCTGGGCTTTCAGGGCGCTATCGCGCTGATTGGCTGGCTTGCCGTCTGGTTGATGGGCATTGGTAGCCTGTCCGCGGGCCTGGGCTGGGCAAGCGCTGTGGCCTGGGGTGTTGGCGGCAGTATTGCCACTTATGTGTTGCTAAGCGCTCTGGCCCGTACGCCAGGGCGTATCCGTGATTCCCTGTCAGGCCATATGCGCCAGCTACAGACCTTTGCGAACGATTACTCCTGGCCCGTTCTTGCGGGGCTGTCCGTGCTGGCCGGGGTGGGTGAGGAGTTGCTGTTTCGCGGGGCTGTGCAGGGCTGGCTCGCTTGGCACCTGAACGATGCTGTGGCCATTGTGCTGGCATCCATGCTGTTCGGCCTGGTTCACTACCTTTCGTTTACCTATTTCGTAATGGCGACAGGGCTTGGACTTGTGTTGGGTGTTACCTACTGGCTGACAGACAGCCTGCTTCTGGTGATGGTCTGGCATGGTGTGTACGATATGATCGCGCTGTTCAGCCTGCGGCGCCACCCCACCTGGTTCGGTGTTCAATAGATTGTCAGATAATTTGAGAGGCACGGTGTGAACAGAGATTTTTTCAGAAAGGTGTTCTGGCCCATCCTGTATTTCTTCGAAAACGGCAGTGATGCCCAGTCCGCCGAGGGTTACCGCCCCTCCCACCGGAAAATACTGTTTGCGGTGGGGTTCTTGTTTTTCGTGCTGTCCATGGCCACGCTCTTTTTTGCTCTGATATACGGCACGCTGGGAGCGCTGTTCCCCATTATCGTGTTTTTCGCCATCAGCCTGGTATGCGCAGTGGTCGCCACCCTGGGAAGCGACAGTGCGGTGGCGAAAATATGGGGTAATCAGCAATCGGGTAGCTGAATTACTGTTGTTTATTCACATAAATCAGAAAAATTGATTCGCGGAATAGCCGAACCGTTTCCATAATCAGGTCACTAAAACGATAACAAGCAGTGGTGATCCTGAATGACTGAGCGCAAAGAACTCCCGGGCTGGCGTTGGGGCCCGTTTACCTTCCGATTGCCGTTTTATCACTCGAAGCTCTGCTGGTCGGAGTTTCTTCAGGGGCTAATGGTGTCAGCCGCGACCGGCCTGGCATTGGTTCCTGTGATGATCGCCTACTTCGGTTTCAGTTTTGAAGAAGCCGTTGCCCTCTCAATGATCCATGCCTTTCTGATTGCCTCGGCCGTCATTGTGTTTGGCGAACCCTACGCCGGTGGCTGGATTACGCCCGCTCTGCCGCTGATCCTTGCGTTTGTGATCGGCGGCTATGAGGATCCGTCCAGCCGTTTTCAGGCCATGACCGCCCTTACGCTGGTGTTTACAACGCTGGTGTTTTTATTGGGCATCACCGGGCTGGGGCGACGATTTGTTATCTGGCTGCCAGAGACCCTCAAAGCCGGAATCATCCTCGGTGCTGCAATCGCCGCCCTCAAACGCGTCTTCATTGACGATGCAGACAAGTTTTTGCTGGAGCAGCCTATCGCGACAACTCTGGCCTGTGCCGTCTGTCTGGTGTTCACCTTTTCCCTTCCTATGCAAAAGCTCAAGGAACGCAGCCGGTTCTTCATGACTCTGGGTGCCCTGGGGCTGTTGCCCGGTTTTCTGATTGCGGCACTGGTGGGGCCGCTGGTGGGCGAAGTGAGTTTCGATATCCAGTGGGGCTTCATGATTCCGCCGCTGGGCGAGGCGTTCGCCAAGGCGTCGCCCCTGGTTAACGGATGGCCCTCTATGGAAATGGTGGCCCAGAGTGTGCCTCTGGCGCTGATTGCCTACATCATCCTGTTCGGCGACATTGTCACAGGCAACGAAGTGCTTCGGGACGGCATGGCGGTTCGCAAGGATGAGCACATCGACATCAACCTGAACCGCACCCACTTCTCACTCGCCATTCGCAATGGCGTGATGGCGCTAGTGGCGCCGTTCTTCCCCACCCAAGGGGCTGTCTGGACCGGCGTGCACGTGATTGTGGTGCAGCGCTGGAAGCAGGGGCCAGCGGCAATGGGCAGCCTGCACAGCGGCCTGGCGTCCTACTATCTGATGGGGCTGCCGTTCATCTACTTCCTGCTGCCACTGCTGACCGGTCTCAAGCCGCTGCTGGGCATTGCACTGTCATTGACGCTGGTACTCACTGGCTTTGCCTGTGCCTACATCGCCATGTCGATTCCGCGCAGCAACGCCTCCCGGGGAACGGTGGTTCTGATCGGTGCGTCACTGGCCTTCTTCGAGCCCTGGATTGGTTTGTTGATTGGTGTGGTTGCAACCCTTGGGCTGGTCGGATGGGATCGCAGTCCGGACCCCATTCCCCACGATTGAGGGTGGTCGGCCGGAAGTCAACGCTATACAGTTGTGGTACAGCGTTGATAATGGAATGAACTATGTTGCGAGTTTCCGACTCGGTGACCCTTGGCGACTGGGAAATTGATTTGTCGCAGATCAGGGCGCAGGGTGCCGGCGGCCAGAACGTCAACAAAGTGGCGTCTGCCGTGCACCTGCGCTTTGATATCCCAAACTCAAGCCTGCCCCCTTTCTACAAAGAACGACTGATGAAGCTGTCGGATCAGCGCATCAGCAAAGAGGGGGTGGTGGTGATCAAAGCCCAGAAATATCGCACCCTGGAACTGAATCGCGAGGATGCCCTCGAGCGACTGAAAGAGCTGATTCAGGGCGCGACCCGTCTGCAGAAAGCCCGTCGGCCGACCCGGCCCACCAAAGGTTCCCAGCGGCGACGTGTGGACCACAAAACCCAGAAAGGGAAGACCAAGGCCTTGCGTGGCAAGGTGAAAGTCTGAACCCGGGAGGCCTGTCATGCTGATTGCCTATCGTGCCCGCGACATTGCCGAAGCCCACATTGTGTCCGGGATGCTGAGCGCCCGCGGTATCGAATCCCACGTTGGCGGGCACTATCTGCAGGGTGCCATGGGTGAAATCGGTGCTGCCGGTTTTACCAATGTCCACGTGCAGGACGAGGATTATCCGCTGGCACGGGACCTGGTTGCCGAGTATGAAGCAAGCCGCCCGGAGGAAGCCTCTGCCAGCACCTCCTCCGGAAGCCGGGTTGAACGCTATGCCATCGGGTTTCTGCTGGCTGTGGCGGTGCTTGTTGCCGTTCTGGTGGGTGCCATTTGAGAGATACCTGCCCGGTCTGCGAACAGGCCGCGCCCGAGGAATTCCAGGTCGTTAAAGAACTCCGCTACCTTCGTTGTCCGGTCTGCCTGGCTACCCTGATGGCCCCGGAAAACCGGTTGGACAGCGCCCGGGAAAAGGCTGTCTATACCCTGCACGAAAATAATCCGGACGACCCGGGCTACCGCCGCTTCCTGTCTCGCCTCTCGGAACCTCTTCTGGAGCGCCTGCCTTTCGGCTCATCGGGCCTGGACTTCGGTTGTGGCCCGGGGCCAACCCTGGCCCGGATGTTGGAGGCTGCGGGTATGAAAGTGGCGCTCTACGATCCGTACTTCAGCCCGGACCAGAGCGCGCTTGCAAGCTGCTATGATTTCGTCACCTGTACCGAGGTCATCGAACATCTTTACCATCCGGCGGCCGTATTCCGGCAGCTGGATTCGCTGATCCGCCCCGGCGGCTACCTGGGGGTGATGACCTGTTTCCAGACCGACGATGCCCGCTTTGCCAACTGGCATTACCGGCGTGACCCGACCCATGTGGTTTTCTACAAGGAGGCCACGCTACAGTGGCTGGCCGACCACCACGGCTGGCATCTGGACGTGCCGGCCAAGGATGTCGCGATTTTTACCAAGCCGCTCAGAACGTAGACAGCCCGGTTGCTTCCATGAACCGGTACTGCCAGTAGCGCAGTCTGGAATGATCGGCCCAGGCCCGATAGGGCAGGCTCATCACGGCCGGGCTTCCTGGGCCGCTCTGCCACTGCTCCTCGAAAAAAGTATTCGCTTTGGCAATGCTGGAATGGCCCCGATAGGCCAGCACAAGCACATCGGTTTCCAGATTCAGATCATCCAGGTTGCGGCGGGTAAAGTTGGCGGACCCCAGTAGCATCTGCGCCCGCCCGTTTTTGTCCTGCTTTAACAGCAGCTTGCTGTGGCACTGTTCGCCGTGGGTGTTGCACCAGCGAACAGACACCCCGTTGTTGGTTAGCTCCATGGCGGTCTGACGATTGGGGATGCCGTTTTTCTTGCGTCCGAAGGCGTCCTGGTTGGCGTCCAGCAGCACCCTGACAGCAACGCCCCGGCGGTGGGCCTTGATCAGAGCCAGTACGATGTCCCGGTGAGCCAGGTAGAACATGGCCATATCAAGCTGATCCCCGGGTTCGGCGGACGTGATCATTTCCAGAGCGGCGTCCCGGATGGCCGATTCGGTCAGGACGCGTATTCGCGCTTCTTCCGCCGGTGCAGCCTCGGGAATCCGGCCCAGGGCGTCGTCCACGGCACTGGTCGGTGCGTCAGAGAAGGCAAGTACGGCCCGCTCACTACGCAGCAGGTCGGCAACGGCCGGACCCGCGAAACTCAGCCCGATGTTGCTGTGGCGGCTGCTGCCATCGTGAGGGTTGGCCGATGACACCAGCGCGCGGAATCCTGTGTCTCCCTCAGTCACCAGCACTTTGCGATGATTGGCCTTGAAATTCAGCAGGCTGAGATAACTGCGCAGCGTCACCGGTTGTTTGCCTATGGGGTTGGGCAGCCAGCCGGATTCCGCGGAATTACCCAGCCACTGGCAGCAAAGCCGCCAGATACCGGACCAGAGCGGGTTGCTGTCCCTCAGTACTGTCAGCCTGGTCTGGACAACGGAAATGCCGGCTGCCTCAAGGCGCTGGAAATTTTCAGACAGAAGGCCGCCATAAAGGGTGTTGATGGGGTCGGTTATCACCACCACCTGCAGTTCCGGGAAGTCCTCGCGCTGGCGTATCAGCGCGTCGGTGAGCTCTTTCGCAAGCGGACGGTCTGCGCTGTCTTCGCCCCTGGCGCTGGTGCTGTTGTACAGGAACATGTCCACCAGAATAAAACGCTTGGCCGAGCGCACCATCGCCAGGGCTTCATCGAAAATCTCGTGATCCAGCCGGGGGCCGCCGTTGCCATAGTCACCGTGGTGAAGCGTCTGGTCGATCAATAGACGGGGTTTTATCAAAGGGTAGGTTTTGCCTTTATAGGCAATGCCCGGGGGCAGGGGTTTGAAGGCGTGATACACGCCGGTTCCGGTAATGGCAAGTATCAGAAGTGCCAACAGCAACTTGATCGTCATCGAAGATTTCCCTGTTTCTATACAATTTTCCTTTCCAATTCAGCACTATACGTAACGCGAGGCATCAAGTCCCTTACCTGAACGTTATTGACCGGATTCTGCGCGCCAGGCGTTTGTGGCCCCGTGAAGTCAGTCCCAATCGAACAAACACTTACAAAAAACCTTCGACCTCTTCTATCGCCGGGCCCCGACAATTTCTAGACTGTCAGTTTACAAGGACCCAGGCTTGACCCGTGTGAACCCCTTGCGCTTTGTTTTGCAGAGAATTTTCAGCCTCAGACTGCTTGTGGTTATCGCAGCGGTGGTGTTCGCCTTTGCCGGTGAATCCCTGTCGCTGCTCAGCTATGTAGATCGTCTCCTGTTCAGTGCGTTTGGCACGGCTTCCGGCACTGCAGAAGGCGCCTCCTTTGCCGTCATGCCCCCCGATGCTCTCAACGCTGCAATCAGTGCCCGTGCTCTGGACGAGCCTGCCTGGTCGCCCGCAGCGGTTCGAGGCGGGCTGATGGCGGTTGCGATGTTTCTGGTGCTTGGCGTGCCGCGCTTGGGGGCCGCAGTCTCGCTTCCTGTGGTTCTGCTGGTATCCGGCGCTCTTGTGGTTTTGCAGGCCGCTTTGATGTTCTATCAGAACGCCTGGCTACCCCTGGGGGAAGTGGTGACCCTGCTGCTTGCAGGCTATCTGGTGATGCTGTTCTGGCTCCAGCCTCATCGAGTTATCGTATCGCTCACCGATAATGTCGTGGACGCCCGCACCCGCCTGGGCAAACTGCTTCTGCGCCAGGGCCAGCCAGACGATGCACTGGAAGTCCTGGCCGAGTGTCCCCCGGACGAGCACACCTTAGAGCTGCAGTACGACATTGCCATCCAGCAGGAACGCAAACGCCAGTACGATAAAGCCTGTAATACATTCCGGCAGATTCTGGCCAGCCGGCGTAACTATCGGGACGCCGCCAAACGTCTTGCGGCACTGGAGTCCATGGCCAACGAGGCAACCCGTGTCAGCGCTTCCGGATTCGACAGCACCCGAACGCTGGTTCTGCCCGAGCAGAGTCTCAGCCGTCCCACGCTCGGGCGCTATGAAATCGAGCGGGAAATCGGCCGGGGCGCCATGGGCGTGGTGTATCTGGGTAAGGACCCGAAAATTGCCCGCACGGTAGCCATCAAAACCCTCAGCTACCAGGCTTTCGACCCGTCCGAACTGAATGACCTCAAATCCCGTTTTTTCCGCGAGGCAGAAGCAGCCGGGCGCCTGAACCATCCGGCAATTGTGACGGTCTATGATGTGGGTGAAGAGGCAGACCTGGCGTTTATTGCCATGGACTATGCCCATGGCCAGCCACTCAGCGATTTCTGTCGTCCAGACCGGCTATTGCCCATCGGCACGGTACTAAAGATTGTCGCCCGCGTGGCCGAGGCCCTGGGTTATGCCCACAGCCAGAACATCATTCACCGGGACATCAAGCCCGGCAATATCATCTATAACCCCGACAACGGGGATATCAAGATCACCGATTTCGGCATCGCCAAGATTTCGGATGACTCGCGCACCCGCACCGGCAGCGTGATGGGCAGCCCGCTTTATATGTCGCCGGAACAGCTGAAAGGCCAGAAAGTGACCGGGGCGTCAGACACCTACAGTCTGGGTGTTACCCTGTACAAACTGGTCACAGGCGAGACGCCCTATCAGGGGGATACCCTGGCGGCGCTGACCTACCAGATTCTGAACAAGCGCCCGCGCAGCGTCCGGGAGTTCAACAAGGATCTGCCTAACGGCGTGGTGCGGTTGATCAACAAAGCCATCCAGCGGGAGCCGGAAAAACGCTTCGCCAATGCCGCCACCATGGCTGAGGCGCTGAAGCGACAGGCCGCCCGTGACGCAGAGGAGGTGTCCTGATGGAGCTTCTGATCTCCGGTCAGACCGATATCGGCGCCGTGCGCAAATCCAACCAGGATGCGATTGACTGGTGTGTCAATGACGGCTCCGCAGAGGCGCTGCTGGTCGTTGCGGATGGCATGGGGGGTTACCAGGGTGGTGAGGTGGCAAGCGCCATCGCCGTGGATACCCTGACGGAGGTGCTGTGTCCGACCCTGGGAGACTCTGCTGCCATTGAAAGCCGTGAGTCCCTGGTGCAGTCAGCCCTGAACCTGGCCAGCGAGCGCATTGATGCCCGCAAAGCGCAGGAGCCGGAACTTGCCAAAATGGGCACCACCATTGTGCTGGCCTGGGTGTCGGGTGATCGGGCGCTGCTGGCCCATATCGGCGATTCCCGATGTTACCTGTTGAGACAGGGCCGTCTGGAATGCCTGACGCGGGACGACACGGTGGTCCAGAACATGCTGGAAGATGGCAGTATCCGCGAGCGCGACGTGCCCAATGTGCCGTTTCGCAACGTTCTGACCCGAGCGCTGGGCGCGGCGGATATTACGCCTACATTCAGCGAGCTGACGCTGGAGTCGGGCGATCAGCTGCTGCTCTGTTCCGATGGACTGACCGATGCGCTGGACGAAGCGGTATGGCTGGACATCCTGTCTGCTGCGGATTCGGTCGAGGCCGCGGTGAAATCATTGATCACAGCGAGCCTTGAGAGACAGGCAAAAGATAATGTGTCTGTGGTCCTGCTATCAACAAACTGAATCAGATCAAGCTGGAGGAAATAAGGGAATGGCGTCACTTTCGCAACTGGTAGACAGTGTGGTGGTCACCACCTTTGAAATTGACCAGCCCGAAGTCAGGCTGGGGCGTCGCGGTGACAATGATATCCGCATCGACGAGATTTCCGTCAGCGGCCATCATGCCGTGATTGAAAGTGTCCCCAATCCTTATCTCGAAGGCATGGTGGACTACTACATCACCGACAACAACAGCACCAACGGCACCTTCGTGAACGACCTTCGCATCAGCGAACGCCAGCGCCTGAACAGCAACGATATCGTGCGCATCGGCTGGAACGAATTCCGCTTTGTTGATGAGGACGAAAACGCGATGGAGAAGACGGCCTACATTCTGGACTAGCGGTTCTGTAACACCAGGTCGCAGAAACGCTGAAGCAGTGAAGAAGCGTGGGGCGCGTCGTCGACCTGGTCTGTAAGAGCCTCCGGTGACAGCCCTTCCTTCATCAGATCCGGGGTCTGCGCCTTCAGGTAGGCCCGCATGATGTCAGCGGTAAATTCCGGGTGAAACTGCACGCCCCAGGCACAAGTTCCCATGCGAAACGCCTGATGGGGCTCGAAGTCATTACTGGCCAATAGCACGGCATTGCGAGGTAGCTCCAGAACCGACTGGCGGTGGGTCAGCTGGGCCTTGAAGGCGGCGGGCAATGCATTGAACAGGGGGTCATCCTTCGCGTTTTCATGAAGATTGACCGGGAAGGTACCGCTCTCGCGGCCGTCCGGGTGATAGCCGACCTTTCCGCCCATGGCGTGGGCCAGCAACTGATGGCCATAGCACACCCCCAGTACCGGTACGCCTGCTTCAACCGCCCCGGCCAGCCAGGCCGCGGCAGACTCGCTCCAGGGGGCGCGATCACTGACCATGGCCGGGGACCCGGTCACCACGATGCCGTCCCAGTCACCCGGCTCACCGGGCAGAGGCTCGCAGGTTATGTCCACCACCTGGCGGTCCAGCTCTTCCGAAAGGCCGTTCAGAAACCAGCGGTCGAAATCGCCAAAGGCATCGCGGATCGGTGGCAGGGTGTTACCGGTTTTCAGGATGACCAGGCGGGCCGGTTTCATGGTGGTTATTGATCCTCGAATACGGCGTTGTGGTAGACGTTCTGAACATCGTCCAGATCGTTCAGCATGTCCATGAATTTCTCGAACAACTCCACGTCCTCGCCTTCGATCTTTGTGGTGGTCTGCGGCAGGAACTGGATGTCATCCACCTCGAATTCGATGCCCTCGAAAGCGTCCTGAAGAGCCTGCTTGGCCTTGGCGTATTCGGTATGGGGCGCAAACACGGTAATCATGCCGTCTTCGCATTCAATATCGGTCACGTCCACATCCGCTTCCATCAGTGCTTCAAGCACGGCTTCCTCGTCTTCACCCGGGAATCCGAAGATGGCGCAGTGGTCAAACATGTGACTGACGCTGCCCTGGGTGCCGATCTTGCACTTGGTTTTGGTGAAAGCCAGGCGTACATCGCCGAAGGTGCGGTTGGGGTTGTCGGTCAGGCAATCAATAATGGCCATACAGTTGCCGGGGCCGAAACCCTCGTAGCGGGCGGGGGAAAAATCCTCTCCGGCGCCGCCTTTGGCTTTTTCAATGGCTTTTTCAATAACGTGTGCGGGCACCTGGTCTTTCTTGGCGCGCTCGATCAGGCCGCGCAGTGACAGGTTTGCTTCCGGGTCAGGGCCGCCGGACTTGGCGCTGACGTAGATTTCCCGTCCGTATTTGCTGTACACCTTGGTCTTGGCGGCGGCCGTCTTGGCCATGGAGTCTTTGCGGTTCTGATAGGCTCTGCCCATGCTACTGCCTCAATCCTGTTTTTCCGAAAACGGCGATTTTACTCAACAACCGGAAGCGGTGACAGCCTTATTTGACCATCTTGGGCACACGACGCATGCCCCGGCGAAGCGCCTGGTGGAGCGCCGACCGGACCAGTGCGCCGGTCATGGGAATGGCATCTTCGAAATACACCGTGTAGTGCACACGGGTCTCGTTTTCAGACGGGCTCTGAAAACGGATACGTCCGTAATGGTTTTTCAGCGGGCTGATGCTGGTAATGGCGTATTCAATCAGTGCTTCCGGTTCGAAGCCGGTAATGGTTTCCTCAACGCCAAGAGGGCCGATGCCGATTTTGCGAACTGAACCGATGCCGTTGGGGTCGGCCTGATCACTGTCCCGAATCCGCCGGGCCGGCGCGCCCAGCAGTCTGCCAAACTGTTCGTGATCGGCAAAAAGGGCAAATACCTGATGACAGGGAAGCAGGAAGGTTTCGTCTATATCGATCGTGTAGCTGGCCATAAAACAACTCTGACGGAATTTTTCCCAGAGTATCCGGTTACCGGCATCAACAAAAGCCGCCATCCTGACATAGAGGCCTATCTGACCTATCCTGACTGGATACAGTGGAGACAAGGAGGGCTATCCAATGATACCCAAGACCATGCACGCCATGTTACTGACCGGCCACGGTGGTGTTGAAAAACTGCAGTATTCGCAGACCACGCCGACTCCGGAACCAGGACCGGGCGAGGTACTGGTCCGGGTGACGGCCACCGCCAAAAACAACACTGACCGCAAGGCCCGGGAAGGGCTCTATCCCACCAAAGACAAGGGCGAGGTGACGTCCTTCCAGATGGGTGGCTCACCCACACTGACCTTTCCGCGAATCCAGGGTGCGGACGTCGTCGGCCATGTCGCGGGCGTGGGTGCCGGCGTTGATGAAGCTCGAATCGGCGAGCGTGGACTGCTGGATTTCAATCTATACGCCGACGAACGCCGGGACATCAACCTCACACCAGACTACTACGGCCACGGTGCTGATGGCGGTTTTGCCGAATACATCGCCGTGCCTTCTGATCAGTTTCATCACGTTGATAATTCCGACCTGGCGGACGCCGAACTGGCCGCCATGGGCATGTGCTCCTATCAGACTGCCCTGCATATGCTGACCTCTGCCCGGGTCAAGGCTGGCGAGCGCATTCTGGTGACCGGTGCCAGCGGCGGCGTGGGCACTGCGCTGATTCAGCTGTGCCGCATCATGGGCGCCACGCCCTATGCGCTGAGTCAGGCCGACAAAGCGGAGGCACTACTGGCACTGGGTGCGGAAGCGGTGCTGGACCGATCGAGCATGGGCAGCTTTACCGAGCGGGCCAAAAAGGTGACTGGCGGCCATCCGTTTGACGCAGTCATGGATCTGGCCGGCGGTGAGATGACCAACGCTTTCATCGACGCCATGATCTTCAATATGAAAGATCGCGCAGACTATCCCCGCCTCAGTATTGCCGGGGCCAGCGCGGGCAACCTCAGCGAAATCATGTGGACCCGTGTTTACCTTTATCAGGTGCAGATTTTCGGTGTGTCCCACGGTACCCGGGAAGAAGCAGAACAGCTGGTCGCATGGATTCGCGGCGGGCAGCTCAGGCCGGTATTGCACGCGGCTTTCCCGCTGTCGAAGTTGCACGAGGCCGAGCGCTACTTTGTTGACCGTAACAGCAACTACCTGGGCAAGATCGTGATTGTTCCAGACGCCCAGTGGGAAGAGCATGGTGCTCCGTTTGCGTTGTCAGCCAGCCCGGAGGCAAATTGATGAAACCTGAATTGACGCTGCAGTTGATGGATACCCACGCGGGCGGGGACGTAAGCCGTATCGTGACCGGTGGCATATGCGAGCTTCCGGGATCGACCGTGCGGGCCCAGATGGAGTATCTGCGGGATGAGGCCGACGGTCTGCGCAGGTTGCTACTGGAAGAACCCTATGGTCTGCCGGAAATGTCCGTTGACCTGCTGGTGCCGGCAACTGACCCGGAAGCCGTAGCCGGATACATCATCATGGAAGTGATGGGGTATCCGATATATTCCGGCTCGAACACCATTTGCACGGCTACGGCGGTGCTTGAAGCGGGTATTGTGCCCAAGCGTGAAGGTTGGCAGAGCTTCGTGCTGGAGGCTCCCGCAGGTCTCGTCAATATTGATGCATTGGTGCGCGATAATGTGGTGGAAGCCGTCACCTGCGGCGGGCTACCCAGCTATATCGATACCTATCAGGCCACTATTCATGTTCCGTCTGTGGGCGATGTGACCTATAGCGTGGCGTACAGTGGTGGTTTCTACGCGCTGGTGGATGCAACCAGTCTGGGATTCTCGCTGACTCTGGAGGAAGAGCGCAGGCTCAGCGACTGCGCCTATCATATTGTTGAAGCCATAAAGGCTGAGCGCGGTTTTTCCCATTACACGCTGGGCGATGTCGGGCCGTTGCCATTTCTTCATTTTATGGGGCCTGTTGAACAGTTGTCCGATCACTCCTACCGCTCCCGGTCTGCGACCTACGTTCACCCGGGAGTGATCTGCCGCAGCACAACGGGCACGGGCACGTCCGCAAGACTTGCCCTGATGCACTACGAGGGCCTGATCAACCCCGGTGATCGCCTGGAAACGGTTTCTCTCCGGAAAACCAAATTCATCGGCGAGTTCACCGGGGTGCGTCAGGAAGGCGACCATCAGGTGGTGGAAAACAACATCACCGGCAAAAGCTATGTGCTGAGCCGCGGCGACATCATCGTCAACTGCGATGACCCGATGGTGGAATGTGGCGGACTGACACACATCCTAACCGACGAGATCCGGGCCAAAGCCGAGGCTGCTCCCGACTCGACCTGAACCTCCGGGCAGGGCGACGCTGGCCACGGTGTGCAGTTTTTCCAGTTGGGATTGCAGCATGCCGATGGATCGCGTGCCCTCCAGCGTCAGCTCGATATCGAGTTGGTCGCCGACGCTTTCGACCGCCATGCGGGCAATGCGAAAGCCGCGGATACGAATCACCTGGCAGAGTCGCTCCAGTGCCGCTGATTCCGAGTCCATGCGGCAGTTGAGGGTGTGGCTGGCCGGGGACTGCCCGGGCCGGCTGTCCGATTGGCATTGGGGCTTCATGCGATCTGCTCCTTGATAGGTCGGCTGGTACGTCTGGATTCATCGATCATGTCGGTGTTTGTGGCGCCAGGCCGGACAATAGGCCAGACGTTGTCTTCCCGGTCGACGGCAACATGCAACAGCATGGGGCCGTCATAGGCGAGAATGGTCTCGATGCCACGGCGGATCTGGTCGGTGCGTTCGATCTTCAGTGCCGGAATATCGAAGGCCCGGGCCATGGCAACGAAGTCGGGGTTGTCGTCCAGGTTTATCTGACTTTCCCGGTTGTTGTAGAACAGCTCCTGCTGCTGGCGGACCATGCCCAGGCACTGGTTGTCCATGACGATCAGTTTTACCGGCAGGTTGTAACGGCGGATGGTAGCCAGTTCCTGGGCGTTCATCATGAACGAGCCATCCCCGGTGACGTTGATGACCGTGCTGTTGCGATCCGCAAATTGGGCGCCGATGGCCGCGGGCAGGCCGAAGCCCATGGTGCCCAGGCCGCCGCTGGTAAGGTGGTGGCGTGGGTGGTCGAAGTCGTAGTGCTGGGCCACCCACATCTGGTGCTGGCCAACGTCGCAGGCGATGACGGTGTCATCCGGGGCAATCCGGGAGAGCTGGCGGACAAAGGCCGGGCCGGTAATCGGTGCCAGGGGTTCTTCATTGTCCGCCGCGTGGAACCCGCCGGTGGTATACCAGGTGCGGCACTGTTTTTGCCAGTCCCTGATGGCCAGTGGTTCTGCCTGCAATGCGTCAGCCATTGATTTCAGGATGGCGTTCAGATCACCGCGGATGGCCAGGTCGGCATTGCGCAGCTTGTTGATTTCGGCGGCGTCGGCATCAATGTGGATCGTCCTGGCGTTGGGGGCAAAGCCGTCCAGTTTGCCGGTGGCACGATCGTCCAGACGGGCGCCGATGATCAGTAACAGGTCGCATTCGTCGACGGCCCTGTTGGCCGCCCGGGAGCCGTGCATGCCCAGCATGCCGAGGTTGTGGGGATTATATTTGCCGGGGTTGCCGATGCCCTTCAGAGTCACAACCGCCGGCAGCGCAGAGGAGTCGGCGAAGGCCCGGAAACTGTCCTCTGCATGGGCCAGGCTGATGCCGCCGCCACTGTAGAGCAGAGGCTTGCGGGCAGCGTGCAGCATCGCCAGAACGTCCGTCAGGTCCGTCGCAGCCGTTTCACGCGGCTCAGGTTGAGGGAAGGGCGCATCGGCTACAGTAGCCAGCAACAGATCCTTGGGAATATCAATCCAGACCGGGCCGGGCCGACCGTTCTGGGCCAGCTCGATCGCCTCTTCCATGATGGCGGGCAGGCTATCCGCATCGTCGATCAGGTAGCTGTGCTTGACGATGCCCAGGGTCATGCCCAGTACGTCGGTTTCCTGGAAGGCGTCGGTGCCGATCAGACCCGAAGGCACCTGGCCGGTGATCACCAGCATGGGAATGGAATCCCGGTGGGCGTTGGCAACGCCGGTGATGAGGTTGGTGGCACCGGGGCCGGACGTGGCGATACACACCCCCAGCTTGCCACTGGCCCTGGCATAGCCGTCTGCTGCCAGGGCGCAGCCCTGTTCATGACGGCAGAGCACATGTTCCACTTCCGGGGCATCCACCAGCGCGTCGTAGAGCGGCATGATGCAGCCGCCGGGGTAGCCGAAAACCGTGTCGATCTGGTGGCGATGGAATGCTTCGAGAATGTGCTCTGCGCCGTTCATGTTCTGGAGTCCTTTTTCGTCTTTTTTACGGGGCAAAAAAAGCCCCCGGGACCTTTCGGTGCCGGGGGCTTTGGGTGTTCTGTCGAGCTGTTGCTATCTCACTCGGCTGTCCACGCGCAAGCCCCCGGATGGCACCACGACCACCAGGACAAGCTTCACTAGGACAATCACTGAAATGAGATTCATAAAATGGGCAACGACTCTGAATCTGTATTTGATTTAAGTGTAGAATCTACCCCACGTTTTTAGCCGTTTGCAACCTTTTTTCTCTTCCTGTGTGTGAGCAAGTCATGACCAAAGCAAAGCTGGGATCCATCGGGCTGTCTCTTTTACTGTTAATCGCCCTGATCGTTTGGATGGCAACCGGTGAGGTGAAAGTGGCCAAACAGCAGGCGCCGGACGCGGCGCAGTCCACCGACACGGAACTGCCAGCGGTGCAGGTATCACAGCGACAGACACAGTTGTATCAGCCCGGCCTGCTGCTGCAAGGACAGATAGAGCCCTGGCAGTCAGTCACCGTTGCGGCGCGGGTGCCGGGAACCGTGGAGTCTCTGAACGTGGAGCTTGGGGATTCGGTCGAGGCCGGCCAGGTGATGGCGACGCTTTCAGAGGATGGCCGGCAGGCCGCCGTGACACGCTGGCAGGCCCGCCTTCGAAAGCTTGAGGCGGATCTGGCTGCGGCCAATCGGTTGCGCAAGCAGGATTTGGTATCCGAATCGGAAGTTCTGGCTCTCCAAAGCGAGATGGCCACCGCCAGGGCAGAACTGGCAGAGGCACAGCTGGCCATTGATCACCTGACCCCCAGGGCGCCCTTTGCCGGCACCATCAACCACAAGTCTGTTCAGGAAGGCGACCTGGTACAGGTCGGTTCACCCATGTTTGAACTGGTACGGATTGACCGACTGAAAGCGACCAGCCAGGTACCCCAGCAGTCCGTCAGCAAGGTGGCGGAAGGTCAACCGGTCATCGTTGAGACACTGGATGGCGACACCCTTGAAGGAGAAGTCCGCTTCATCGCCAGTGCCGCCGACGCCCAGACCCGCAGCTTTGCCGTCGAGATTGCCGTGGAGAATCCCGACCGCAAACGGATTGCCGGTGGCAGTGCCACACTGCGCGTTGCCCTGCCGGAAGTGCAGGCCATGTTTGTGTCGCCAGCCTACCTCAGGCTTGGGGATGATGGTCGCCCGGGTATCCGCCACGTCAACGATGACAACGAAGTGGTTTTCACCAGGGTCAGTCTGCTGAGCGTTACCACGGAAGGCGCCTGGGTAACGGGTCTGCCCTCTGAAATACGCCTGATTACCCGCGGCGCGGGATTTGTGTCCCTGGGGCAGAAGGTTCGCCCGGTCTCCGCTGATACCGAGCGGGGCTGAGCCACATGCGCCGGATCATTTTTGCGGCCCTTGACCGCAGTCGTACCACCTTCCTGACTTTGCTGTTCCTGATCATAGGCGGTATTGCCGCCTTCCAGGCGATTCCCAAGGAAGCCAACCCCGACGTCACCATCCCGATGATCTACGTATCCATGACTCTGGACGGCATCAGCCCGGAAGATTCCGAGCGGCTGCTGATCCGGCCCATGGAACAGGAGCTGCGCTCCCTCGAAGGCATCAAGGAAATGCGGTCCACCGCATCTGAAGGACATGCCTCGGTAATGTTGGAGTTCGACGCCGGCTTCAACCCAGACAAGGCGCTGCAGGACGTTCGTGAAAAGGTAGACACCGCCCGCAGCAAATTGCCGCAGGAAGCCGACGAGCCCAGGGTGAACGAAATAAACGTCTCGCTTTTCCCGGTGCTGTCCGTGGGGCTTTCCGGCCCGCTGTCAGAGCGCGAACTGGTGACCATTGCCCGGCGCCTGCAGGATGCCATCGAGGGCATACCGGAAGTACTGGAAGTGGATATCGGCGGCGACCGGGAAGACCTGCTGGAAGTGGTGGTGGACCCCCAGGTACTGGAAAGCTACGGCGTTGACTACGACACCCTGGGCCAGCTGGTAACCCGCAATAACCAGCTGGTCGCCGCAGGCAGTCTGGACACCGGGGCCGGCCGGATGACCATCAAGGTGCCCGGCGTTATCGAAACCGTTGAGGACGTGATGACCATGCCTATCAAGGTGGATGGTGACACAGTGGTGACCTTCGGCGACGTAGCCATGCTTCAGCGCACCTTCAAGGATCCCACCGGATTTGCCCGAATCAACGGCGAGCCGGCACTGGTGCTGGAAGTATCCAAGCGTGCCGGGGCGAACATCATTGAAACCGTGGAGAAAGTAAAGGGCCTGATCAGCTCCGCAGACAGCCAGCTGCCGGATGAACTGGAAGTGCGTTACATCATGGACCAGTCCGGCGAGGTCCGGGACATTCTGGGTGACCTGCTGAACAACGTGCTGACGGCCATTGTGCTGGTGGTGGTGCTGATCATCGCAGCCATGGGCCCAAGATCCGCGTTGCTGGTGGGTCTGACCATTCCGGGCGCGTTTCTGACTGGCATTCTGGTGATCTGGGTGATGGGGCTGACCCTCAATATCGTGGTGCTTTTCAGCCTTATTCTGGTGGCTGGCATGCTGGTGGACGGGGCCATTGTGGTCTCCGAGCTGGCCGATCGGAATCTGTCGGAAGGCCAGCCGGTGACAACGGCCTGGGGTGAGGCTGCCTCAAGAATGGCCTGGCCGATCATAGCCTCGACCGCCACCACCCTGGTGGTCTTTATGCCCCTGCTTTTCTGGCCCGGGGTTGTGGGCGAGTTCATGAAATTTCTGCCGATGACGGTCATCATTTGTCTGGCGGCTTCCCTGGCCATGGCGCTGGTATTTCTTCCGGTGCTCGGCAGCCTCGCTGGCGGTAAACGCGCGAAGCAGAGCCAGCACACCGGGCCCATGGGCAAAGCCTACCGTTCGGTTCTGGCACGGCTGCTGTCGGCACCATGGCTGACTCTGTTTGGTGTTCTTGCTGCAGTGGCCGTCATCTACGGCGCCTACGCAAAATTCAATTACGGCGTCGAGTTCTTCCCCAGCGTGGAGCCGGATTCAGCACAGGTTCAGGTCAGGGCACGGGGCGATCTGTCGGTCTGGGAACGGGACGAGATCGTCCGGGAAGTGGAATATCAACTGCGCGGCATGCCGGAAGTGAAAGCCCTGTATGCCCGTTCCATGGTCGCGGCGGGCAATCGCATGGCGCCGGACGTAATCGGGGTGCTGCAGTTCCAGTTCACCGACTGGGACGAGCGCCGCCCGGCCAATCTGATTCTGGAAGAACTGCGCGACCGTACCGCCGACATACCGGGCATCGAACTGGAGTTCCGTAAGCAGGAAGGCGGTCCGGCGGATGGCAAGCCCATTGAGTTGCAGGTCAGCAGCCGTGACAGTGCCAGGCTCAACGACTATGTGGAACGAATCAGGTCGGAAATGGACACCATGGACGGCTTTGTGGACGTAGAGGACGATCGCAGCCTGCCGGGCATTGAGTGGCGCCTGAACGTAGACCGTGCGGCCGCTGCACGATTCGGCACGGATGTGCTGGGCGTAGGCAGCGCCGTGCGTCTGGTGACTAATGGCCTGGTGCTGGCCACCTACCGCCCGGAAGATGTCCGCGACGAAGTGGATATTGTGGTGCGCGTGCCCAATAACTGGCGGGAACTGGATCAGTTCCAGCGTCAGACCATCAATACCGCCCGTGGCCAGGTGGCGCTATCGCAGTTTGTCGAACTGGAACCGGGCGACAAGGTGGGCAGCATTGTGCGGGTCGATGGCCAGCGCACCGTTACCATCAAATCGGATGTGGCACCGGGTAGCCAGGCGGCGGCATTGCTGGAAGCACTGCAGGAAAGAATGCCGGAGACGCCTGAGGGCGTGACCATCAGCTTTGCCGGTGAAAATGCCGACCAGCAGCAGGCGGCGAATTTCCTGACGTCGGCGTTCCTGGTGGCCATTGGTCTGATGCTGCTTATTCTGGTCACTCAGTTCAATTCGCTTTACCAGACCCTGCTGATCCTCTCCGCCATTGTGCTGTCTACTGCCGGTGTACTTCTGGGGCTGCTGCTGAACGCCCAGTCGTTCGGCATTGTGATGGTTGGCATGGGCATCATTGCCCTGGCGGGTATCGTGGTGAACAACAACATCATTCTGATCGACACCTATAACGAGATGCGCGCCAGCGGGCTGAACGCCTACGACGCGGCCCTGGAAACCGGTTGCCTGCGTATGCGACCGGTACTGCTGACCGCGGTGACCACCATTCTGGGCCTGATGCCCATGGTGTTCGGCATTAACGTGGACATGCTGACGCCATCCCTCGGCATCGGTTCGCCCTCAACCCAGTGGTGGACGCAGCTTTCCAGTGCCATCGCCGGTGGACTGGCGTTCGCCACTATCCTGACCCTGTTGCTGACGCCGGCATTGCTGGTATTGGGTGCCCGTGTCGGCGACAGAGCCAGGAAGCTCGCCAGCCGTTCCTGATTGCTACATACGGATGCGGCCGGCCAGCTCGCTGGCCCGGCGGGACATGGCTTCCAGCTCGGGTACCATTCGCAGGTTTTCTTCCGCCGCCAGTTTCATCGACTCGGAAATCTCGAACACGCTGTTCACGTTCTGGTTGATGTCCTCGCTCACACTGGTCTGTTCTTCCGCAGCGGTCGCAACCTGAGTCGTTGCGTCGTTGATCTGCGCCATTCGACCATTAATCTCCACAAGCGTGCGCCGGACCTCTTCAACCGCACCGCTGCTTTCATTAGCCACCACGTCCGACGCCTGCATGTATTCAGTGGCATCCTGAGAGGCGGAGTTAATCGCGTTGATAATCCCGTCAATCTCGACAGTTGCTGCCTGAGTCTTCGCTGCCAGGTTCCTGACCTCGTCGGCGACGACCGCAAAGCCACGACCTGCTTCACCAGCTCGGGCGGCTTCGATGGCCGCGTTCAGTGCCAGGAGATTGGTCTGATCAGCAATCTCGCGGATAACCTTCATAACGCCGCTGACTTTCCTTCCGTCATTGGCCAGCCGGTTCACCGTTTCGGTGGAGCTCTGGATCTGGCTCGTCAGACGGGCCATGCTGGCCACGGCCGTGTGAATTTTGCGGTCTGCCTCGCTAGTCTGGTCCGTGGTTTCGCCAATCTGGCCGGATACCGAATCAGCATGGCGGGCCACCTCCTGGGCAGTCGCTGACATCTCGTTCATGGCAGTGGCAATCTGGTTGATCCGGTCGTGTGTTTCGTCCGACTGCTCGAAGATTCTGGTGGCGTTGGTCTGAATCGACCCTCCGGTTCTGTCCAACTGGCTGGCGTTGTCGGTCATCTGTTGTCCGGTTTCCAGCAGGAACTGGTGCAGATTGCGGGCCGCATTGGCAAGCTGCCCGAGTTCGTCGCGCCGTTTCAGAGTGACAGGGTCAGACAGGTCACCGGCACCCAGCTTCTGAATCTGTCCCGTGAGCATCTGTGCGGGCCTGACCACGGAACGGGCCAGAACCAGAACGCAGAGGATGGTGCCGATGACGATCGTCAGCAGTAGCAACCCACCGACCAGCCAACTGGTTTCGGTCACCGTGGCATTAAGTGCCTGGGACCGGCCAATGCCTTGCTGTTTCAGAAGAGTTGCGGCCTTTTCAATCAGCTGCGCTGGTTTTCGGTCAATGCCCTGTACCGCGGCGTCTCCCGTCCCGGGGTCAAAGCCGGATTCCACAAAGCGGGCGAACCCCTCGCGATAGGCGCTTCCCATGGTTTTGTGCGCGCTCTTGAATTCGGACATGAGCAGGCGGGCGTCCGGGTTTTCCAGGCGCGGAATCAAAGCGGTTAGCTGTGACTGGATCTCCTGCTCGCGTTCCTGGAATCGACCCCAATATTTATCAAGCTGGCTGGAGTCTGCTCCGCGAATCAATACGTTTTTCCATTCCTGAACCTGGGTTTTGAAGTTTGCCAGGATTTCCTGAGACTCCAGGGCGCTGACCATTTCGGTCCCGACAAGCTGGTTGTAATCGTCCTTCACCTGAAGGGAATAAACCAGATAGACAGATGCCACTACGCCGATCATCAGATTGACGGCAAGAACAATTGTAAGAACGCGGTTAAGAATGCTTCGGGAGTACCAGTTCATGGGTGCCTCATTGACAAGCTGAGAAAGCGGTGGCCAAGCGAAGGCAATTATCTATTAATAAAGGCCTACGGTCGTTATGTGGTGCCTTCTGATCTGTGAAGTTTTGTTGTTTGATTGCGTTGTTTTAATACTTTCCTAGGCGTGCGGCGATGTTCTGCACCATAATGGTTCAGGAAAACTGAATGGGGATTCAACTTTGAAAGGTTTCCTTGGAATTTACCCGGCTCGTTGCTGGCAAAGCCTGCTCGCGGGCATTGCGCTTATGCTGCCAGCACTTCTGCTGGCGGATGTTGCGGTCTGGTCGGAAACGACGGAGCGGCTTGAGCTGGCGGGCCAGATTGATTTCTGGCAGGAGCCGGATGCCCGGGCATCTCTGGAAGAGGTTATTGCTCTCGACGAGAGCCGGTGGCAGGCGGATGGTGGCGAGAGCATCAGCTTCGGCTATGGCGACCAGGTTTACTGGTTTCGGTTCCAGTTAAGTAACCCGCTCGCTGAACCTCAGTCCCCGTTGCTTGAGATTGCCTATCCGGTTCTGGACCACATTGAGGTCTATATATTGTCCGATGACCGGTTGGTGCAAAGCCTCACGCTCGGTGACGAGAAGCCCTTCTCCGAGAGGCCGGTTCTTCACCGTAACTTCCTCATTCCCCTGACGCTGCCTCCCGAAGACCTGCAAACCGTTTATCTTCGCGTGGACACCACCAGCTCCATGCAGGTGCCCCTGATTCTCTGGGACCAGGCTGCGTTTTTTGGCTCGGCGCAGTCGCGCAACCTCTTTGAAGGCATCTACTACGGCATCGTGCTGGTGATGATCTTGTATAACCTGTTCGTTTACCGGGCGGTGGGGGAGCGCAGCTTTCTCTATTACGTGGGTTATATCGCCGCCATGCCGCTGTTCCTGGCCAGCTTGCATGGGGTGAGCTTCCAGTATCTATGGCCCGGAGCCACCTGGTGGAACGACAGGGCGATCATCGTGTTTCTTAATCTGGCGGTCTTTTTTGGCGGCGCCTTCAGTCTGCGTTTCCTGACTGTGCGCCGTGAAATCCACCCGATTCTGAACCGGGTGATGGTCGCGTTGATGGCCATGGCCGGGGTATTTGCCGCGGCCGGTGTCCTCGTACCCTATGCCCAGATGGTGCTGCCCACCATTGTCGTCGCGGGGCTTGGGTGCAGCGCGATGCTAGTGATTGGCGTGGTGCGCTGGCTGAAAAACGACCCGGCGGCCCGTTATTACGCCATCGCCTGGTTTTTCATGCTGTTCGGCGGCATTGTCCTGGCGCTCAGCAAGTTCACGCTTCTGCCCCGGAATTTCCTGACCGAGAATGCCACCCAGGTAGGATCGGCGATCGGGGTCATTCTTTTGTCGGTCGCGCTGGCGGACAGGCTGAACCAGGAAAAACGGCGGGCCTTTGAAGCCCAACAGAAACTGCTGGCGGAGGAGCGCAGGGCCAGGCTTGCCCAGGCCAAGTCGCTGCATGTTCAGCAGGAAGCCAACACCATGCTGGAAAAGCGTGTCCAGCAACGCACCCACGATCTCGAATCCCTGAATATAAAACTCATGGAGCTCAGTGCCACCGATTCACTTACCGGGCTGAAGAACCGGGGGCATTTCGACCGGGTGTTCAAATCCAAAGTAGTCAAGGCGTTCCGCTTCGGCCAGCCCCTCTCCCTGCTGATTCTGGATATCGATCATTTCAAGAAATTCAACGATACCTATGGCCACCTTGTGGGCGACGACTGCTTGCAGATGGTGGCTGGCTGCATTGGTGAGTTCGTCACACGCCCTCAGGATCTGGCGGCCCGCTATGGCGGCGAGGAGTTTGTTGTGCTGCTGCCCGATACACCGAATGAAGGCGCTGTGAGGGTTGCGGAGAAGATCCGGAAGAAGATTGAAGAAACCGGCTTCCGGGTGTCAGAGGAGATTCTGCATCTTACCGTCAGTATCGGCATTTGCGCGGTAACGCCGTCCCGCGCGGATGCCACCAAGGAGATATTTGCCAGGGCTGACGAGGCGCTTTACGAAGCCAAGGGCGCGGGCCGTAACCGGGTCGTCTCGAGTGCCTCCAGTGCAAATGCCAGCTCCAGCAGCGTTCTTTCACCACCGTGACGGCCCATCAGTTGAACCCCGATGGGCAGATTCTGTTCCGTCAGGCCGCCGGGCAGGGTAATGGCCGGCGCGCCGCTGGTGTTGGCCAGGGGCGTGAAGCTGACGTACCGGAATAACCGTTCAAACAGTTCATCAAAAGGCACGTTGGGGCTGAGGTAGCCAATCTCCGGCGTGGTGTGGCCAACGACCGGCGTCAGTACTGCATCGAAACCGGCGACGGCTTTTGCATAGTCATGGTAGGAACGTTTGAGGCGCCAGAGTGCAGCGGGCAGGCGGTAGAACTGTTTCTTGAAGAGCTGGTAGAGCCCTTCAGTCAGTCCATCCACTTTGCTTTTGTCAAAGCCCGGGCCAATCAGGCGCTTGCCGTTACTGCGCACCCCAAACGCCAGCATCCCCCAGTAAAGGGCAAAGTCTGCCGGAAAGGTTTCCGGCGCTGGTACTGGCATTGGTTCCAGGTGGTGTCCCATGCCTTCCAGGCTTTTTGCCACGGACTCCACGGCCTGATGGGTGTCTGAATCCGTCGGGTGGCCATTGATCGAATCGAAAACCAGCCCGATTTTCATTGCCCTTCCCGGTGGGCCCTCCACCTTACCAATGGCAGGCAGTTTCGGGTTGCGATAATAGCGCTCTGCACCAGCATAAAAGTTGGCAGTGTCCCGCACAGTCCGGGTCACCACGCCATCGGTCACAATGTTGATGGGTAGTGATTTGGCCGCGTCGTTATCGATCAGCCGGCCGCGAGAGGGTTTAAGACCCACCAGGCCGCAGCAGGCGGCGGGGATGCGAATCGACCCGCCGCCATCGTTGGCATGGGCAATGGGGACAACGCCCGCCGCGACCAGCGCCGCCGACCCGCCGGATGATGCGCCGGACGAGAATGCCGTGTTCCATGGGTTGCGGGTGGGTTCGCCGTGGGCCGGTTCGGTGGTGGCATTGAACCCGAATTCAGGAAGTGTGCTTTTACCGATACAGACCAGGCCCTGAGCCAGCAGCTGCTTTGCAAACGGGCTGGTTCTGGTTGCGATGTATGGTTCCATCGCTGCTGTGCCATGCCCGGTGGGGAACTTCTCAAGGTCGGTGTTGTCCTTGATCAAGGTTGGAACACCTGAAAATACAACGTCTGGCGGGGCATCGTGTTGCCCTGAATGGCTGGCAATAGCCTCAGCGTCATGCTGTACAGGTGTCGCGAAGCCGCCGATGACCGGCTGGGCATGTCTGGCCCGGTCCAGGCTGGCATTGATCAGTTCGCTCCGGGAGCATTCGCGCCGACCCAGCATGTCTGCAAGAGCGGTTGCGTCGTGTTGTCCCAGTACATCGTCGCAGAAGGTGTGAAAGCGGGGATGGCCCGGAGTCATGAAAAATTCCTTACGGTTTTAATCCTTTGTATCAGGCGATAAGCTTAAGAAAGCCATAGTCAGAATTACTAGTGAATTTAATGTTTGAACCATCAATCAACGCGTTTGCCGAGCCCCTGGTGCGCCACTTTCTCGGAATATTTTTTCTGATGATCGGTGTTCAGTTCACCGCTCGCAGCCTCGGTCTCTCTGCGCGCAATGGTTTCTCCTATATCCATTATGGCGAGCGCCGGTCAGCGGGCTGGTGGCACCGGCAGCTGTTCAACGTCTTCCGAACCCTGATTCTCGCCGCTGTCGTTGCCCGCATCTTTGTCGACATTGATGGCTGGTTCGGAGTCTTTCCGGCGCTTTATCAATGGCCCGTGCTGGTTGCGGGTATGGCCTGCCTGATTACAGCCTTCGGCCTGGTGAATTACTTTCAGGCCTATATGCATGAACAGTGGCGTTCGGGCGTCGACCACAGCCAGGGCCAGCACCTGCTGATCGGCGGCCCCTACAGTCGCAGCCGCAACCCGGTTTTCATGTCGGTCATGCTCGGGCAACTGGGCTTTTTTCTGGCGTTGCCCTCGGTATTCTCCCTGGTCTGTCTGGTGACCGGGGTTGTGGTGCTGATGCGCCAGGCCCGGGTGGAAGAGCAGGCGCTTTCAGATATGTTCGGCGACGCCTACGAAAGTTATCGCCGCCGCGTTCCGCGCTGGATCTAGTCTAGGCCTGCTGCCTTGCGGTCTTGATCACGTCATAGGCGTTACTGATTTCCCGCGTTTTCTGTTCGGCCATTTCCCGCATACTTTCCGGCAGGCCCCGCCCGGCCAGTTTGTCCGGGTGGTTCTCACTCATCAGCTTGCGATAGACCTTCTTGATGTGGTCGTCGCTATCCGAGGAAGAAACTCCCAGTACCTTGTAGGCGTCTTCCAGCTGACTGGCCGTTGAGCGCTGCGCAGACCCGGCCTGGCCGCCCTGAGACCCTCTCAGCATGGCTTCCAGCTGGTCTACCTGGGATTCCGGCAGGCCAAGCCCGCGTGCAATGCGAAGCAGCATTTCATGTTCGGCCGGATGAACCACGCCATCGGCGGCCACGGCAGAGACCTGCACCTGCAGGAACATCTGCAGCAGCGCCGGTTGGCGACCGCTGATCCTCAGGAAATGCTGAAGCTCGGCGTCCAGGTCAAAATCATCGGCTTTGCCGCGATTAAAGGCTGCCTTGGCTTTGTCCCGGCTCTCGTCTGTCAGGCGGAACTGCTTGAACAGGCGCTCCGCAACCTGGATTTCGTCACGGGTGACCACACCGTCCGCTTTACAAAGCGCGCCCATTACCGCAAAAACAGATTCCAGAAACCCGGTCTGCACGTTACTGATTTTTTGCCACAGCCGGTATTTGATGTAGCGGGTCAGAAATGCGCCCGCGGCTGCGCCAATCAGAAGTCCTGGCAAGCGCCCGAACAGGTAGCCGATCAAACCGCCAATAAACAGGCCGAACATGTAGGGTTCCTTATAATGGGTGAAATATCAGACGAATAACTTCACAGCATAGCGCCGATTGGCCTGAGACTGAATGATCGGATGCAAGATCGCCCAGCGTAAATGACGTCGATAGGCCGTTCCCTGGAGGGTAGACTGAACCCATGACAGCAGATCTTTTTGACGAATCGGAAGCGCCCTGGGTCGAGCCCCTGGGTGATGGTGCAGTCGTACTAAGGCGATTTGCACGGGCCATGGCGCCGGATTTACTGAACGCCATCAACCAGGTAACCGGGCAAGCCCCCCTGCGCCAGATGAAAACACCCGGCGGCCACACCATGTCCGCTGCCATGGCCTGCTGCGGCACCTGGGGCTGGGTAACCGATCGCCAGGGCTATCGCTATCAGCAGACCGACCCGCTGACGGATAAGCCCTGGCCGCCAATGCCGGACGCATTCAGCAATCTGGCCCGACAGGCAGCGGCGCAGGCCGGCTATCCGGACTTTCAGCCGGACGCCTGCCTGATCAACCGGTATCTGCCGGGGGCAAAAATGGGGTTGCACCAGGACAAGGACGAAGCGGATTTCACCCAGCCCATCGTGTCGGTGTCTCTGGGCGCGCCGATTGTGTTCCAGTTCGGCGGTAACCGGCGCAGCGACCGCCCACAGAAAGTGCCGCTCGAGCATGGAGACGTGGTGGTGTGGGGTGGTACATCACGGCTGCGCTACCACGGGGTGCTGACACTGAAATCCGTGGAGCATCCCCTGACCGGCGCCTGTCGTTACAACCTGACCTTCCGCCGCGCCATGTAGCCGGTTGAAGGAAGCCGGTTATAGGTGGCTTGTCAGTATCCACCCGCCAACGCCGATCAGGGTCAGGCCGCCAAAGATTTCCGCCCGATGTCCCAGAACCGACCCTACGATCCGCCCGAGCATCACGCCCAGCGTCACCATGATGGTGGTGGCCAGGCCAATCAGCCCGGCGGCCAGCAGGATATTGACGTTGATAAAGGCCAGCCCCACGCCCACTGCCATGGCGTCGATGCTGGTGCCAACGGCGGTCAGCGCAATTTTAAGAAAGGATTGGCCGTTGGGCTGTTCTTCGTCTTCCGAAACCGGCTTCATGCCCTCATAGATCATGTGCAGGCCAAGGGCGACCAGAAGAGTGAATGCAATCCAGTGATCCCAGGCTTCCACATGGGCTGCCGCCGATTTGCCGATAAGCCAGCCAATCAGAGGAGTGATCGCCTCGATCGTGCCGAAGATAAGACCCAGTTTGAGGGCATCTGAAAAACGCGGGTACTTCTGGCTGGCTCCTTTACCAATCGCGGCGGCAAAGGCATCCGTGGACATGGCCAGGGCAAGCAGGAGAAGGGCAAACAGGTTCATCAGGCTAGCTCCGGTCAGGCAATTTGAAACCACGATATATCCACGCGCCTGACCATCAGGCATGGATACATCGATGGTCTCGCCAACCGAGAGGTGTCCGTACCATGGCATGTGGCCAATTATGTTGACACGGACTCTTCCGTTAACCGGAAGCAGGCTACTCCCCAACGAGCGGCTAATTTAACAAGGCTCGTCGGCAATCTCAAATCCGCTGCCTGTTCCCCTCAAGAATCCGTGTCAGACGCTGGAGCAATTCGCCGCTGTGGCGCCAGAAATGCCAGTACAGGGGAACCGTAAGCTCATGGCCCGGCGCCAGGTTTATCAGCTCGCCGGAATCTATCCATGGCTGCGCCTGCATTTGTGGAATCATGCCGTAACCGATGCCGGCACGGGCCATCTGCACGAATCCCTCGGAAGAAGGGCACAGGTGAAAGGGAAAGCGCCCCTGGTAGCCGCAATCCGCCAGAAAGCGATGCTGCAACTGGTCGTTGGGGCCAAAGATGATGGCGGGTGCCGAGGCAAAGGCTGCCGGCGTCAGACCGTCCGGGAAATAACGTTGCCGGTAGCCCCTAGTCGCCAGCGGCCAGTAGCTGACGTCGGTAACGGGAACCGCCCGGGCACCGGCGATGGGCTGGCTGCTGCTACACAGGCAGGCGGCGACGTCGCCTTCGCGCATCCGTTTCAGTCCCACGTCCTGATCTTCAATCACCAGATCCAGCAGGAGTCCCTCGCGGGTGCAGAATTCACCCACGGCCGCGGCCCACCAGGTGGCGACGCTGTCGGCATTGATGGCAATCCGCAACCGCGATGACTCTTCCGTCAGGGTGGGGATGGCGGTGTGCAGATCCCGCTCCAGCAATTGAACCTGCTGGAAATGGTTCAACAGCTTCTGTCCGGCGGGGGTCGCCTTCAGTTCCGGATGGCGGGTCAGCAGCGGCTGGCCCAGCCTGACTTCCAGAGATTTGATGCGCTGGGATACCGCCGACTGGGTAAGGCCCAGGGCTTCACCCGCCCGCTCGAAACCGCCGTTCTCAATGACTGATGCCAGCGCCTGAAGCAGTTTATAATCCAGCATAAGAAAAACTTATAGGGCATTAAGAGTATGATTTTTAAGTATAGCGCCAGATGGGTAAGCTTGCAGCCAATATTCAGGAGGGCATCATGCTGACAAGTTATCTTACCGGGCTGATTGTATGCGGCGGCATCATCGTGGCGATTGGCGCCCAGAACGCTTACATACTGGGCCAGGCTATTCGCCGCGAGCACCACTGGAAATGCGCCGGCATCTGCATGAGTGCGGACATCCTGCTATTCACGGCGGGCATGTTCGGCGTCAATGCAGCATTGATGGCGGTGCCGGAAGCGCTGGAAATACTGCGGTGGATGGGAGTGGTGTTTCTGGGCTGGCTGGCGGCGCTGGCCTTCGCCCGTGTGGCCAAAGGTCGCAACGCGCTGGACGCGAACACCAAGGCGGCATCCAGCTCGCGGGCGGTGATCCTGACAACCCTCGCAGTGACCCTGCTTAATCCCCAGGTGTATCTCGACACCCTGCTGCTGATTCCGGCCATCGGGGCGCAGCAATCCAGTGCCTTTGGCTTTGTCGCGGGGGCCAGCAGCGCCTCTGTGCTCTGGTTTGGCCTGGTGGCGTTCAGTGGGGCTGCGCTTTCACCCTGGCTGGCAAAGCCTAAAGCCTGGCGGGTAATCGACGGCACCATTGGGGCTATGATGGCGGCCATAGCCATCCATCTGGCCCTTAACGGCCTGTAAACTGACTATTTAGCTCTGGTGTTCTTGCCCCAGAGTTCGGCCTTCATTTCAGACCAGAGCTGGCGGTAGGCTGCCGCTGGAGTGGAACGGGGGCTGAGCACTTCCAGGGGGAGCCCTTCCTCGCCCATACGTTCAACCGCGCTGGAATAGGCAATCATCGCCTTCGAGGGCCGGTCGAAAAGTTCGGCGTTCTTTTCTGTCAGTTCCCTATGAAGCTTCTTGCGCCGGTCCACCAGGGTGAAAAACGGCCGCAGTTTCTTGAGGCCGAGTTTCTTGTCCTTGACCAGATCCTGGAATTGATACCAGCTGTTCAGGGAAAGCCAGGTGGGTACCAGCGGCACGTATACCAGATCTGCAATCTTCAGAACCTGTTCCGTCAGGCGCGACTGGCCTGGTGGGCAGTCAAGCACCACCAGGCTGGTGTCTTCCGACAAGGGGCCCAGTATGGTTTTCAGGGGGTTGGTCCGGTCGTCATCTTCCAGCTTGATATCGAAGTTCCGGAAACTGGGGTGCGAGGGCAGCAGGTCCAGGTTCGGGTAGACGTTTTCTTCAATAAAATCTGCGATCGGAAGCCGGCCGTCCAGCAACTTGGAGATCTTCCTGCCTTTGGTACGGGAGGCACCGGACAGATAGAAGCTCGCGGCGCCCTGTGGGTCAAGGTCCCAAAGCAGGGTAGAGCAGTTGCCGGCATTGGCCAGATACGCGATGTTGACGGCCGAGGCTGTTTTCCCAACTCCGCCCTTCGGGCTGTAAAAAGCGACGATTCTCATGACGTGCTCCATCTGTCAGGGCGCTTATTGAACCATAGATCGGATTCTGAAATATGACATTCCTGTTAAACATGTCGAGTTCTCGTCCCAGACCATTGTGCCTTTGCAACCCAGGCGGTGCTTGGATAGTCTCGGTCCAGATTGTTTGCCGCTGACGGGAGACCACGTGTTTCTGAGCCAAACCCGAAGTGCCACTGCTAAAAGCATTCTGGTTGTGACCGCGCTGTCACTGCTGTTGCTCTTCCGTGTGGTCTGGGCGTCGGACCAGAGCGTCCACGAGGCGTCGAACAGTCTGTCTATGGCAGAATTTGTCGAGAGTCACGGTCACATCCACCCGACGTCCCTCGACCATCTCCACGTTTCCACGCCGGAAATGTCGGACCAGGATCACCTTCTGCTGCACGCCCTTGGCGCCGTTGAAAAGCACGTGCCCCTGAATCTGGTGGCTGTGCCTCCGATCTACCGCAAAGGCGGGCACGAGCTCCAGAAAACGCCGTCTCCATTGCCCGAACAGCCCTGGGCACTGTATCGGCCTCCGAAAGGCTGAACGCTTTCCTGCGTGATGACGCGACAGCGTCATCGTCCAGATTTCAGTCAAAATTTCGGAGACAACCGGATGAATAACACGCCGTTTCTGCGCCCGTCAGGCGCAGGTCCAGCTGTGCGGTGGCTATCCCTCTGGGGAATGGCCCTGGCATGCCTGATATTCTCTCCCTTGCTGTTTGCCCATGGCGTTGAAGAAGGCGACGCCACGTTCATAGAGCAGGCCAGCGGGGCGCAATTGCTGCCCTTTATCTATCTCGGTGCCAAGCACATGGTCACCGGCTATGACCATCTCCTGTTCCTGGCGGGAGTCATCTTCTTTCTCTACCGCATGAAGGATGTAGGTATCTATGTCACGCTTTTTGCGATTGGGCATAGTGTCACGCTGCTTTACGGCGTGCTCAGCGAGACCAACGTCAACGCCTACATGGTCGACGCCATCATTGGTTTTTCCGTGGTCTACAAAGCCATGGATAACCTGGGGGCATTTCGACGCTGGTTTGGCTTTCAGCCAAACACCAAGGCCGCAGTTCTGGTTTTCGGATTCTTCCACGGATTCGGTCTGGCCACGAAGCTCCAGGATTTCACGCTTTCGGAGGACGGTCTGGTGGCCAATATCCTGGCGTTTAACGTGGGGGTCGAAATCGGTCAGTTGATGGCTCTGGGCATTATTCTGATCGCCATGAATTTCTGGCGCAGAACCGATGTCTTCCCCCGTCAGGCATTTGCAGCCAACGTCCTGTTGATGAGCGCCGGGTTCATGCTGATGGGTTATCAGTTGACCGGCCTGTACACCGTTTCCTGAGGAGGTACACCATGCAAGATATTTCAGACATGAATCGCGAGGGGCTTCCGTCCTCAACAAGTCTTTTCAAGGCGACTGGAATCGCTGCTGTGATCGCCGGGGTTGTTCTGGTCACTACCATCCTCCCCGCGGAATATGGAATTGATCCAACCGGGCTTGGCCATACCATGGGCCTGACCGTGCTTAATCAGGCCAGTGCGGCGGAACCAGAGCCGGCAAAGGCAGCATCGTCGCCGAACCTTTTGTCCCTGCCTGCTGGCCCGGTCTGGAAATCATCAGACGGGATGAGTAACGATTCCACCACCGTCACGCTGGCGCCAGATGAGGGGTTGGAAGTCAAGGCCACAATGGCCGAGGGCGATCGCATGGTTTTCAACTGGACCACAGAAGGCGGCCCTGTGAACTTTGATATGCATGGCGAGCGTTTCAATGATGGTGACAATTTCACCAGCTACTGGAAGGGACGGAGCCAGTCGTCTGCCAGTGGCGCATTTGAGGCACCCTTTGACGGCACGCATGGCTGGTACTGGGAGAACCGTGGAGATCAGACGGTGACGGTTGTTCTTGATACCAGCGGGTTTTACAACGGCATTTCCAGAAAATAATTCAATCACTAACGGTAAGGAGTTATCCCATGAAAACGATTATCCACACTTTGGCAATGGTTGTTGCTCTGTCTTTTTCCGGCCAGGCTCTGGCAGGTGCCGGACATAGCCACGGAGTATCAGAGCCTGTGTCAAAAGCGCAGGCAACGGAAAGGGCGGCCGCTGTAAAACAGCAGTTGGTTAATTCAGAGCAGATTGCCTCGACCTGGGACGGCGTTACCAACGGAACCGCCGAACAGCGTTCTACCTCAAAAGGAACACTATGGGTCGTACAGTTCGCGAATCCGGACGCCGCCAGTGAAGACAGGGCAAACCTGTTTGTCTATATGGATGAGTTTGGCAACCCCATCGGTGCCAACCACTCCGGCCAGCTGTAACACTGCAAAATAACCCCCCGTCCCGAAGGACGGATTGCCAGGATAGAACGGCCTGCACGGATGCAAGCCTGTCTACCCTGGCGCCTCGTTAAAGTGTCAATTCACAACATCTTTTTGAGCTGGCCGTAATCGCCGCCGGTACGAAGTACCAGGGTGATATCGTTGTCATTCCGATTTCTGAAGAACCAGCCATGATTGCCGGTAAAGGCTGCTTCCAGTTTGCCCTCGTCTTCAGGCACGCCTCGGCCTTTTTCGTAGGAAATTGACTGACCACCCCCATCACCATGGGTATCGAAGTTGATCGGGCCACCCTCTGACACCCAGGAGAAGCGGGCCACAGCACCTTCTTCCATAGTGAGTTTGAATTCGGTGCCTTCTCCTGGTGTGAGAACCACGCGCACTTCATCCTGCCACTGCGGCTCCGTAATTTCTGGTTCAGGCGCCGGTTTTGGCTCGGCAGATGCAACCTCTGCTTCAGGTGAGGGAGCAGGTGCCTCAGCGGCTTCAGCCACGACCGGTTCTGGGACTTCTGATGACTTTTGACCAGGCGAGGATTTCACTGCAACCATCTGGGCCGCCTCGTCCGCAGCGGCTTCCTCGGCGAGCTGTTCCTTGATCTCGCCCATTTCGGTCAATCCAAGCAACCGGCCAGCGCCGGTCGGGTCGATGGCGTACTCGGCGGGCATGACAATGGTCACCAGCAGAACCAGCGCCACAATGGCAGCAATGATAGTGGATCGAACCAGTTTGGCGGTGCTGGGCAGTTCTTCACGGTTTGGTATATCGGTGTTGTACATAAAAAAATCTCCAGAATCAGGCGACAAAGTAACCGGTGAGCTGATAGCCAAAGAGCAGGAAACCTGCGCTCATCATGGCCACGTTGGCGGTGTAGGCATGGCGGAAAAACCCGTCGGTTTTTCGCCAGAAGCTGATGACAATCAGGATCATGGCCAGGGCGATCAACTGTCCGATTTCCACGCCCACGTTGAAGGCAAGGAGGTTCGGAATCAGGCCGTCCTGTGAGATGTCGTATTCGATGATCTTGGTGGACAGACCGAAGCCATGGAAGAACCCGAATATCAGTGTGGCCGCCTTGGTATTGGGCTGGAAGCCGAACCAACGCTGATAGGCACCGATGTTGTCCAGAGCCTTGTAGACGATGGACAGACCGATAATCGCATCAATGATGTAGCTGTTGATGCCCACGTTGAAGTACACCCCCAGCAGCATCGTGGTGGAATGCCCGAGGGCAAACAGGCTCACGTAGATGGCGATGTGTTTCATCTGGTAGAGGAAGAAAATGACACCCAGCAGGAACAACAGGTGGTCATAACCGGTGACCATGTGCTTGGCCCCCAGATAGGTGAACGCAATAAGGTTTATCCCGGTGATTTCCTGGATGTAACCCTTATCGCCCTGGGCGACAGCATGGGCGAGCGCATCGGCGCTCAGACCCAGCAGTCCCAGTGTCAGAAATATCCAGAACAGACGATTGCCTGCGCTCGTTGAGGACACACTTCGGCATCGGCCAGGTAAGCTTGACAACATAAAGACTCCAATCGAATTTGTTTTCTTGGGCCGCATAAGCGGCAAGAATCAAGCGGGAATGGAGGCTTTTGGAGGGCGTTCAAGCCGATAGCGCAAACTGCGTGGAGAACCTCCGGCAAAGGGCACGGGCTGCCGGAATACAGTCAGGCTACGGGAAACAAACGGAGCTTTGAGCTGGTCCACTGTCTCGTGGGTATGATTGCCAGCATCATGGTGTAGTGACGCCGTCTCTTGCTCTTCGTCAAAATCGTGGGTGTGTCCATGCCCGTCTTGGCTGTTGGCATGGCCATTGAGATCCTGCTTCCAGTGGTCTGTCAGCTCCGCTAAACCGTGAGAGAAAGCTTCGCCTACCACTGACAGCGACAATCCCGTTAACGCGAATAGCATCACAAGAATTGGTAGCAGCTTTTTACGGTGAATGGTTGTCGTCATTGCCGCTGGTTCATTGCGTTATTGGTTGGACCTCAATGGAGCCAAAGGATAGCATTGCCCTGCCCACGAAAGAAATTAAACAGAGTCAACTTCCAGGCCTCATCATGCTGAGCATCCTCAGGCACCGAACCTATCGCCATTTGTTTCTTGCCCAGGTGGTTGCATTGCTGGGTACGGGTCTGGCGACGGTGGCCTTGAGTCTGCTGGCATTCGATCTCGCCGGAGACGAGGCCGGGCAGGTGCTGGGTACCGCCATGGCTATCAAGATGGTCGCTTATGTCTTGATAGCCCCTTTGGCGTCAGCTCTGGCAGAGAACATACCCCGTCGTGCTCTGTTGGTCTCCCTGGATGTGGTTCGGGCGGCGACAGCGCTGGCTCTGCCTTTCGTCACCGAAGTCTGGGAAGTGTATGTGTTAATCGCTGTCCTTCAGTCCGCATCGGCGGCCTTTACGCCCACCTTCCAGTCTACGATTCCGGATACTCTCCCCGATGAAGACGATTACACCAGGGCGCTGTCGCTTTCCCGGCTGGCTTACGATCTGGAAAACCTCATCAGTCCTGCACTCGCGGCGCTGATTCTGCTTGCCACCAGTTGGCAGGGGCTGTTCTCGGGCACGGTAGTCGGCTTTATCGCATCAGCTTTGCTTGTGGTGTCCGTCGCCTTGCCCTCTGGGGCCAAATCGGAAAAACCTCGTGGTGTTTATGATCGGGCACGGGCCGGATTCAGAATTTTCATAGCAACTCCGCGCCTGCGGGGGATGATGGCGCTGAACCTGGTCGTCAGCCTTGCAGGGGCTATGGTGATCGTGAACACGGTTGTTCTGGTCCAGGGGCAATTCGGTCTTACCGACCAGCATACGGCCATGGCACTGGCCGCGTTTGGTGGTGGCTCCATGCTCGCTGCACTGGCGTTACCCGCCCTGTTGAGACGCTGGAAGGACAGGCAAGTCATGCTGGCCGGGGGCGGGATTCTGGTGGCCGGATTGGTTCTCGCGCTGCCGGTTGGCTCTCTGGTATGGCTAGTGCCTGTGTGGGCCTGGTTAGGCATCGGTTTCTCAACCGCTCAAACGCCCATCGGCAGGGTACTTACCCGGTCTTCACATGCCCAGGACAGGCCAGCTCTGTTCGCTGCACAGTTTTCACTGTCACATGCAGGCTGGCTTCTCGCCTATCCGCTTGCTGGCTGGCTTGGGTCTGCTGTAGGAATGACCGTTACTCTGTTGGTTCTCCTGGGCCTGGCGATCCCCGGGCTGATCATGGCTGCAAGACTATGGCCATCGGACGACCCGACAGAACTTCGGCATCGGCATGATGATCTGCCGCCTGACCATCCGCATCTTGCCGACAGCGATTCCTCAGAGGGGGAGCATGTTCATCCCTACGTAATTGACAGTTTTCATCCCCAATGGCCGGAAGAAATGCCCGGGAAACGCGCGTGACGGGCGATAAGCCTGAAGCGGCCAGAATTCAGGCGTCATTCCCTGCGGCCACACCAGACGCCCAGGCCCACTGAAAATTATGCCCACCCAGATGGCCGGTGACGTCCACCACTTCGCCGATGAAATACAGGTTGGGCTTTTCCAGCACGGCCATTGTCTTTGATGACAACTGGCGGGTGTCGACACCGCCGAGCGTGACTTCGGCCGTTCGGTAGCCCTCGGTTCCCGACGGTTTGATCTGCCAGCGGGTAAGGGTATCTGCTGCCGCATCAAGATCCGTATTTTTATAACCTTGCAGCGGGCCGCTCCAACCGTTGAGATCGTTGAAGGCCTGGGCAAAACGCTTTGGCAGATGCTGCATCAGATACTGGGCGATGGTGGACTGGGGCTTTTGTTTGCGCAGGGCGTAGAGGTCTTCCCGGGCGTTCTGGCCGGGCAGGATGTTGACCGACAGGGCATCCCCCGGTGACCAATAGCTGGAAATCTGCAGCATGGACGGCCCGCTCAGGCCCCGGTGGGTCACCAGCATGGGTTCGAGGAAGTGCGCCTGGTTGCAGTGAACATCCACCGGGCAGCTGACGCCTGAAATCGGCTCCAGCTTTTCTTTCAGCTGCGGCTGCAGGGTAAAGGGCACCAGTCCCGCACGGGTGGGTAGAAGCGTCAGCCCGAACTGGCGGGCAATGTCATAGCCGAAACCGCTTGCGCCCATGGTAGGAATTGAAAGCCCGCCGGAGGCAATCACCAGGGATTCGCACCAGAACTCACCGGCTGTGCTTTCCAGGCGGTAGCCGCTGTCCGCTTCATGCACGGCCTCAACGCTCGTCTTCATGCGGACCTCGGCACCGGCCCAATCACATTCGGTCAGCAGCAGGTTAAGAATGTCCTTGGCGCTGTCCTTGCAGAACAGCTGCCCCGCTGCCTTTTCCTCATGCTCGATGCCGTGGCGCTCCACCAGTTCCAGAAAGTCCTGGGCCGTATAGCGTTTGAGCGCGGAAATACAGTAGCTGGGGTTGTCCGACAGAAAGTTGGCCGGCGTGCTGTTCAGGTTGGTGAAATTGCAACGGCCACCGCCGGACATCAGGATCTTCTTGCCCGGTTTGTTGGCGTGATCCAGCACCAGCACCCGGCGGCCACGGTAGCCGGCGGTGGCCGCGCACATCAGCCCGGCGGCGCCGGCACCGATGATAATAACGTCGTAGTGGTTGCCTGATGGTGTCTGGCTCATGGCAGGTAAACGTTACCTTCCATGTAGAGCACGGCCTGGCCCGCTATGGCGACCCGGTCGCCCTTCAGTTCGCAGCGCAGCCGGCCGCCCCGGCGTGAAACCTGGCGAGCGTCAAAGCGGGTTTTGCCCAGCCTTTCCGCCCAGTAGGGCACCAGAACGCTGTGAATGGAGCCTGTGACCGGGTCCTCGTCAATGCCGGCGCCCGGGGCGAAATAACGGCTGACGAAATCGCAGTCCTGTCCCGGGGCGGTAATGATCAGCCCCTGGTTGCCCAGGCTTTTCAGGGTCCGCATGTCCGGCTCTGCGGCCCTGACCGCTGTCTCGTCTGCCAGCACCACCATGTAGTTGGTGTCGTTGGGCACAAAAAAGGCGGTTTCCGGCGCGCTTTCAAGCGCTTCCGTGATGGCAGACGGTGTCGGCCGTTCTTCGAAGGGCAAATTGGGGAAATCCAGTGTCAGCCAGCCGTCCTCGCCTCTGCTCACGCCCAACAAACCGCTTTTCGACTGGAAGCGCAGGGAATCCCCGGGCCAGTCCAGGCGGTTGAAAATAACCCAGGCGGTAGCGAGGGTGGCGTGTCCGCAGAGCGGCACTTCGGTGCCTGGGGTGAACCAGCGAATCCGGAAATCCGCATCATCCTCTTTTGGTAAGGCGGTGAAAAAGGCGGTTTCCGACAGATTGTTCTCGGCGGCCAGCGCCAGCAGGGTGTCGTCCGGCAGGTCTGATTCCAGCGGCATAACGGCGGCCGGGTTGCCGCCAAACAGTCGGTCGGTAAAGGCATCCACCTGATAGAGGGGGTAGGGCATGGGACGTTCTCCGGGCATCGGTAAGGCGCCTATTCTGAACAAAGATGTCATTAAGTGACAAACTTTCCGGCGCAATAGCTCCCGGCTTCCACTTCTATTGAAAACAGTTGTAAGCTGAGCACAGCTGTAACAGGGCTCCATAATCATAAAAAACAGGAGGCTGCCATGACCATCAGCTCAACCCCTTCCGGCGTGTCCGTTGCGCCGCGTCATATGCATTTCAATGTGGATCAGGATCTTGAAACCCTCTGGCACGGGGGCGACGTGTTCCGCACCGCTTTTTTCAATGCGCTGTCACTTCAGTTCCCGGACGGTGAGCAACAGTTCATCAATGCCGTTCGTCTTTACCGGGACAAAGTGGATGACTCCAAGCTCAGCAAGGAGATTCGCGGGTTTATCGGGCAGGAAGCCCTGCACAGCCGTGAACACAAACAGTATAACGACGCGCTGAAAGCCCGCGGTTACGACATCGACGCCATCGACCAGCGTTTCCGCAAGCACATGGCCTGGGTGGGCAAGTTACCGCCAAGCCGCCAGCTGGCTGGCACCTGTGGTGCCGAGCATTACACCGCGGTGCTGGCCAACGCGATTCTGGAACACCCGGAGTGGATGGCGGGGGCAACGCCGGAAATGTCCCGGCTGTGGCGCTGGCATGCCATCGAGGAAACCGAGCACAAATCCGTGGCGTTTGATGTGTATCAGCACTGCGTGGGCGATGAAAAGTTGCGCCGCATTGTGTTCCTGTTTGTGAGTTGGAATTTTTTCAAGTTTACCTTCCTGAATACCTGCGCATTGCTCAAGGCCGACGGCAAACTCTGGAGCCTGACCACCTGGGCCAGCGGCATGAATTTCCTGTGGGGCCGGCCGGGGGTGATCAGGAAGTGCCTGCCCGGTTTCCTGGCTTACTTCAAAAAGGGCTTTCATCCCTGGCAACACGATAATCGTGACCTGATCGATAAAAATCTGGGCGATCTTGAGTTAAAACAGTAGCCTTAATACAACAATAACGATCAGTTCAGGGGGCGCGATAGCCCCCTGTGTCTTTGGAGGCACTTATGCGCGTTGGTTTGATTGTGGATTCCGCTTGCGATCTTCCCTATGAATTCTCCCGGAAGAACGATCTGTTCGTGCTGCCGGTCACCGCCGTGATAGATGGCCAGACCTACATCGATGAGCACGACCCGGTCCGCACCCAGGAGTTCTATCAGAGCGGGCTGCTGCAAAAGGGCCACCACGCCGAAACCCACGCCTTTTCCCCCGAGCAGATTCACGATTTGTTCATGGAAAAAATCGTTACCGAATACGATGTCGCCTTCTGCGAAACCGTCGCCCGCAGCCGTAGCCTGATCTTCCAGAACGCCACGGAAGCCATGAACAGCGTGATGAGCCACTATCAGGAAGCCCGCAAGGTCGCCGGCCGCGAGGGCAAATTTTCCATGCGGGTGATCGACAGCAAACAGATTTTTGCGGGGCAGGGGCTGCTTGCCGCCCACACCCTCAAGCTGATCGACCAGAAGCTGTCCAAGAATGCCCTGCGCAACGAAGTGGAGGAATTCACCGGCAAGATCTACACCTGCGTGATTCCCCGGGATCTGCACTATATTCGCGAACGGGCCCGGCGCCGGGGCGATAAGAGCATCTCCGCATTCGGGGCGTTTCTTGGCAAGGCGCTGAATATTACCCCGGTGGTGTTCGGTCAGGGCATTGAGGGCAAGCCGGTGGCGAAAACCCGCAGCTTTGATGCCTCCGTCGAGAAGGTCATGAACTATGCCATCGGCCGCATCGAGGCAGGGCTGCTGACGCCCTACATCAGCCTGTCCTGCGGTATGAACTGGACCGAAATCGAAGAGCTGCCCGGGCTGAACCGGCTTCGCGATGCCTGCGAAGCGGCAGGCGTCGAGTTGCTGCTGTCCCAGATGGGGATTACCAGCAGCATCTACGTAGGGCCCGGCAGCCTTTGTCTTGCCCTGGCGGCAGAGCCTCATGAGTTTTCGGACTTCCAGTAGGGCCGCTGTTGGCCGCCCTTCTTCAGATTTCTGCTTCCAGGGCAAAGGTTTTTAACCGGATGGGGTGTTAGCCTCGGTTTGATATTTCCGGGGCCTGTAAACTCACGCCAACTCTATCTGGATACCGATTATGACCACGGCCAGTACCGATCTTGCCGACGCGCTGCTGGAGCAGCACGTCAAACACGAGCTTTCTTCATTGAAGGGCGCAAAACTGCGCCGCTTTCTGTCGCGGGAAGTGGATGAACTCTTCGACTACGCCGGCCACATCACCCTGGGGCGCATTACCTCGGCCGAGCAGGTAATGGGCCTGATCCATCGCGTAGTAATGAACATGGAACTGGACCCGGGCATACCCGAAATGGCCGCCGAGATGGCCACCGAGGTGCTGAATGCGCCTGTCCAGAAAACCACCACACTGAGCGAGATCATCACCCGTGAGCAGGCCACCGGGTTTCTGGAAGAGGCTTTGGAGCTGAAACAGCAGCGCCAGCGGGTGATCAGCGAAATCATGGAGCACCCCGTCTACCAGGAGCTGGTGTCCAACCTGGTCTATCAGGGCGTGGTTAACTACCTGTACGAAGACAACCTGCTGACCAAAAACGTGCCCGGCGTGGGCTCGATGATGAAATTCGGCAAGCGCATGGCAAACCGGGCCGTGCCGGGGCTGGATGAATCCTTCGAGCGGCGCTTCAAAGCCTGGCTTTCGGACAGCCTGCCGGGCCTGATCGCCCGCAGCGAGCAGTTTCTGCACAAGTCCCTGACCGACGATGAGCTGCGCGACAGCGTAATGGCCGTCTGGGTATCGCTGGAGGACCGGACCGTTGCTGAGCTTCAGGAGGGCCTGGGGGATATCCAGCTTCAGGAATTCGTGGTTCTGGGATACGAGTTCTGGCTGCAGTTCCGCAAAACCCCCTATTTCGAGGGTTGCGTGGAAGCGGTTGTGACCCACCTGTTCGAACTTTATGGCGATCGGCCCCTGATGGACCTGCTGAATGACGTCGGCGTGAACCGCGAACTGGTGATGGCGGAAATCGACGGTTACGCGCTACCCGTAATAGACGTGCTGCGCGAGGAAGGCTACCTTGAGGCTCTGATTCGCCGTCGTCTGACCCCTTTCTACACATCGGCCGCGGCGAAGAAACTTCTCTCACAAGGAGCCTGAGCCGGAATGTGGATACCCGTTGAGCTGCTTTGGGCATACCTGGCGGCCATCACCTTGCTGACTCTGACGCCGGGCGTCGACACCCTGCTGGTGATGCGCAACACCGGCCGTGGTGGCTTCGGCGACGGCGCCATGACCAGCCTGGGCATCTGCTGCGGGCTGTTTCTGCACGCGGCCCTGTCGGCTCTGGGTATCTCGATTCTGCTGGTGGAAACCGCCTGGGCGTTTACTGCGCTCAAGTGGGCGGGTGCCTGCTATCTGATCTGGCTCGGGTTTATGTCGCTGCGCCAAGCCTTCGCCCGGAATTCCAAAGCACAGTCCCCGGCGCCTGCCGAGGCAAAGGCAACGCAAGTACCGGCGTCCCACGGGGCGTCGTTTCGCGAAGGGGTGCTGTCGAACCTGCTTAACCCGAAAACCGCGCTCTTCTACATGGCGCTGTTGCCGCAGTTTATTGACCCGGCCGGAAATGCTTTTGGGCAGTCAATGTTTCTGGCAGGGCTTCACTTCGTGCTGGCGATGGTCTGGCAGTGTGCAGTGGCGGCGATGGTGGTTAAATCGAAGAATCTTCAGATGGGCCAGGGAGTGAAGCGCGCCCTCAGTGGTCTGACGGGCGGCTTCTTTGTGGCAATTGGAGTGAAACTGGGGCTCGAGTGAGCCCGATCAGCGTTCCAGATACTGCAGTTTGTCCGGCTTGCCATCCCACTCTTCCGCATCCGGCAGCGGGTCTTTCTTCTCGGTGATGTTTTCCCATTTTGCGGCAAGGTCTGCGTTTATCTCGATAAACTGTTCCTGACCGGCGGGTAGCTCATCTTCCGAGAATATGGCCTCGGCGGGGCATTCCGGCTCGCACAGGGCGCAGTCGATGCACTCGTCCGGGTCGATCACCAGAAAGTTGGGGCCTTCGTAGAAGCAGTCCACAGGGCAGACTTCCACGCAATCCGTGTATTTGCATTTAATGCAGTTATCAGTAACGACAAAGGTCATGAGCAGTCCCCTGGTCCGGTAGTCAGTCTCATCGGTATAAGAATTAGTGCGCGATATTGTAGGGAGGCCCCCGCAGGGGCGCAAGCGATAGTGTCCCGTGGGGCTTATCTTCTGGTCATAATATCCCGCAGTTCATACAGCCGGTTCAATGCCTCTCTCGGGGTAAGGCCGTCCAGGTCCATCTCTGACAGGGCTTCTTCGACCTTACTGGGCTCCATGGACGAAAACATATCCCCCTGAAATGCGCTCGCCTGGGCGGCTTTTGATGATCCCGAAGCAGAAGGCGCAGTCGGTTCCGGCCGGGCCATCATCGGAGCAACAGGCTCGGCGCTGCCTTCCAGGTGGGCAAGCTGGGCCTTGGCGTGGCGGATCACGTCCTGGGGAACGCCAGCCAGTTTTGCCACCTGAAGGCCGTAGCTCTGGCTGGCGGGCCCGTCGTGAACGTTGTGCAGGAACACGATAGTGTCGTCGTGTTCTGTGGCGGTCAGGTGCACATTAACCGCGTGGGTCAGTTCGTCCGCCAGCTGGGTCAGTTCGAAATAGTGGGTGGCAAACAACGTATAGCAGCGAATGTGTTTTGCCAGATGCTCCGCCGTGGCCCAGGCCAGAGACAGGCCGTCAAAGGTGCTGGTGCCCCGGCCCACTTCGTCCATCAGCACCAGGCTGTGTTCGGTGGCGTTATGCAGGATGTTGGCGGTTTCGGTCATTTCCACCATGAAGGTCGAACGCCCGCCGGCGATGTCATCGGATGACCCCATACGGGTGAAAATCCGGTCCAGCGGGCCAATCACCACGCGGTTGGCGGGCACGAAGCTGCCGGTATAGGCCAGCAGGGCAATCAGTGCGGCCTGGCGCATGTAGGTGGACTTACCGCCCATATTTGGGCCGGTGATCACCAGCATTCGCCGCTGGTCGTCCATCAGCAGGTCGTTGGGCACGTAGGGATCGCTCAGCAACTGCTCCACTACCGGGTGACGACCCTGTTCAATATCAAAGCCCGGGGATTCGCTGAATTCCGGCGGGTTGAAGCGAAGGCTTGTGGCCCGCTCGGCGAAATTACTCAGTACGTCCAACTCTGCCAGGGCCTGGGCGGCGTCCTGCAGCGGAGCCAGCTCGGCGGCGACGGTTTCCAGTACCTCGTCGTACAGGGCTTTTTCCCGGGCCAGGGACCGGCTCTTGGCGCTCAGAGCCTTGTCTTCAAATTCCTTGAGCTCCGGGGTGATAAAGCGCTCGGCGTTTTTCAGGGTCTGGCGGCGGATATAATCCACCGGCGCGTGCTCGGACTGCGCGCGGCTGATTTCGATGTAGTAGCCGTGAATCCGGTTGTAGCCCACTTTTAACGTGCTGATACCGGTGCGCTCCCGCTCCCGGGTTTCTACATCCAGCAGAAACTGCCCGGCGTTCTCACTGATGTTGCGCAGGTCATCCAGTTCCGCATCGAAGCCCTCGCGGATCACGCCACCGTCGCGGATAACCACTGGGGGGTTATCGATGATTCCCCGCTCCAGCAGGTCGGCCAGCTCCGGGTATTCACCGATAGTGGTGGCCAGTTTCACGATCAGGTGGGAATTGACCGGTGTAAGTACCTTCTGCAGATCCGGCAGGGCGTGGAAGGCGTCCCGCAGGCGCGACAGATCCCGGGGCCGGGCGGAACGCAGGGCCACCCGCGCCAGTACCCGTTCAATATCCCCTACGGCTTTGAGCAGGTCGTGGACCGGCTCGTAGTGGAAGCCGTCCAGCAGCGCCGATACCGCCTGCTGGCGTTGCTCGACAACAGAAACGTCCCGCAGTGGCCGGTTCAGCCAGCGCCGCAGTTGTCGCCCGCCCATGGAAGTGGCCGTGCGGTCCATCACCCAGGCCAGGGTGTGCTGGGTGCCGCCCATCAGATTGATGTCGATTTCCAGATTCCGGCGGCTGGCAGCATCCAGGATCACCGCCTCTTCCCGCCGCTCGCGGCTGAGTTTGCGGATATGGGGCAGGGCGGTGCGCTGGGTTTCCTTGGCGTACTGCAACAGGCAACCGGCGGCGCAGATCGCCAGGGACATGTCCTCACAGCCGAAACCGGTCAGATCCTTCACCTGCAGTTGCTGGGTCAGCACCCGATGGGCGGTATCAGATTCGAACAGCCAGGGCCCCTGGCGGCGGATGCCGGTATAGCCATCCAGTACTTCCTGAAAAGGGAAATCCTCACTGATCAGTATTTCGGCCGGGCGCAGTCTTTGAAGCTCGCCCTGAAGGCTTTCCAGGTCGGCCAGTTCCGCCACGGAAAAGCGGCCGCTGGAAATATCCAGCGAGGAAAAACCGAACTTTTCCTGGCGGTTATAGATGGCCACCAGCAGGTTGTCCCGGCGGTCTTCCAGAAAGGCATCGTCGCTCAGCGTGCCAGGCGTGACGATGCGCACCACCTGCCGATCCACCGGACCTTTACTGGTGGCCGGGTCGCCAATCTGTTCGCAGATGGCGATGGATTGACCAGCCCGAACCAGACGTGCAATGTAACCCTCAGCGGAATGGTAGGGGATACCGGCCATGGGAATCGGGCTGCCACCGGACTGTCCCCGCGCCGTCAGCGTGATGTCCATCAGCTCGGCGGCTTTGCGGGCGTCGTCGTAGAACAGCTCGTAGAAATCCCCCATGCGGTAGAACACCAGCTCATTCGGGTGCTCGCCCTTGATTCTGAGATATTGCCTCATCATCGGCGTGTGCTGAGAAAGATCGGTCTGGGCTGCTGACATGGAGGTTTCCGGATCTATGGCATTTGGTGAAGGCATGGATTGTAAGAAAATACAGCCCAGGATGAAACGAGGGAGCCATTATGTCACTAAACGATTCTGTAGCAGATGAAGCCCTGGCTGAAGCAGGGGAAAGCCTTGCCAGCATGCTGCTGGCGCGGAAACAGACCATTGCCACGGCGGAAAGCTGCACCGGTGGTTGGGTGGCAAAGATACTGACCGATCGGGCGGGGTCTTCCGCTTATATGCTGGCCGGTATCGTGAGTTACAGCAACGCCGCCAAAAAAGAGCTCCTGGGGGTTACCGATACATCGCTTCAGGCCCAGGGGGCCGTCAGTGAACCGGTGGTACGGGAAATGGTCGCCGGGGCCCTGGCGACCACCGGCGCTGACCTGGCGGTGTCTATCAGCGGCATCGCCGGCCCGGATGGTGGCTCGGATGACAAGCCCGTGGGCACCGTCTGGTTTGCCTGGGGGCTCTCCCAGACCGATACCGAAGCGGTGGTTGAGCACTTCACCGGCGATCGCGATACCGTTCGCCGCAAGGCGGTCCTGTTTGCGTTGCAGGGCGTACAGAATTTTCTGAAAAACAGATGATCAGCAGGGCTTGGTCTTGAGTTCCGCTTGTGTTTTAATACTGTTCAAATATACAGGAAACCGGTGACAGAGGCGTGAAATAATGGAAGACAACCGCAAAAAAGCATTGAGCGCAGCGCTCAGCCAGATCGAACGTCAGTTCGGTAAAGGCGCCGTGATGAAAATGGGTGATCAACCCCGGGAAGCCATTCCCGCTGTTTCCACCGGCTCGCTGGGGCTGGACGTTGCACTGGGCATTGGCGGCCTTCCTTACGGGCGCATATGCGAGATCTACGGCCCGGAAAGCTCCGGTAAAACAACCCTGACACTACAGGTCATTGCGGAAGCCCAGAAGGCCGGCAAAACCTGTGCGTTCGTGGACGCCGAGCACGCGCTGGACCCGGTCTACGCAGAAAAGCTGGGCGTTGACGTGGACGAACTGCTGGTCTCCCAGCCGGATACTGGCGAGCAGGCACTGGAAATCTGCGACATGCTGGTGCGCTCCAATGCCGTTGACGTCATCATCGTGGACTCGGTAGCGGCACTGACGCCAAAAGCCGAAATCGAAGGCGAAATGGGCGACAGCCACGTTGGCCTGCAGGCCCGCCTGATGTCCCAGGCGCTGCGTAAGCTGACCGGTAACGTCAAACACGCCAACTGCCTGCTGGTGTTCATCAACCAGATCCGTATGAAAATCGGCGTGATGTTCGGCAGCCCGGAAACCACCACCGGTGGTAACGCGCTGAAGTTCTACTGCTCCGTACGCCTGGACATCCGCCGCATCGGCGCGGTGAAGGACGGCGACGAAGTGATCGGTAACGAAACCCGCGTGAAGGTGGTCAAAAACAAGGTAGCGCCGCCCTTCAAACAGGCTGAGTTCCAGATCATGTACGGCAAGGGTATCTACCATATGGCCGAAGTGGTCGATATGGGTGTGAAGGAAGGATTTGTGGACAAGTCCGGCGCCTGGTACGCCTACAAGGGCGACAAGATCGGCCAGGGCAAGGCCAACGCCTGCAAGTTCCTGGAAGAGAACCCGGATATTGCCAACGAGATTGAAACCGCTGTCCGCGACAAGCTGATGCCCAAGCCTGCCAAGAAAGAGGCGGCAGAGGAAAAAGCGGAAGAAGCCAATGGTGAGCTCCTCTAAGACCTTACTGATCGTTGCCCATGTCCCCTCCGCCAACACGCTGAAACTCCGTGAGGCGGTTGAGCGGGGGGCATGTCATGAAGACATTGAAAACGTTCGGGTGAAAGTGAGGGCTCCGCTGGACGCCGGCCCGGACGACGTTCTTGCCTGTGACGCCATTATCCTGGGTACCACGGAAAACCTGGGATACATGAGCGGCGCGTTGAAAGATTTTTTCGACCGCACCTATTATTCGGTTCTGGAAGAAACCCAGGGCCTGCCCTTCGCCTACTACATCCGCGCCGGCCACGATGGCACGGGTACCAACCGCGCCATTGAATCCATCACCACGGGTTTACGCTGGCGCCTGGTGCAGGAACCGCTGATCTGCCGTGGCGAATACCGGGATGAATTCGAAAGTCAGTGCCAGGAACTGGGAATGTACCTGGCCGCCAGCCTCGATGCCGGGCTTTTCTGAACCCATCAGTTTCAGCTGCTTTTCTGCCGTTTTGCCAGAGCACCCAGCACTTTCTCCAGCGCCTTGTCGTAAAACGGCTGAACCTCCGACAGTATGTCTGCTCCGGCCGTTGAAGGATGGCCACCTTTGAAAGGCGGGTGAGGGTTGTATTCCATTCTCAGCTGGATCGAGCGGGCCAGAGTTTCACCCCAGACCTCCGCTATGACCGCCAGGCTGAAATCAATGCCGGAGGTGACGCCACCAGCGGTAATCAGGTTGCCATCCACCACCACCCGGCCCTCGGTAAATTCCGCACCGCAGACTTGCAGGGCGTTGGTATAACCCCAGTGGGTGGTTGCCCGCCTCCCCTCGAGCAGGCCTGCTGCCCCCAGTATGAAAGCCCCGGTACAGACCGAGGTAATGTAGGTCGCGCCCTGGCAATGCCTGGCCACAAAATCAATCAGTGGCTGATGATTGATGGCTTCAAACACGCCAGGCCCGCCGGGTATGCAGATCATGTCTGCCGGTGGGCAGTCGTCGAAGCTGAATCGGGGAAGGATGCTGAAACCGCAGTCGGTCTGAACGGGCTCCGCCTTTTCAGACACTACGCAGAGTTCCACGTCCGGAACGTAGGTCAGCATCTGTGCGGTGCCGGTAAAGTCGAGCTGGGTAACCCCGGGAAACAGGGGGAAAACGATGTTGAATGCCATAACCGGCAGGCCTTCTGAAGCTGGAAAGTCTGCTCAGTATAGCCGCTGTTTATGATCAGAATATCGGCGGATTTGCCGGATTCTTTAGCAAGAGCGCGACAGGGCCCGCCCCAGATTCTACAATGGCCAGCCATTACCGTTTGGTTTTCAATCGTTACAGGACCCCATCTTGAAGTCACTGCCTCTGAACCAGTTATACAAAGTCTGTGTGTTGAAGGACTTGCCGTTCAAAACCACCCGCCAGCTTGAGCCACTTGCTGAAATCGTCGGCCAGAACCGGGCCCAGTCAGCGGTTCGTTTTGCGCTGGCCATGCCCCACGGCGGTTATAACGTCTACGCAGTGGGGCGTCCTGGCTTGGGCAAAAGCACCATGATGCTGCGCTATCTCAAGCACCACGCCGATCTGGACCACCAGATTCACGACTGGTGCTACGTGGCCAACTTCGAGGAACCCCGGGTGCCCCGGGTGCTGAAGTTGCCCGCCGGCAAGGGCAACGAGTTGAAGCAGGACATGGACAAACTGATGAGCCGCCTGATGAAGATGGTGCCTCAGACATTTGACAGCGACAGCTTCCTGGAGCGGGCCGAGCTGCTGAAAAGCGGTTTTGCCAAGAAACAGGAAGATGAACTGGAAAAAGTGGCGGCCCAGGCCAGGCGCAAAAAGGTCAGCCTGAACATAACCACGCCGGGCGGCTATCGCCTGGTGGCCATGAATGGGGACGAGCCCCACACGGCGGAATCGTTCCAGTCACTGACCGAAGCCCAGCGGGAAAAATTTGAAACCGAGATCAACAAGCTGGAGAAGAAGCTGCGCCAGACCCTGCGCAAGGTCGCCGACTGGGAGCAGGAATACGCGGAAGCCCAGCAGGCGCTGAACGAAGAGACCCTGGAAAGCATCTCCGGCGACCAGATTGATGAGCTGATTGCCAAATACGCCGACCAGGCGGACGTGGTGAGCTACCTCAAGGGTGTGCGTGCCGACCTGTCGGAAAGCCTCGACATCTTCCTGGAGGAAAACGAGGAGCAGGCCGCCATCGCCTATGCCTCCCTGGACAAGAAAACCCCGCGCCGTTACCTGGTCAACGTGTTGGTGCACCAGAAAAGCGAGGACGTGCCGGTGGTGGTGGAAGATAATCCCACCTACCACAACCTGTTCGGCTATGTGGAAAACGTCACTTTCAAAGGCACGGTGTTCACGGATTTCTCGCTGATTCGTCCCGGCAGCATTCACCGCGCCAACGGCGGCTACCTGCTGATGGATGCCATCAAGGTGCTGGAGCAGCCCTTTGTGTGGGATGGCCTGAAGCGGGCGCTGCGCTCCCGCTCACTGCAGATCAATTCCCTGGAACGGGAACTGACGCTGTCCGGCACGATTTCCCTGGAACCGGAAGAAATCCCGCTGGATGTGAAGATCGTGCTGTTCGGCGACCGCGAAACCTGGATGCTGCTGCAGGAATACGATTCCGAGTTTGCTGAGTTGTTCCGGGTGACCGCGGATTTTGAAAACGAGATGATGCGCACCGATGAAAGCCAGGTGCTGTACGCCAAATTCATTGCCAGCCTGGTGAACGAAAAGAAACTGCTGCACTGCACCAACCGGGCGGTGGCCCGGATTATCGAGCACAGCGCCCGCATGGCAGAACACCAGGACCGGCTCTCACTGCATGCTGCCGATATTGCCAACCTGCTGAGGGAATCCGACTACTGGGCACGGCAGGCCGGTGCGAAAATGATCAGCAACTCGCACGTGGATCAGGCGCTGGAAAGCGCCGAATACCGCAGCAGCCGGATACGTGACCATTTTTACGACTCCATCCGCGACGGCACCACGCTGGTGTCTACCTCCGGCACCTGTGTTGGCCAGGTAAACGGGCTGTCGGTGTTGTCGACCGGCGGTTATGAATTCGGGCTGTCCAACCGCATCACCGCCACCTGCTATTATGGTGATGGTGCCGTGATGGATATCGAGCGGGACGTGAAGCTGGGCGGCAACCTGCATTCCAAGGGGGTGATGATTCTCAGCGCCTGGCTGTCGGCCCATTTCGCGGTGACCGACCCCATGCATCTTTCAGCCAGCCTTACCATGGAGCAGAACTACGGTGAAGTGGACGGCGACAGCGCCTCCCTGGCCGAATTGTGCGCCCTGGTGTCGTCACTTTCCGGGCTACCGGTGCGCCAGGACCTGGCGCTGACAGGCTCCGTCAATCAGTTTGGCGAGGTTCAGCCCATTGGTGGCGTGAACGAAAAGGTTGAGGGATTTTTCGCCACCTGTAAGCTGACAGGAGGGCTGACTGGTTCCCAGGGTGCAATCATCCCTGCCACCAACGTTCAGAACCTGATGTTGAACGAAGAAGTGGTTCAGGCGGCGCGCAACGGCCAGTTCTCGGTTTACGCCGTGACCCGGGCGGAAGAAGCCATCACACTGCTTCTGGGTAAACCGGCGGGCAAGGCGGACGAAAAAGGCCGGTATCCGAAGCAGAGCGTATTTGGCATGATTCAGCAGCGGCTCGAAAAAATGCGGGAGCACGAGCGGCAGGAACACGCCCGGGACGATTCCAGGGATCCTTCGATCCATTAAAGGAACCCGTCCATTCATTAAGTGATGTATTGGCGTTAACCAACAGGAGAGGCAAGACCCATGGCGGACAGTCAGCAAACAGTTTACGTGGTGGAAGACGACGAAGCAGTGCGGGACTCCCTCGAGCTGCTGCTGAAATCCGATGGCAAATCCGTCAAAACCTATGAAAACGCCAATGCCTTTCTGAAGGACTACTCGGAGTCCATGGCGGGCTGTATCGTGCTGGACATCCGCATGCCCGGCATGGACGGCATGGAGCTGCAGAAAAAGCTGAATGACCGGCACTCCATCCTGCCCATCATCTTCGTCACCGGCCACGGCGACGTGCCCATGGCGGTGGACGCGATGAAAGAGGGCGCCGTCGATTTTATCCAGAAGCCCTACCGTGAAGAGGCCCTGCTGGAAAAAATCGAGGCAGCACTGCAGCAGGACGAGGAACAGCGCAAAACCCTGGGCGAGAAGCAGGAAATCCTGCGCCGGGTAAAGACACTGACCCCGCGAGAGCATGAAATCATGGACCGCATGATTGAAGGCCAGGCCAACAAGGTCATCGCCATCGAGCTGGAAATCAGCCAGCGCACGGTGGAAATTCATCGATCACGCGTGATGCACAAGATGGGAACCCACTCACTGGCACACCTTGTGCGCATGATTCTGTCAGTAAAGGACCTTATCGACGCGCGTTAAACCCGGCGGCATGATGGAACCATCTACGCAACCGGCAAGGCTTATATGACAGATGCTGTCCAGGAGACAACAGACGTAACGGTTCTGCTTGTTGACGACAACCCCCAGAACCTCAAAGTGCTTTATGAAACCCTGAAAGACAAGGGTTACCGCCTGCTCATTGCCAACGAGGGCACAAAAGCACTGGAGCTTGCCCATCGCCATACCCCCGAGGTGATTCTGCTGGACATCATGATGCCGGAACTTGACGGCTATCAGGTGTGCCAGCGTCTGAAAGCCGACCCGGTCACGGCGGACTGTGCCGTGGTGTTCCTGTCCGCACTGGATGACGTGGACGCAAAGGTGCGCGGTTTTTCGCTGGGCGGTGCGGATTACATCTCAAAGCCGTTCCAGGCCCAGGAAGTGATTGCCAGGGTGAAAACCCACGCGCGGGTAATTCGTCTGGAGCGCGAGCTTTTTGCCCGCAACCGGCAGCTTGAGAACGACCAGGCGCGGATTCTGAACTCCATTAGCGAGGGCATCTACGGCCTGGATAACGAGGGCCGCATCGTGTTCGCCAACCCCGCGGCCGCCATGATCGTGGGCAGCACCGCCGGTGAGCTGATCGGCAAGAACTTTTTCGAACTGCACTTCGGCACACCCGATCGTAATCTGGAAGATCTGCCTGCCCATGCCACCTGTTGCCAGGGCCTGCCGGAAAACCAGCGGGGGGTGGAACTGTTCCGCGCCGATGGCACCCGTTTCCCCGCCCAGTACTGCTCCACCCCGAAATGGGATGGTGCCGAGCTTCACGGCGCGGTCGTGGTCTTCCGGGACATTACTACCGAGCTGGAAAACGAACAGGCCCTGGAAGAAGCCCGGGGCCTGGTACAGGAGCAGCGGGACCAGTTGGCCCATGTTTCCCGCATGACCACCATGGGGGAAATGGCCGCAGGGGTGGCCCACGAGGTCAACCAGCCCCTCACGGCCATCACCAACTATGCCCGGGTGGCCAAGCGGGTCATGGCCAGGGACGAGCCGGATCTAGCGCTGCTGGCGGAAACCATGGAAAAAGTTGAGGCCCAGTCCCACCGTGCCAGCGAAGTAATTCGCCGTATCCGCCGCTTCATGAAAAAGCCCGCCGCTGGCAAGGAAGTGCTGTCGCTGGCCGCGCTACTGGAAGACACGCGGCAGTTTGCCGAAGTGGATATCCGCAACAACGATGGCGGCGTGGAAGTGACGGTGGCGGACGATGTGCAGGATGTTCACGCCGACCCGGTGCAGGTGCAACAGGTGGCACTGAATCTGATCCGAAACGCCCTGGAAGCCACCCGCAGTGCCGATTCCACCGACCCGGTCAGGGTCTGCGTTACCATGGCGGACAGCCGGTTTGCGCGGGTGGACGTCACCGATTCCGGCACCGGGCTGTCTGAAGAAAACGAGGCCAAGCTGTTTCTGCCGTTTTTCACCACCAAGGATGAGGGCATGGGCATCGGCCTGCCCACCTGCCGCTCACTGATTCAGGCCCAGGGCGGCGACATTGGCTATCGGCGACCCGAGTCCCGGGGCGCCTGCTTCTACTTCACCCTGCCGGTTGCCGGCGTTCAGGTGGAGAGTGTCGACCCGGCTGAGGGCTCCGATCAAGCTGAAGGCTCTGACCACGCTGAAGGCTCTGCTCAGGCCTGATCCAGCCACTCCACACGGCCGCTAAGGTGGGGCGCATTGCCCTTGCCGTTCAGCAACTGATAATCCAGGCCTGACTCCCGGGCCTGCCAGTTCAGCAGTGCGCTGCCCGGCAGGAAGAGTGGCTTCTTGAAATCACAGTCGATGCTGAAAGCGCCGCCTCTCCAGTCCCGCTGCTGCTCCAGCAGGCTCAGCACCCGGGCCTTGCTCCACATGCCATGGGCAATGGCCCGGGGGAAGCCAAACAGTTTTGCGGTAATGGGGTAAAGGTGAATCGGGTTGCGATCCCCGGACGCCGCCGCATACTGCCGTCCGGTGGATTCCGGCACCGGGATGTCCAGGGTATTGGCAAAGGTCTCCAGTTCCGGCGGAGCCCTGCGGGACTTGCCGCTGCTGGCCTCGGGCTGACGGAAAAGCGTGGTGCTGTTCTCTTCCCACACCAGACGGCCTGCGGACCGGGCCTCGGTGATCAGATCAAATTCCACACCTTTGGACGTCTTTTTGGCCTCACCCAGGCGGACATCCAGATCCAGGTTCTCGCCCTCACCAATGGGGCGATGCTGCATAATGCGGTTGCGAAGGTGCACCAGGCCAAGCAGGGGAAAGGGCACGCGGGAATCGGTCAGCACCTTCAGATGCAGGGGAAAGGCCAGTACGTGGGGCCAGGTGGCGGGCACGGCCCGGTTCCGCGAGAACCCGCACACCTTCCGATACCGTTCCAGATTCGCCCCATTGCTGGACACACCAATCAGCTGTGCCGACACGTCCGGAAGGGTGGTGGAGTTTTCCTTCTGTTTGCCCTTTGGCAGCAGGGCCTTGCTGTACATGGCAAATAGCCCGGGCGGCTGGCCATGGTATTTTGTGTTATGAGTCATTTTGTTACGGCTCCTGATACACCTGTGCGGCTGTGGCCTGATATGGTCTAATTAGATTAACGTTCTCACAGTTTGGCAACCCCGGCCAGGCGGATCCATCAACAATCAAAAAGCGGGATGCTATGCACGAACTCCGCGACGGTGGCGTCATGCTGCGCCTGATTTACCGGGCGATGAAAAAGCAGGGCATCGACACCGACGCCATCTTTGCCAGGCTGGGGGTGGACGAGTCCTACGTATACACCGAGCAGCTGCGAACGCCCCACAGTGCCCAACCGTATTTCTGGCAGGTGGTTGAGGATGTCTCCGGTGATGAGGACATCGGCCTGCACCTTGGTCAGCTGTTGCCGGCCTACAATGGCCAGGTGCTGGAATACCTGTTCCTCAGCAGCCCTACCTTTGGTGAAGGCCTTCGCCGGGCCCAGAACTATCAGCGCCTGCTCAGCGACGCCGCAAGAACCGACTTTTTCATCGAAGGGGACGAGGCCTGCATGGTGCTTGATGCCGCCTCTGATGAAGTCAGCCGCCTCCAGCATTTCAACGAATGCTTCGTGCAGGGCCTGATTACCTTCTTCAAATCCATCACCGAAGACCGCTTCTACCCCTCACGCATCGAGTTTGAACACCAGCGTTCGCGCGGCGAGGACCATGCCCGGGAAGTCCTGGGCTGCGAGGTGGTGTTTGGCGCGCAGGAAAACCGCCTTTATTTCCCGGCCAGCTTCCTCGATCATCCATCGCCCCATGCCGAGCCAGAGTTGCTGGACCTGCATGAGCGCTTCGCCAGCGAACAGGTCGCCCGGCTTGAGAAAAAAGACATCGTGGGGCAGGTGGAGCGCATCGTGGCAGAGCTGCTGGAGAGCGGCGAAGTCACCCTGGATGCGGTGGCGGAACGGCTGGACATCAAACCCAGAACCCTGCGCACCCGGCTGACCGATGCGGAAACCAGCTTTAACCAGGTACTGGCGGATTTCCGTTATCGCCTGGCGCGACAGCTTCTGGCCACCACCGATGAATCCATTGACGAGATCGTGTACCTGACCGGCTTCTCGGAGCCCAGCACTTTCTATCGGGCGTTCAAGCGCTGGTCGGGCATGACCCCCATTGAATACCGCAAAACCGCACAGGGCAAATACGCCGTGGTTGATGCCATGTAAGCAGGCGGCAAGGACGATTTTTTTGATGAAAATCGTTGACATGGCAGGCCCGCTCTTTATAATGCGCCCTCGTTGTCACCAAGCATTCACACCCTTGAATGCGCCTGAGGTGGCGGCCTACGCGGAGCGGTAGTTCAGCTGGTTAGAATACCGGCCTGTCACGCCGGGGGTCGCGGGTTCGAGTCCCGTCCGCTCCGCCATTTTTTTATCTCTTCGAGATTCCCGGGTGGTTAGCTCAGCTGGGAGAGCATCGCCCTTACAAGGCGAGGGTCACTGGTTCGATCCCAGTACCACCCACCATTTTTTCCTTATTGTTGTTTCGATCGTGAATTCTGTTTGTCGGATTACGCCTTTGGCTAATCCGACCTACGTGTGCCCGGCCGATTATCCTGGTAGGTCGGATTAGCCAACGGCGTAATCCGACACCACACTCCCGAAGACCTTCTATTTGCCAATCAGCGACTGACCGCACACGCGGACCACGTTGCCGTTGACGCCGTTCGATTCCGGATGGCAGTACCACGCGATCGCTTCTGCCACGTCTACCGGCAAACCACCCTGCGACAGACTGTTCATACGCCGGCCCGCTTCGCGCATCGTCAGCGGTATGGCCGCCGTCATCTGGGTTTCAATAAAGCCGGGGGCAACGGCGTTAATGGTCACGCCCTTCTTCACCTGCCTTGCCATCGCCTCCACGTAACCGATTACGCCGCTTTTGGCTGCGGAGTAATTGGTCTGGCCGAAGTTGCCGGCGATGCCGCTGATGGACGAGATGCACACTATGCGGCCATTTTCCTTCAGCAGGTCCTGTTTCATCAGCTCTTCGTCGATGTGTTCCTCGGCGGTCAGGTTGACGGCAATGGTCATATCCCAGAAATGGTCCGGCATATTCCCCAGGGTCTTGTCCCGGGTTATACCGGCGTTGTGAATCACCAGGTCCACGCCATCGAAGTGCTCTTTAATGAAATCCGCAATCTCGGTAGGGGCGTTTTCGTCTGTGATGTCACAGGCCAACGCCTTGCCGCCGATGCTGTCGGTCACCTTCTGCAACTCTTCCATGGTCGGCGCAATATCCAGGCCGATCACGGTGGCGCCGTCCCGGGCCAGGGTTTCGGCGATGGAGGCGCCAATACCACGGGAGGCACCAGTTACCAGGGCCACTTTACCGGACAATGGCCGGGCCGCGTCAGCCGGCGGCACCTCGGCAGTTTTGCCCACTTTCGCCACCTGGCCGGATACATAGGCCGAACGGGCCGACAGGAAAAACCGCACGCTGGAATCCAGCGCCTTTTCCCCACCGGGCGCCTGCCACAGCAGGTTGGCGGTGGCGCCTTTCTTGCCCACTTCCTTGGCCACGCTGCGCACAAAACCTTCCAGTGCCTGATGGGCCGCCGCTTTTGCCGGTGCCCGGCAGCTGGCCGGGTCCTGCCCAATCACCAGAACCCGCCCGTGGGCGGCCAGCTTCTTGATGGTGGGATGGAAGAAATCGTAAACCGCGCGCAGGTCCTCGGTGCTTTTCATGCCCGTGGCATCGAATACCAGGGCCGAGAAACGCTGTTCGATGTCGTCATCCAGCGACAGCGGTTCAGCCCTGTTGCCCACCTTCGCCGAATCCTTCAGAGTATCCACATAGATGCTGCTGGCGTGGTAGACCTTGGCCGGGCTGGCCTCAAGCGCCAGGCCCAGGTGGCTGACCGCCTTGCCGTCGCCGGCCGCGCCGACCAGGACATTGCCCTCGATAAAAGGCTGGTCGCCGCGTTTCCAGCGCTTCAGCGGCACCGGAGAGGGCAGGCCCAGCGACTGGGCAGCGGTTTTGCCGAAAGCGGTATTCACGAACCTGAGATAGACATCAGACATAGCGTTTTCCTTCCCTTTGAAATACAGGACATCATCATGGCACAGGCTCCGAAAAGCACCCAAAAGAAAACCCCGGCCTCCAAAGCATCCTCTTCCCCAACCCAGGGCGTTCGGCGGGTCGCGATTATTGGTGGCAACCGCCTGCCATTTGCCCGCTCCAACACCGCCTATATCAAGATCAGCAATCAGGAACTGCTCACGTCCAGCCTGCGCGGCCTGGTGGACCGTTTCGGGCTGCAGGGCCAGCGCATGGGCGAAGTGGTGGCCGGTGCCGTCATCAAGCATTCCCGTGATTTCAACCTGACCCGTGAATGCGTACTCAGCAGCGGCCTGGCCCCGGAAACCCCCGCCTACGACATTCAGCAGGCCTGCGGTACGGGCCTGGAGGCAGCCATCCTGGTGGCCAACAAGATCGCCCTGGGTCAGATTGAATGCGGCATCGCCGGCGGCACCGACACCACCTCTGACGCGCCCATCGGCGTCAGTGAAGGCCTGCGGGAAATCCTGCTGGACCTGAATCGCGCCAAAACCGCCGGCGAGCGCCTGAAAGCCCTGGCCCGCTTCCGCCCGAAACACCTGGCGCCCTCCATTCCGGAGAACGGCGAACCCAGAACCGGCCTGTCCATGGGTGGTCACTGCCAGATCACCGCCCATGAATGGGATATCCCCAGGGAGGAGCAGGACAAACTGGCCTACGAAAGCCACCAGAAGCTCGCCGCGGCCTACGATGAAGGTTTCTTCGACGACCTGATGACCCCACTGGCCGGGCTGACCAAGGACAACATCCTGCGCCCGGATACCACCCTGGAAAAACTGGCCAGCCTCAAGCCCGCCTTCGACCGGGAAAAAGGCACCATGACCGCAGCCAACAGCACCGCACTGACTGATGGCGCCTCCTGTGTGCTGCTGGCCAGCGAAGAGTGGGCCAAGGCCAACAATCTGGAAGTGAAGGCCTACCTGACCTTCAGCGAAGTGGCCGCCGTGGATTTTGTGGACAAGAAAGAAGGCCTGCTGATGGCCCCGGCCTACGCCGTACCCAGAATGCTGGAGAAAGCCGGCCTGACCCTGCAGGATTTCGATTACTACGAAATCCACGAAGCCTTTGCGGCACAGGTGCTGTCTACCCTCAAAGCCTGGGAGGACCCCGCCTTCTGCAAGGACAGGCTGGGCCTGGACAAACCCCTGGGCAGCATCGACCGCAAAAAGATGAACATCAAGGGCAGCAGCCTGGCGACCGGCCACCCCTTCGCCGCCACAGGTGGAAGAATTCTGGCCACAATGGCCAAGATCCTGGAACAAAATGGCAAGGGCCGCGGTCTAATATCCATCTGCGCAGCAGGCGGGCAGGGTGTGACTGCTATAGTGGAACGGTAAGGTAAATGGCGGAGCGGTAAGTTTCCGGAAAACCGGAAGTTTTTTGGTATTTCCTTTGACAAGCACCACCCCGGTCCTTATCATGCGCAGCACATTGATGCGGGGTAGAGCAGTCTGGTAGCTCGTCGGGCTCATAACCCGGAGGTCGTTGGTTCGAATCCAGCCCCCGCTACCATTATTGAAAAAAGCCAGTCGGAAACGACTGGCTTTTTGCGTTCTAGCGACGGCTTCCCTCCTCCGGCCCTGCTATGCTTCAATGATCAGTAACTCGTCAAAACAGCCAGCAAGGCTGGCTTTGATACCCCGGCGCCTGGTCAGTAACAATGAGCACAGACGAGAAGAAGGTCAAACGCTGGCGCTCTGCTCTTCGCGGCCGCCAACTGGAACCAGAGGTGCTGTCGGATCTGCGGGATCTGGTCGGTGACGAACGTGTCGATTCGTCATTGCGGGATCGCGATCGCCTGATCGAGCACCTGCATGTTTTGCAGGACGCAGACGGTTATCTCTCCATGCCCCGCCTTCGGGCCCTTGCAGCTTTCATGAATCTGCCCATGGCCGCCATATATGAAACGGCCACTTTTTACGCCCATTTCGACGTTATTCACGACGAACAAGCCCCACCACCCGGGATAACGCTGCGGGTGTGTGACTCGCTTTCGTGCCAGTTGGCCGGGGCGGAGGCGCTGCATCAAGCGCTGTCTGCTGGCGCGGATCCCGAAACGGTGAGGGTGCTGCGCGCGCCCTGCATGGGGCGCTGTGATACGGCGCCCGTGGTCGCCATGGGGCATCATCATGTGCTGAATGCCAACGCCCGGAATGTTGAAGCGGCGCTAGAGCAGGGGAAGGTCCAGCCGGAGGCAGTAATCTGGCAGCGTTTGTCTGAGTACCGTTCCGTCGGTGGTTATCTTTTATTGGCTGATTGTCGTGAAGGCCGGGTAAGCATTGAATCGCTGGCAAAGGAACTCGAGCAGGCCGGCCTGCGCGGCCTCGGCGGCGCCGGATTCCCCACCTTCCGTAAATGGCACGCCGTGCGTTCTGAGCCCGGGCCACGCTACGCGGTGATCAATGCCGACGAAGGTGAGCCAGGCACGTTCAAAGATCGCTATTACCTGGAGCGTGAACCCCACGTGTTTTTGGAAGGCGCGCTGGTCAGCGCCTGGGCCGTAGAGGCGAAGGCCCTCTACATTTATCTGCGGGACGAGTATCCCGGCCTGAATGGCGTGCTGAAAGAGGCCATTGCCGAGCTGGAAGCAGCCGGAATCGTCGAGCAGGGCTTCGTGATTCTGCGCCGTGGCGCCGGGGCCTATATCTGCGGCGAGGAATCGGCCCTGATCGAGTCCCTGGAAGGCAAACCCGGCAAGCCACGCCATCGCCCGCCGTTTGTAGCCCAGAAGGGGTTGTTTAACCAGCCCACTCTCGTTAACAACGTCGAGACGGTTTACTGGATTCCGCGCATCCACGCCCAGGGCGCCGATTGGTTTGCCAGCCAGGGGCGGCATGGTCGTCGCGGCCTTCGCAGCTTTTCGGTCTCTGGTCGGGTCACGCGGCCCGGAGTGCACGTCGCGCCTGCCGGCATCACCCTCAATGAATTGATCGAGGAATTCTGCGGCGGCATGGCGGAAGGGCATCACCTGTTGGCCTATCTGCCCGGCGGGGCGTCTGGCGGCATACTGCCGGCCAGCAAAGCCGACATTCCCCTGGATTTCGACACCCTGCAGGAACACGGCTGCTTCATCGGCTCGGCGGCCGTGATCGTTCTTTCAGATCAGGACGATTTGGCTGCTGCGGCTTCCAACCTGTTGGGCTTCTTCGCCGATGAATCCTGCGGCCAGTGCACGCCTTGCCGTGTAGGTACCGAAAAAATGCTGACGCTGCTCGAGCGGGATACCTGGGATGAGCAGACACTCCAGCAGCTGGCCAGCGTGATGGCCGATGCGTCCATCTGTGGTCTTGGCCAGGCTGCCCCCAATCCGGTTCTGAGCCTGCTGCGGGATTTCCGCAGCGAACTCGCCAGCAGCAACCTGATAGCGAAAGGTTAGGTGCAGCCATGAGTGACTCCAGCACAAGCTTCACCCTGACACTGGACGACGTTGAAGTTCAGGCATACGCCGGCGAAACCCTATGGCAGGTGGCCAGGCGCGCAGGCGAGACCATACCCCACCTATGCTTCAAAGACGCCCCGGGGTACCGGGCGGATGGCAATTGCCGCGCCTGCATGGTGGAAGTGGAGGGTGAGCGGGTACTCGCCGCGAGCTGTATCCGCGAGGCCGCGCCGGGCATGGTGGTGCGAAGCGCGATTTCCAACCGTGCCCAGCAAGCGCGCCGAGCGGTGCTGGAACTGTTACTGGCCGATCAACCTGCGCGAGATAGCAGCCCCGACCGATCAAGCCATCTGTGGCAAACAGCGGATCAACTGGCCATTGATGCCGGTGCCGTGCGCCAGCGCTTGCCGGCCCGGTCAGAGCGGGGCGAGCCCACGGTCCACCATGTTGCGCCGCGATCGGATTCGCTGGCACACGCCGGGGGCCATGACGCCACTCACTCTGCCATGAATGTGAATCTGGACGCCTGCATCACCTGCGGCTTGTGCGAGCGCGCCTGCATGGAGGTGCAGGGCAACGACGTCATCGGCCTGGCGCATCGCGGAGCTGCATCCAAGGTGGTGTTTGATTTCGATGATCCCATGGGCGACAGCACCTGCGTTGCCTGCGGCGAATGCGTGCAGGCCTGCCCGACCGGCGCGCTCATGCCTGCCACCCTGATTGATGCCCAGGGCCGCGGAGACTCCGCCACGGCCGACCGAACTGTAGACTCCGTCTGCCCCTATTGCGGCGTGGGCTGCCAACTGACCTATCACGTGAAAGACGAGGCTGCAGATTCCCGGCCAGGGGCCGGCGAGCAGCGCGGACGCATCCTGTTTGTGGAAGGCAAAGACGGCCCCTCAAACCAGGGCCGGCTGTGCGTGAAGGGCCGTTTCGGTTTCGATTATCCGTCTCACCCGGCGCGGCTCACCCAGCCGCTGATTCGGCGGGAGCGCGTCCCCAAGGGGCTCGACCCGGATTTTGATCCGGCCAGTCCGCTAACGCACTTTCGAGAGGCAAGCTGGGAAGAAGCACTGGATCTTGCTGCAAGTGGGCTGACTGAACTTAAAGCCCAACACGGTCCGGATGCGCTCGCAGGCTTCGGCAGTGCCAAGTGCTCCAACGAAGAGGCCTGGCTGTTCCAGAAGCTGGTGCGGACCGGTTTCGGTTCCAATCACGTTGACCATTGCACGCGGCTTTGCCACGCCAGCTCGGTGGCCGCCTTGATGGAGTGCCTGGGCTCTGGCGCAGTCACCGCCTCCTTTATGCAGGCGCTTCAGGCGGATGTGGTGATCCTCACCGGCTGCAACCCGGCGGTAAACCATCCGGTGGCCGCCACCTACTTCAAGCAGGCGGCGCGCAACGGAACCAGACTGGTCATCATCGACCCCCGGGGCCAGGCGCTGGATGCTTATGCCTGGCGCAGTCTGCGTTTCTCGCCGGGTGGCGACGTGTCACTGTTTAACGCCATGCTCCAGGTGATTATCAGCGAAGGACTTTTCGATCAGGCCTACATTGACGACCACACCGAAGGCTTCGAGATGCTGGCGACCAGCGTCGAGGGCATGACCCCGGAAGTGATGAGCCCGGTGTGTGGCGTGGCGCCCGACACCATTCGTGAAGTGGCCCGAGCCTACGCGGGTGCTGAGCGCGCGATGATTTTCTGGGGCATGGGCATCTCCCAGCACGTGCATGGCACCGACAACGCCCGCTGCCTGATTTCCCTGGCCCTGAGTTGCGGCCATACCGGCCGGCCCGGCACCGGCCTGCACCCATTGCGGGGGCAGAACAATGTGCAGGGAGCCTCCGACGCCGGCCTGATCCCCATGGTACTGCCCGACTACCAACCGGTCGGAGACGCCCAGCTGCGCGCCGCCTTCGAAAAACTCTGGAATAGCGAACTGGACCCCCAGCCGGGGCTCACCGTGGTGGAGATTATGGACGCCATCACAGCGGGCACCATCAAGGGCATGTACATCCTCGGCGAAAACCCCGCCATGTCCGACCCGGACCTGACCCACGCCCGGGCCGCGCTCGCTGCCCTGGATCATCTGGTGGTGCAGGACCTGTTCGTCACAGAGACCGCCCAGTTTGCCGACGTAATCCTGCCTGCCAGCGCCTGGTCGGAAAAATCAGGCACCGTCACCAATACCAACCGGCAGGTGCAAATGGGCCGTGCCGCGCTGTCGCCCCCGGGGCAGGCAAAGCCCGACTGGTGGATCATCCAGGAAATGGCCCGGCGTTTCGGGCTGGCCTGGAACTATGCCGGCCCCGAGCAGGTGTTTGCAGAAATGAAGCAGGGCATGCATTCGCTCGATCATATCTCCTGGTCCCGGCTTGAGCGTGAGGGATCGGTGACCTATCCCTGTTCCGCCGACGACGAGCCGGGGCACGACGTGGTCTTCTCGGATGCGTTCCCACGTGCCGGAGGCCGCGGCAAATTCTCACCGGCCAGCCCGCTACCGCCGGACGAGCCGGTGGACGAGGCCTATCCCATCGTGTTGCTGACCGGTCGATTACTTGAGCACTGGCACACCGGCGCCATGACCCGTCGCAGCCGGGTGCTGGACGAGCGGGAGCCCGAAGCGGCAGCCTTTCTGGCGCCCGCAGAGCTGGCCCGGATGGGGGTAGCACTGGGTGATGAAATCCGGATTGCCACCCGGCGCGGCAGCATCACACTGACTGCGCGGGCCGATCAGACCATGTCTGAAGGCATGGTGTTCGTGCCTTTCGCCTTTGTGGAAGCGGCAGCCAACCTGCTCACCAACCCGGCGCTGGACCCGGACGGGAAGATTCCGGAGTTCAAATACGCAGCATGCCGGCTGAGCCCGGCCTAGTTGCCGACGCCAAACGGAATATGAACCATCGGAATATCCCCGGCATCGGATTCCAGATGCGACCGCTGGTCATCGAAGAACATATGCGGCTTCAGTATGTTCAGGATCCTGTCCTTCTTCATGCCGCCCAGAAAGAAAACTTCATTGGCGTCGACGCCCCAGTGCTCCAGTGTGGTGATCACCCGCTCGTGGGAGGGCGCATTCCGGGCCGTGACGATGGCGGTTCGCAGCACCCGCCGGTAATCCGGATCGTCCGCCACTGCCTGGTCTTCCAGCTTCTGCAGGTGGGAGATCTTCTGGAACAGATCCGCTAACGGGCCGGGGCTGTGGGGGATGTGGGAGCGGGAGGTTTCATGGGCCTGAAAATCCTTCAGGGAACCGCCCTTGTAGACCCGCTCCGACGCATCGTCTGCAATCACACCGTCAAAGTCGAACGCGATGCGCAGCTCCGGGTCATCCTCATCATCCACCACCTTGCTGGGTAATACGGTGCCCGCCGGATGGCCGTAGTCGATCGCCCGGGACACATCGGACTCATTCGCCGACAGAAACAGCGACGCGTTGAACGCCGGAATATAGGAGTAGGGCGACTTGCCCTCCAGAAACGCCGCGCGGGAGATGTCCAGACCGTGATGGTGGATGGAATGGAACACCCGCTTGCCGGTGATGGCCGAATTCCGGGAAAGCAGCACCACCTCCACCGGGCACTTCTCCGGAAACTTCTGGTTGATGCTCAGAAAACGCCGCACAAAGGGAAACGCCACGCCCTTGCCCAGCGGTTCGTCCAGATGGGCCTCCTGGTATTGCCGGTAGGCCTGCTCCCCCTCCTGGCGGAAAACGCGGTCTGACTCCTTCAGATCGAACAGGGCACTGGAGGCCACGGCAATGACGAGTTTTTGTTCTATGGGGTAGGGCATGGGGTGGTTATCACCAAATTGAGCGAACGTGTTTGTACGCCCGAATTCTTTCATCTGCTGTAACTAACGGCACGTTGAAGTGCCTGGCCAGAGCAGTAATCATTCGGTCGGGCGGGTCTTTGTGGAAGTCGCCTGGTAAACGGGTTGACTCAACACCTACCACCTCATCAACAGGCACAAACCGGACCCCTTCAATTTCACTGACGGTTTCAAGCCAGTCATCGAGGTTCATTCCCAGGGTCAGGCGGTCACGCCCGACAAGCAGGGCGATCTCCCACGCCGAAATTGCGGATACCAGAATGATTCCGTCCTCATCCTGCTGCTCGTTGTCTATGGCCGTTTTGGCATTCAGGGAAAGTTGGCTGTCACCATTCACCCACCAAATGAGGGTGTGCGTATCAAGAACGATCAAGCCAGCGCCTCCCAGTCATCTTCGGCAACCGGTTCGGTCGGATTCTTGAATTCCAGAACGCTCCCACGCAAGCGCTCAAGAGGTGATCGCTTATCACTCCGGTAGCGTCGAATTTCTACTGTTGGCTGACCGCGATCCGTAACCACAACAGACTCCCCAGAGGTCTCAACCTTTCGGAAATACTCAAGTGCTTTCGCCTTGAATTGGGTTTTTGTTACCTGCTCCTGGTTCATAGATACTTCCTAGTCATTGGGTATAGTCATAACTGTAAATCAGTGAAATGACCCTGGCAAGTAGTCATGTTTGATCAGGATTGAGAGCTTGGCTCAAGATCTGTCTGACGCCAAACGGAATATGAACCATCGGAATATCCCCGGCATCAGACTCCAGATGCGACCGCTGGTTCAATTTGCATGAGCGATAGATTTCAGTAACCCTTGTCCCTTGTCCAGAAACAAAGGACGCTTGCGTTATGGATGGTATTAAAAGTCAGGATTTGGGTCTGTTGCTAAAACTCCTATCGCTTCAAAAGCAGGAAGCGTTGGGACTTTCTGACACAACGATATACACCGTAAGGAACCTGGAAGCCGCCACCGGCATCGGCAAATCACAGGTCAGCAATTCATTGCGGCGTTGTTTCGACGTGGGCCTGGCCAAGAAGGATCGAAAGTCTGGTGTGCCCAGGATCAATACAAAGAGCCTGCTGGAATTCATCGTGCATGGTGCCAAGTATGTGTTTCCGGCAAAACCCGGCCAACTGGTTCGTGGCATCGGAACGGCATTCGCTGCACCGGTTCTGGAAAATCATCTATTCAGCGCAGGAGAGCTTTCACCGGTCTGGGCAGATCCGAGAGGCACCAGGAAAGGCCTGGAGGTGACGCCATTATTCAGATCCGTCGGCCAGGCTGTTCGCGATGACCCTGAACTATACGCACTGCTTGCACTTGTCGACGCTATTCGAATGGGTAGCCCGAGAGAGGCGAACCTGGCAAAAGATTTGATGAAAAAACATATGGATGTGAACGTATGAGTATATTGGCGCCTCAAAAAGGCAGAGAGCTCGAAGATGCACTATACAGCCACGACATCGAGGACCTGATCACGCTGATTGATGGCAGAGAATCATTGATTCCGTTTGGTCTCTTTACCCTAAGCCCCGTGGACGGAATGGCCACAATTTAATTCTTGAATAAATCGAGCGCTCGTTCTATTTTTAATACCAGAGGTGGAAAAATGAACAATGCCAATAATACCAACCGACACAATGCAGGCTCGTCACTAAGACTCGACGGTAAGACTGCCCTGGTAACGGGCGCCGCTGGCGGCCTGGGCCACAGCTTTACCCGGTGCCTTGTTGAAGCCGGGGCAACGGTTATTGTCAGTGGCCGTCGGCAAGAGGCTCTCGAGACCCTGAAGGCTGAATTACCTGATCATGCCGATCGAATCCATGTCGTCACTATGGACGTCACCGACGACCACAGTGTGATCGAAGCCTTCAATGTCATGGCCGATGACATCGCCATTCCGGATGTGGTCGTTTCCAATGCTGGTGTTGCAACGGGCAAGAAATCGCTCGACCTTAAAGGGCAGGATTGGGACCGGGTTATCGATACCAACCTCAAGGGTTGCTGGCTGGTTGCCAACGAAGCAGCGCGGCGTCTCTCCGAGAGCAATCGAGGCGGCAGCATCATCATGATTTCTTCCATTCTGGGTCACCGCGTGGCCGGTAATGTCGCCCCTTACGCCGCCGCCAAGGCCGGCGTCGAGCAGTTGACTCGTGCACTCGCGCTGGAGTGGGCGCGGTATGGCATCCGCGTTAACGCACTGGCGCCGGGTTACATCGAAACCGACCTGAACCGTGATTTCTTCGCCAGTGAACCCGGCCAGAAAATGATTCGCCGCATTCCCCAGCGGCGCCTTGGGCAGGCAGAGGATCTGAGCGGCCCATTACTGCTCCTGGCATCAGAACTTTCAGACTACATGACCGGCAGCACCCTTGTGGTTGATGGCGGCCATCTTCAATCTTCGCTTTAGGGAGTGTGCTGTGGACTTCAATCTGAATCCCAGGAACGAGTCGTACCGGAAACGCATCCGGGATTTTGTCGAACAGGAGCTGTTGCCGCTGGAGCAGAATGCGGCGGCTTACGATGAGCACGAAAACATCGCACCGGATTATCTTGAGCAGATGCGTGCGAAGGCAAAACAGCAAGGTCTGTGGTGCCTGCAACTTCCCGAACGTCTGGGCGGTCAGGGCCTCGATATCTCGGGTATGGCCGCCTGTTACGAGGAAATGAACCGTTCTATTTTCGGGCCGGTGGTGTTCAATTCGGCGGCGCCGGACGACGGCAACATGATTGTGCTGGCGAAAGTCGGGACGGCGGCCCAGCAGGAGCGTTGGCTAAAACCCATCGTTGAGGGCCGGGTACGTTCATCCTTCGCCATGACCGAGCCACCTCCCGGTTGTGGTTCGGACCCGGGCATGATGCAGACAACCGCAACGCGCAAGGGCGATCGTTGGGTTATTCATGGCCACAAGCACTACATCACCGGAGCAGCCGAAGCCTCCCATTTCATTCTGATTGCGCGCACCTCCGAAGATACCCGCAAAGGCCTGAGCGCCTTCCTGTTTCATAAGGACGATCCGGGCTGGGAGATTACCCGACGCATTCCCATCATGGGGCCGGAAGAACACGGCGGCCACTGCGAGCTTCGCTTTGATGGCCTGGAAATTCCGGACGAAAACCGACTGATGGAGGTGGGGGATGGCCTCAAGGTGACCCAGATTCGCCTGGGCACGGCCCGTCTTACCCACTGTATGCGCTGGCTGGGTCTGGCAAGACGCTCCCTGGAGATTGCCACCGAGTACGTGGATAACCGGGAATCCTTTGGTCAGCCCCTGGCGCAACGCGAAGGTGTGCAGTGGCTGCTGGGGGAGGCGGCAATGGACATTCAGATCGGCCGACTACTGACCATGCACGCCGCCTGGAAACTGGACCAGGGTGACTTTGCCCGAAAGGAAGTGTCCATGGCCAAAGTGTCGGTGGCCGATACCCTGCACAAGGCGGTGGATACGGCAATCCAGCTCTGCGGTGCCCGGGGTTACTCCAAGGATACCCCGCTGGAGTGGATCTATCGCTATGCCCGTCAGGCGAGGCTGGTGGATGGGGCATCGGAGGTTCACAAAATGGTGTTCTCGCGAACGCTTCTGGCTGAGCGTACCGATTTCTGGCACTGGGGAGTGGAAGCCTGATGTCTGCGCTTGAAGAGACCTATGCCAATTTTGTAGCACGGCAGACCGGCGCGTCCGACGCGGCGGTCGTCTCTTTTGAGAAGCTGTCCGGCGGGGCGATTCAGGATAACTTTGGGCTTACCCTGGACCTGGAGGGCGGCAACCGTCCCGGGCGGCACGAATTCGTGGTGCGGCAGGATGCTCCGTCCGGGGTGGCCGAAAGTTTGAGCAGGCCGCAGGAATTTCGAGTGCTGCAGGCGGCCTTTCGCGCCGGGGTGACCGCCCCTGAACCGTTCTGGCTGTGTGAGGATCCGGCGGTCACCGGGCGGGTGTTTTACGTGATGGCCCGGGCAGCCGGTAATGCCTCCCCGCGCAAGCTGGTCAAGGCGGATTTCACGGACGAGCAGCGCCGCGCGCTTGTTCAGGCGTTCGGCGCTGAGCTTGCCAGACTTCATAGCGTGCGGCCACCAGACGATTCGTTGGACTTCCTGGCGATGCCCGAGCCAAGCAATCCCGCCCTGAGCCGGATCGCACTTTACCGTCGCTACCTGGAAGAGATCGCTGAGCCCCATCCGGTCCTGGAATGGGCACTGAACTGGCTTGAGGATAACGCCCCGGAGGCTGGCCCGACCGTCCTCTGTCACTGCGATTTTCGAACCGGGAATTATATGATTAGCGGAGACAGACTGACCGCCATCCTGGATTGGGAATTCGCCGCCTGGAGTGATCCCTGTGAGGATCTGGGGTGGCTCTGTAGCCGCAGTTGGCGCTTCGGCGCTGACGAACGGGAAGTGGGCGGCATTGGACATAAACAGGATCTTCTGGATGGCTATCGGGAGGCAGGTGGTGTCGATATCGATCCCGCCGCGGTCAGCTACTGGGAGGTCATGGCGTTGGTGCGCTGGGCGGCCATTGCGCTGCAACAGGCCCGTCGTCATATGTCGGGTGAGCAGCGCTCGCTTGAACTGGCGTTGACCGGGCGCATGGTGGCCCAGATGGAATATGACCTGCTGAACCAGATTCAGGAACTGGAGGATGGACAATGATCAATCAACCCGAGACCCGTGACCTGCTTGCCGAAGCTCGCCAGGTGTTGCTCGATTCACTGGCCCCTGAGCTTGTCGGAGAGCGCAAATACGAAGCATTGATGATCGCCAATGCCATGGGTATGGCCATCCGGGAACAGCAACAGCGGGACGCGGGCGAGCCCGAGGCAACCGATGTCCTGCTCTCCCGTTTTCTGGCAGGGCACGCTCTACCGGAGGACCCGGGGCAGGGTGAACAGACGCTGGCCCGGGCGCTTCGTGAACGCGTTGTCGACGGCGGCGACCCTGAATTGAGATCCGTTCTTCGGGCGATGACAGAGACTAGACTGAAAGTAAACAATCCGGGCTATCTGAAATAACCCGGACAATCCCGGACGGTGTGAAATGGGTGTGACATGAACAAGTACAACAACCTGAACAAGACCACCGCGAATTATTCCCCGCTCACCCCGCTGACGCTGCTGCAGCGGTCGGCGCAGGTCTACCCGGACAAGCTGGCGGTGATTGATGATGACATGAATCTGTCCTACCGGGCGCTTTACGATCGCTGTCGTCAGATGGCAAGTGCATTGAGTCGCCGGGGTATCGAGACAGGCGACACGGCAGCCATTCTGTGTCCAAACTCCCACGAAATGCTTGAGGCCCACTACGCCGTGCCCATGTCCGGCGCGGTACTGAATGCCATCAACATCCGCCTGGACGCCGGCAGCCTGTCGTTTATCCTGGCCCATGGCGAGGCCCGGGTCCTGTTTTATGACACCCAGTGGGAAGAGCCGGTGCGGGCCGCCCTGGCCGAGCTTGAGGTTAAACCCCTGTTGGTCGCCATCGATAGCAAGGCGGGGAAGAGCCAGGGCCTGGCGGACATTGACTACGAGACCCTGCTCCAGGAAGGAGATGCTGAAGCTCGCTGGCAGCACCCGTCAGACGAGTGGGACGCTATCTCCCTGAATTACACCTCCGGAACCACCGGCAATCCCAAAGGCGTGGTTTACCACCATCGCGGCGCCTACCTTGCGGCCATGACCAATGCCATGGCTTTCGACATGACCGCAGAGACCGTCTACCTCTGGACCCTGCCAATGTTCCACTGCAATGGCTGGGCCTATACCTGGGCGATCACTGCCGTCGGCGGCACCCATGTGTGTCTGCGGGAGGTGAAGAGTCAGGAGATCTACCGGCGGATCGAAGACTACGGTGTTACCCACATGTGCGGAGCGCCAGTGGTAATGAACCTGCTGCTACAGGACCTGGGACGCGCGAGTCTGACGCTCTCACGGCCAGCTCAGTTCGCCCTCGGTGGCGCAGCACCCCCCAGCAGTGTCATCCGCAAGGCGGAGGAGATTGGCTTCCAGATTACCCACCTTTACGGCCTGACCGAGACATTCGGCCCTTCGACTCTCTGTGTGCCGCAGCTGGAATGGCAGCAACTGCCACTGGAAGATCGGGCATTAAAAATGGCCCGTCAGGGCGTCTCCACCCATGCTCTGGATGAAGTCGACATTCTCGACATGGTCAGCGGCGAACGTGTGCCCGCCGATGGCAATACCCTCGGCGAGATATGCATTCGCGGCAATACCGTGATGAAGGGATACCTCAAAAACCCGGAAGCCACCGAAAAAGCGTTCAGCGAGGGATGGTTCCACACCGGCGACCTGGCTGTCATGCACCCGGACCACTACCTGGAAATACGGGACCGGGCCAAGGATGTGATCATATCCGGCGGCGAGAACATCTCCAGTCTCGAGGTGGAGGAGGTTCTATACCGGCACCCGACAGTCTCGGAGGCGGCGGTGGTGGCCATGGCCGATGAAAAATGGGGCGAAGTGCCCTGCGCCTTTATCAATCTGATCGAGGATGGCAAGGAGCCAACCGCCGAGGAAATTATCGCGTTTTGTCGAGAGCACATGGCGCACTTCAAGGCGCCTCGCAAGGTAGTATTTGGCGAGTTGCCCAAGACCGCCACCGGCAAAATCCGCAAAAACATTCTCCGGGACACCCTGTCCCGATGACTGCGCTGACCATGGTCAGCAGGAGGTTGCGATTACGCGAACGATGAACCTGAGACAATAAAGCCCCGGCCTGATCCAACTGGCCTGGACGTTCCAGTGACAACAATGACAAGAACACAGGAGCATTACGATGAAACTATCAAGCATCAAGAAACTTCTGGTTGCGACAACTGCAGCCGCTACGCTTGGTACCGCAGGTATCAGCCATGCCGAGGATCCAGTCCGGATCGGTGGCATCTACATCCTTTCGGGCAGCGCCGCCACCTATGGCGAGTTTGCCCAGAAGGGCATCAACCTGGCGGTGGAGGAAATCAACGCCTCCGGCGGTATCCTCGGTCGCCAGGTGGAAATGGTCTATGAAGACAGCCAGGGCAAGGCCTCGGTGGCCATCCAGGCCGCCCGGAAACTGGTCTACTCCGAGGGTGTCGATGCCCTGGTGGGGCTGGACAGCTCCGGCGTGGCGCAGGGTATGGTCCCGACCATGCCAGAGCTGCAGAAGCCACTGATCATCACCCACGCCGCCACCCCAGACGTTACCGGTAATCTGTGCAACCCCTTTACCTACCGCATCAGTGTGAACGTGGCCCAGAATATGAAGGCTGCTGCCCTGGTGGCGTCAAAAACGGGCGCTACCAACTGGACCACCGTCGGGCCGGACTATGCCTTCGGCCATCAATCCTGGGAGTTCTTCGGTAATTACCTCAAAGAGATCAACCCTGATGTCAACCTGATGTCGGAGACCAACTTCCCGCGTTTCGGCGCCGAGGATTTCACCCCTTTCATTGATCGGGTGATGAACTCCGATGCCGAGGGTGTGCTGATTTCGGTCTGGGGCGGTGATCTGGTCAACTTCATTCGCCAGGCCAATACCCGTGGGTTCTTCGACAAGGACCTGGAAGTAATGTTTACCGTGGGCGCCGCGACCGAGGTGCTTTCTGCCCTGGGTGAGGAGATGCCAGAAGGGGTGCACCTGTCCACACGGTACTGGTATGAAGCCTATGACAATCCGATCAATGATCGTTTCGTCAAGGCCTACATCGATGCCTACGGCACCGCCCCAAGCTACAACGCCGAGGGTGCCTACGCGGCTATCTATGCCTATAAAAAAGCGATGGAAACAGCCGGCACCACCGACGGCCCCGCCGTTGCCAAGGCGCTCAGTGGCATGAGCCTGGAGGCACCGAACGGTACGGTGACGTTCCGCGCGGGTGATCACCAGGCGATGGTCAGCCCGAACTGGGGTGTGTCCGGCCCCATGCATCCGGAGCACGGCATTCGCACGCTGACCAACCTGCAGATCTTTGACGGCGAGAAAGTAGCCCGCACCATCGAAGAGACCGGCTGCAAGCTCTGATCTGACTGTGGTTCTTTTGCTTGCCGTGGCGTCCCCCGGGGGCGCCACGGATCCGGCCCTAACGTAATGAGGTAATCCATGTCTGGCATTGGAGCGGCGTTGCTGAATAGTCTCGATATAGGGCTGCTGCTGTTCATTATCGCAGTCGGCCTTAATATCGTGTTCGGTGTGCTGAACATCATCAACTTTGCCCACGGGGCACTTTACATGCTGGGGGCCTACCTGGCCTTCACACTGATCAACATAGCGGGTATGCCTTTCTGGGCGGCCCTGATCCTGGCGCCTATTGGCGTCGCTATCCTGGCCGTCATCATCGACCGGGTTCTTTTGCGCTTCATCTATTCCCGAGACATTGCCGACAGCCTGCTTCTGACGTTCGCTATTCTGCTGATCATCAACGAGAGTGTGCGAATGATCTGGGGTAGCGGTATCCATGTGGTCCAGCCGCCGCAGCTGCTTTCCGGTTCAGTGAAGCTACTAGGCAGTTCCGTGGCTACCTACAGCCTGTTTGTGATCGTTGTGGGGCTGCTGTTGCTGGCCGGGCTCTGGTACCTGTTCAACCGCACCCGCATCGGCCGCATCATGCGCGCAGCGGCGCTGGACCGGGACATGGCCGAGGCCCTGTGCATCAATACCCGGCTGGTGGTGACCGGCGTTTTTGCGTTTGGTGCGTGGCTGGCTGCTGTCGGTGGCGTGATGGCCGCTCCCATGCGGGCACTGGACCCGGGCATGGGCGACAAGATCATTATCGAGTCGTTTATCGTGGTGGTGATCGGCGGCCTGGGCAGCTTTCCCGGGGCCTTGCTTGGCGCCATCATCCTGGGCCTGATTCACGGCTTTGGTGGCCGCTACCTGCCGGAAGTGAACCTGCTGTTGCCGTTCGTGGGCATGGCACTGGTTCTGTTGTTCAAACCAAACGGCATTATGGGTAAAGGGGCAAACACATGAAAACCAAGGTTCTGATGGCCATATTGGCTGCCGCAATTGCCGGGCTGATTGCGGTGCCCTGGATTGCTTCCTATTTTTACATTTTTATCTTTACCGAAATCCTGATTCTTGGTCTGTTCGCCGCCAGCTTCAATCTGATCTTCGGTTATACCGGTATGCTGAGTTTCGGGCATGCGGCCTTCTTCGGCATCGGCTCTTACGCCACGGCCCTGGTGCTGATCCATCTGCAATGGCCGTTCCTGGCCTGCCTGCTGGTTTCCATGGGGGCAGCGGCAGTGCTGGCGCTGGTAATCGGTTTCCTGAGCGTTCGCCTCAATGAAGTGTACTTTGCCATGCTGACCCTGGCTTTTGGCATGATGGTTTTTGCCATTGCCTATCAGTGGCGCTCGGTAACCAACGGCAGTGACGGTCTCGCCGGTTTTACCCTGGGCTCTTTCGGCCTTGGTATCGACCTGACTCTGGCCAATCCATCGGTCTATTACCACGTGGTACTGGGCATTGTGGCCATCGCGGCGATAGTGCTGTACCTGATCTGCCGCAGTTCTTTCGGCATGATCCTGAAGGCCATCCGCCAGAATCCCGAGCGTGTCTCCTTCGCCGGGCTGAACGTACGCACCTACCGCCTGGTGGCTTTTGTCATCGCAGGCGCCTTCGCCGGCCTGGCTGGTGGCCTGATCGCTCCGTTCCTGCGGGTGGCGAGCCCGGAACTTCTGCACTGGTCCATGTCCGCCGAACCCATACTGATGGCGATCCTCGGTGGCACCGGGTTCTTTCTGGGTCCCTTCATCGGTTCTGCCGCGTTTGTATTGCTGGAAACCTGGATCACCACCTATACAGAGTCCTGGATGCTGGTTCTGGGGATTATCCTGGCGATGATGGTCATCTTCTTCCGCAAGGGTCTGCTGGGCACCGTCATTGACTGGTGGATGGAGGTGAAGAAATGAGTAATCCCGTGCTCAATATTACCAATCTGACCAAGCGTTTTGGCGGGGTAACGGCGGTGTCCGATATCAACCTGGATGTCATGCCCAGGGAGACCATCGCGATTATCGGCCCCAACGGTGCCGGCAAGACCACCTTCTACAACATGGTTTCCGGCCGGATGCAGCCAACCGAGGGCAGGATCACGCTGGACGGAAGGGACATCACCGGCCTGCCACCCCACAAGATCAGCCGGCTGGGCGTCTCCCGATCTTTCCAGATCAACAATATCTTTCCGGAGATGACAGTGCAGGAGAACGTGGAAGTAGTGCTGTCGGCCTATCACGGCCACAGCCGCAAGCTGTTCAACATTGCTTCTCGCAATACCGCCATCCAGCAGGAGGCGGTTGAGTTTCTGAACCGCCTGGGCATCGACAGCCTCAAGGCACAGCGTGCTGAAATCATTAGCTACGGCGACAAACGATTGCTGGAAATCGCCATGGTGCTGGCTACGCAACCGAAGCTGGTACTGCTGGACGAGCCCACCGCCGGGATGACCCCCGATGAAACCCGGCGCACGACCCAACTGATCAAAAAGCTTGCCGACAGCGGGGACTACACCTTCATGATCACCGAGCACGATATGGATGTGGTTTTTAACCTGGCCGACCGGATTCTGGTCATGCACCGTGGCGAGAAGCTCTTTGCCGGTACACCCGAGGAAGTCAAAAACCATCCGGAGGTTCGTGTCGCTTACCTGGGCGAGGAAGACGACGAAGCGGTCGAGGAGGCCAACCCATGATTCTTGATGTTCGCAACATTCAAACATTCTACGGCGAGAGTCAGGCGCTCCAGGGTGTGACCCTGCACCTGGAAGCCGGCGAGACGGTTTGCATCCTCGGCCGGAACGGTGCGGGGAAAAGCACCACCCTGAAAAGCATCATGGGTTTGACGCCCCCCAGGTCCGGAGAGGTCGTCTATGAAGGCAAGCCGGTCCAGGGCTGGCCCGCACATCGCATTGCCCGCGCAGGCATCGGATACGTGCCGGAAGATCGCAGGATATTTCCCGGTCTGACGGTGCGGGATAACCTGGATGTGGCCTCCTATCAGCGCAAAGGCAGTGCCGCGCGCTGGACCGTGGATAATATCCTCAAGAAATACGAGATGCTGGGCGAACGGGCGGACCAGGACGGTGCGACCCTGTCTGGTGGCCAGCAACAGATGCTGGCGGTGGCCCGGTCACTGATGATTCAGCCGCGGCTGCTGTTGCTGGATGAGCCCAATGAAGGCCTGGCCCCGGTGATCGTGCAGCAGATCGGTGAGCTGATCGACGATCTCAGCCAAACCACCACCATCCTGTTCACGGACCAAAGCGTGCGTTTCGCGCTCAAGCACGCACAAAGAGCCTACATTCTGGAAAAAGGCCAGGTTGTGCACGAGGCGAACAGCCAGGACCTGAAGGCGGACCAGGCGACCCAGGACCGATTCTTGTCCGTGGCATAACGTGGCTTATAATTCCCGCCGCAGGGGCAAACGGACGTGGCAGTTATGATCGAAAACTACGAAGCATTCCGCGGCGAACTGAGCATGTCCAAGGAGGATGTGATCCGCGATGTGTACCGCCAGAACAAGGAACGAATCAGTATCAAAAAGGAGGCGACGGCGGTCAAAAACCTGACCCGCATCATCGACTCCACCCTGCGGCTGGCAAACTCCAAGGGATTCCATGCCATGACCCTGAGAGACCTTTGTGGGGATTCCGGCATGAGCATGGGCGGGCTCTATGCCTACATCCGCAACAAGGATGACCTGATCCACCTGATCCAGAGCCACGGATTCATTATCACGCGTCGGACCCTGCTGCATTACACCGGAGAGGTTCAGGATGTGCGAGACCGATTGTTCGCCGCGATCAAGGCACACCTGTATCTGAGCGAGCTGATGCGTGCCTGGTTCTACTTTTCCTACATGGAAGTCAAGAGACTGCCGGCCGAGGAAAAACGCGACGCCGTCGCCATTGAGCTGGAGATCGAGGAAATCTTTCTCCGGCTCATCGAGGACGGCATTGAGGCCGGAGTTTACCGATCGAGAAATGCCCGCCTTGTGGCCTCAACGGTCAAAGCGCTGTTGCAGGACTGGTACCTGAAGCGCAGAAAATACCGGGACCACGATGTTGCCGTTGATGACTATGCGGCGTTTGTCAGGGATGTGGTTGAAAGTTATCTCCTGGTCCCGACCTAGATCGTTTTCAGCCAGTTTGCCACGGCCTGGCCGATCTCTGCCGGGGAGTCTTCCTGAATGAAATGCAGCCCCTTAACAGTAACTTCCTGCTGGTTCGGCCAACTACGACAGAACTCACGTTGTGCCCCGATCAGGATGGATCCCGGATCGGCATTGATGAATAGTTTGGGCATGGGGCTGCTTGCCATGAAAGCGCCGTACTCATCCACCAGGGCGACAACATCTGCGGGTTCCCCCTCGATGGGTAACTGCCTGGGCCAGTTGAGCAGGGGCTGCCGATCATCGGGGTTTGGGTGAGGCGCCCGATAGGCATTCATTTCTGTCTCTGTGAGCTTCCGGATCACCGAGCTGGGTAATACGCTTTCTATGAACAGATTGCGGTTGAGGATCAGGTCCTCGCCTTTTTCAGAGCGGAAGCCCTTGAAGATTCCAACTGCGCTTTCTGGCCAATCCGCCCAGTCCACGGGCTTTACGATGCCCTCCATGTAGGCGACACCTCTTACAGCCTCAGGGTGACGCATCGCCCAGAGAAAACCGATGCCGCTACCCCAATCATGAATCACCAGGGTGACATTCTCGTTAGCGCCGATAGTTTCCAGCAGGCCGTCTACATAGTGGTACGCCATTTCCAGTGAGTAACGCCCGGGGCCCTCGCTGGCGGGAAGTTTTTCGGAATCGCCCTGGCCGATCAGGTCGGGGACGATGACCCGGCCTGACTGCACAAGTTCAGGCACCACATTGCGCCACAAAAAGGAGGACGTGGGGTTGCCGTGCAGCAATACGATAGGGTCGCCACTGCCTTCCTCAAGATAGGCGATCTGCCTGCCGTTTACAGACGCGAATTTTTTCTTGTATGGCATGGTTTCAGTTAGCACGAAATGATCTCCTCTCTTTATTCAACTCCTGCGGTATTCGAAACCCCGAATGGAATATGAACCATCGGAACATCCCCCGCATCGGATTCCAAGTGCGACCTCTGGTCATCAAAAAACATATGGGGCTTGAGGACATTCAGTATCCGCCGGTAATCCGGATCATCGGCCAGTGCCTGGTCTTCCAGTTTTTGCAGATGGGCTTCCTGGTATTGCCGGTAAGCCTGCTCCCCCTCCTGGCGGAAGACGCGATCTGACTCCTTCAGATCGAACAGGGCGCTGGAGGCCACGGCAATGACGAGTTTTTGTTCTATGGGGTATGGCATTGTTTCTTCGCTTTGGAAAACTTCGGAATCATAAACATACGCTAGTATGAAGACGAAGGGAGGCATGATGATAGACAACGTCAAAACTAATCTCGTACTTTGCGTCGTCGCCGGCTTAACCAGCGCATTAGCCATTTCAAGAAGCAGTTGGCAGAAGAACAACAGGCGTTCAAACCCTACATCCGGGGCGATACCGGCTCTGTGCGCCAGAGCCAGCCGATTTTTGCGCTCGCCGTCTGCGAACATCAGCGCTATCTGAGCTTTTCAGAGGGTTTCTGGCGCTTTCCCATTGAACGCCAATTAGGCAGGGCGGCAGGGCGCAATGTCGCGTTCGAGAACATGTCTACGAAACGGGCGGTGAGCTTGGAATCCGGGGCTCGATCAAGCAGTATTGGTTTTACTATAAAAAATACGCAGCCTATCTGTTGGCCCGAAATAGGGAAGTGGTCGGCAAGCACGAGGGGCCAGTTTGCAATCTGGCCACGGGTAGCAGGGAGCTAGACGTAATCAAGGCGGCTACTCGCGAATTCTGACCGTGCGAACAAGGAGAAGTAATGTACGACCTCATCGGTGATATCCACGGCCACGCAACTGAACTCAAAGCCTTGCTCGCAAAAATGGACTATCAAGTGATTGATGGCGTTTGGCAGCATCCTGAGCGCAAGGTCATCTTCCTGGGGGACTTTGTCGACCGGGGCCCGGAGCAGGTAGAAACGGTAACTATTGCTCGTAATATGGTCGAGAGCGGCCAAGCCTTAGCCGTCATGGGTAATCACGAATTCAACGCCGTAACCTGGGCAACAGAAGACCCGCAGAACCCAGGCGAGTATCTCCGGCCCCACACTGATAAAAACTTGAAGCAGCACAGAGAGTTTCTGGAGCAAGTCGGTGAGGGCAGCGAACGACACCGCAGTATGATCGAGTGGTTCGAAACTCTACCAGTGTATTTGGATCTGCCGCAGTTCCGTGTAGTGCATGCCTGCTGGCATCCAGAACATCTTTCCGCAATAACCAGGTACACCGATTCAGAAAACCAATTGCTGCCAGATGCCTGGGAGAAGGCAAGCCGAAAAGGTTCAGAGGCCTACGAGGCCATTGAAATGCTGCTCAAAGGTCTGGAAATTCCGCTGCCTGGCGACCATCACTTTTTCGATAAAGATGAAAACAAGCGCACCAACATCCGTGCCGAATGGTGGCGCGAGGGCGAGCTGACGTACCGTGATCTTGCCATGGTGCCGGCAGAGTACATCGACCAGATCCCTCATGAGCCCATTGCCTCTCATGTTTTGCCGGGATACGACGGACAAAAGCCGGTATTCGTTGGGCATTACTGGATGACAGGCGAGCCTGCTCCCCTCACCGACCACATAGCATGTCTCGATTACAGTGTGGCGAAAGGGCCAGGCGGAAAACTTTGTGCTTATAGATTTGATAATTCTCCTGAGCTTCGTTCGTCCAGCTTTGTGTGGGTTTGCGGGTAACGATTTGTAGTCTTGCCAGGATTTGGCCTCTTGACTTGTGTCGCGGCGGGAGTTGTTCAACTAGAGTTGAGTCCTAGCTAGGACTCAAACGCCATACAAAAGTAGCAGTAGGTGACAACATGGACGTCGGTATAAAAAGTAAGTCGAAGGCCTGGTTGAAAGAATTTTTATTCGTCAGGGGAATGATAACCGGCGCCGATAGTAGCCCTCTGTATTCATATCATGTCACGGATGAAGAATACGCAGCTCTCCCCAGTATCCTGCGCCAGTCGTTACTCGATATAGATAGTCCATCTCACTCCCAATACTGGTCTGCAGCCTTCTGTTTATTAGTAGCTGAGAAATACAGGAGAGAATATGACGGTTCCAACTTAGGTTGGTCCTGGAAGGGGTTCGAAAAGCCTTTATCAATTGCGCTTCCCAGCAATCGTCACAGCGAAATCGTCAAAAAAGGGCTGGAGTTTTGGAAGCGCCCTATTCGCAATCGCAGCAATGGTCATGATTATTTGGGCTCTCTTTTCGACGAAGGTGGGCTTCCATGGCGATTGGTTCAAAGTGAAACACATGGATTTGGCAGGGCTGTCCGTGGAGCTGTGAATCAGTACTTCAAAGCAAAGATGGCAGGCAATGACATTGCATCGGTCGTTGAGAATTATTCCTATACATTCCCTCAAACGTTCCGCACGACTGAAAAATATCTCCTGATTGCATCGATCGTCGAATGGCTCATGCAATTGGCCGAAGATCACCCGCTTGCCTCAGTAGAAGAGCCAGCGGACTATATGGATAAGCATGCGCCTGACTGGAGAAAGAAGTCTCCGTTACCTCTAGGTGAGCACAATGCGCGAAACCTAATCAACGACTGGTTGAAAGATGCCGGCAGGACCCGTTCCGAGAAAAAACAGCTGGAAGCGGACGAGAAGAATTATACGTGTGAGCACTGGCTCAACGGTACCTATATCAACTGGTCCATTAACACCGAGGTGTTTCTACCTGAAGAAATCCAGATCCAATTAGAAGACCACCAGATTCAAAGTACCAGAGTTGAAATCGCGTTCTATGAAGGCGACTCACTTCTTAAACGGGCCGGTATCGCCCATGGCAAAGTAAATGATGATCGAACGACGATTAACTTAAAAATTCAGTCACGATCTGTGACAGTGAATCGCACCAATGCTGAGCTTCCTCTAACTATTCATTTCCTTTCCAACGGCCATAGAATTAATGCGTCTTATTTCGAGGGTAGTGAAGTGGACCACGTGTCTTCTCCCTTGATTTTCGTGCGTTCAAACGACCAGTTAAAACTGCTATCGACGGACTCTGCCGTCGTGCCAAATGACCGGGCCGTTCTCCGAATTCCCTCTGACATGTCTCTTCAGCAGCAAGTTGATTATGAGGAATTAGCGTCAGAAGACACCGGTGCGCGATGGATTAGCCTTGCATCCGATATTGAAGTCGTTGGCCCAAACAATCGTGTGTTAGTTAGCTTTGATCCAAAGGCAGTGTTCAAGAAGCCATTTCTCACAGGCACGGTTTCGCTGTACAGCACTTTACCGAATTTGGCCTACCGGGGCTGGCCCAGCGTTGGCGGCATGGATAGCAACGAAAACCATCATGCTCGGGTATTAGCGAACGGTTTACCTCTTGAACTCGGTCGTCGACAGCACGGCGTGGGTACTTTTAACCTCAGTGTGATCGGTGATTTTGGGGAAACGCTCCTTAGACGAAAAATTGGTGTGATTCCGAAAGATCTTCGGGTTTTGTCGATTCCTTCTTCCAGTAATAGTCCTGCCAAAATCATCCTCAAAAGTGAGGAAAACTTTCAGGTTAAAGTTTCAGGCTCCAACCTTCTTAGCGATGTTCAGAACTATGAACATGATGTTGGGATCACTCTGGATCCCAAGCCCGGTCATCAGCCGCCAGAGAAAATCAACATTGAATTGAGCGGCGAATCAAATAGCTCAGAACCTGTTGTCCTTAGGCTGCCGTACCCGAAAACAGGAGTTCAGCTGTTTGATGAACAGGGTGGGCAGATCAAGGGTAACTTCATGTCGCTCGATAAGTTAATCGAGACGACAATGACATTGACACCTCGGCCAGATAGCCGAGAGCAGTTTTTCGTCTGTCTCGAATTGCTCTCTCAGGATGTTCCGAACTTCCGCCGCTACTACCCCTTTACGGTCAACAAGCAGTCACAACAGGTCAGCTTGTACGCGTTTCAAGAGGACATCCAGCAAATGCTGGGCACATCTATCAACCAAGATGCTTTTGTCAGAATCCGGGTCGAGACTGACCAGATTCTCAAACAAATCGATGTGGTTCGATATAACGCCCGATTGGAAGGTCCCAATGCAATGGGCCGACTGGAAGTTGTGCAGGACAAATCCGCAAGCGCCGACAGTAACGTTCGTGTCTCTGGAATGCGACTCGATGATCCGGGGGCGGAACCCGTGGAAGCTTTCGAAAGATTATCTGAGGGAGTCGGGATGGGTGTTTTCGAGCTTCCTCAAAAAATGATGAAAAACGGACCATGGTTACTTTTCGCTCCGTCAAACTCCGAGGCGAAGTTCCGTCCAACAGTATGGGTTGCGGAAGCCCTTCGTGAGTCTGGAGATAAAACGCCAGGTACCTTGCACGCTGCGGCTAAAAGATTTCATCCGATACATAATCCACAGGCATTTGATGGGATCATTGCTGAGATGTCTCAAGATCCGTCGCATAGTGGCTGGGATTATCTTCGTATTTTGAAGGACCAATACAACTCTTTGCCACTGTCAGCCTTTGAGGGCTGGAAAGCTCTGTCCGCTCATGAAGCAGCATTGGCACTGTCAGTATTCCGGTTGGAACTAGATTCAGACTTCTGTAGACGGATGAGCAACGAGCTGGCGGTGATTTGGGAGACGATCAGCGTTCAAACCTGGGTCGACGTTCGCGCGACTCAAAAGCGTTTCCTGGTCGAAAAGGGGATTCCAGAAGAGTTCGCTGAAAAACTTGTTGTAGACAGAATTTCAAGTGTTTCTGAGCATATACCGTGCTTTGCCCATCTCGGGGAGTATCTGAAAGAGCCAGGGTATCAGAACCTGCAGCAAGTCCCCTATGTGTTCGCGAAATACTGTTTCGAAGACCTTCGCCGCAACCATGCCGATGATCAGAGATGGCCCGAATGGTTCAAAGTAGAACTGACGAACTGGGTGCATCAGCAAGACCTCCCCGACGAACTGAAGCGTTTGCCGGATGTGGGGTTTTCACGAGCGGTCGCCTATCTACCGATCTTCATGGCCGCTGTTACCGCAGGTAAGGCCCGCTTCGAAGATTTAACGCCCTCATTGCCCGAATTAAAACTGGGTGCGCGAGTTCTCTCAGACTTCGATCGCTACGGTTGGTATGAGCCTACTTATTCGCTCGTGCTATCGAACCTCTTGCTTCAAACAGAATAACAAGGATTTTTATGAGCGGTTATTTCAAGGATCTAATAAATCAATCGCTGGAGCGTACCCGTGAGTCAACGCTCAGTATTCTAGGCGTCGCAGACCCCGGTCTGCGTGATCATCTTGGCAAACAAATGGGGAAGGAGCTTGGGAAAGAGGGATGTTTTCTCGCTCCGCCTGTTTTTGAGCACACGTTTGGATGGGAGCCAGGGAACACGACCTTTAAGGCTCTTTCGGGAAACCTTCTCAGTGAAGAGGTGATCAGTGCACTGGCAGAATCTGATGATGAAAACTATCGGTTCGATCGGAATATCAAACCCTATACACATCAGCTCACAGCCTGGCACACATTGCTCGCTCCTGAGCCCAAGTCTGCAGTCATAACCACTGGCACCGGTTCGGGAAAGACGGAATGCTTCATGATTCCGATTCTTCAGGATCTCGTCAGCGAACATCGCGATAGTGGAAAAGCTTTGGAGGGAGTTCGTGCGCTGTTTCTGTACCCTTTGAACGCACTGATTAATTCGCAGCGGGAACGCTTGGACGCATGGACAAAACCGTTTGGTCAGAACGTCCGGTTCTGCCTCTACAACGGGAACACAAAAAACTCGCGGACATCAGTTCGCAAGGAGCAAAAAGACCGTCCTAACCAAATTCTCTCCCGTGAAGAGCTCCGCGAGCATCCAGCACCGATTCTGATGACCAATGCCACCATGCTTGAATACATGCTGGTGCGTCAGGTGGATGATCCGATAATCCAGAAATCGAAAGAAGCACAATCTTTGCGCTGGATTGTTCTGGATGAGGCCCACACCTACATCGGCTCTCAAGCCGCTGAGCTGTCGTTACTCCTGCGACGCGTCGTTGAAGCTTTCGGACGAAAAGCATCGGACATTCGGTTCGTCGCAACCTCTGCCACCATCGCCGACGAGAAGGCCGAGGAGCGCCTGAGGGAATACCTGGCAGGGCTGGCCGGCGTGCCGACGAGCCAAGTCGTCGTGATCGGCGGTCAACGACAAGTTCCGGAATTGGAATTCGATGGCGATCACAATGGAATGTCCTTTGAGCAGTTACGTGATATTGAGCGCGGGAATCTTGTGTCCGAAAAAAGGTTCGATGCTTTACGCGGTTCCCGGGCGGCGCAATTAATACGAAATACGGTAGTGAAATCTCCAAAGCCAGTGAGCCTGAAGGACCTTAACGAGTCTGTGGGCGGCTTGCTTCAAGAGAAAGACAACGTCGAGAGACAGCAAAAGCTTCTGGAATGGTTGGACCTCCTTACCGACACCAAAAAATCCGGCGGCGGAGAGCCCTTCCTCAAGCTGCGAGCGCACCTATTTCAGCGAATGCTTCACGGGCTTTGGAGTTGTGTGAACCCGGGCTGTGGTGAGAAATCCGGCGACCTCAAAAATTGGCCGTTTGGACAAGTGTACGTTCAGCAGCGAGGCAGATGTGACTGTAGCGCACCGGTATACGAGGTCGGGTTCTGTGACGATTGTAAAACACCACACCTTACTGCTGAGCACGCACACCCATATCTTCGTCAGGCCAGCCCTTATGTTGGTGATGAGTTCTCACTTCAGGAGGACGATGCGGGTGATGGAAGCAGTGATAGCCCCGGAAGTTCTGCAAAGGGACGTACGGTCATCGCTCCAAAGCCTCATCAAAACTTCATCTCTGAAGATCTAGATCTCGAGACTTCGGAACTAGGGAAGCTGGATGCTAATAACAGCATTACCATTTCCCAAGCCGATGAAAATGATTCACTTTGCGTAAACTGCGGTCAAGCAGGGAGAACGCCTGCCGGTTTCCTCCGTAAGTCCTACTTGGGGTCACCGTTCTACGTTAGCAATGCGGTTCCAACAGTTCTGGAGTTCTGCCCGGATCCGTCTCCGGATGATTGTGACGGTGCATCTCCTGAGTCTCTCCCGGGTCGCGGTAGAAAACTCATCACGTTCACTGACAGCCGTCAGGGCACCGCCCGAATGGCCGTGCGCATGCAGCAGGAAGCCGAACGGTCTCGCCTGAGAGGGCTCGTTTTTCAGATACTCAGGAACAAACAAGCTCAGTCAGATTTGGTGCCTAAAGACTCTCCAACTGGCAGCTATGACGAGCAGGTGGCCGTTGCTGACCAGCTCGAAAAAATAGGATTGTCCTTACAAGCGGCCGAGGTGAGGGCTGGAGCAGAAAAACTGAAAAATGGATCGGACTCGAACGAGACCCTCCAGATACCTTGGTCCGAACTGGTCGAAGACCTTGCCGCCACTAACGATCTCAAATACTCAATTCTGGACTACAACCGTTACGCCAACCCGCAGCTGTTTAAAGGCAATGAGGGCAGTTACTCCATGGCTCGAGTGTTGCTGCTACGAGAGTACGCTCGTCGACCAAAGAACCAAAACAGCACAGAAACGCTTGGATTGGTCGCCGTTGGCTACAAAGGCCTGGAGCATGTAACCGATGCCCCGAGCCATTGGACTGACACACAGGCACCTTCGGCGGACGGAAAAGGCGCTGCCCCCCTGACTCTCCAAGATTGGAGAGACTTCCTCAAGGTAGCCCTGGATTTTTATGTTAGGGAAAACACCTTTCTGCGTTTTGGTGAGACCGAACGAGCATGGATGGGCGCACGTTTCGCCCCAAAAGAGCTCTTCCCACCGGGTAGCGATGTGAGTGGTACACGGACCAAGGCCTGGCCTCAGCTGCAAAAAGGCCAGCAGTCGCGTCTTATAAAATTACTCGTAATGGGATCGGGGCTGAGCTCGGATCTAGAATCCCACCGAAATAAAATAAACACTTGGCTAAAAGAAGCCTGGCGTGTGCTGGTCAGAACGCTGGTAATACAAACTCAGGGCGAAGGATACGCTCTGGCGCGTGAAACGCTGACATTCTCTTTGCCAAAATCGGCCTGGGTATGCCCGGTTACCAATCGCCTCATCGATACGACTTTCCGTGGGCTCACGCCTTATCTGCCTAATAAGGCAGAGGCAGAAAGTTTTCGATGCCAAAAAATAGAACTACCTGAATACACAGAGCTTTCGCCTGAAGGCGAAGCTGAGGGCGTATTGCGATCAGTCAGAAAGCGTATTGCTGAAAACGAGGTTATTGGTTCCCTAAGGGAGCAGAACCTTTGGACCGACATTTCTGATCGTACTGCAGAAGGCGGATTTTATTACCGCACAGCTGAGCATTCTGCGCAGCAGGCAGCGGAGCGCCTCCAGTCTTACGAGGCCGACTTTAAAAAAGGCAAGATCAACGTACTTAACTGTTCTACCACCATGGAAATGGGCGTTGATATTGGGGGTATCTCAGCGGTTGTGATGAATAACGTGCCGCCTCATCCGGCCAACTACTTACAGCGCGCGGGTCGGGCGGGCCGGCGCAGCGAGCCAAGAGCCATTGCGTACACATTGTGCAAAACGGATCCCCACAACACCCGGGCGTTCCAGAATCCTCAGTGGCCCTGGGTGACAGCAATTCCGGCACCAGTGATCACCTTGAGTGCCGCTCCCCTGGTTCAGCGACACGTAAATTCTTTCCTGCTTGCCAACTTTTTAAAAGCCGAAACAGACAGTGATGATGATCGGACCCGGTTGAACGTGCACTGGTTCTTTGGTGGCAACCCATCAGTCTGTGAGCGTTTTATAGACTGGTTAGATACGCTGGCAGTAGGGTCGCCGGAACATCAGGTGGTGCAAGGCGCGCACCGTGTAACAAGGGAGAACACCGCTCTTTCCGCGACATCATTCGCGGTCCTAGCCGCTGACTGCAAAGAGTCGATTCAACAACTTGCGGTGTCTTGGCTCAAAGAATACCAACGCCTGAATCAACGTCACGGAGAAGTTAAAGACGAGGCGTTCAAGAAAGCACTTGAACTCGAGAAAAAACGCCATGAGGAAGAGTATCTTCTTAGGGATCTCGCGGCTCGTGCATTCCTTCCTGGATATGGATTTCCGACGGATGTGGTAAATCTCAACACCTACAACGTCGAAGACTTCATCAACAAAGGCGCAAGTAAGCACGAAAAATCCCGAGAGGACAACATCTTCACCTATAAGGAGAAACCCTCGCGCGGTTTGCCCGTAGCCATTCGAGAGTATGCCCCTGGCGCACAGGTGGTGATCGATGGCCGTGTCTATCGATCTGCCGGTGTCACCCTTTACTCTTATCACGATAGCGCACAAGGCGGGGCGCAAAAGTTCGATTGGGCATGGTCCTGCCAGAATTGTGGTGCGCCCGGATATAAAGAATATGCCTATGTGAACAGTAACGAGGTGTTCTGCGGCTCCTGCCACTCGCAAGTCAAACAGAGCAGCGTAAAGAAAATCTTGAGGCCTGCGGGCTTCACAACGGACTTTTTCGAATCAACGAGCAACGACGTCACGTCGCAGAAGTACATACCGGTTGAAAAACCTCGAATCAGCGTTGACCAAAACGTGATATCGCTTCCGGATCAACGCTGTGGCTTTGTTCGTTTCGGGGACAAGGGGCGTGTTCTTCACCGTTCCGGTGGTGAGAATGGAACTGGCTACGCCGTATGCATGAGCTGTGGGCGTGCAGATTCTATGACGGCCAATCATGAGGTGCCAGGCGAACTTCAGCCGGATAAATTTCACCGCCCGATTGGCGGAAACGCCGGAGGTCACAAAGAAAAGGACTGCTCTGGCGAGCAGGTAATGGGCAGCGTTTACCTTGGCTACCAAGCGCAAACCGATGTCTTAGAGCTTGTTCTTAAAAGCCCCATTAACGGAGAGTGGATTCCTGGATCCGCCGACGGCAAGGTGGTTGCGACCACGTTAGCTGTTGCTTTAAGGGATTCCATTGCCGAGCAGCTTGGCATTGCAACCACCGAGATGGGCTTTGGTGTTCGCCAAGATAAAGATCTTGAGACAGGCGTTATTCGCCACGTCATCCAAGTTTATGATGATGTTGCCGGCGGTGCAGGCTTTGTGCTGACAGGGCTTGAGAACCTCGCTGAACTTATCGAGGCAATGCTCAAAAAACTCGAATGTCCTGCCAACTGTGACAACGTCTGTTCAGCCTGCCTGGCGAGCAAAGACAGTCGGGTTGAGTTTGATGAGTTGGATCGAAAAGCCGCTTTAGAGTGGATAGCAAATAGTGGTCTAAGAAATCACCTGAGTCTGCCCGAACCTTTTGCTTCCTTGCCGGGTGCAGCCTATTGGCCTTACGATCCAGAACGTTTCGTTCGTCATTGGATTAACAAAGGTTCTCAAACGGTCTCTTTGCGCCTGAAAGGGGATCCCGATGATTGGGACCTGGGTAACCCAGAGTTTCGGCGGAAGCTTATGGGTTGGCGTGCCATTGATGGCTTGCGAGTAAACCTGATCCTGCCGAAGGACGCCAAGTTCCGCGAGGAGATAAAACAGGAGCTCGCCAATCTCGGCCGGTTTGGCATCGACGTTTCAGAAACAGACGATGAGCATCCGAATCCAGACATTAGAATGCCCCTTCAGTTCGAGTTGGAGAATGACGAACTCGTGACCTTGATAACCAATAGCACGAGTTCGCAAAGCCCGGGTGAAAAATGGCTGAGTGGCGATGATCAGGCTCTGTGGGTCTATTCTCACCAGGAGCCCGCATTCACGGCGTATACCCTTGATATGTCAGGCTGGTCGGCCCAGCCATCGGGCGCTGCGGTTGTAGAGCTAACAACTGAGCTCAACGGCCCGGTCGGTGACTTAGAAAGAAAATTCTGGAGTTTATTGGAACAAAAGGCGCCGGCATACGCCCAGGCCATCGAGCAAGACCAGGTCGTTTCGCTTCAATACGAAGATCGATATCTCAAATCCCCTTGGTCAGTCGTGATGCTCGCAAACATTCTCAAGGCGATGAAATTTGGCAATGAAGCATCGCTGTCGGTTATCACCATGCCAGGTGATGGTCGTCGGCAAAGTCGAATGGCATGGGATGATTGGGCAAACGCTGAAACACAACGAGTTGTATCGGGTGCTTTTCTTCGCACGATGTTGGGTGCCAAACAGGTGGACTTCAAGGTCAACAGCGATAGGCGTGAACTGACGCATCGCCGGGTTCTCAGTGTCGGATTAGCTTCAGGCCGTACCATCAAATTCGCCTTCGATCAGGGTATGGGGTACTGGGGTATGAAATCATTTCGCTACGACCTTAAATTCTTCGATTTTGAGCAGGGTTTAGAAACACAAGTGATTAGAATGTTGGAACTTCACGAACATGGCCGACTGGTTAATTCCGGGGGATGGGCTACCGATATTGCGATTTATGAAGGTAGCCATTAGTCAACGGAAACGTGATGTTTCGACTTTTAAAAGAAGTGGAACTGCTCCAACAGAACTGCCAATTCACCATTGGTGAGGACTACCACGGTTCGAGCAGTTTCGTTAATGGCAGATGGCGACCGAGCGTAAATCAGGCCCACTCGAGAGATAGCCATAACCCAATTTTTATCCTGGCCTAGCGCCAAACGAACTAATCCAAGCACCAGGAAGTCTTAATGGATCACAGCGTTCACAACAAACTCGTTTCATTTATCTGGAGCATCGCCGACGACTGCCTGCGCGATGTGTATGTGCGCGGTAAATACCGTGATGTCATCCTGCCCATGGTGGTGCTGCGCCGTCTGGATACCCTGCTCATGCCCACCAAGGAGGCGGTGTTGGAAGAGGTGCGCTTCCAGAAAGAGGAAATGGACGCCACCGAGCTGGACCCGGCACCGCTCAAGGCCGCCTCCGGCTATGTGTTCTACAACGTCTCCAAGTGGACGCTCACCAGCCTGTACAACACAGCCACCAACAACCGGCAGATCCTGTTGGCCAACTTCGAGGAATACCTGAAGGGCTTCAGCCCCAACGTGCAGGAAATCATCGAGCGCTTTGAGCTGAAGAGCAAAATCCAGCATATGGCCCACAAGGACGTGCTGCTGGATGTGGTAGAAAAATTCGTCTCGCCCAAAATTAACCTCACGCCCAACGATGCCTTGGACCCGGATGGCTACAAGCTCCCCGGCCTCTCCAACTTGGGCATGGGCTATGTATTTGAAGAGCTGATCCGCAAGTTCAATGAAGAAAACAACGAAGAGGCCGGGGAACACTTTACCCCTCGGGAAGTGATCGAGCTGATGACCCACCTGGTGTTCGATCTCGTCAAGGATGACCTGCCGCTCACCCTCACCGTGTACGACCCGGCCTGCGGCAGCGGCGGCATGCTCACCGAATCCCAGAACTTCATTGAAGAAAAATACCCCTCGGACAACCGGGATATCTACCTCTACGGCAAGGAAATCAACGACGAAACCTACGCTATCTGTAAATCCGACATGATGATCAAGGGCAACAACCCGGAAAACATCAAGGTCGGCTCCACCCTGTCCACTGATGAATTCGCCTCCGATCGTTTCGACTTCATGCTCTCCAACCCGCCCTACGGCAAAAGCTGGGCCTCGGAGCAGAAGCACATCAAGGATGGCAGTGACGTCATCGACCCGCGCTTCAAGATCAAGCTCAAGGATCACTGGGGCAACCTGGAAGACTGCGATGCCACCCCGCGCTCCAGCGATGGCCAACTGCTGTTTCTCATGGAAATGGTCAGCAAGATGAAAGACCCGGCCACAGGTTCAAAAGGCAGTCGCATTGCCTCGGTCCACAACGGCTCCAGCCTCTTCACCGGCGATGCCGGCGGCGGCGAAAGCAATATCCGCCGCTACCTGATCGAGAACGACTGCCTGGAAGCCATTGTCCAGTTACCCAACAACCTGTTCTACAACACCGGCATCACCACCTATATCTGGGTGCTGAACAACAACAAACCGGCACACCGGCGCGGCAAAGTACAGTTGATTGATGCCAGCCTGCTGTACCGCAAGCTGCGCAAGAACCTGGGCAACAAGAACTGCGAATTCGCCCCCGAGCATATCGAAGAAATTACCCGCACCTACCTGGACTGCGCCGCCATCGAGCGCGAGCTGGATAGCAAGATTGATCCTACAGGCGTCGCCAGCCAGGTGTTCCGCAACGAAGACTTCGGCTACCACAAGGTCACCATCGAACGGCCGGACCGCCGCAAGGCCCAGTTCTCCGAGGAACGCATCGCCGGCCTGCGTTTCGACAAGCAGATCACCGAGGTCATGGAGCATCTGTATGCTGAACACGGTGACAAGGTCTACGACCACACCGGCCACGGCAAGGACAGCAAGCAGAGCTTCCTGAAAAGCATCGAGAAGCCGGTCATGGCTTGGTGCGAAGACAACGACATCAGCCTCAATACCAAGGCCAAAACCAAACTGCTGGACGTAAAGCGCTGGGCAAACTTCAAGGCCCTGGTCGATACCGCCCGTGAGCTGATGGCGGCTATCGGCGAGGGCGAGTTCAACGATTACAACCAGTTCAAGAAGCAGGTGGATGCTGAGCTCAAGGCCAGAAAAATCAAGCTCTCCGTCCCTGAGAAAAGCGCCATTCTCAATGCCGTGAGCTGGTACGACGAAACCGCTGAGAAGGTGATCAAGAAAGTCGTCAAACTCAACGGCGACAAGCTGGATGAACTGCTGCACCGCTACGACTGTACCCAGGAGCAGCTACCGGACTACGGCCTGTACCCCACCGGCAAGGCCAACGAATACCTCACCTTTGAATCCAGCTCGGACCTCCGCGATAGCGAATCCATCCCGCTGCTCAAGGAGGGCGACAAGCAAGGCATTCACGACTACTTCCTGGCAGAAGTGAAGCCCCATGTGGAGGAAGCCTGGATCAATCTGGATTCCACCAAAATCGGCTACGAAATCAGCTTCAACAAATACTTTTACCGCCACAAACCGCTGCGCTCACTGAAAGAAGTGGCCCAGGACATTATCAGCCTCGAGCAGAAGGCCGAGGGGTTGATTGCGCAGATTCTGGGTGTGGATGTTGAGCAGGTACAGGCGTGAGTATGGAAAAAACAATAAAGATACCAACGTATGATTATTGCAAAAACTCCGGAATTATTTGGCTTGGCAAGATTCCTTTTCACTGGGAGACAGAAAAAAGCCAATGGCTGTTTAAGTTGCGTCGAGAAAAAGCCCGTAAAGGAGATGAGCAGCTGACTGCATCTCAGAAGTACGGCATGATTTCGCAACAAAAGTTTATGGAGATCGAGGGGAGAAGAGTTACCCAGGTCGAGTTCAATCCAGAAATATTAAAGCACGTTGAGGCGGATGACTTCGTAATAAGCATGAGGAGCTTTCAAGGCGGCATCGAGTATTGTCAAGAGTCTGGCTCCGTTAGCTCTGCGTATGTGCCATTGGTCCCTCATAAGCATGTGCATTCACCCTATTTTAAATATCTCCTGAAATCCCGGCGCTATATTGAGGCATTGCAAAGTACCTCAAATTTAGTTCGTGACGGTCAGGCTCTCCGATATGAAAACTTTCGTATGGTTGATTTGCCAGTCGTGCCGGACCAAGAGCAGGTGATAATCGCCAAATTCCTCGACAAAAAAACCACCCAAATCGACGAAGCCATTGCCATCAAAGAGCAGCAGATCGCCCTGCTGAAAGAGCGCAAGCAAATCATTATCCAAAAAGCCGTCACCCAGGGGCTTGACCCCGCTGTGCCCATGAAAGATTCAGGCGTGGACTGGATTGGTGATATTCCGGCGCATTGGGATCTAATGGCGTTACGTTATGCTTTTGATTTTTTAAACAGCAGAAGAATTCCTCTGAGCGCCCTCGAACGGGAAAGCAAGAAAGGCAGCTATCCGTATTACGGCGCAAGTGGCATTATCGATTATGTAGATGATTACCTATTTGAAGAAGATTTAATCTTGATTGCCGAAGATGGAGCGAACCTGCTAAGTAAATCAACGCCACTGGCATTTGTTGCGACAGGCAAATATTGGGTTAATAATCACGCGCACATTATTAAGCCAAAATTTAAAGGATTTAAGTACTGGGCCGAGCTTCTAAGTGGTTTTGACTACACTGTGCATATCTCCGGCGCAGCCCAGCCAAAGCTGACAAGAGATAGTTTGGCAGGTGTCATGGTTTCTGTGCCGCCCCTTAACGAAATACAGGACATAATTTCATATATTGAAGAAATCGAACCTGATATTAACCGAGCTATAGAAATACAAAGGTTGCAAATCGAGAAGCTTAAAGAATACAAAGTCACCCTGATCAATAGCGCCGTCACCGGGAAAATCAAAATCACCCCTGACATGGCGGAGGCCTGATCCAGCATGACAGTCCAGGTCGCTACATGCAGCGCTGCCCAGCTTTTCTCGGGGTGCTTACTTCCAGGCCATTCCCCGGCATCGGATGCCATTGATCCCAGCGATGGTGCAACGGTGACCGGTGAACTGACGATCCCGGAATATCAGCGCCCGTATTGCTGGCAGGACACGCAATTGCATGGCCTGTTGCGGGATATTGAATCCCATGTGGCCCGTAAAACGGATGGCGATATCGAGCTGCCTTATTACCTGGGCAGCCTGATCCTGCATCAGGAAAACGGCAAGCTGAATATCATCGACGGCCAGCAGCGTATTACCACCCTGGCGCTCATGGCCTGCCTGCTCGATCCCGGGCTGCCGCTGGTGGAAGGCTTGGTCTATGAACACCCCCACAGCCAGCAGCAGATCAAGCATAACCTCCAGTGGCTCCGTGATCGTCTGGATCGGGTGCGTCAGTGTATTGACTTCAACAAACTGCAATTCACTCTGGTGATCACCCAATCCGAAGACGATGCCTACCGCTTCTTTGAAACCCAGAACACCGGCGGCGTGCGCCTCGGTGGGCCGGATATCATCAAGGCCCACCACCTGCGCGCGGTGGACAAACTGCACCAGCCGCAGTTCGCCAGACAGTGGGAAGCCATGGGCTCGCTAGACAGCAACGTCAGCGCCTTGCTAAAAGGCCGCTTCTGGCAAAGTGTGAATCCTCGAAAGCTGCCCTCCCACAATCAGAAGAAGTGGATTCGTGACTGTATTGTGGACGAACTGGCGCAGGGCACGGGTGACGGCGATGACATCGCCTATGGCCGCATTCGCCGCCAGATCGGCCTTGCCGGTGACGTCAGCCAACAGGCCGACCAGCAAGGTTATGAGGTGCGCCAGCCACTGAATGCCGGCATCAACAGCATCCGTTACCTGGCCTATTTTCAGGCGTTGCACCAACGCTACTGGCAGCAGCCCGACCTGCCGCATCTGCCTGACTATAAGCAGTTTGTGGAATGGCTGAAAGACCTAGAGGGCTGTGGTTACCTGGAAAAGCTCTACGAGGCCTGTCTGTTGCTCTATATCAGCCAGTTTGGGGAAAACCAGCTGGAACTGGCCGCCAGAAAGCTGTTTCGGGTGGTGTATTCCCGCCGGGTCAGCAACCAGAAGTCCGTGCGGGAAAAGTCCATTCCCTCCTTTATTGGTAAGCATCCCGTACTGGACTGGATTGCCGCCAGCTATACCCCGGCGCAGTGCTTTGCCTTTCTCGATGCTTTTGAATTGAAGGTAGACCCCAGCAATCTGGGCACGAACAGTGTGAAGCAGCGATTTGTGGAAGCCGTGAGCAAGCAATTCGACCTCGGGCTGAATGCCGGGGAGTACGAAAAGGGGTTTGCCCCGGCATTGAACCGAAAGATAGCGGGGGTGAAGCGATGACCGCAGCGATTGAGAATCAGGCGGACCATCAAGTAAGCACCGAAGTGCTGACTCTGGAGAGAGTTGGCACCCGAGACATGGGCTTTGTGATCCCCAGCTACCAGCGCCCCTATGTGTGGCGCGACGAAGATGTGATCAAGCTTTTTGATGATATCCGCGAAGCCTATGTGGCAGGGGAGCAGCAATACTTTATCGGCAGCGTGTTGTCTGCCGTCCGCAATGAGGGTGAGTCCCGCGTTTATGAGCTGATCGACGGCCAGCAGCGCACCACCACCCTGATGTTGCTGTCCCTGGCCTTCCGGGCCGCAGGTGTGGAAACGCCGCTGGCAGAGGTCGCCACCCTTGGCGAGCAGCCGAGACTCACGTTCGAGATCCGTGAGGCGGTGGGCAATCTGCTGGGCAGCTATGCCGGACTGGAGCGAATGACTCGCCCGGGCCCGGAGGCTATCGAGAATGACGCCTACCTCACTCATCTGGATGCCAATCTCAGGGTGTTGAAACAGCAGGTGGATGGGCTGCGCGACAACAAGGATTTCAACCTGGAAGCCTTTGCCGACTATATCTATCGCAAAGTGGGCTGGGTGAACAATATCGTCCCGGAGAGCATGGACCTGAACCGCCTGTTTGCCAGCATGAATACCGCAGGTATCCAGCTGGAGCCGGTGGATCTGTTGAAAGCCAAGCTGTTCCGCAAGATCACCACCGAGAAGCCTCTGTACAGCGCCATGTGGCAAGCGTGCGAGCACATGGAAAACTACTTCGAGCGCAACCTCCGTCAATTATTTCCCAATGCGGACTGGAATGCGATTGAGTATAAGCATCTCAAGGCCTATTCAGACAGTCTCTTCCAGCGCGGGGCGGGTGACAACGAGGGGGCTCAAGATGAGGCGTCCGTGAAAACGCTTTTGCATCTGCTTGATGAGGTGGAGTCTGGGGATGCACCTGATAACACCGAACAGAAAGAGCAAGAAGATGCCCAAGACGGTATCGAAGACGAAACCGTTTACTGTCGCTCAATCGTGAGCTTTGAGCTGTTACTGATTCATACCCTGCGGATTTTCTGTGCCCGCAAGCAATGGCAGGATATTGCGGCGCGTATCAAGGCGTCCAACCTGATGGCTTGCTTCGAGTGCCTGCTGAAAGAGGATGAAACCACCGTAAAGGCGTTTATCGAACTGCTCTGGAAGGTGCGCTATCAGTTCGACACCTGGGTGGTGAAATGGGTAGAGCACGATGACAGTGAAGACCCGCAGCTGAGGCTTACCAAAACCAGTCCCTCTGTTTCGAAGGGTAAAACTTATATCAATCGCAGTGCTAGAGATCTGAGCAATCTAGTGCAGCTCCAGTCGGTGCGAAATTTCACCGGCGACCGTTCGGCCCATTACTGGCTAACGGCGCTTCTCGCTCAGCTGGTGGAGCGGCCAGGCATAAGTGACCAAGAGGTGTTATCTGTGCTGGAGAGACTGGATAACCAGCTCTCACTGACCACCGAAATTCAGAAGGAAGCCAGCTTCAAGATCGCCAAAGGTGAGATTCCTACGACCAAGAACTGGACTTCCGTTGAGGGCTATCTTAACGAGGCAAATGGCACGAGTTTTGAGCACTACTGGTTTCAAAAACTGGAGTACCTGCTCTGGAAGCGTGGTGATGACACCAACAAGAATGAGCGGTATCGCATCACGTCAAAGAACTCCGTGGAGCATGTGCATCCGCAGAACGAAAAAAATAAAAATGTGCTTGAGCCGGAGGCACTCGATGCCTTTGGTAACCTAGCATTGTTGAGCCCCGGAGAAAATTCGTCGTATAGCAACAAGCCCGTTGGCGTGAAATGGCAGGAGTTCAAGAATAAGCCTCGTTATGACTCTCTGAAGCTCAAGGCCATTTTCGACGTTTATGTCGCGGCTGATGAGAAATGGGGCGGAGAGCAGATCGCAGAACATCAGAAAAAGATGATCTCGCTGCTGGAAAATCATTACAGATAAGGAGAGGCGTATGGTCAGCCAAACCAATGAGCAGGCGTTGGAAGCTGCCATAGAGCAGGCCCTCACTGGTATGACAATCGAGGAGGTCAAGGGCGCAGGCCATGTAAGGCAAACACCCGCGGATGATCTGGTAGCCAACAACGGCTTCCGGCTGGGGTTGCCGATGGATTTCAATGCCCAGTATGCCCTGGATGAGAAGCAATTCTGGCGCTTTTTAGAGGAAACACAGAAGCCCGAGCTGACCAAGCTAAAAAAGCACAATCCTGCTGATTGGCAACGCAAGGTTCTGGAACGATATGACCGGTTGATGAAGAAACATGGCATCCTGCATTTGCTGAAAAAGGGACTGCCAGTCGATGATGCTCACTTCCATCTGATGTATCCGGCACCGCTGGCAAGCAGTAGTGAGAAAGTGAAGCAGAATTTCAGTGCCAATATCTTCAGCTGTACCCGGCAGGTGCGTTATTCCCTGGCTAATCCGCTTCAGGAAATCGACATGGTGCTGTTTATTAACGGCATCCCGCTGGTAACGATGGAGCTTAAAAATGCCTGGACCGGCCAGACTGCGCGCTTCCATGGTCAGAAACAGTATATGGAAGACCGTGATACGGGCCAGCCTTTGCTGAACTTCGGTCGCTGCTTAGTCCACATGGCGGTGGATACCGACGAAGTCTATATGACAACAAAGCTGGCCGGAAAGTCGACGTACTTTCTGCCTTTCAACAAGGGTCATAACCACGGAAAGGGTAATCCCCCGAATCCGAAAGGCCACAAAACCGCCTATTTGTGGGAAGAAGTATTCACCAAAGAAAGCCTTGCCAACATCATCCAGCACTTCGTCAGGCTGGACGGCAGCAGCAAAGATCCACTGACTAAACGGACTTTATTCTTTCCCCGCTACCAACAATTGGATGTGGTGCGGAAACTGGTTGCTCATGCATCTTCAAAAGGGGTAGGCCACACCTATTTAATTCAGCACTCAGCGGGTTCGGGCAAGTCTAATTCGATTACCTGGGCTGCTTATCAATTGATCGAAACTTATCCCGATAATGAAGGGGTTGCCGGTGGCAGAGGCCTTGAACAGCCATTGTTTGATTCAGTCATTGTGGTGACGGATCGAAGGCTTCTGGACAAGCAGCTGCGCGATAACATTAAAGACTTTTCCGAAGTTAAGAACATTGTTGCCCCCGCATTTAAGTCCTCTGACCTTAAAGACGCGTTGCAGCAGGGCAAAAAGATCATCATTACCACCATCCAGAAATTTCCGTTCATCGTCGAAGGTATTGAGGATCTCAGTGATAAACGATTTGCCGTGATCATCGACGAGGCGCATAGCTCCCAGTCAGGCACAGCCCACGACAATATGAACCGGGCTATGGGGCAGGATGACGAAGAGGATGATCAGGATAAGATTCTGAAGGCTATGAAGTCGCGTAAGATGCGAGGCAATGCTTCCTATCTGGCCTTTACCGCGACACCGAAAAACAACACGCTGGAAAAATTTGGAGAGAGGCAGGAGGACGGATCATTCAAACCCTTCCACCTCTATTCCATGAAGCAAGCCATCGAGGAAGGCTTTATTCTTGATGTGCTGGCCAATTACACCACCTACAAGAGTTATTACGAGATCGAGAAATCGATTGCCGAGAATCCGGAATTCGATACCAAAAATGCGCAGAAAAAGCTCCGCGCATACGTGGAGAGCAGTCAGCAAACCATCGATACCAAAGCAGAAATCATGCTGGATCACTTCATCCCGCAGGTAGTTAACACTAAAAAACCCAAGCTGAAGGGCAAAGCGAAAGGGATGGTGGTAACGCAGAACATAGAAACCGCGATTCGCTACCACAAAGCTATCACGCGACTGCTGGCGGCCAAGGGAAATCCGTTCAAAGCGTTGGTCGCCTTTTCAGGTTCCAAGGAAGTGGACGGCATTGAATATACCGAAGCGGAGATTAACGGCTTTCCGGAGACCGAGACCAAGGATAAGTTCGATACCGATGAGTACCGCCTTTTAGTGGTGGCTAACAAGTACCTGACAGGTTTCGACCAGCCAAAGCTGTGTGCCATGTACGTGGACAAAAAATTGTCCTCAGTGCAATGCGTTCAGACATTGTCTCGGCTTAATCGTTCTGCGCCTAAGTTGGGCAAAAAGACGGAAGACCTGTTTATTCTGGACTTCTTCAACTCGGTCGATGATGTAAAGACTGCTTTCGATCCGTTCTATACCGCAACATCACTGTCTCAGGCCACGGATATCAATGTTCTTCACGACCTGAAGGATATGCTTGATGACGTGGGTGTGTATGATTGGCACGAGGTTGAAGATTTTGTGAAGCGCTTCTTCAACAACGAAGATGCGCAAACGCTAAGTCCGATTATTGATGTAGCTGCTGCCAGATTCGAGCACGAACTGGAGCTTGAAGAAGACGATAAAGTTGACTTCAAGATTAAAGCCAAACAGTACGTGAAGATATACGGACAGATGGCTTCCATCATGCCATATGAAATCGTCGCATGGGAGAAACTGTTCTGGTTTTTGAAGTTCCTAGTTCCGAAACTCAAAGTGAAAGAACCAGGCTCTGATGCCATCGATCAGCTTTTGGAGTCCGTCGACTTGAGTTCCTATGGCCTGCAAAGGGTAAAGCTGAACCAGTCAATCACGCTGGACGAGTCTGACTCAGACCTGGACCCTCAAAACCCTAACCCCCGTGGCGCTCATGGGGGAGACAAGCAAACTGATCCTCTGGACGACATCGTTCGCACCTTTAACGAAAGGTGGTTCCATGGATGGAGTGCCACGCCGGAAGAGCAAAAGGTCAAATTCATCAATATTGCGGAAAGCATCAAACAGCATCCCGATTTTGAGGCCAAGTACCAAAACAATCCTGACCCGCATAATAGGGAGCTGGCGTTCGAGAAGATGCTGAAAGAGGTGATGCTGCGCCGCAGGAAAGATGAGTTGGAGCTTTATAAAATGTTTGCGGGGGACGCTGCATTCAAGACTGCGTGGATGCAGAGCATGCAGCGGATGGTTGATTACTGAGTCCTTTTTTTTTATGGCCGTGCGTGGCAGTGACAGTAATATCTGTGGTGGCGCCCGACGGGAAATAAAGGCAGCTAAAACGAAAACAGACGAGCAGATTGTCTGTGCATTGGCACTGTGATTGGGTAATAAAATTATGGCGAAGTATGAGGTTAAGCAAACCGCAGTCAGTCAGGTACTGGCGGATGTGCGTAGTGACAAGATTGCAATACCGGAATTGCAGCGGCCGTTTGTCTGGAAGACCTCACAGGTTCGCGATCTAATGGACTCGTTATACAACGGCTACCCCGTGGGCTATCTGATCACCTGGCAGTCGGTGGGGGCAAAGCTGAAAGGCGGCCAGGTGGCTACACACCAGCAGATCCTGATTGACGGCCAGCAGCGGGTGACGGCGCTGCGTGCAGCAATTGCTGGTCAGCCGGTGGTGGGGAAACACTATGAAAAAAAGCGTATTGCCATCTCATTCAACCCTTTGACTGAGGAATTCGCGACACGAACCCCGGCAATCAGTAACAGTAGCCAGTGGATTCATGATATCAGCGAGTTCTTCTCGGGAAACAGTCAGTTGACCTTTCTGCGGCGGTATTTTGACAAAAACCCCGGTGCTGACGAGGGGCAAGTTGAGGTCGCAGTGGCGAGGCTTGCGGGTATCGAGCATGCACAGGTTGGTGTGATCTCGTTAGCCGATGACCTTGATGTCGATACGGTGGCCGAAATCTTTGTCCGTATCAATGCGAAGGGCGTACCGCTGTCCAGTGCGGACTTCGTCATGAGCAAGATTGCAACGTATGGCGATGAGGGGCGCAACCTGCGCAAACTGATCGACTATTTCTGTCACCTGTCGGTGTCTGGGCACGCCTTCGACGACATCCGCGAAAACGACGAGGAATTCACCGCCTCGGGCCACCTCGCCAAGATTCAGTGGCTGCAAAACCAGTCTGACGAGCTTTTTCAGCCGGAGTACACCGACGTTATCCGTATCGCAGGCCTCGTAGGTTTCAGCCGTGGCAAGGCCGGAGCCATTGTCAGCGAGCTTGCCGGACTGGATCCGGCAACCCGCAGGATCGACGAGAGCCGAATACCGGATGCCTATGCGCGATTTGGCAATGCGCTTGATCAGCTGGTGCGTAAGACCCATGTCGAACGCTTCGTAATGATGATCAAGTCGGCAGGCTTTATTGACTCCACCATGATTGGTTCAAAAAACGCGCTGAACTTTGCCTACGCCTTGTATCTGCGCCTCCGCAGCAATGAAAACCTGTCTGAGGGGCAGCGTTCTCAGGTCGTCAAACGCTGGTTCGTGATGACTTTGCTTACCGGGCGGGCGGTGGGCAGCTTTGAGTCCACCTGGGAAACCGACCTGCGCCGAATTGAGGAACAGGGTGCTGCCGAGTACCTGCGCCTTATTGAGACATCTGAGCTGGGTGAGGGATTCTGGGAAGTTGCCCTGCCGCAGGAGCTGGTGTCGCCAAGCAAGCGCAGCCCGGCATTTCAGATCTTTCTTGCAGCACGTGTGAGTAAAAGCGCACGTGGCTTTCTGTCCAAGTCGATCAATGTCGCTCAGATGATCGAAGGCCATGGCGATATGCACCATATCGTGCCGAAGAACCACCTGATCAAGAACGGTTACCCGAAGCAGGGTGACTATAATCAGGTCGCCAACTTTGCCCTCACTGAAACGCCAATCAATATTGCGATCAAAGATCATCCGCCTAAGGAGTACATGGCGTGGTTATCTCGCCAAGTGGAAACGGGCGAATTAAAGATTGGCGAGATTACCCAAGCGGCGGAGTTAGAAGCAAACCTCACCGAGAACGCGATTCCGACTTTCATCAATGAGGTCTCAGCCGATAACTATCCAGAATTCCTTGAGGCACGGCGCAAGCTGATGGCCCAGATGATTCGGGATTATTACGAGGCATTGTGAGGTCGACCTCTCGCTACAAAGAGTATAAGTCGCTGCGATATGTGATGCGGCGGTCGTTCACCAGCGATTTCGATTTTTGATGGGGTGAGTAGATGGGTGAGTTGTACTCTGCCGTTGAGGTGGGAGACCGGGCCAGAGTTGAGGCGATACACGCAAGCTCAGAGGAAGCGGCTGTTGACCCTGAGGAAATGAGTGATGCGATATTCGGGCTTGCTCATTACAGTTCCTCCTATGCTCTAATCATAGGCCAGGAGTGTCTAGTGCACCGGGGTAAGTCCAGGCTTTAGGCCGGAGTTTCACGTCAGCGCCACCGGGCAATGAGGTTCACAATGAAACAGGACTGCCCATTTTGCGCCGTTGATGAGGCGCCAGAACAGGATGTAATGCCGTCCAATGCGCTGGCTTATATCCGTCTGGATGGCTTCCCAGTGTCTCGAGGTCATTTGTTGATCATTCCCCATCGCCACGCCGCCGACTGGTTTACTCTGACCGCCGCTGAACAAAAAGCCATTATGGAGTTGCTAAATCAAGGCAAGCAGTGGGTTGAAGAACGCTACCAGCCGGATGGCTATAATATTGGTATGAATTGCGGAACGGCAGCAGGACAGACGGTTTTGCACATGCATTGTCACTTGATTCCAAGGTATTCGGGCGATCAGCAAGATCCGCGTGGCGGCGTGCGCTGGGTCATACCTGAAAAAGCGGATTACTGGAGCGGCCGATGAGTCTGCTGGATTACGAGAAGCGCTTTTCAACGCTTCGTGTGAACAGCGGGGGCGCTAACAAGAGCCCTCACAAAGTGGCCATGTTGCAGGCGGTGACGGACCTCGTTGAGTTGGGCGAAGTTACGAATAATCGGTTTTATTTTGACGATGATCTCAAGCGCCATTTCACCAAACGTTTTCAAGAACTGGCGTCTCCTTCGGATCGGAACAATCCTCACTTACCGTTCTTCCATCTCCGAAGCGAAGGGTTATGGCACCTCAAGGTCAGACCCGGCCAGCAAGAGCAATATCAGCAACTGACAACGGCGACATCCCAGGGCGTCATTGATGCTCACATTGATTACGCATTTCTGGACGATGAGCTTTTCGAACTGTTGGGGAACCGGATTGCCCGAGAGCTTCTGAGATCTGCGCTGCTAACTAGCCTCGACGAGAAGTCGATTCGTGATCTTCTTCAACCTGAGCGTGGCGGCTGGGACTGGTTGGAATGTGAGTTTCTGGTCAATGATTACGTGACGATGTTGGAGAAACACCTCGTCGGCGCGTCCTACAGTAAGGCAGCGCATCGCAGGGCACTGCAGCCGCGTTTGAATCATCGCTCAGAAGGTTCCATCGAATACAAGCACCAGAACGTCAGTGCCGCGCTCTTGGAACTGGGGCTTCCATATATCCCTGGCTATAAACCCGCTTTCAACTACCAGCAACAACTCAAGCAGGTGGTTCTGTCTTATCTCGCCGGCCATCAAAAGGTCATCGATGATGTAAACCTGGTCGCTGATAAGATCGCCGATGAGCCGGAATATTACGATCGCGGCTGGGATTCGGCATTTGATCCGGAACCGCCTGAGCGTATTCCTTATATCTCCGAGAGCCGGCCCAGCTATCTCGCGAAACATATCGACTTCTCAGAGAGGGAACGCCGCAATCGCCAGTTGGGGGAGCGCGCTGAAGAATTTGTGCTCCGTATGGAAAGGCAGAGGCTCACTGCCCAAGGTAGGCCTGACTTGGCGGCCGAGGTTGAGTGGTCGAGTAAGGATCGTGGCGATGGATTAGGTTTCGACATTCGCTCTTTTGATGCGGCTGGCGATCAAGAGCGCTTCCTGGAAGTTAAGGCCACGAACTCAGGGAAGTATCTTCCGTTTTTCATTAGCGAGAACGAGCGGGCATTTTCTAACGACTACTCAGACGCGTTCCGCTTGTATCGGGTTTACGAATTTACGACTGGTCCGAAATTCTTCATCTTGCCGGGGTCGATTGAGCAACATGTGCATCTGTTGCCGCAAAACTACAGAGCTCGGTTTTAATTCGAGACATTTTCCGCTCGCCTTGTTAAATGAGGGTTAAAGCGGTAAATCATCCAGGCAAAACGACCATCACGGGAAGTTTATTCATGCAGAACGTGCGCATCGCCATTGTTGGCGCCGGCCTGGCGGGTTTATACGCCGCTTATTCGCTTGAGAAGAAGGGCATCAAAGACTATGTCATTCTCGAGGCCCGGGAGGTTCTTGGTGGGCGGATTGCTTCTACGATCCACTCTGATGGTAAACCGGATGTGTCAGGCGTTGGGGGCTTCGATCTCGGGCCTTCCTGGTTCTGGCCCGCACTCCAGACCGATATGGCGCGACTGTTAGATGAACTTGAACTAGAGACCTTCCAGCAATTTGAAACCGGCGACATGCTTCTGGAGCGTTCATCGAATCAGCCGCCGGAGAGAACACGTGGGTACGTCAATTCTCCGCCATCTATGCGAATCGCCGGTGGCATGTATGCCTTCATTGATGCGTTATACCGGCGGATTGATTCAACGCGTGTGTTGAGAGGCCAGGCGGTCCGCCAGTTGCGCATGTCAGAACCACATGTCGAGTTAGTGAGCGAAAATGCGAGAGGAGAAACCTTTAGCCATTTTGCAGAACATGTGTTGTTGGCCATGCCGCCCCGATTGGTTGAGTCTCAGCTTACGTTTTCGCCCGCCTTGCCGAACGAGCTTGTGAAACAGTGGCGAGAGACAGATACCTGGATGGCCCCTCATGCGAAATACATTGCCGTGTTCGACCAGCCTTTCTGGCGGGAGCAAGGATTATCCGGGGAGGCTCGAAGTGCCGTTGGGCCAATGGTTGAGATCCATGATGCTTCTGCACCGGGCGGGAAGGCGGCCTTGTTTGGTTTCCTGGGTGTGCCTGCTGACGTGCGCAGTCGTGTTTCTGAGGAAGAGCTGATTACTGCTTGCCGCGAACAATTTGTGCGGCTTTTTGGTTCGCAAGCGGAGAATCCAGAGGCAGAATTTATCAAGGACTGGGCTAAGGAGATTTACACCGCCACCGACACGGATCAAAGATCCTCTGGCGATCACCCTATGCCTGCCTTGTCGCCGAGCTCAGGGGCATGGGCTAACCGGGTAACCGGCATTGGCAGTGAGTGGTCACGTGAGTTTACGGGGTATCTGGCTGGCGCTATTGATGCGGTAAATCGGGGTTTAGATTCTTTTTAGGAATGCTCGCGGAAAGGCGTGGAACGCATATCATCGGCGGATAGGAAATTCTTCATCTGCCTACTCGATCCATGGGCCTGGCGCTCGCCAAATCTTCGCTTTGATCTCTCGTGTGTTCGACCGAAAAATCGGCTCTAGAAACTCTAGTACGCTGTTCAATATGTTGCCGAATTCCACAGGGACATGATCCTGCTTCAGTCTTCTATGGAAGGCTTTCCACTGTGTTTGTTTGCGCTCAGCAAAACCGTCTGGGAGAGGGTTTGATTGGGGCACTGCTGTATTGCGTTGTTCAAACGTGCGCTCAATGGCAGCATTAATAGGTTCAAGCTCAAAATCGAATTGTCGGGCTAGCAGCCAAATGTCATAGAAGTCTTTCATCCGGCTGTTCAGTTCGCCCAGGTGCACCATGGCCTGGAATTTCTCAGCAATTGCGCTCTCGCGGCTGTAGCAGAGCAATTCGGGTGCCGGTAAATCCAGCAAGATAGGGAAAGTGGCTCGATAGGCCTCAGGGTAGACGACGTCCCCAAACCCGATATCCAGCTGCATATTGATGCGAGCGCCGCTGAGTTCGCCAGTAAACAAGACGCGCACGCCTTGGTAGTCGGCATCCTCGGTAATGGATTCTGCTTTTAGGCTATCGACGTGAAAGGTCACGCCGTCGTCTTCCACGGGCTGTTCAATAATTTCGTGGGCTTGCGCCAGTATCGCGTCGATATCGTTATTGGTTCGCCCGAGCATATCGATATCCATCGTTGGGCGTGCCTGTGGAGCATCCCATATCCGCAGCATCAGCGCGCCTTTGAGAATAAAACAGTGTCGGTGCTCGGATTGACTCAAGCGGTACAGAAAACGCTCCATCGCGTAATACTGCAGCAGTTCATTGAATGGTCTTTTCTCTTGGCGAGAGCGGTTGAGTAAGCGTTGACGAATTGACGCGGCAAGGTCCTTTTTGCCAGTCATAGGTGGGCCTCAAGATACGGGCGCATTACGTTTTCCACTCGACAGATGCGTGCATACCCCATGAGCGCGGAAAGATTAAAGGTGTGGCGCTTTCGATAGAGCTGCAGTGCTTCCACCACCAGATCCGTGCCGAGTCGGTTTCGGAATTTAAAGCAGTCTGCCAGTGTCTTCTCTATGGAGTAAACCTTGAGCCGCGTGCCGTCTATGGTGGCTTCCTCTATGCCGGCAGAGAAGGCCGGCTCTGAAAAACGATAACCGGAGACGGGTGGATAATCGAGCCGGGGTAGCCGGGCCTGACGTGGCACTGCCAGGTGAACCTCATGTGGAATCTGTGTGGTGATTCCGTGCCAGGCAAGGGCGGAAACCAGGCAAAGCACCGCTTGGGGGAATTGGGACGCTACTGCCACAAGGTCTGGATTAGTGATTGGGGGCAGGCTTGCCAGTCGATAAAGCCCTCGGCTGATAGGCTCAATGACCCCCTGATCTCTCATTTTGTAAAATTGGTAACGGCTAATGCCCTGCCGCAGCGCTTCAGTCATACGAAGCTGGCCGTCATTAGCGCGAAAGATCGCCTCTGGGGAAGCGTGTTTGGAAGATGATGATGCGTGGTCAGACAAAGTGTCACCATTTATCAATTAGTGGTGACATCTTGTCTGGTTAAGACTGATGAATCAAGCAGCCTTGCCTGTTTTGGGTTTGTTTTATTTTGCAGCTGAGGCTTCGTATTCGCGAATCATGCCAGAAAGCTGGTCTTTCAGATTGAGGCGCTGTTTCTTGAGATCCTCCAGATGCTCGTCAGAGGTGTTCTCTGCACCACCTTCGAAATGGTGAACCGCATGATCTAGCTCATGGTACTCTTCAAACAATTTCGCGAAATGATTGTTGGTGGTTTTCAGGTGATGAATGGCTTCTTTTGAGTCCGGGAATTCATGAATCAGATCGTGTTTTTCCAGTGACATAAAGACAATCCCTTTGATTGCGGTGTGTGTTTAAATTTGCACCGTCAACGGCAGACACTACGGCAAGGTGATGACCAGAGACAAGCCGCCAGGCGTAGGCATTTTCGCTCATGATTGGCCAGGCTTGGCATTGCCAGCAGATCTTCCGGCTGGCAGATAATGAGCCGGTTGATACGGATCTGGGTCTTTTGAAAGCAGTGATTCGAGCTGAACCTTTTATACCTTCAAGGATGGAGAGATAGCATGAGTGACGAAAATACTGCCCCGATTGTGATCTATGAAAACGCCGATCATGCGGTCGAGGTGCGCCTGGATGCAGGTCAGGAAAATCTATGGCTAACTCAAGCACAAATGGGTGCCTTGTTTGGCGTTTAGCCCCAGAACATCACGATGCACCTGAAGAAGATCTATGCGGAGGGTGAGCTCGTGGAAGAGGGAATTTGTAAGGATTTCTTACAAGTTCAACCATTATTTGCCCAATCTATTCCGAATCTTTTTGAACACCTCTTCACCCGGAACTGCTTGTACCGCGCCTGATTCCAGGTCAGCCAGACGCTTATCGGCAACCTCTGCCCATTTTCCGTCGATGTCGGTCTCAGTCGGATTGAGGCTTTTAAGCAGAGACTCTACAACCAGTGCCCGCTTATCGACAGGTAGAGCGTTTGCCTCATCTATCAATTCCTGTATGCGCATCCTATTTACTCCAGGGGCGATCAAGGGTAAATGTTCACTAGGAGTCTGCGCGGCAGAAACGTTTTGAGCCCTCGTTTCCGCCAGACCGGATCATTGTCTGGCCGGAAGGAGTGTTCGCGATATCGGATCGGCTC